>Ga0099826_10000112_pt1 | contig 37415 bp, 40 predicted proteins | sample Mtrugardesep15_FD_76830 | JGI IMG/M metagenome (GOLD analysis project Ga0099826, IMG submission 76830) | Root nodule microbial communities of legume samples collected from California, USA - M. trunc garden sep15 | ecosystem: Host-associated > Plants > Roots > Nodule | place: USA: California... | reverse complement strand
GCCGCGCCCGTCTATTTTTCCGGCAACCTCACCTTCGGCGGGCTTATGATGGCCGTTGGCGCTTTCAACCAGGTCAATACGGCGCTGCGCTGGTATATTGACAATTTCGGCCCTATCGCCAGCTGGAAGGCGACCTTGCAGCGCGTTTCGGTGTTTCGCAATGCGCTTATCCAGATGGACAGCGTGGAGCAGCACGGCCTAGCGATCGACCTGCAGCGCAGCGTGGAGAATGAAAAAATCCGCCTGCAATCGGTGATCATCTGCCGTGATGCGGGCGGGCAGGATGTGGAACGCGGCTTCCGGCTGCGGGAGAACGAGGTCGGGATCGGGCCTGGCGAACGGCTGATGATCAACGGCGAACAGGGTGTGAACCGGCGGCTGCTGTTTGCCGCCATGGCGGGCCTGTGGCCCTGGGGGCAGGGCAGGATCGAGATGCCCGAACAATCCGACACGCTGTTCATTGCCCAGCACGGTTATCTGCCGGCGGGTTCGCTGCGCGAAATCCTGGCCTATCCGCGTGCGCCCCAGCGTTTCACCGATGCGGATTACCTCGCGGCACTGATCGCGTGCGGGCTCGGGGAAATGACTTCCCGTCTCGACGAAAACATCCGCTGGGACAAGAAACTCGATTCGGATGAGCAGGCCAGCATCCGCATTGCCAATGCCCTGCTTTTGAAGCCGAAATTCGTCGTGATCGACGATTTGCTGGAAGGTCTGGAAAAACAGACGCAGGATACGTTGGCGCAGGTTCTGAACGGGATGGAAGGCGCGGCGATCATCTATATCGGCCGGTCGGAGACTTTTCTTTCAGTCCTTGCTCCGGCTGTGGCCCATCTTGACCACGCCTCCCAGAAGGAAACCAGCCCGAAACCAGACGGCACGTCGCAATAAGTCGCGAGGCCACGGGTCTTGGCTTGGCACATGGCTGCTGATCAGAGCCGCAAATGCCATTTTTCAGAGTTAAGCCGCGGCTGTTTGGCGAGGCTTACCGTGGTTGTCGGCTCCGTCTGCGGTCGTAGCGCAAGGGTGCCTGTCGCCAGGCTGATGGCGACGATGCCGGCGACCACCATGACAATCCGATCGTAGCGCTGCTGTATCGCGTTATTTCCACTCCAGTCATAGGCCATTTGCACGCCCCCGCGTTTTTTGGAATCGTGCCCCATCATGGTTAACCGAAGCTTACGATGACTCTGTTATTCCTTGCTGTTTTGGAGGGGCTGCCGCGACAAATCGGCTATTGGCTGAAAGGACGGGGTTGTTTAAGTCCGGCAGCGGGAGGTTTGTGAAAGGAATTCGAGACATGGACCAGCAACCGCCCGCCGATATGGAACTCACGCTCAGAACGCTTGCCATGCCCGCCGATGCCAATCCGGCCGGCGATATTTTCGGCGGTTGGGTCATGTCGCAGATGGACCTTGCCGCTTTCGTCCGCGCCAATGATGTGGCCGGCGGCCGCACCGTGACCGTGGCAGTCCATGAAATAGTCTTCAAGAAGCCGGTCAAGATCGGCGATACGCTGTGTGTCTACACGCGGATCGAAAAGATCGGGCGCACGTCCGTCACGCTGAAGATCGAGGCATGGACCCGCAGGCACTATCAGGATTCACGCGACAAGGTCACCGAAGCCGTCTTCATCATGGTTGCCGTGGATGAGAATGGCGAGCCACGCCCGGTGCGCAAGGAGGCGTGAAGCCCCCGTTCTTTTCAAAGCAAATTCTCAAGCGCCGGCTAAAAGACCGAAGAGCATGGCGCTTTTGCCTTCTCGCGAACGGATAATCATTCACTCAATACTTTAGAAATATCCAATTTATTTATCAATTTTTGCGATCAAGATGTGGAATAGGACGGGGATCAGGCTTTGACCATTCCAGGTGTTGTTATTATCGGCGGCGCTCACGGCACGCTTGCCCTTGCCCGCAGTCTCGGCGTCCTGAATGTGCCTGTCTATTATCTCACCCATGATTCACCGCTGCCGGGCTGGTCGCGCTTCGTGCGGGAAACAATCCGCTGGGCCGGTCCGCATGATGACGGGGCGATGGCATTTCTGCGTGAAATGGCTGAAAAACCGGGCCTGAAGGGCTGTCTGCTGGTGCCATCGGGCGACGGTGAGGTTCAGCTTGTTTCGCAGCATCGCGAGGAGCTTTCGGCGCTTTACAAAATCATTCTGCCGGAGTGGACGAACCTGCAATGGCTGTGTGAAAAACCGCTGCTCTATAAACGTGCGGCGGAACTCGGCGTCAGCATCCCCCGAACCTATGCGCTGACATCGGCTGCCGATATCGACGGGCTGGATGTGATGTTTCCCGTCATTCTCAAGCCGCATATGGGGGGCGGCAACACTTCGATCGCCCGGGCGAAAGTTATCCGCGCCGATGACCGAGAGGAGTTGAAAGCCGCTTTCGTCGATGCGAGTGGAGAGATCGGTCCTGACAATGTCGTCGTTCAGGAACTCATTCCGGGTGGAGGCGAAAGCCAGTTTTCTTATGCGGCCCTTTGGCTGAACGGTGAACCTATCGCCGAATTTACCGCGCGGCGCGCAAGGCAATATCCCGTTGATTTCGGTTATACCAGCACCCGTGTCGAGGTCGTTGATAACCGCCAAGCGATCGAGGCGGCCCGGAAAATATTGAAATCGGCGGGCCACAGCGGGCTGGTCGAAGTGGAATTCAAACTTGACGGCAGGGATGGGGCGCTGAAACTCCTCGATGTCAATCCACGCCCTTGGTCGTGGTTCGGCCTCTGTTCGGCTGCCGGCATCAATCTTGGCGGGCTATTGTGGCGGGTGGCCAATGACATGCCCACCGGGCAGGCGGTCATCGCGCGGCAAGGTACGTCCTGGTCCTATCTTGTCCGCGATGCCGTTGCCGCTTTCACATTGGCACGAAGAGGGGAGGCGAGACTTGGCGATTATCTCGCCTCCCTTGGCAGGATCCGCAGCTGGGCCGCTTTTGCACCGAACGATCCCTTGCCGGGCATGATCGATCTGCCGCTGACGGCCTTGCGGGTGTTGAAAAAACGTATCCTTCCCGGTCTGGCGTCGGGACAATCGGCAAGGGCCATGTTGCCGCCGGTCAAACGCTTTGTGAAATATGGGGCCATAAGGGTGGGGCTGGAGGTGAGTTCTCTTCCTCCTGTCCGCTCCGCATTTCCATCCCTTGCCGGGCGTGGCGTGATCTTCACGCTTCACCATGTGCGCCCGGGGCAGGCGGTTTCGGCTTTTGCGCCGAATGTGCAATTGTCCGTCACGCCGCAATTTCTGGAAGAGGCCATAAAGGCCGCGCTCGAATCCGGTCTCGTGCCCGTTCATTTGCATGATCTGCCGGCTCTGCTTGCCGACACCAGCGAAGTCAGGTCGTTTTGCGCCTTCACGCTTGATGACGGCTATCGCAACAATGCCGAACATGCTGCGCCGATCTTCCGCAAATACGCCGTTCCCTACACAATTTTCATCACGCCGGGTTTTGTCGAGCGGAGCCGCAGTGTGTGGTGGGAAACGGCGGCGGCTCTGACGAAGAAGGTCACATCGTTCGAATTTGATTTTGGTGCAGGGCCGGAGCAGGTGGAATGTGCCACGCCGTCACAGAAGGTGGAGGCGTTCGCCCGGCTTGAAAACTTCGTCCAGGAATCCCCGGAAGATGAAGCGGTGGAAAGGATCGATCGCGTCGCGAGGCAGCACGGCATCGACCCCATCGCGATCGTGGATGACCTCGTCATGGATGCGGCCGAACTCAGGACGCTGTCGAACGATCCGCTCGTGCATTTTGGCGCGCATACCATGACGCATGTAAATATGCGCAAGATCGATGCAACACGCCTCGTCCATGAGATCGAGGAATCGACACGCCGGGTAGAGGCTTATGTCGGCCAACGGCCGCAATCCTTCTCTTATCCCTATGGCTGGGTCAGGGCCGTGGGTGAGCGCGAAGCGAAAGCGGTGTCGGAGGCGGGCTTTTCCGTGGCGGTCACCACGCAGGCCGGTGTTCTCGGTCCACATAGCCTCGAAAAGCCGGCGCAGCTGCCGCGCGTTTCGTTGAACGGGCGCTTTCAGAAAAAGCGTTTCGTCAAGGCGCTCATCTCGGGCCTGCCTTTCCGGTTCATCTAGCGGCTATATCTCCCTTTCTTCTATTGCCGGCCCTGAGGCGATGAGTGGCTTTGGCGGGATTTCGCCATGCGTATGGTATTTTTTATTCACATTCTTTTATCTATTGATTCCTGCGGCGCTTTAAGCGGCTGTGAACATGCCGCAAGAACGCGGCGTGCAACGTGTAATGCCAATGCGCGTCACCCGAAAAATACTCACTCAACAACCAGACTCCCAAGCCGCCTTCCTGACCTCGTGCATGACGAATAATTTGTGACACAAACACCAAATTCCGCTTGTCAGTCTGGCCATTGATGTTTATGAGGAGCGCGCAACGCAAGCGTTCGCGCATGCGGAGAGGTGGCAGAGTGGTCGAATGCACCGCACTCGAAATGCGGCATACCTGCAAGGGTATCGTGGGTTCGAATCCCACCCTCTCCGCCATAATACACTGAAATCATTATGAAATTTTAGGAATTTAGGGCGGCGCCCTAATGATTACCCTAACGCTTGTGCGCCGTCGCTCCAAGCAGACGGTTACAAAATGTGATCGCTGTACCATAGTGTAGCATCCAGTCTCATTTTGTCTCATGCTGTCAAAAGCTTGAGCTTGCTTGGCGTATTACATAACGTATTACATACGTAGTACATTGATTTTACAATGATTTTTATATTTGACGTTCAGTGGGGCAGCAATATCCTCCGCAGCATATTCGCTAGTGGAGATACCAATGGAAAGTTTTCCTGCTGCAATGTCCGTCGCTACCGCCGCAAAATACATCGGCGTGTCGAGATCACACTTGTATCGCTTGATAAGTGGCGGTGCCATCACCGTAGCCAGACTCGGACACCGGACCATAATCCGACGAGCCGATGCTGATCGCCTTCTAGAAAATGCGTTGAAGCCTACGCCGCTAAACCTCGCATTCGTTGGTTCAGTCGGTGTCAAGGACGGGCCTACCCCGAGTGGTAAGGGTGGTGGTGTATTCGGATGACTATCACTCCGCACCAACATAGCTTTTTGGCGATCGCTTGTTTGGCACAAGAGCATTTTGAGTTCATGGACCACCGCATGTCGGTCGATGGCTCGGTTTCTCTTCCTGACGAAGTGGCTGCAGCGCGCGTCCGACGCTACTACAACGACGCCGAGGCGGATTTACACGCTGGAGCAGTATGGCTCGTACAGAGCCAGCTTGGCACGTTCGTTTCGCAAGAGGCATTATCTGTCCCAGCAGCTCAGTCGTTTATTGCTCAGTGTGCAGACGACGTAAAAAAAGTGAACCGATACCAGCGACACCTAAGAAGCTCTCGTGAGTTTCACGATAAGGCGCCGGCAATCTCAATCGATAACACTGACCCAGATCGCCCAAGGGCGGCTTTCCGGCCAATTCGGGAAACGCAGGTGAGCATCATAATCGGTGCATACTTGTCGCTACCTGATGGTTTCAGGACATGGGCTCGGACCGCTGATCTTCTTAACAGAGGAATACCAACAGGCGATCGTGGCGGGCTGAATGACGGACATGTTCGGAATGCGCTGTACAGTGGCGTAAGGCATGCGCGAAGGCTTTTCGCCACAAATTCGGAGGCTCTGGCGTGGTCAAGGGCGCTGCTTGATTGGGCGGTGCTAGAGCACGTTTGGGTGAGGGCGCGATCCCATCAACAGCCTCGAAAAATCGACGTTGCAGGTCTGGATGCGTTGCGCGCTACCGGATTGCTAGAGGAATGGCGAGGCGAAATTGAGCGAACGGTGCAGTTGCGTGTTCCATCGAATTCCGGAAGCCTCGCCATGCTACAGATGCACATCAAAGATCTCAAAAGCCTCCAGCGAAAACTGTTGCGGAGACGCGCCAATTGATCCGCGTTTGCTTGCCTGTGACAGGCGCTTTTTTCGCGGTTCTTCAAGACGCAACATGGCAATCTGACAATACGGAAGTCTCACGGTCATGAAAACAATGCCAGAAAAACCGACATCGAACGCCTACCCAATTAAAGAAGCAGCGAAAATCGCCGGACGGTCCATAACCTGGCTGCGTCAGCAGCGGCGCTTCGGCTCGCTTGTTCCGACAGAGATCAACGGTCTGCAAGCCGTAACCGCCGAAAGCCTGCACGCCCTCGTCACGCGGGATAGAGCTGCGCGTGAGCTGCTGATCAGGCTCGTTATTGACAACACCAAATGAACGAGCCGGCGCACTCGTCACAGTGCTGCCGGCTGGAGATTTTCTTAAATGCTTCATCACAATATCAATCACAGCCCTTCCAGGCAACCCGCCAGAAGTTTCGCTGAGCTGCGTGCGGCGGACATCGAGCGACGAACAAGCTCAGCTTCTGAACGCCCTAATGTCGTGCTGGCCGAAAAGCCTTCTCATGATGCAATCGAGTTTCTGAAATCTCTCGATCCTGATGGCCGGCACAACCTCACCGCGTTGGACCCGAAGCGCGAGGCGCCGCCGGAAGCACGGACCTTTGCAGCCAATGACTGGCCCGCAATGGCGGATTGGATCGACAAGCGTGAGGGCCGACGAAACCTGTATTTCAGTGTGAATGAACCGGCAGCTATTGCGCCGAACAAGAAGCTCTCCAAATCCGATATGTCGGCTATCCGCGCGTTGTGCATCGATATCGATATTGAGAAACCTCCGTCAGGCGCGGATCTCGCGACGCACTTCGAAAAGGAACGCTCTCGCCTTCGCGAGATCGCGCGCCAGCTGCGGGCCGATGTGTGCCCACCCACAGCCGTTCTGGATAGCGGTGGCGGTATCCAGGCGTTCTGGATCCTATCTGAAAAACTCGATGCCAAAACGCACCAGGTGGCAGCAGAGGCGCAAGGCCGCGGCCTCATTCACCGGTTCGGCGGCGACAGCGTCGAAAACGTCGATCGCATCATGCGCCTCCCAGGAACAACCAATATCCCCACCGCTGAGAAGGTGGCCCGAGGTCAGCAAAGGCGCCGGGCATCCGTAATGTGGTGTGGCGCGCGGTACGCTTTTCAAGAGGTAGGCAACCATTACCCTCCTGCGTCGAAAGCCGACGCTCTCGATCGAAATCCGGAAATTGAGCAGCTGAAGCAGGCGATCGACGTCCACAAGGTTTCGGCCGCCGCCAGCTTTGACGAATTGCCACACGACCTTCGAGATAAATTCGAGCTAGCGTGTGCCGAGCGGCCAGCGCTGGCTAGGTTATGGGCATCCGGCCAGGCCAACGGCGCGGATAAGTCGGCATCCGCTGCACGCTTCAATCTCGCGCTTCGATTGAAGACAGCATCCTTCTCGATCGATGAGTTCGGTGCGCTGCTGTACGTCTGGGAGCACGCCACAAGCCCCCACAAGCCGCGTATAGAGGAATGGGACGATCAAGAGCTCCGAAGAGAGCTTGCACGCTGCTGGGCAAACGCCCGCACTGAGCCGGATCCACTCGATTTTTTCGAAGAAATCCCCGACGACATCATGGAGAGCCCGCCGAAACAGCACAAGCCGACGAAGCTGCTGGATCTCGTTTCGTTCAACGATGCGGCCGGCTCCGCTCTCGACCATTCGACGAAACCGCTCATCAAGGGCCTGTTGGACGAGGGAGCACTTTCGGTTCTTTATGGCGAGAGCAATGTCGGTAAAACCTTTGTTGCCATGGATCTGGCGTTCCATGTCGCAACGGGTATGTCATGGGCTGACCGAAGGACGGCGCAACTAGGCGTCGTTTATGTTGCCGCCGAGGGCGGGCAAGGCGCCCGGCGCCGTGCGAGGGCTTTGCAGCAGCGGTTTCAAGGGCAATACGCTGGCGACCCACGTTTTCAATTCCATCTGTCAGGGGTCAACCTCCGCAACGCCGAAGCGGATCTCGTCCCGTTGATCGAAACTGTCCGAGCATGCGAGGGCGTCGGCCTTATCGTGATCGACACGCTGTCTCGCGCGCTCGCTGGCGGCGACGAGAATGCGTCGACGGACATGGGGGCGCTGGTAAAGCATATCGATCATTTGCGCCTGCAGACGAAGGCCCATGTGATGCTGGTCCATCACTCGGGGAAAGAAAGAGCGCGCGGTGCGCGAGGTCATTCCCTCCTGCGTGCCGCTACTGACACGGAGATCGAGATCGCGGACAACGAGATTAACGTCACCAAACAGCGTGACCTCGATGGCAACTTCCGCCGGGCTTTCGTTCTCGATCGTGTCGAGCTTGGCCGAGACAAAGACGGCGACCCGATAACATCGTGTGTCGTCCGTCTTGTATCACATACAGAGAAACCGGCAGGCGAGCCGACGGATGCCGAATTGGAAATTCTGGCGATCCTGAACAGCCTTCAGGACAAAGAGGCGTCGGCCAATGGTTTCAAAGAAAGCGCGATCGTCGATGCGTACGCAGCGACCTACGCTCCGTTGAGCAAGGAAGCGTTGCGGTCACGACTTCGCACCATGCTTAAAAAGCGTCTCGTCGCGAGGCCTAAAGCTGGTCTTTGGTGTGTGCGGCGGGACAATCTGTCCGACAGAGAGAAGGTTGAGGCCTGGTTTGAGCAGATCAATGATGATGATTGACGCGGTGGGCAGCGGTGCGAAATCGGTGAAACATGAAACCCAATAATTTCAATATGATAGATAAAGCGGTGGTGTGCGGTGGAGAGCGGTTTTTTCGTTCCGGCCCAAAACGGTGGAGCGGTGGGGGTATATATATACCCACCACCCCACCGGTCCCCGAACCACCAGGACCGTAGAGGTTATTTTCGCCGTGGATGGCTACGCAGTCTAAGCGATACCTTAAGGGCGTTGAAATTGAAGTTGGGGTTTAATCTGTGAAATACCCTGGACATATCGAGCAGGCGCGCGCCGCTATCCTCCGTTGGCACCGAAACTTGCGGACGACCCGCAAGCAGTGCGGCGCAAAGCGGAAACATGATGGGAAACCCTGCCAGCAGATCGCTATGGCGAACGGGCGCTGCTGTTACCATGGCGGCCGGACGCCGAAGGGTGACGCGTGGCACAAACCGCGATGGCCTAACCGCGACGCGGTAGACGCCGAAAAGAAACTGGCGGGAAAGCTTCGAGATATGGAGAAAGCGCAGCGCGCGCGAGATAAGAGGCTCGCGAACATGACGCCCGCACAGCGAACACGTTACGATCGGTGGCTAGCTGCACACAGGGCCGTTTCCGCGACAGGTCGGGCAGAGGCACGTGAGCGACGGAAACAAGCGAAGGAAGCCCGCGCCTTGATCGAGCTACGGCCGCCGACGGTCAGTGCAGAAGTGGACAGAATTCAAACGCTGATTGACGAGTTAGAGCGCCGCGCTACGCCGCGTTTCGATGTATTCGATTAAGGAGGGAGCCATGGCTAAGCAGCCGAACGTAGACGATATACAAAGAGATTTGCTTACCCGGATCCGCACAGAGGGCGTACGGGCCGCATATGAAGCGAGCCTTGCAGTATGCAGCGATGTAAAAGCTCCCGCGCCGGCGCGCGCGACAGCTTCCGCGACGTTGTTCCGCGTCGCCGGCTATTTCGACAAGCAGGAGCGAGACAACGAAAAAGCGCCGCATGAAATGACGAGCGAAGAACTGAACGCCGAAATCGCGCGTCTCGCCCGCCGGTCAGCAACCACGGCTACCGACGACCCTGACGTGTTCGATTAGCGAGATCCTCGCCGAAGGAACACGACGTTGCCAGAGGGCTGACCCGCACACCTGTCTTCAGCTGGCCTTGGGATGACACCTGGTCGCAGCTCAGCGCGTAGAATTCTCGCGCTCTCACATATCAGTTCCGCAAGCTCTATGTTCCGAGCTGCGGCGCCGGCCGTCAGATCTGACGAGCGGAGCTGATCCACCAGGGTTTCCGCAGCGACGGCGAGATAATCCGCCTGACAGTCAGCAGGTAGCGGCATCGGTATATCCTTGTTGGATCGGGACCGCAGATTACGCTGCTGATCGGCCAGAGGCTAGGGCTTTACAGCTGCGCGCTTTCCTTTTCGCTTCAACAGGACAGCTTGCATAGCCCACTTGCGAGCGTCTTCAGTGCTCAAGCTCGTGTCGGACTTCTTTTCGCGCTTTCCCGTCGAGCTGGCGAGGCGTGAATTCTCCGCAATGAACGCATCGAGGTCCGTCTGCGCGATGAGAACCGGGCGGCCAGGAAGATACGCCAGCCGCCCGGAAAGGCGCAAACGTTGCACCTTCTGCCGAGAGCAACGCAGTATTTCGGCCACTTCCGGCTCCGTAAGAAAGCGATGCGTCATGCTTTGGCCAGCGCGTCTTCTTTGATACGCCGGGCAAGGCGGAAGAGCGTGGACCTTGAGCAGCCGGTCGCGGTGACGATGTCGTTCCAGCTCATTTTAGATTTCAGCATGCGTATCAGCGCTGCGTTGCGGTCCGTATCTTCTGGCCGCCCCTTATAGCGTCCCGAGCTTTTCGCCTTCTCGACGCCCTGCGCCTGCCGCCGGCGACGGTCTTCATAATCCTTGCGCGCGATTGCTGCCAGCATATCGAGCATCATCGCGTTGACGGCCTTGAACATGCGGCCGGTAAATGGGTCTTCGGCAGCGGCCAACATCATATGCGACGTGGGAAGATCAAGAGCCACGACGCGCACCTGTCGCGCGTCTATCTCGCTCTTGAGCGCCTCCCAATCGGCCTCATTAAGTCGCGACAGCCGGTCAACCTGCTCTGTCAGCAACACGTCGTTCGGGCTGCAGTCCGAGAGTAGCCGAAAAAGCTCCGGACGCTTCAGCGACGCGCCGCTTTCATTTTCGACATAGAATGCAGCGATCGAAAAACCTCTGTCTTTTGCGAAGCTTTCCAGCTGTGTTTTTGCGCGGCCTGCATCCTGTTCTTTGGTGCTGGCTCGCAGATAAGCGCGGACAAACATGTTTGAAACCTCCACGGTTCGATTTGAATAGTTCCTAAAGTAGTAGTCTGTTTTGAGTGGTTCCAATAATCGATCCCTGCGGCTTCTTGAGGCTGTGAAAGCGGTTCGATTGAGGTACACCCAAAAAAATCATCCTAAACTCTCGCGAAAGCGTCACCCTTCGGCCGCTTTGAGAGCTTCAAGGGCCCGATGCCGGATATCCGGAAACTCCGTATGGAGAACCATCACTTCCAAGTCGTCCCGCGCTTCATAAATCTCGTCGGGGTCATTCATGGCCTTTGCCCGTAGGAGCTCCGCAGTAATTCTCAGAAGCATAGCCAACTCCAACTCTCTGTCTGTTCGCCTAGGGGGTTCGAAGGCGACCACGTCAGCGACGGCGAAGCCAACCTGGGCCCGGCGTTCATTTCTGAGATTGGCGTAACTGGCGAAATTCACAACGTTGTTCATAGCAGCACCTTTCGAGACTGTTGTGCTGCTAGATTCTTTTACATGGTTCTTTAAGTCAACAGTAAATTTCCATATTCCTGCATTAATTTTGACGAACTGATAGTATAAATAAATATTGTCGGTCAATGTATTTTGATGCGTGCAACATTAAGATACGAATAATGCAGCATCTATATTCAAGAACGAATGCTTAATTGCTGTGTGGCGTACGCGAACACGCACCCCGCCCCCTGGGTATACTCTGAATTGCAGCCGGAGCGGCACGCCGGGATCCGGCACAAAATCGCGCGAGGCTGGAACTTTTCAAACTTGCAAAGCTGGTTACCGCGAAACGCGCGAGGATATCGCCCGCTATATTCGCGGTTACTCGCCAACTATCTTTCAAATCATGATGAACGATCAGGAACTCGACTATAACGGACTGCCGCCCCTTGGCTGCGAAGCTTCGCCCGAGCCGACTGAGCTTGAGCACAAGATTGGTTGGCTTTGCGATTGCCTCGCTCGCGTTGCGGCCGGCGCGGAACAAGCGTTCAATTTGTCCGAAGCCCTGTGTTCTCTTCAAACCGAAACGTCACGCCGGCATGCCCGGATTTCTCCGACCCAAAGGGACAGGCTGTTGCGATCGCTTGCGATGGCACACACGTCAATATTGCGCCTGTTTGATGCGTCACGGGAATGGCCCACTGCGGCGGAAGCTGTGGACGCCGTTGCCGGCTTGATTTGCTGGTGGGCCGAAACCGACGAAGCGCGCGATACCCGGCACAAACACCTCTTCGCGGATTTCCAAGCATATGCCCGTTGGTTGCGGAACACATGCCACAACCTTTGCCTGCTCGAAGATATTGTTCGAAGGGCCGGCCAGCGCCGTGCCGACGTGATCGCAGACATAATCAGGCGGACCGCAGCATGACCCCGAGACCGCCCAATAGACCTGACGGAAGAAGCGTAACCTCATCGCTTATGGCGCGGAACGTGTCTATGACCGATTTTCCATGGGGTGATCTTGAGCCCCACGATTTCGGGCGCGGCCTGCTGCAACTTCTGCGGCTTGCGCTTGCCGATGGCGACGAAGCTGGCGATGCGTTTGCCAGAGCTCTAGAAGGCCTTGAGATAATGGGGATGCAAGGCATATCGCTAACTCCCGATGTGATCGAAGACGCGACGCGGTTGATTGAAGAATTGCAGGGTGGTGTCTCCGCCTCCCCTCCCGACTTGAATAGCGAATGGGTCAGTTGGTGCCTTTCGGCGGCCTGCACCATACTTCAAGGCGGGGGGACGAGGCGTCGTGCCAACGAAGAGGAAATTTTATTCATTCGCGCTGGCCGCTACCTGTTTGAAGGGTTTTGCATTGGCCGCCGAATTCGCGAGCGGAGAATTGTGGGCGGAAACCCCGCCGTTGCCCCGAAAGAGCTCCACTGATCGACAAGAGGTAACGTAACATGTGCGATCCGTTGACCATTGCCGGCGTCGCTCTCACGGCCGGTTCCACCGTCGCCAACAGCATGGCCGCCAGCAAGGTTGCCCGCGCCCGTGACGACGCCATGGCGGCCGAGCGGATCCGGCAGAACGGCCTCGATCAGGAAGCACAGGCGCTTAACGCGCAGTCGCAGGATCGCTACCAGGACTTTTCCGGACAGGAAGAGAAGGCCGCCTCCAAGCTGGCCGACTATTTCACCGGTCAACAGGTTGCCGAGCCGAGCGCCGAAGCAGCTTTGCCGACGTCAGCGAACAACGTCGTTGTCAACGAAGAGCAGAAGCAGCGCGCCAAGGCCCGCGATTTCACGGACAAGACAGGGACCGCGCTCGGCAGGCTCCGGGCGTTCGGTGACGTGCTCGGCGAAAATAGCCGTCTGCAGGCACGCGATGCAGGTCAGATCGGCCAGATTGGCGGTTTCAAGCGCGGCTCTTCGAACGTGACTGCGTATGAGCTCGACGCAGCCAACCAGAAGGGCAACGGCCTGAAGCTGTTCGGCGACGTGCTCAGCGGTTTAGGTGGCATAGGTGTCAATGCGGGATTGTCCCGTCCAAAATATACGAAAACGACTTTGGGCGAGCATTTGGGCTATACCCTGCCCGCGTCTTACTTTCCAGAGGCCCCTAAGCGTAAGTCTACTGTTTGATTGGCCTGCTTCACCCAGAATGCATATACTGGTTGCGCGTGCGATCGCAAAAGACCTGGCGCGACTATCGTGTCAGCCAGAGAGCATTTCATTAGGAATGCCAATTTTGCGTTCGACAATAGGCGTCACAGCTTTATACGCAGTCTCGAATTGAACTTGGCTTCCGGCAATGTAAGGCAAATCTGCTTTTGACTTAGCGCGCGCGATCTCGGTTTTCATGCTAGCCAATGCGGTCTTAACTGCTGAAATTTTAGCTCTATCATCTGCACTCAAACCGACGCTGAATACGTCAACACTTTGATGGAGTTCCAATATTTTTTGGTTCATCTCCGAAACTAGAGCGTCGTCGGGTTTTCCACTAAGGTAAAGTTCCGCTGTGAACTTATCTAAGACGCTATAAAAATTCTTTTTGGACGTCGCGACAGCCTTGTATTCCGAGAGCATGTTTGTTTCAAAACGTTCGACACGGGCCTGCTCAATGGCGAAGACATACCCTAGCCCGGTTCCAACAACGCCAAAAAGGCTGGCGACAGATCCGAGGGCTAGAACGATATATTTGCGCGCAAGCTCTAAAAGTCGTTCCATTCATGATCTCCCTTCGAGACCAACATAATATGGGGCGTCTTATTCGGTTGCCTAAGGTTTGTCGATAACCTTTGATTTTGTCTTAAGCCCAACCTGCTCAGATGCTTCTTTCTGCATCTCGCACAATTCGTCCCACCAGAGATGGGAGTTTGTTACGATCTGCATGGTTGAACGAATGTCTTCCTGCAAAGTCATATCACAAACTGATTGGTGGCTGTTAGCGGAGTTCTCGACAACAAGCTGCGTTGCCATCACGGGATCGATTGCTAGAGTAGCCATTACGGTCATAGCTGCAACAAATCCAGCCATCGCAGGATCACGTAACGCTCTTCCAAAAAAACCAGGAGAGTGGACTTCAATTGAGATGTCGCCGAATAACTCTCTGTTATAATAAGCGTTCAATCCCTTATGCAGGCTTTTCTCGGACAGAGCGATGAAGTTTTCCAGTTCGCCAGCTTTTAGCGCGACGTACATCGCTCCAAAATAATTAGTCAGAAACAGAACGTCGGTCAGGTCTTTCTGGTCGACCACGGCCTTCGTAACTTCCATGTAGCTTCCGGAGCTTTCGCCACGAACGTAGTCACCGTAGGCGTGCTCGTAAAACTCGTGACGGTCTGCGTCATCGCTCACGCGAATAATAGCTTGGCGATTTTGCATCAGTTTGATAGCGCGCCTACCAAATTCATATTTCGCGTGCGATCCCTTCAGAAACTTCACGCGGCGTGCAGGTATTTTCTCAAAATTGTATCGCGCAACCTCTGCGAAGACATCAGACACGAATGGTTCTAGGATTTCAGCGAAAAGAACCTCTGAAGTATACCCAGGTCCTGGAATGATAACGAGATCCCCGGGCTTGGCATCTTCGTAAAGGTTTTTCACTTCTCGCATATAGCGAGGCGCATCCCTTCCCTCTGCAGAAACCTTGTAATCCTCAGCTTTGCGTGAAGGTACACGTGTGGCGGGTCTGCCGCCCTTGTACCAGCCGCCAACAGATCTGGACATACGCAACTGTTGTCTGGTCTTCTCGTCGTCGATATCAAACGAGGTAGGCAAAATAGCACCTGGGATATCCAGAAATACCATACTGGTTGCACGGAAGTCGTTATAGAACCGCTTGCCGTCGCCGGGGTGCAAAATGAATATCTGGTGGTTTTTGTCGATTACCCGCATAGCCGGGTCGAGGATCAAAGTCATGTTTACGCCCTATTCGTTGAAGGCAACATGCGTTGTCCGAAGTAAAGATGTCAATCTCCAGTAGAAATATGCACAACTGTATTTGACGGGTCACTAACAGAAGCGAGCATCCGCCACTGCAGCAGTCTCCGAAACAACACGATCCCCTCCTATTTCCCGTTTGCTACCCGCAGTTCCCGACAGTGCAATTACACTAGAATAGGCCTTAAGGCCGCGACGCGTCCAAACTATTCAATTCATTAATCAAAAACTCGAAATATCCATAACAGCCTTACATTTCTACGGACTTCGTTACCCAATCCAGTTAGGTGACAAACGACGCACTCTGTAGGGATTTCGCTGATGAACATTGATTGGTTCCGAAAGCTTTTGGCATATGATCTGGATACGTCTCCAGATAATGTTTCTGCTATCATTAGAGACCACAACGCCAACGTTGAGGGCTTCCCTTTCTACGGGCAGTACGTTGGTAAACGAAAGATTTGGGATACCAGAAAAAATCTGATCCCGGTCTATGACGACCCAAAAGATGATCGCGTTGCTACCGCGATGCGGCGCATAGAGAAGAGATTGAGCAGGACATTGTTCGACCGCTGCTCGATGTCTAGCCTGACGAATGGCTCTAATGGTATAGTCGTATCGTACGGGACCGCCATCGGAAATGGGAGTATGGCGGCAGAGCACGTAAAAGGTCATGTCAGCGGATCGCCAAAGTCCGTGGGATACCCCACTAATATTCTTGACGTTAACGGGAACTTTGACTGTCTCCTTTATCTAAACATCGATAGCGAAAAAGGCAGAGCATCGGTTTCAACCGTAATCCATGAATTCGGTCATGCAATGGGTATCGCAGGCCACTTCAATGGCTACGGTTGCAACAAGTACGAAATTAGCATCCTGTTTTGGCTCGTGCTCAAGGAACTGTATAAGTAGTGCGTAGCTTATTAACCGTAATGCAAGCGCGGGGTCGCTCTAAATCGGTAGCCGTTTCAAGGCCATGGCAGCGCAAGGCACGCGCAACAGGGCTTCGCTCGCCGAAGCGCGCATCGCAGCAGTTCGATGACGCGATGAAAGCAGGACAAATCGCAGGGCGTAAAGCATGGCTGCGAACACTTGAGCAGGCCCGCCAAGGTAGGGCAGGCGAGCCAACTGAAGACGACTTCCACAACGCGATATTTGCCCGGTGATGCGGCTTGCCCGTTTTTTTTACGGAAAAACGGTCTAAATAACTGAAATAAAATATCTTTGTTACTAGAATCCAAAGACGTAGAATTTGGCGACCGCTGGACGGTACGCGTTCGAAGGATTTTGCATCGGCGAACAACGTCGTTGTTGCCGAAGAGCAGAAGCAGCGCACCAAGGCCCGCGATTTCACGGACAAGACAGGCATGGCACTCGGCAGGCTCCGGGCCTTCGGCGACGTGCTCGGTGAGAACAGCCGTCTTCAGGCCCGAGACGCAAGCCAGATCGGCCAGATCGGCGGTTTCAAGCGCGGCTCGTCGAACGTGATGGCTTACGAGCTCGACGCAGCCAACCAGAAGGGCAACGGCCTGAAGCTGTTCGGCGATGCCTTGAGGATGGGCGTAACGCGGGTCTGTCGCGTCCGAATATACCCAAACCACCTTGGGCGGCTACCTCGGGTACAAGCCCGCGACGTCATATTCCCGGATGCGCCAAAGAGAAAGTACAGTGTTTGAAGGTAAAGCGTCGAAAGAAAATTCATCAACGCGCACCCGATATCAGATATGAAAGGCTGATGGCTTAAGCTTTTACAGCCACCGGGTTGAAATGAACGACCGTACTTTCGGATTTTGCCCCCTGAAAAGTGAAAGTGAATTCGGGTGCGTTAGGGTCTGGGGCTTTTCCCTTCTTCTGCTTGGCGCGTTTTTCCGGCTCAAAGAATTCGCGCGAGATATGACCAAGTGAGGGCAACAGTGGGCGCTTCCCCCGAAACCACTCGGATATCGACACAATCTGCAATCGGGGGAGGTGACCGTGTGCTGTTTGGACGAAGCCGAACGCTGCCGCCTCCGTGGCCATATCACGTGTTGGTTCATTCAGGCAAAGGAACAAGCCCATCTCGGCTCTCTCACGATCGATGACCGCTTTGAATTCCCGAACATCTTTGCTGCCCACATGTTGGCCGCCTTTGACCGATGTTAGAACTCTTCCCCATCCCCTTGGACCGTTCATGAAATACATTTGCCCATCTATGCCTCTGTCGGGTCCACGTTTAATTTCTTTCATCGTTTGGACTCCGACGAGATAGTTCGCCCACCACTGAAACTGATATTTGTCTTTTGCGGCTAGCCGCGCGGCGCTTTCAAAATCTCTCGGAATGCCTCCGAGAGAATAATCAATAACCCCAGGCATTGAGCTTAGCCGCCCCTCAATCACACGGATGGCGTGATAAGCGACATCTATTCCGATCCACCTTCTTCCGGTCTCCTGCGCCGCGGCGACAGTTGTCCCGCAACCACAAAATGGATCCAGAACGACATCATTTTCTTTGGAAGAGGCAGCAAGTATACGCTTAAGCAATGCGACAGGTTTCTGAGTTGGGTAACCCAATCGCTCCCGCGCCTGCGAATTAAGCGGTGGAATGTCTGTCCAAAGGTTCTGTAGCGGCTGCCCTTTTTGATCGTCTAGGTAAAGCTTCAACCGGATGCGACCATCCATATTTTTGGGAAAGTACAAACGGTTCTCCGCGTCATACTTTTCCATCAATTCCCGCGATATTGACCAGCCGTTTGGGTGCGGTTGATATCCTTTGTATTCGTAATGCAAGTTGGGCCGCCGGCTTGGGTTCCGCAGATCTCTTGTGGAATATCGGCGACCGTCTTCTTCAAGATAAGTGTATTTTGCAGCCACATGGCGCTCATCCAACGGCTGGAAGAGTTTGTTCCAAACTGGTGTCTGGCCCGCTGAATAGAAAAGAATGGTGTCTGTTACGTCACCATATCCAACCTTGGTGTTCGAGTGGGCGCTAGTGCGTTTCCACACAATTTCGCTGCGAAAATTGCGCGGACCAAAAAGTGCATCGAGCACGATCTTTAGGTAATGGCTAGCGGTTGGGTCGCAATGGAGATAGAGGCTGCCTGTCGATCGTAGGACCCTTCTCAGCTCAAATAGCCGTTGGGACATCATAACCAGATAAGCCATCATGTCGCTCTCGCCGAGTGCAGAATGCAGTGCGTGAATAATATTGGCTACGGGGACCGCCGGATAGAATTATTTCGTCAAGAGCCCACTGAGCTTCGTTCCCCCAAGTCCATGTATCGCGGAACGCTTCTACCTGCGCGCTCGCGGCTTCATCAGAGGGTGTACGAAACAGGACGTTGTAGTTCGCATTGCTGTTAAAAGGTGGATCTAGGTAAATCAGATCAACACTGTCAGATGCGATTTCTTCTCTCAGAATGGTAAGATTATCCCCGAACCAAAGCTCATTCATTTTTGGATCCCCAGTGCCGAGTACATAGGTTGATCCAATTTTCTTAAAATTTTTACCACGAAATTCGGAGGTTTATCCACCTATACTCACGCGGGTGTGATTTCCACACCTTCGCGGATCGAAGGACTTGAGCTCGGCGAATTAATTGCTGCAACGCTTGCTTCTTGCCTCGCTAATAAAAATTCTAGTTGAGTAGACTCGACTCCAATCTCTCTGCGTGTTTTGTATTAGCGGGGACTATATTGGGGGCTTTCTTGAGGATTGTTTATTTACGGGTGCTTGGCGCCCTATTCATTTCGTGTGCTTTAAGCGCATGCACCACTTCGCGCGAAGCATTCAATGCTAACCCGAAGTCGATCGATAAACCGACTCTCTGCCGTACGTACTTGCAGAGCCAAGATCCAGCATTCCAGCAAGATCTCGCGAAGGAACTCAGCCGGCGGGGCGTACAGTTCTATCAATGCCCAGAAATGGTGAGAAATCAGGATGCGGCGGCCGCGGCTTTGGTTGCTGTCGCGCTCGTCGGCACGGCCGTCGCTGTTTGCGCAAATAACAATTGCGGGGGCGGCTACCCAACAAGAAGCTATCCAGGGAACTGCTACTCCTATTACGACCGAGCGGCCGACGGCAGCCTCTGCGGCCATCGTAGCGCAATGTCTCGGCCTGGCGGCTGGTAAGCTAAAACAGATTTGAAGGATCGTTGCCTCTCGAACGAGCAAACGATGTCCCATTTAAGCGGAGTAGTTCGACATGAAATCATTTAAGGCGACAATTGCGATGCTGGCGTGCTTCGCCGGGCCGGCTTCGGCAAACGAATGTTCGGATGCTGCCGATGCGTACAACAGCGCAACGTCGGAGATTTCCGGGTATCTGCGCCGTTACGTGGGGTGCGTTGAAAATAGCCAAGGTGCGGATGACTGCTCATCCGAATTTCGCCGTCTCCGGAACGCACAATCCGATTTTGAAAGTGCCGTTTCCCAATATCAGAGCTACGACTGCCGTTGACCCCCGCGTCTTGCAGACTCTCTATCTCTCAACAAGGCGAGTTGATGAAAAAATCCCATTCTGAAGACTGGCAGAAGCCCGTCGGTCCCGAGTATGCCGTAGATGAGCCGGAATTCATGGCTGAGTTTGGACGTGCCATGGCCGCTTGGGGAAGCATCGAGCATGCACTCAGCGGCGTTTACGCTCTAGTATTGGAAGCTAGACAACCACATTACGCTCGGGCATCGTTTCACAGCGTTATCTCATTCAGGGACAGGCTGGGAATGGTCGATGTAGCGGTCCGACTGGCTACGACTTGTTTCCCGGGCTCGCTTTGGGAAAACCTCGAAGCAGAATGGGCGCGGCTGCGCGATACCGCCAGCAAAGCTTCTAAACGGCGAAACACTTTGGCTCATATGCATGTTTGGCTAAGCCCCAAGTTTGGGACATTTGGCTGGAAAGATATCACGCGCATCCCAGAGCTGCCCATCGACTACGAGGGGCGAAGAGCTAAAGCGGTGACCATTGATAAAATGCGAGACTACCGCAAATCATTCGACAACTGTGCACGACGGATTATTTCGTTCGAAAACGAACTATCGGTCGCGATGGATGATCCAATGCGCGATGTAGGCGCATCGTAATCCGGGTAAATCCTATTACTATTCCCTTCAAACAAACGACCAGCTGTGTTTCAGACATCCCTAAATCGGTGGCCCTTAACTTAGTCGTTTTTCGGCATAATTTTGTTGCTAGGAGTCCTCGTTTTTCACGGTTTATTAAAGGCTAAAGCTGACTTTGGCTAAAAGCGCATGCTTTACTATTTCTTAGGATTGAAATGAGTGCCATTTTGGTGTTTCTCATCGTACGACCAAGATCAGCCGCACAATCGGCTGATGATTCGCGACGCATACCTTGAAAGAAGGGACAGTGGGTGTTTAGGCCTCTAAACGATGATCATGCTATTGAAAGCGTGAAATTTGCTCTCCTTTTGACGCGCCCAATCACTCCGAAAGCCATATTTGAAATAGAGCGCCAGCATTCGTTATGGCAAGACGAAATGCCTGCGAAACGCATTATCGACATTGACGTAGATGTGAACGGTCGCGCCACCAAGGCTCCCGGGATAATGTTTGCTTTTCTTAGACCGGATGCGACCCCAATGTGGTCGATGCAAATCGGCTCATCGCAAATTGAGATCGAGTGTTATATTTATTCTCGGTGGGATCGGACTTGGGGAATTGCCCGAGAGCATTTCCAAAATGCAATTCGAATCCTCGCCTCTGCGCAAGAAAAGCTAATGGTTAGCGCAGTAAACTTAATGGTGAAGGACGCCTTTCTATCAGATGCAAAGAGCTATTCCATCACTAATTTGCTAAAGAGTAGCGACAAGCTGCCACAGTCGGTCCTTGATGCAATAGGCCCTTGGAATACCTATTTCAGTTGGATGATTGAAGAAAATAAGGACGTCCGCACGTTACACGCGTTTGATGTCGATGTTTCTTGGCAAGGCGACGAGGCCCGTGTCGAAATCACACACGTGCAAACGAGAAATACGGGCGTAGATCTAGCTTTAGCAGATATTCTCGACGACGATTTCCAAGCTCTTGGATCAATAATGGAAGCTTTGCATAGATCAAACAAGTTGCTGCTCAGCGAATTGATCGTAGGTGACATGAGCGAACGCATAGGTCTGGGAGAGAGCAATGGCAAACTATAATAGTACAGAAAAGAGATTCCCTAATGCTGTGGAAGGCATGCTGGCGGGAAGGGGTTTGGCGTTCGAAGCGGACGCGCCTCTTGAGGTAATCGATTTCTTTAGTTTGGACGACGAATACGATCTTGATTCCGAAGCAATTATTTCGTCGTCTATCAGACGCGAGCCTTTTCACCGTCCTAGTGTTATTCGCAAACACCGCCGCACCTTCGCTCCCTTAGTGTGGCCGGACGTTTTCAAACACGCGTTGGACAACGTCAATGATAATGCCGCAATCTCTAACCACGTTTTGGACACCAATAAGCAGAAAACGGCGCCTTACGCCGGTGTGGGCGAAGAGATTATCCGCGAGCTTGGGCGCCTGACGCCAGGTTGGGCAGGTGAGAACTCCGTTCCTCCACCGGACTCTGTCTTACGTGACGTATTGACAGTGACAACCTTATTACCTGCGGAAGTGATTGAACCTGAGACAGAAGTTGACCCAGACGACGGGAGCGTTATTTTGAGATGGATGAACGAAGACTCTACTTCATCATTCAGTCTCACGTTTCTTGGTCGAGGGGAAGTGGGTGGGTTTCTTTCATCGCATCCAACCGTTCCCGCGTGGAAAATTCGTATCTCTGAAACCGCTCATATAACCAGTAAGATTATGAGCGAAGGCGTGCTTGAGCTTATAACGCGGTAAGCCATCGAATAAATGACGTGCACCTCTCTTTGTCCTAACGAAAAAATCCAGCAAGATGAGGCGTCACCTGGTCCCGTCCAGAACGACGAAAAAATTTGTCGTGCGGCGTATGGGAAAACAATGCACTACAACAACTCAGGCAAGGTGCGGCCATCGTTCGTTAAAAATAACGACTTACTGGCAGGTTCCCTTTCCGTGTGGCGTCGATTCAGTAATACTGAGAGCGAATTGGGAGATATCACAAAGACGCTCTCTGAAACAGGCCCTTCTGACGCCACGCTCTACGATTTATTTAGCGCTGAAACGGGCAGAGTCCGGGAAATAAGGGTCACCACTTTGCCCGCCATACAAGCGCTGCATGTTTTCGACGATTGTAGAACTGACGAGAGCGGCGGGAAACATCCGAACCACGCTGTTGTTGCGATCTGTCGGGAGCTTAAACCAGAATCTCTAAGCAAAGACAGCCCGGAATATCTAGAAATCCGAGACGAGCTAGTGAAGCTCTTCAAACAGAATATCGAGTGGGCTTTGCCACAAGCGAACAGGGCTTAAAGGGACGGTGGTCAGCTCAAAGATTCATACTAGCTTCTTCAGATACTTTGGGCGGCGTCGTGTTGCGCGTAAAGCGCGGGCGGCAAAGGATAGGTAAAACGGGCTTGCGGGAAGCTAATTCGCGTCTTGACGCAAAAGGCCACTCACCGCGCTCCAAACTCGATTAGAACTTTTCTAGCTTTCCAATGTTATTTTCAATAACTCTGACTGCGGGCCGAAGCCACGCACCTTCGGGAGTTTTCGATATCTCCGCGGCGTACAATGCCGCTTGGTGAAGCACGATAACCGTTACCGCCGTACCGGTGACTTTCAGGACAGTCTGTGCGGGCGCTCTAACGAAGTCATTGAAACAAACTGTGATTATGTTCAAAACTGTCCTACCCAGGCTTAAACGTGACCGCGGAGAATCTGTCGTAGAGTTCCAATCAGCAACTTGGCGTAAGGCTTCTGGAACCCGTGAGTCGACCTCGTGTCGACGCTCAAGTTCGGTTGCGAGTACCCTGGCGATCTTTGCGTAATTCTCGGCGTCTTTAGACGCAAAACTCGCTTCGGCCGCATTGTCAGAAAAATCCTGCCACTCCTTGAATTGAGATGCGTAGTCCATCACGCCTTTACCAAAGCCGACCAGTAGAGCTGATAGGCTATCGGACAACTCATCAAGCGCGGCGCCAACCTGTCCCTCAAACGAGGCGCAGAGCATACCGATTTCCACGATGTTAGAGCCAGCCCTAAGCCCTTCACGAAGTCGGCCGAAAGCGCGAAATAAGCGTGGATGGTTTGAGTTTTCCAAGTCTTCGGTGATGTCTTCGGCTTGAAGGATCAGAGCTCGCAATGCTGCCATAGCAAGGAGCTCGGATTGGTCTTTTGGGTGAGCAATTTGTGGTTGGAGCGTTAGCCGATCGCCCGAAATAGCGAATTGAAAGGGTGCTACCGCTTGTTGCGATGGAACACTTGAAAGTCCACTTTTAGCAGGAGTGTCTGAAATCTGCTCGAACATTTCCCCCGCGACATCCATCGCTTTTCGGATCGCGTTCTGGATGCGTAGATTCGGTTTGTGATCTAACACCGAGCTAAAATCGTCTCCAATTGTTTCTAACGCGGTGAACAGGCGCGCTATCGCGCTTCGCTGTGCTTTGGGAATAGCTGCGGCTAGTTGATTTGCGAGATCGAAGGTTCGCCGCAATTGAAATACTAAATCCTCTAGTACCCCTAGGCTTAGGAGATCCGTTATTGGCATCCGCGATATATCCATCGCTTCAGAAATATATTTTCGAATGTTGTGAATATTATTTCGAATGGATTCATCATTTTCTGTGGCGCCAATAAGATTGGAATTAATTTGATTGCCATGTTCAGAAATAAAAATATCGTATTCAATACGTTCAGAAATTGTCCTAAGCCCGACTACAACATCATTTATTCGAGAAATTATATTAATGCCGTGAATATCAATTTTGTTCAAGAATTCAAATTCAGTATGTGTCGTGAGTTGCTCAACACTGTCGGAAATCCTCCTTACAGCGCTGGGTGACGCCAAGCTTAATTTGCTCATAGTTGCATTTAATCTAGCCTTGGCCTTGTCGATAACGCTAACGACTTTAAAAAACTCGGGGCTGTTCTGTGGTCGCAGGCGGCCGCCAATTTCGTCCAACGCCGCGCGGCAATCCTCGAAAACGTCCAAGGCCTCGTTCTGCAATTTTATCATCCAAAGTATGTCCCCAGCGGTGAACGGAGAGATAAATCAAAACGCGCTTTTTTCAAAGCCAGATTGTGCTAAGCGCCAAATGCACTTCGGGCAAAATTAAGGCTGACTTGCCGTTCTTGGGTGTGCCATCTCTACTCAGGATAATGAGGCATACGTCCAAAACGGTTTCGATCCGAGGTCTGGAGATTGTGTAGCGGAAGCTTCATGCTACGAATTCGGGTTCTTCTTAATTTCCGCAATGCAAAATTTTTCCCAGGCAGCCATAAGCTTCCGACGCTTCTCAAGAGCATCGCCTCTGCGGTAAGCGCGTTCCGTTTTGTCGCCGACGACATGAGCCAGTGCAGCCTCCGCCACGTCGCGCGGGAAGTTTGATACTTCGCCACACCAATCTCGGAAAGATGAGCGAAAGCCGTGCACAGTCACGTCCACTTCCATTCGGCGCAATACCATGTCCATTGCCATCACAGACAACGGCTTCCCAGGTTTCTGCCCTGGAAAAACGAATGAGTTTTCGTCGGAGCCGAATTCCGCAAGTTTTTTAAGGATCGTAATAGTGCGAGAAGACAAGGGAACACGATGCTCCCGAGCCGCCTTCATCCGTTCGGCCGGCACCGTCCAGATTTTGTCTTTCCAATCAATTTCATGCCATTTCGCGCCCAGTGTTTCACCGGATCGGGCAGCGGTCAGGATCGTGAACTCCAACGCGGTAGCCGCGACGGCCTCACGTTTACGCAACTCGATAATGAACGCTGCGACGTCGGCATAGGGCATCGCTTTGTGATGCCCGCGCGCCAGCTTCCTGCGCTTGGGCAGTAGTTTGTCGAGATGACCGCGCCATAGGGCCGGGTTCTCGCCAGTCCGGAGCCCCTTCGCCTTTGCTGCGTCAAGCACGCGTTCTATTCTACCTCGAACGCGTGATGCTGTCTCCGATTTCGTGAGCCAAATCGGCTTCAATACCCCGAGGACATCTGCAGTCGTCACCTCAGTGATCAGCTTCTGACGGAGGGGTGCGGCATACTCGCGCAACGTCATTTCCCACTGCGCGACGTGTTTCGCATTTCTGAACTGAGGCTTCATGGCTGCGATAAAATCGTCTGCCTCATCGCCGAACGTTGGAACGAGTGGCGGTGCGGTGTGCTTTGCTTGGATTGGATCGACGCCGGCTTGTAACTTCGTTCGCGCATCTTGGGCCAGTTCGCGGGCCTTTGCTAGCGTGACGGAATGTACTCCGCCCAAACCCATTTCCCGGAGTCGGTCGCTGCGACGGTAGAGGAACACCCATCTCTTCGCTCCGCTCTTGTCTACCACCAAGTAAAGGCCACCGCCGTCTCCATGGCGGCCTGGCTTGCTGATTGTTTCTACCGCCCTCGCAGAAAGCTTGTTCATGATGATAGCCATGGCACCCCAACATTTACCCTAACAAGAGGCTCGCATTGTATGAGACGAGATGCGACAAGCCAATAAGGGCGCCAATCTAAATACCTTTGATATAAAGGCTATCGGAGACGATATGAGACGACATGACACAGAGGTTTGGCGGACACCCTCTCCGCCATTCAGCCGAAACTCCTTTAGTGCCACTAGCGTCGAAATTAGCTAAGGTCCCATGATCGGCCCGGCAGTAACAAGACCGACGCCACCTGTGATAGAGGGAATGCTGCGGACGCTGGCCTGAATACGGTCGCGTTCCTCGGCGCCTGGATTTCAAGATCCTATCTCACGGCGAACCGGTTTGAGCTTTCGGCAGGCGTGGGGACGAGATGGCGAGCGGTATCGCGGTCGCAACTACCGGCACGATAAGTGCTGACCAGGCTGCCCCATAACCAAAACTATCGACCAGAAGCCCGAACAGGTAGGGCCCAATAGCCATGACAGCCAGACAGATCGTGGATGCGAAGGCGATTGTCGATGCTATCGAGCCTTTCGGCGCGCTCTCGGCGATCTGCAGAAGGTAAAGCGGAAACCAGCCGATCCCGAATATCCCCAATATGATAAGCACGAGCAGGATAACCGGTGATGGCGTGCCGATGGGAAGAAGCGCGAGCAGTGCTGCGGCGCTGGCAGCAATGATGGATACCTGCCCAAACGATTGGCCGCGAAGACCCGGCCGGAAGCGATCGCTGAGCCAGGGCAGGAGAATGCGGCCGGGAATGCCCGCGAGCTGTGCTGCGGCAAACATCGAGGAGGCGACAAAAAGACCAAGCCCCAGGCCGTCCGCCATGAAGCCGATGACGTGTGCGGTCAGGGTGAATTGAAACGCCGACATGGCAATACCAAGTCGCAAAACGGGCCAGAAGCTGCGATCCTGCCCGACGATGCGGGCGAGTTTTGCCAAGGGGAGCGGACGCTCTGTTTTGGCCGCAACGTCGCCTGCCTCGCGGTATAGCCCCCAGAAAAGTGCTGCGCCGACGATGGAAACACCGGCGCACAGCCATGCAGCCGCATGCCACCCGTAACGAACTGCCATGAACGGCAGGAGGGCCGCTGCGATCATCGTTCCGAAGGGAACCGCGGCCTGCCGAAACCCTGTGGCTATTCCACGTTTGGCGGGCGGGAACCAGCGCATGATTGCTCGTGTGCCGCCCGGTTGGACAGCTGCATAGGTGCCGCCCAGAAATGCGATGCAAACAAGCAGCGCGGGCAGACTGTTTGCGAATGTTGCCGCGCAGGCCATGGCGATCGCCATACCGAGCATGGCAATGCCGACGATACGGCGCTCGCCGTGAATGTCGATGGCACGGCCGAGCGTGAACATCGTTGCGATCTGGACACCGTTCATGACGGTGACGGCAAGTGACGCGGATGCGAGCGACACGCCGAATGCTTCCCGCCAGAAGGGCACGAGAATGTAAATTCCCTGCGATACGAACGAGCCTGCGGTCTGCGTTCCGACCGCCACGGCAAGCACTGCCCATATGTGAGGGTCGGCGGCGGGGGCAGGGCCAGGCGACGATGAAGAAATCTGTGACGACACGAAAAACTCCTATCAAGATTTTCGTGCAATAGCCGTCTTGAAGGATCGATAGAATTAGGGGCTTGCAAGTTTCAGCGATAACAGTTTGTTATGAGTGCCATGCGCTCATTGGATCCCGAGGCCGTCGAGGCTTTTCTTCTCGTTGCCGAACTGCAGTCGTTCACGCAGGTTGCAGGCGTGATGAATACATCGCAGGCGGCAATATCCCTCCGTTTGCGCCGGCTTGAGGACATGCTGGGACATCGCCTGGTCGAACGGACTCCGCGCCGCGTGCGTTTGACGGCAGCAGGCGAACGCTTTTTGGAACCCGCGCGCGCCTATGTCGCTGCCGGCCGCCGTGCGCTTGATGTCTTTGGTCAGGAGCCGACGCGGCTGGCGATCGGTGTCACGCATCATCTGATTGGTGCCGACCTGCCGCGGATACTTCGAGTGGTCAGCGAGCGCGTGACGAGCGTTACGCTTCATCTTCGCACCGCCGGCACCAGAACGCTGCTTGAACTCTATGATGCCGGAGAACTCGATGCGATCGTCGTGTTGCGGCACGATGATATCCGCCGGGATGGAGAGCCGTTGTTTCAGGAAAGCTTTGGTTGGTACGGCAGTGCGGATTTCGATCTGCGTTCAGACGTTCCCGTGCCTCTTGTGCTTCAGCCGGAACCTTGCAATTTGCGAGCCATGGCCCTTCGGGCGCTGGAGAGCGCTGATATCGCCTGGCGCGAGGTGTTCGTCGGCACCGGGGCAACGGCGGTGGGAGCTGCAGTCGAAGCCGGAATTGGTGTCGGGCTTCTGGCACAAAGTGCTGCTCCCGCCAGCGTGCGACAAGTCAGGAGCCGCTCGCTCCCCGAACTTCCGAAACTGGATGTCGTGATGATTTCCACGGTCACCGGCGACCACGCGAATGCCGTGCTTCGACGGATCACAGGGGCATTTCGTCCCTCGTGAAGCGGTGGGTGTTTTGCGGCCCGAGGCGAAAAGTCTTCGATTGAAACACAAGGACATCCTTGTCGTTCATTCAGCATCCTCTTGGAGAGACTTTTCGAAGTCCACGCTGCTATCCGTTCCTCTTGGTGACGGATAGGAGAACCGGCCGAACTCGCTGTATCCCTGGCTTCTCCAGAAGCGAAGGGTGTCAGGTGTTTCTGCATCGGCATGAAGATAAGACGTGATGTAGCCCAGTTCGCGTGCTCTAGTCTCAAGAGCTGCCACGACCGACGACCCCATTCCTTTCCGCCGAGCGCCTGGCTCCAGATAGACCCGGGCGATCTGACACACCCCGTCCGCGTCGCGGTAGCGATCTCGAAAGCGCTCTCTCGTTGATGGCTTTTTCTCAAGAGCGTAGAGACCTCCAGCGGCGACGATGCGTCCTCCGTCGTCCCGGACGAGAAGAAAACCTCCTCGCTCCCCGTTCGAAAACCAGTTTTCGGGAGCTGCTTTCAACAGTGAGTCCAGATCGGAGTGCCAGGCCGGCGTGTAACCGATCCCGTAGAATTCATTGATGATCCGTAGACAGAAAGCTCGCGCTTCTGCTTTTACCTCACTTGCGGCGTCATCTGCCAGCCATGCCGGCGATGAGTTCCAAACATGCATATAGACGCTTCCTCCTGCCAGGGCTGGCGAACTGATCGAAAATCGGCGCGTCAGGCTAATATTTGACGCGACGTCTCGAGAAACCCGGCGATGAAATCGACAGTATCGTCACCATCTCTTAAACCGAGATGGATGCTTTTCTGGATACCGCTCTGACCGATGCGGACGGCGCGGACACCGAGTGCTGCCGCTTCCCGTCGCACCAGCCAATCGGGAATGGCGCTAACCCCGCGGCCTGCCGCCACGAGCTGGAGCATCATTTCCGTCGTTTCGATATTGCGGTGATGACGCGGGCGGCAATTGGCAGGTACCAGGAATTGCGAGAACACATCCAGCCGCTCCGGCGGTACCGGATAGGTGAATAGCGTCTCATCCAGCAGATCCGCAGGTTCGGCATGGCGTTTCAACGCCAGCGGATGATCGACTGGCACCGCGAGCACCAGTTCGTAGTCGAACACCGGCAAATAGTGGACCCCGGCCATCTCAATCGGATCCGGTGTGATCAGGATATCGATTTCATATCCAGCCAGTGCCGCCACGCCGCCGAAAGCGAACGAGGTCGTCAATTCCAAGCCCACATCCGGCCATTCCATGAGGTAGGGTTTTGTGACACTCATTAGCCACTGGTGGCACGGATGGCACTCCATGCCGATCTTGAGCGAGCCTCGCTGCCCGTGGCGATAATCCGACAGAACATTCTCAGCCCTCTCGATCTGGGGCAGAACGCGCTGTGCCAGCGTCAGGATGTAGCGGCCTGCGTCGGTGAGACGAAGGTTGCGGCCATCCTTTTCCCACATCGCCACGCCGTACCGATCTTCCAGCTTGCGGATGGTGTGGCTGAGAGCCGACTGGGATACATTCAGCCGCTCCGCCGCGGCCGTGAGGCTGCCCATGCGATCGACTTCACGCAGGATCGAAAGATGTTGCCTGTCCAGCATGGTTATGCTCCTCCCTTTTCCAGGGAAAAGGCTTCGGCCGGGTCGCGAATGGTAGCCGGCCGGTGGTCCTTGTCGACCGCCACCATGGTGAAGTGTCCGGTGGCCGTGATGTGTCTCTCGCCTGTCAGAAGATTTTCGGACCAGAGTTTTGTCTGGATCGACATGGAGCTGCGGCCCACGCGTTCGACGTGTGCCTGCGCCTCGACAATTTCGCCGATCTCGATTGCCCTTGCAAAATCGATGCGCTCGGATGAGGCCAGCACCACCAGCTTGCCGCAGTAGCGCGACGCTGCAACAAAAGCGGCTTTGGTCATATAGGCAATAGCTTCGCCCCCGAACATCCGGCCGGCGCTGTTTGCCTGATCCGGAAAGACGATCTCGACCATGGTGACGGCATCGCTTGGATCAGGTGTCTCTTCAGTGAGGAGTTCGGGCAGGACATAGCTCGCGGCGTCCTCACCTTCCGGTATGGCCACCATATGGAAGATGCCCCGCGTACAGGTGTGTTGCTGGCGGCCGATAATGGTTTCCGCCACCATTTCCACCTCGACCGTGAGGGAACGGCGTCCAGCCTTCACGGGTCTCGCCGTGAATTCGACGATATGCCCGATGCGCGCGGGTTGTCTGAAGTCGATACGTTCGCAGGAGGCAGTCACGAAGGGTGTCCGTCCGAAGCGGGTCGCCGCAATGAAGGCGACCCGATCCATAAGGGCAAGGCCGGTCCCCCCGAAGAGAGTGCCGTGATGGTTGGTATCTCCGGGAAAGACGATATCGATGAGACGGGTTGTCGCGCCGTGCTGAGCAGGCTTTTCTATCGTTGCGATCTCTGTCATCGGCTCTGCCTCAGGTTGCGGCAGGGCGGGACATGACGCAGAGGCAAAGGCACGGGAATACCTATCGCGAAAGCGGCACTCCGGGACACCCCGCCCGTGGACGTTATCTATCGCGGCAGGTCTCCTGGCTTGCGGGTCATAGCTTTGGTCCGTCTTCCCGAGGCCGGCCTCAGTGACATGATGGACTTTCGCTCGTCGCTTACAGTTGCGGGGGCAGCTTCGGATTCAGGCTGTGATTAAAGCCCTCACCGAATTCCCTCTTAGCTCCGGACCTTCGTCCGCAGAACCACGATGGCTAACCAATGTCGCATGTCGTTGAACTGGTCAAGGCATCTATCACCGGAATGTCATGGAAGCGTTGAGGGGTTCGCAGCAGAGGATCTTTAGTCCGGCGCTACGCCAAATCATGAACGTGGCTCATGCTTCAATGAGATAAAACCATTTTTACTCGATCAATGTCTCAGGCATATATCACGCACAGTCTCAAGTATGGGCAGCAGGAATGTTGCAGGCTGGAGATAATTGAAAATAATGTTTCGTATATCCTGAAGCATAAGTCAAAAATTTCAGGTTTATATCGGGAGACAAGGACGTCGAATCGCGATGAGTAGAGATTTTAATTTTGATATTAAGAGAGTTACTTTTAATGAAGATTATCATCCTTCAGAAAACACGCGTGTTACGACCAACTTCGCCAATCTGGCTAGGGGAGAGAACCGTCAGGAGAACCTGCGCAATGCCCTGAGGATGATCGACAATCGTTTCAACACACTGGCGCATTGGGATAACCCTGAAGGCGACCGCTATTCTGTCGAGCTCGAAATCATATCCGTCGAAATGAATATTGGTGCTGAAGGCAGGAATGATGCTTTTCCGCTGATTGAAATCCTGAAAACGAACATCGTTGATCGAAAAACCAACGAGCGCATTGATGGCATTGTCGGCAATAATTTTTCTTCCTATGTCCGCGATTACGACTTCAGCGTCTTGCTGCCGGAGCACAACAGGGACCGGCCCCAATTCAGCACGCCAGACAAATTTGGCGATCTGCACGGAAACCTGTTCAAGTGTTTCCTGAACTCGGCTGCTTACAAAGAGAATTTCAACAAGCCGCCAGTCATATGCCTGAGTGCATCAAGCAGCAAAACCTATCACCGAACTGACAATCAGCATCCTGTACTGGGTGTCGAATACCGGCAGAATGAGTTCTCTTCGACCGACCAATATTTCAAAAAAATGGGGTTGCGGGTCCGCTATTTCATGCCTCCGAATAGCGTTGCGCCATTGGCTTTTTATTTTGTCAGTGACTTGCTTGGCGACTACACCAATCTCGAGCTCATCAGCACCGTCAGCACGATGGAGACTTTTCAGAAGATCTATCGGCCCGAGATTTATAACGCCAATTCTGCGGCGGGCGCTCGCTATCAGCCGGACCTGAACCACCAGGATTATTCACTCACTCGAATTGTCTATGATCGGGAAGAACGTAGCCGGCTAGCTATCGAGCAGGGCAGGTTTGCCGAGCAGCATTTCATCAGACCATATCGGTCCATTCTCGAGAGATTATCTTCTGATTGCGCCCGTTGACGACCAAAACACAAGGTAACCTATCATGAAAACACTGTTGCCCACGTCAACCGCCGGCAGCCTGCCAAAACCCTCTTGGCTTGCACAACCTGAAAAACTCTGGTCACCCTGGAAATTGCAGGATGAGGAATTGATTGAGGGCAAAAGAGATGCCCTGCGATTGTCCCTGAACGACCAGCAACAGGCAGGCATCGATATCGTCAGTGACGGCGAGCAGACGCGCCAACATTTTGTCACGACGTTTATCGAGCACCTCAGCGGCGTTGATTTTGAAAAACGTGAGACCGTCAGAATTCGTAATCGCTACGATGCCAGTGTGCCGACGGTCGTTGGCGCAGTGTCTCGCGAAAAGCCGGTTTTTGTTGAAGACGCCAAATTCTTGCGTCAGCAAACCAGGCAGCCCATCAAATGGGCCCTGCCGGGTCCCATGACCATGATCGATACGCTCTATGACAGCCACTATAAAAGTCGCGAAAAACTGGCCTGGGAATTTGCCAAGATCCTCAATCAGGAAGCCAGGGAACTGGAGGCTGCTGGTGTCGACATCATTCAGTTCGACGAGCCCGCATTCAATGTCTTTTTTGACGAGGTGAATGATTGGGGCGTTGCCACGCTCGAGAAGGCAATCGAAGGGCTGAAGTGTGAAACTGCCGTGCATATTTGCTACGGTTACGGCATCAAGGCCAATACGGACTGGAAAAAGACTCTCGGGTCGGAGTGGCGGCAATATGAGGAAGCTTTCCCCAAACTGCAGAAGTCCAATATCGATCTGATCTCGCTGGAATGCCACAACTCCCGTGTTCCGATGGATCTCATCGAGCTCATTCGGGGTAAAAAAGTGATGGTTGGCGCCATTGACGTGGCAACCAGTGCAATCGAGACCCCCGAGGAAGTCGCGGATACACTGCGAAAAGCGCTTCGGTTTGTAGATGCCGACAAGCTTTATCCCTGCACCAATTGCGGCATGGCACCCCTCTCGCGTCAGGTCGCAAGAAGCAAGCTGAATGCTTTGGGTGCAGGGGCGGAAATCATCCGAAGGGAGCTTTCGGTTTAGTGCTGGCTAATGCATGCCGGTTTACCCCTTAAGGGGGAGCACGGGGGGAATGCCGGCGGGTGCGGGGTCATATCCGCCATTGCCTCTCACGGCAGAGGCGTTATCATGGTCGTGCTGTAAGATGATAAGCTTTGGGAGGAGCGATACGTGAGACGGATGTGGCCAGACGAATTTGCCTTTCTGCTTGATGATGCGGAAGAGGTAGACCTTCATATTCCACCGGTAGCACATGACGATGGTTCGCCCGGCAAAGCGATATCCAGAAGGGCCCTGAAAGCCCGTATCAGCCAGCAGGATTTTGAGAAAATCTGGCCTCTCGCAGAGGTTCGCTATCGGTTGAACGGCAGGTTTACGGGCAAGGCGATTACGCTGATCGCCAACAACCCTCATTACCAGAAATGGCACCCCTCCGATGGTGGCAGTGTCGAGAACGTGTCCGATAGCGGCCAGAAACACACGACGCCCTATGTGATGGTGCACTTTCTTCTGGATGATGTTCGCGAACATGCTGAAGCCTGAAGTCCGCGGAGCCGTTTTCTGCCGATGACGATGGAATAAGCCGCGCAACCCAGATAGTTGCGCGGCCTGCTTTACATGCTGGCGCGTGACGCCCGCTTTTGTCCGTGTTGCATCGTTCAGAAGGCGGGTTTTTCCTTTTCCACATTCGCCTTCGTCACAACCGTCAGCGGAATAGGCAGACGGGCGTCGATTTTCTTGCCGTTCAGGACATCTGCCATGGCGTTGATTGCCAGCAGGCCGTCCTCGATCGGGGATTGTACGATTGTGGCGTACATTTCACCGTTCCTGATCGATTCGAAGGCGTCTTTCTGGCCGTTGATGCCGACGATCGGCGGTGTCGCCTTGCCGGATTTTGCTTCTTTCCAGGCGTCGATGAAGCCGCGCGCCATGGTGTCGTCATTGGCATAAACGCCGGCGATCTTGTCGCCGAAACGGGTGATCAGGTCGCGGCTGGCGACAAGCGCCTTCTGCTGGTCGAAATCCGCATTGACCGTATCGAGAACTTCGATCTTGCTGCCGAGTGCCTTCAGCTTGGCGTTGAAGCCGTCGACACGGCCGATGGTGGTGCCATTGCCGGCCTGGCCGGCGATGATGACGATGGAGCCCTTGCCATCCAGCGCCTTCTGAAGCGCCTCGGCCGCCATTTCACCTTCGGAATAGACATCCGGGCCGGTGAAGGAGGTAACAAAGGGTTTGGCCGCATCATTCATCGGCGAATTGATGAGATTGACGGGAATGCCGGCCGCCTTGGCCTTGGCCAGGCCGGGAATATAGGCCTGCGGATCAAGCGGCCATAAAATGATGCCGGCCGCCTTGCGGGCAATGCAGGTGTTGATCTGCTGCACGCCGGTCTGGACGTCGAAATTCTGGCTGAGGCTGAGAACCTCAACGCCGAGTTCCTTCGCCCGCGCATCGATGGCCTTGTTGGCCGGCGTGACATAGGCGTGGGAATCGGCGGCCGTAACGTAACATACCGTCTTGGCCTCGGCGAAGCCGGCCGAGGCGATAAGCGCCGCCACACCGGCAAACAAGGTCTTTTTATTCATGATCACAAACTCCTCCTTAAGTGACATGTCTGGTTAAAGGGATTTCAGTATCGGCATTGCCGGACGCGGTCTTGCGCGCACGGTACGGTCAAGCACGACCAGCAGGATCAGGATCAGTCCGTTGACGATCTGCTGGACGTAGGCCGGCACGGACTGGAACTCCATTGCCGTGGTCAGTGCCGCAATCGTGAGAACACCGCCGAGCGTGCCCAGCGCGGACCCGCGGCCGCCTTCCAGCCGGGTGCCTCCCACCACAACGGCGGCAATGATGACGACGGTGATTTCCGCACCGAAGACGGGCGAACCGGTATTGGTCGTCAGGCTTTCGAAAACGCCTGCCAGACCGGCGAGCGCACCCGCGAAAATGAAGCCGAGGAACAAGGTTCTGCCCGATGATATGCCGCTTGCCTCGGCGGCGACGGGGTTCGATCCGACTGCGAACAGGTTGCGGCCTGAAACGGTGCGCCGCAGCCAGAAATCGAGCATCACGATGCCGGCCATAAACAGGGCGCTGCGGGTCGTGAAAATTTCCGCATAGACCTGCGACAGGGTGACAGCGAAGGTAATGTCGGTGCCGGACACCGGCTGGCTGCCGGTGATCCAATGCGCCAGCGACCGGAAGATCAGCATGCTGGCGAGCGTCGCTACCAGCGCATTGATCTTGAAGACAACGGTAAGAATGCCGTTGAAGACACCTGCGGCAATACCGGTCAGCACCCCGAGCGCTGCCGCCGGCCATATGCCGAGCTCAGCCTGCAGCGAAATCGCCACGATGCCGGAGAGCGCAAAGACCGCGCCGACGGAAAGATCGATCTGGCCGGCGATAAGCAGCACCGTCAGGCCGATGGCGACGATGCCGATCGATGCGCCGCGATCGAGACCGAGGCTAGCGGTGGTGAGGCTGACAAAGCCGGGCACGGTCAGTGCGGCAATGACCAGCGTCGCGCCCAATATGATCGTCACGCGATAGCGCGACAGTGCAGACAATAATTCGTTCATGCCACGGCCCTCCGGCGAAGCGCGACGTCGAGGGCGACCGCAAAGGCGATGAGCAGCCCGAGGACGAAACCCTGGATCGGGGTGGGAACGCCCTGTAGCACCATAACATTGGTCAAGAGCTGGACGAGGCCGAGGCCGGCGATGGCGCGCGGCACCGAGCCGAAGCCGCCCATGATCGAGATGCCACCAACCACGACGGCGGTGATGGCGCTGAATTCATAACCCGTTCCGACCAGTGGACGTGCGCTTTGCAGGGTGAGGCCGAGCAGGCCACCGCTGAGGCCGGATGCCAGCCCGGTGATGACGAATGCACCGGCCTTGACCGCCCGGACCGGCACGGTGCTGGCCCGCGCCGCCCGGTAATTGCCGCCGGTGGCGAGTGTCCATCGGCCCCAGATGGTGCTCGACAGGACGAAATGGCCTGCCACCGCGACGGCGAGAAACACCAGCACGACAAGCGGAATGCCGAGAATGCGGCTTTTGACGAAGGTGGCGATGGCCGGATCGGTTCCATAAACGATGACGCCGCCGACCGCCGCCTGCACGATGCCGAGAATGATGGTGCCGAGGCCAAGGGTCGCGATGATCGGATTGACGCCGATATAACCGATCAGCAATCCGTTGATGAGACCGCAGGCGCCGGCGAGTGCGATAGCGACCACAAAGGCCGGAACTGCGCCGATCTCCGGCTGCAACGCCAGAGACAGGATCGCGCCGCAGGCGATGGTTGCCGGCACCGACAGGTCGGCGAGCCCGCCGGTAACGAGGACGAAGGTCATGCCCACGACCACGATGCCGACAATGGCCATGGATGTCAGGATATTGATGAAATTGCCTGTCGTGAAGAAGACCGGGCTTGAAAACGAGCCGTATAGGATCACGAGAAGAATGGCCAGCAGCAGGCCGCCTTTGGCGAACAGGCCCGCCAGCCGCCCGCCGCGATGAAAGCGCGGGGCGACATTGTGCTTTTCGGTGATAGCGGTGATGTCGCTCACGCTGGTTCTTCCCCTGTTGCAAGCGCCATGATGCGCTCTTCCGTCAAGTCTCCGCGTGCAATCGGGGAGGAGGCGCGCCCATCGCGCATGACCACCACCCGGTCGCAGACCCCCATCACCTCAGGCAGTTCCGACGAGATCATAACCACCGCCATGCCACCGGCCACGAGTTCGCCGATGATGCGGTGGATTTCCGCCTTCGCGCCGACATCGACGCCGCGTGTCGGTTCGTCGAGGATCAACACCTTCGGTCCCGCCGCCAGCCAGCGTGAAATGATCGCCTTCTGCTGATTGCCGCCCGAAAGCAGGTTGATGCGCCGCTCCGGATCGGGCGGGACGATGGAAAAATCGCGCGTATATTTCGCCGCCAGTCCCCGATCCCTACTCATGCCGATGCGCCCGAGACGGCTCAGACGTCGCAGCACCGGCAGGCTGATGTTTTCGCGCACGCTCATGGACGGCACGATGCCATCGCCTTTCCGATCTTCGGGAACATAGGCGACGCCCGCCTTAACGGCCGCT
>Ga0099826_10000105_pt1 | contig 38703 bp, 41 predicted proteins | sample Mtrugardesep15_FD_76830 | JGI IMG/M metagenome (GOLD analysis project Ga0099826, IMG submission 76830) | Root nodule microbial communities of legume samples collected from California, USA - M. trunc garden sep15 | ecosystem: Host-associated > Plants > Roots > Nodule | place: USA: California... | reverse complement strand
TTTTTCCATTTCCCGTTAGCCCACACGATCCGGTGTAGTGAATTGTTCAACAACAATCATATCCCGCGCAAGTGGATCACCACGAAACGGAAAAATGGATCAAACTCACGCGAAAAAGAACAGCGTTACGGACAAGATTGGCGACCGCTCGCTCTATTGATTCACGATCACCCTGGATGCAAAGACTTTTGACATCGACCGCCCGAAGTTCCCTCGTCTGCGGAGATCGCGTTAGGGCTTTGGAACTCCGTATCCAGTTAACAGACACATCGCTCTCTCGGCTTGACCGAGAGTCGCGCTTGGCACTTTCGATCTTTTCTGTCGCCTTTCTCTACCTAAACTCCACAAAAATATCAGATCAGCGAAAGTCGGAGCGGCAGAGTGGAAGTGGCATGCGTTTTTTTAAGCAAATTGATGTTATGGTGCGACCTTCATCCAGATCATTAAAATCTGTGGCGGCCACCGTCAGGCTCGCGGTGGTCTTAATTCTCGTGCTGTGGCCCTTTTTTATCGCCGTCATATTTCGAGTGGTATCGAGCGATCACGGTCATTTTCCCCTGTATTTTTAAATCTCTCCTAACCCGGGGAGCGACGCATTTTCCGGGTTGGGATTCCATAATAAGGCCGTTCAAGTTTAGTAGTGGACCAATGTGAAGCTACCATGTTTCGGTGAGCTCACAGGTCTTTAATGCCTGCATCTTCCACCTATCGATTCTGGTATATTGGGGAGATATTCAATTCGGTCGCTGATTTCCATAATACACTCTGCCGATCTTATTTGTAGACGCGAATAATGACCCGTTGCCCCACCCGGAACGGAGCGTCGCGGCTCACCATCACGATTGAAGTTGCTGTGCGAATGTCATTGCGCTCGCCGGGCATGCCGGTTGACTGCATCAGAACGGGAGAGATGCGGCTGATGCGGCCTTGGTAGGCTTGCCCTGTTCTGTCTTCGGCCAGCACCTCAACGGGGACGCCGGGTTTTACATTGTCGAGAAACTGCTCGGGGATTTCTGCCCGGACGATCTTCTGGCCTTCCGGCAGGATGGTGAACATCTCCGTCGCGCCGCTGGCTGTGGCAAATTCCCCGACCTTGATTCCCTGCCTGATGATGAAACCATCGACCGGAGCGCGGATGGTTCGTATGTCGACCTCGCGGGCGGCGATATCGCGCCGCATCTTAGCGGCGACGAGAACCGAGGCGGCCACCTTCAGTTCGCCGGTGAGATTGTCCCTGGCCGCTATGGCCTCATCGAGGGCTTGGTCCGAGACGGCATTTCCCGCCGCGGCGCGCTTGACCCGATCTGCCTGCCGAGAAAGGTTTTTCATCTTCATCTGAAGAAGATTATGTTGCTCTTCGGCCTGCAGAGCTTCCTCCGATGCGATCTTCACCGATAACGTTTCCTGACTGGAATCGAGTACCGCCATGACGTCCCCCGCCTTGACCTGGTCACCCTCGTTGACCAGGAGGGACGCAACGATGCCATCGCGGGGGGAGGCGACCCGCAGAAGACCGCCCGGGATATCCACGATCCCCCCAGCGGCAGCCAGGATGGGTGGACCGACCAGATCCGGTCGGTCGGTGTCTTCCTCGGCGTTCGGGGAAAGTGTGGTGAAATACAAGAGCGCCACGCCGATCATCCCAGCCGAAACCGTTGTCACTGCCGGACGTTTGATACGAGGGAGAAATTTCATGTCTTCAAGATCCTGTGGAACTTTTACCGGAGATGGGCCTGATGTCTCGGAGCAGGCGTCCGTCCTCCATCTGGAGGACACGATCTGCCTGCTTGACGAGACGCATGTCGTGCGAAACACACAGCACCGCTGAACCGGAGTCTTTTGCGATGGACTGGAAAATCTCGACGATGTTTCGACCGTTTTCGCTGTCGAGGGCGCTGGTCGGTTCGTCCGCAAAGAGAATGGCGGGTTTTTTGACGATAGCGCGGGCAATTGCAACACGTTGTTTTTCACCGCCGGACATTTCCGACGGCCGCAGATGACTTTTCTTTGACAAGCCGACGCTTGCCAAGGCGCTTGCGGCCCGTTCGCGGGCCTCTGCAGCGGGAACAGACATGTAATCAAGCGGTATCTGCACCTGCTCGACTGCGGTGAGGCCCGGGAAAAGATTGAACCCCTGAAAAACAAATCCGCAATTCTTAAGGCGAAATTCGTCCCGCGCTTCATCGCTTAAGGCAGACAGCATGACATCACCCGCGCTGACCGACCCGACGTCTGGCTTCGTCATGCCGCTGAGGATGGCAAGCAGCGTGCTCTTGCCGCAGCCGGAAGGGCCGATGAGCAGCGTGAATTCGCCAGCGTAAATGTCCACCGACACCCCCGACAACGCCTGCATCTGAATGTTATGTATCGTAAAGGACTTACCGAGACTGTGCGCGCTGAGTACAGGCAGCATGGTTCACCTCAAAAGCGTGGCGGGATCGGTGTCCCGCAAACGATGAATTGCCAGAAGACAGGCGACAGCCGCGACAAGAAGCACAACCGTTGAGGCTGCAGCGACGATTGTGAAGCGCAATTCGAACGGAACCCGGTAAACCGCCGCCATCAGGGCGATTGCAACACTTAGAAACAGGCTGATGATAAAACCGAAAAGACCGACCCAGCCCGCCTGTTCGATGACGATGAAACGAAGCCGGTCGAAGGGTACGCCAAGCGCCCTGAGTGTTGCATATTGAGGCACCGTGCCGGCCACCGCACCCATCAGCGTCTGGCTCGTTATGACGGCTCCGATCATCACGGCGATGAGGGTCGCGAAAATGAATGCAATTCCCGCACCCGAATCCAGCAACATGTACATCGTCGTCATGGACGCGAGTTCTTCAGCCGACCAGACCTCGAAACGGCGTATGTCGGTGCCGCTGTTAAGGCGCGCCTGTATGGCGGCGCCGTTGGTGCCCGGCTTGAGATCATAAAGGAAATAGGTGGCGCCGCCGTCGCTGGGCAGGCTGTGATCGAGATTACGGGCGGTCTCCCTTGAGGCCACCACGTTGACGCCGCCTAGGCCGCGAAGGCCGTCGATATAGCCGACAATCCGCACCGAACGCCCGTTCACCTCGGCAATACCGCCCTTTTTTGTAGAAAGCTTCGAAGCGTCTGCAATGTCCACAAGGACGGTGCCGGGCTCGCTCAACTCATTTCGCAGCGATCCGGGAATAATGCGCGCGAGGGCCTCGGCGTCATTTGCCGTATCAATGCCGAGAACCGTGACGCTGACACCGCCGCCGCCGTGCGTGCCTCTCCAGTCGCCGGAGCCGAACAGAACCGGCTCCACATGCGAGATCGCCGGCTCGGCGTAGAGATTTGTGGCCACACTTGCGGGGATCGCGCGCCCGAGGTCGACACTCTGTGTTCCGGGAAAGCCCACCCAGTATTCGGCTTTGGATTGCGTAACGTAAAGACCATTGGCACCCACGATGCCCAGCAGCAAAGCACCTTGGACCGTCATCAGGACGCCCGAGAAGGCAATCGCGATTGTCGCGGGCAAAAAGCGGCGCCATTCGTGGATCAAGGTCTTGCGCGCAATCGAGATCGTCATGATCCGCGTTTCCTCCGCTTATCGGAGAAGGTTGCGATACTAGGCGCCTCCGCTGCGAGACTTCCGCCCGTCGCTTTCGCAAAGGCAATCAAGGCTTCCGCTTCGTCCTTCGTCGCTTCGGTAAGTTGACGGCGGGTTTCTGCGGCTTCGATTTGACGGCTCACGAGGGCGGACGCGTCCGACAAACCTTCGCGGGATAACAATTTGGCTTGAGCCGAACCTTTTTGCGCCGTCGCATAGGCTGATTTGGCACGCGCGGTTTCAAGCCGCGCGGCAAGGAGCGTCCGCAAGGCCGAGGAGGCTTCGCCATGGGCAACCAGAACTGACTGCCGGTAGGCTGCAACGGCCTCACGCCATTGCGCCTTTTTTACCTCCACGACATCCAGCCGTTTCCCGTAGTCAAAGACGGGCATCTGTAATGATGGGCCACCCATCACGCCGAAGATGGACCCTGAGACGGGTGATCCGATACCGATCATTCCCGAGAGATGGAGTTTCGGATAAAGATCGGACGTTGCAATTCCCAATTCGGCTCCCGCTTTCAGGACGGCAAATTCAGCCCTTCGAATGTCCGGGCGCTGCCGCAGCACATCGGCCGGAACCGCCGTTACCCGTGCGTTGCTCACCACCGGTTGAGGTCTCATTGCCGATAGGGTGGCATCGCCCTCCTTCACGCCCTGAAGAACAGCAATGCGCTGGATTTCGTCGGCAATGGCATTGTCGAGAAGACGTTTCTGTTGCGCCATCGCGGCACTGTCCTCAGTGGCCGCCTGGGCTTCGAACCTTGTCGCCAATCCGCTTTTTGATCGTAAAGTCGCGACATCTCGTGCTTTTGCCTTAGCGGAGGATAGGAGATCGACATTTTTTCGCTGGTGCTGTAACGCCCTCAGACGCACGTAACTTGTTGCGGCCTCCGCCGCGACGGAGAGCTTTGCTGCATTTACGTCTTCAGCCGCTATGTATCGGTCCAGATCGGCAGATTGCTGGGCGAGCTTATCTTGCCCGAAGAGAGCGATTTCCCATCCAGTCTCAAGATTAAGCTGAGCTGGACGGCGGGAAATGTCGTCTACCTTCGTCCTGCTGCTGGAACCCGTTGCAGCCCCGGAGAGGCCGACATTGGGCAGGAAGCCGGAGGACGCAGAGTGTGAAATCGCGGCTGCCGCAGCCAGCCGCTCACTGGCCTGCGCCAACGTCAGATTGCCCTGCTCTACACGCGCCACGATGCCATTGAGTTGAGTGTCGTTAAGCGCCAGCCACCAGGCTTCGCTTTTTGGGCTGGGTCGCCGCGCACCTGCCGGCGAAAACTCTGCCGGTGCGATGTGAGAAAAACTCGGTCCGCCCTGATGGCAGGAAGATAGGAGGAGCGCAATAAGCACCCAGCGATGCCGATTCAAGACGCCATTGCAATTCGACCTCGAACGACCGACGCAATCACGACGCACCCTATTCATTTTGGACCACATGAAACACGCATTACCCAGAAAAATAGCCGTTGATCCCCAGTGCCGGTCGCTGATGCGACAAATCGAATGCAGGCCATCGCATTCATTTCTCCCAAGACCATTGCAGGCTCAAGATTTCGCGCAGTCACTGTGCAGATTTGGTCGAGGACACCGGTATCGACCTTTCCTCCGGAGCCGTCGACACACACCAGGCACCCGCAATGATCAGCGCACTGCCGCCCAACTGAAGAGCGGAGACCGGTTCGGAATAGAGGAGCCAAGCGCTTGCGAGCACAAAAACGTAGCTGACGGCTGAGAGGGGGAAAGCTTTCGACAGATCGGTCTGCGCAAGCACACGCAGCCATAGGACGAAACAGACAATTTCGGCAATGATGGCCAAAATAAACCAGGACGATGTGGCAAGATTAACCAACCACTGAACGCCGAATTCCCCTGAAACATGGACAGCGCTCTCCTTGAGAAAAATCTGCTGAAGCGTATTCAACAGCGGAATGGAGAGCCAAAGCGTCGGCAGATCCCTCATTGCTTCTCCAATCCATCGGAGCTGAAAAGCGGCGAAACCCATCTCAGAAGAGTGTGCAGAGCGGGGTTCTTGTGCCTGAAAAACATGGAGTTCGCCGTCAGCGTGCTGCCGAGGCGGAGCTTGTTCTGGTAATAGGCCTGCCCGCTTTGATATCGGGTGAGCCCATGCTCAAGGCAAAAACGCAGATTTTCGAACCAGCTAAGATAATAGAGATTGTACGGCTTGCCGCGTACGGCATCCATGCAGAAGAATTTATCGATGAGCCGATTGCGGTCGTGCAAAAGGAGGTTGAAGGCGAGAATGTCGTCTCCAACGCGATAAACGGTGCAGAACGCATTCTCAGGCAGATTTGACAGGACACCGGTGAAGTAGTCAGTGGTCAGCTCTTCGAACTGCCATTCACTTCGGTTGCGGGTATCGTGATAAAGTTTGAGAAAGCGGGGCAACAACTCGCCCAGGTCCTTGACCCTTTCCACCGTCACCTCGGAGGCCGCGCGGCATTTTCGACGCATATCCTTGCGTGTCCCGGCCGACAATTTGGCGAGATAGGTCTCAATATCCGGAAAGTCGATACGCAACCATGCGGTTGGCAGGCCAGGCGTGGCAGCAAACTCGCGTCTGTGAACCGCTGCAGACAGTGCACGCCCGAGCGGCATCGGCACGTCTTTCAGGGCGAACAGGCCATATCCCGACATCTGCGCCCATCGTTCCGTGCACCCCAGCAGATGGGTCATCAGATCCGCTTCCCAAACGCCGGGAATATCCGGGTGCATTCCGATGCTCCCGCACTCCGTACAGGGAGAGCCGATACAGGCAAGCCGGAGCGACAAGAACCGTGGGAATAGTTTGCGGATGCCTTGGACAAGGGACGTGAGCCGTCCTCTTTCCAGCGTCGTTTCCAGACGGTAATCGCATAGAAAAATTGGAGCGGCAGCTATCATTATCCCGTAATAGCTGATGGTCGCATATCGCCACTCAAAGCCCTCAAGGCCGGACTGTTCGACTGCCAGCAAATAGTCATAGCGTTCTATATCGCCGCTGAAACACGCATCCCAAGCGTCCCTGTCGACGGCGGCAAGCGTCTCATGGATCCGGAATTCGAGGTTTCGGGAATTGAGACCCGGGCCGTCGCCAATTTCAAATCGGGTTTCTAAACGCATGTTTTGTCTCAAAAAACCGGGTGGAAAGATCGGCGACTTTGCGATGCTCCCTGTCCACGTGGATCATATGGTAGCTGTCGTTCAACCAGTGCAGCGCTCTCGGGCCGCCAAGCCTTGCGGCGATGTAGCGGGCGTGATCGGGACCGCTGAGATCATCTTCGGTTGAATGAATGATGAGGGAGGGCGTCGTGATTTGAGGCAGATGCTTCTTGAGACGGTGGCCGAGCCGGTCCATCTCGACGAGACCGCGCCCCGGGAAATGGCTGAGAACACCTTGATTTTCCATGCCCGCAATCATCCGCCTCAGGCGATCATCCTTGATCCCAAGGGAAGGCGTTTCGCTGAAGTTAAGACGATCGATGAAGGGTATAAGGCTGATCCATCTGATGTGCGGTGAAAGGATCGCGTAATAGCGCGGAACATTCCAGCCGTCGTAGTGGAAGCAGGGTGAGTAGAGCGCGACCGACCTAATCGGGGATGATGGCATATGGGACGCGAGCAGCGAAAGCTTTCCGCCAACGCAAATGCCAGCGGAAAAGACGGTGTCGCTTCGCGTTGCCAGCCAGTCTGCGGCGTCCGCGATGCTGTCGAGCCAGTCTTCAAAGCGGGAGCGCCGCAAGGCGGCTTCCCCATGTCCGTGTCCGGCGAGAAGGGGGGCGAAAACCGAGTAACCCCTGCGGCTGAATTGTCGCGCCACCAGGCGCATTTCGGCAGGGGCGCCGCTCATGCCGTGCACGAGCATGATGGCCTTGCCGTTCGTGCCCTCTTTAAAAAAGGAAAGACCGTCGTTTGACGGATTGAACACTTTCGTCGTTTCGTCTGCCGGAGCGCGCTGGAAGGTGCGGGACAGACTGGATTGTGGGCCGGCGAAAGAAAATGTCATAGTCCTGATACTCCCACGCAGATTACGCCGCCCGATACCAGGGCAACACCGATCGAGTGCCGCAGGCCGACCGTTTCCCTGAAAAAGATGGCGCTAAAGATGGTGATGACGGCATAGCTCGAGGCCATCAGCGGGAATGCGATGGAGAGCGGAACATGCGCAAGGACATAGGTCCAGGCGACGAGCTCTACGCCCCAGAACACGACCCCGATTAATGTCCAGGGGTGGAGATAAATGTTGCGCCGGTCCTTGGCCGAGGCCAGTTTGAAGCAGATTTCCCTGCCTGCCTCTGTCAGCACGCAGAAGAGAATGAGAGCAAGCATTAGGTTATTGAGCCCGTCCGTCATGACAGTATGTCCGAAAACGACCTTAAAAGCGTAAGGTTGGTGATGGTGTTGCGATCGCGGGTCATTGCCGCATCTGGAGCGCGCAGAGGCTGGTCGATCAGGATTTCCCCCTGCTTCAGAAGCCGTGTCAGCAGGGTGCCGCTATAGACCGGCTTCGAATAATCACCGATGACGTCAGCCCCCACGATGCGATGTCGCATCGCGATGTCGCTTAACAGCTCAAGGATCGTGGAAAGCCTCAATCGGCCCTGATCCCAGTTGGTGATAGCGTCGTCCAGCGACAGGCAATCCTTGTCTATGGTGATGTAGACATTGGACGTGAATATCCGCGAGAGCAGGTGCTCACTGAATGCCGTCAGCCCCATCTTTTTCATGGTCGACCAGATGAGATGGCCGCCCGACTGGATGTAGCTGACGCTCTCACCATAGGCGCGTTTGACGCGGCTTGGCAGGTGGTCGTAAGGGTAGAGCTCAACCTTGCCGTTAGCCAGATTGCCAAGGTTGGCACCCTTGCGCTCCGGCGTTTGCAGGTCGTCGCTGCAGACACCAAGCGTGATGATCTTTTGAACATTTGGATGTTCCGCGACCTCGTTCACCCACGAGCCACAATGGAGACCGTTGTCGAAATTGACCCAGTCCGGATGATTGTCGATATGGATGACCGTGAGAGGTCCATCGAAGCTTTCTGCCACCTCGGCAATCTGCAACGATGAGACATGATGAAAGTCGCCCGATCCCAGGAAACACAGTCGAGGGGACGTAGGCATGCCGGCGGGGCGCGCGATGCTGGGTTTCAAGAGATCGAGCGACTCCCTCCTGCTCCAGAGACGAACGGCACTCCCACTGCGTCGTTCGTCAACCTCGCGCGCTCCCACCGAAAGTGCGGCATCAACAAAGGTTGGCTGCAGATGTAGGGCATCGTCGAGATGGAGCAGAAGCGTGTTCACGAGATTACCTCCGTTCAGCGCGGGTCAGAAGCTGATCGAGCAGCTCGATCGCGAGATTGATCTCGTCGAAGGAGATGTTGAGGTTCGGCGCGAACGTGATGACGTTCTTGTGGTAACCACCGACATCGAGCACCAGGCCGTATTTGCGCCCGTTGACGATCATGTCGCCCTTCATGCCCTCATCCGACATCCAGTCGAGCGTGGCTTTGTCAGGCGTGAAGCTGTCGTCGCGGCAAATTTCCATCCGCAACGCAAGGCCGAGCCCATCTACTTCGCCCACGATCGCGTGTTTACGCTGCAACTGCTGCAGACCATCCAGAAAGACGGCGCCCTTCGCCATGACACACGCGCCGATATTCTCTTCCTCGGCCATTTTTAGCGTTTCCAGGGCAACAGCCGTTCCCATCGGGTTGCTGGCGAAGGTGGAGTGCGTGGAACCGGGCGGGAAAATTGTCGGATTGATCATCTCTTCGCGTGCCCAGATGCCGGACAGCGGGTTAAGACCATTGGTAATCGCCTTGCCGAAGACCAGAACGTCAGGGGAGACGCCGAAATGTTCGATCGACCAGAGCTTGCCTGTGCGGTATACGCCCATCTGGATTTCGTCGACGACGAGAAGAATGCCATGCTCATCTAGCACCTTCTTCAGTTCGACGAAGAAGTTCATCGGCGGTATCACGTAGCCGCCGGTGCCCTGAATGGGCTCGATGTAGAACGCCGCATATTCGGACTTGCCGGCCTTCGGATCCCAGACCCCGTTATATTCGCTCTCGAACAGACGGGCGAACTTCTGGACGCAATAGTGGCCGTACTCCTCTTTCGACATGCCCTTCGGGCCGCGAAAATGATAGGGAAACTCGATGAACTGGGCGCGTTCGCCAAAATGCCCGTAACGACGGCGGTAACGGTAAGACGAGGTGATGGATGTGGCGCCCAGCGTGCGACCATGATAACCGCCCTCGAAAGCGAACATTAGGCTTTTGCCGCCTGAAAAGTTCCGGACGATTTTCAGCGAATCCTCGACCGCCTGCGAACCGCCGACGTTGAAGTGCACGCGACCCTTGCGGCCGAACTTTCTTTCCGCGTCCTGCGCGATCATTGTCGCCAGTTCGACTTTCTCGCGATGCAGATATTGCGAGGCGACCTGGGGCAGGGTGTCCAGCTGGCGGTGGGCTGCTGCGTTGAGGCGCGGGTTGCGGTAGCCGAAATTGACCGCCGAGTACCACATCTGCAGATCGAGAAATGCCGTGCCAGCCTCGTCATACATGAAGGAACCATCGCATCCCGAGAAGAACTTGGGATGATCCGTGTAGTGAACGGTGTCGCCGTGGGAGCAATAGGTCTCTTCCAGAAAGCGAAGTTCGTCTTCGGATACGGTATCTGGCTGGCCGTTAGCCTGCTTGATGAGAGAATGCATTTTCTTATTCCTGTTTAGGCGGTTTGGGAAAGGTGACGATCGGCTCCGCGAGCGGTGATGTTGTGCAGCAGCCGCGTGGCCGCTTCGGCCTGCACATCCTTAAAAGTCGTGTAGGAGACGAAGGGGATGGCGTGGCTTGTGCAGTGGGCGACCAGCTTGTGCTTCGCGAAAAGCAGGTTCGCATGCGCCGAGACGCAAAAATCGCTTCGCCCGTCGCCCACATAGAGGTGGGGCGTGTGCGATGCGACGATGGCGCATTTGCAAACACCCGATCCGGCCTGGCAATCGGACTGCGTAAACGGTGCCTCCAGTCGGTAATGGAAGCGGCTCGCGGCCTTTTCGACACACAGGCGATTGGCGATGATGTCGAGGTGGCCGAGGCCGTGATTGGACAAGACGCGGTGAATGAAGCTATCGACCCCATCACTGACAACGGTGACGGGGATCGAATTTTTCGAGCACCAGCGGACAAATTCGGGGAATTCCGGGTCGATTTCGACCGTGTTGAGAAATTCATCGATGTCATTCATGGCGGCTTGAATGAGCGTGATTTGCGCACTCATGCATTGCCTCGCGTCGATGCGCCCCGCTTCCCAGGCCCGCTCGAGGTCGTGCCACTCCGGTGCCGCAAAGCGCTCGAGAACGGCATCCGTCACATCGATCGTGGCGATCGTGCCATCAAAATCGCAATAAGCGTGCATCAGCGCGCCATCCCCGTGTGGATGATGCCGCAAGGCCTCCAAACGCTATATGTGTTGCCAAACGTTGCCGACCGGCCGGACGCTGCGGAACTATCGGTACGATAGGAGCAGGTTTTCCCAGGTGAGTGTTCAATTATTGATTTTTTCATGTCCGAAAAGCTCTCCGTCAAATCCAGCGCGTCGGGAGACGGAACAGTGCCGTTTACCGGGGCCGTGCTGGCGAAAAGGCAAGTGCGCCTCGTCTGTCCAGAAAGTGTGGAGAAAATCTTCGTGTTCGGTGGAGCGGGAACCCGTCGACCACATCACCGATTGACGCGCTTGAATAAGTTGGTCCAACTGCAGGGAATGTCGAAGCCGCACTACGAGCAACGTCAGCACGTTGGACCAATGTCGCCGATGCTTGATCTCAACGCCTGTAATAATTGCTTATCGAGAGACAATCCATGAACAATGCCCTCATCCTGATCATAGAAGACGACCCGGAAATATCCGACATCATCGAAACCTATTTCGCGCGCGAGGGCTTTCGCGTCGTCACCGCGGGTGACGGCACAGTTGGATTGGGCCATCATCAGCGTCTTAGGCCGGATCTGGTCGTGCTTGATATCAAGCTGCCGCGTCAAGACGGATATGAGGTGCTTGCCGCCATAAGGCGGGTGTCCGATACGCCTGTGATCATGGTGACGGCGCTTGCTGACGATCTGGACAAGCTTCAGGCCTTGCGCATTGGCGCCGATGACTATGTCGTCAAACCCTTCAATCCCCTTGAAATCGTTGCGCGCGCCAAGGCGGTGCTTCGCCGAGTAGCAGGACGCAGCCCGGACCATGTGTTGCGCGTTGGGCCGCTGAGTGTCGATCCACAGGCTCATCGCGCGGTAGTTGAAACGGGATCCGACCATGTGACCCTCGACCTGACGCGCACCGAATTTCGGATTCTTGCCCACATGGTGGCTTCCCCCAATCGCGTGTTTGAGCGCTCCGAACTGGTCGACGCCTGTCTCCCGGAAGGTGAGGCGCTCGACCGTACGGTTGACAGCCACGTCAGCAATCTCAGGCGCAAACTGACTGCCGCGGGTGCTGGAGGCGTTCTGACGGGCGTACGCGGCGTAGGATACCGAATTGATGACATCTAAGCCTGCTAATCTTAACGCTGGGCTTGTGCGGGCGATGGTGTTGCTGACACTGTTGGCCTTCGTCGTCGTTTACGGCGGCTTGGTGGCATATTTTTTCTTCATTTATGACTGGCTCTATCCCGAAGGCGAGTATGATAGCGCCTGGCAGCTTGGCGATACGATCACGCTGGGGCTGTTGCTCGGAATAGGTATATTGACCGCTTCGATCCTTGGCTGGAGGTTGGCGCGATACGTTACGGAACCGCTGAAGTCCGTTGCGAGCGCAGCACGGACAATCGCCCGGGGTGATTTTTCTGCACGCGCCGTGCTTCCCCGTCGCAGCTTTGGCGAAGCTGGTGAGCTTGTCTCGGATTTTAACCTGATGGCCGAACGGCTCGAGCGCGCAGAGACAGAGCTCAAATATTCAAATTCTGCCATAGCCCATGAGTTGCGGACCCCTCTGACTATTTTGCGGGGCAGATTGCAGGGCCTGCTTGACGGTGCGTTTCAGCCCACCCCTCAACTCTATCACCGCCTCATTGCTCACGTCGACGACCTTGGCGGCATCGTTGAGGAACTGCGGACGCTCGCGCTCAGCAATGCCGGGCAGCTCGATCTGCAATATTCTCGGCTGGACCTCGCATCGGAAGTCGCGGCCGCTGCCGATTCCATGGAGGATGACCTTTCAATCGCAGGCAGCTTGGTCGTGAGACGTCTGAAGCCCGCTGTTACGATGGCAGACAAGCCCAGATTGCGTCAGGCGATCGTTGCTCTGCTCGATAATTGCCGGCGCTATGCCCCGCATTCCACCGTCTATCTCGAGACTTGGCAGGACAAGGATTATGTGTATTTCCGATGCACCGATACAGGTCCGGGCCTTGCCGATGAGAGCCGGAACCGCGCCTTCGAACGGTTTTGGCGGGCCGATGATTCCCGTAATCGTGTTTCCGGCGGTTCGGGCCTTGGTCTTCCAATTGTAAAGGCGATCATGCAGACGCACGGAGGCGACGCTGTCATTCTGCCGACCGAAGGACGCGGTTTTAGCATTGATTTGCGGCTGCCACGTCGGGAGGAGGCGCCGGTCTAACAATCATACACGACTGGCTTTGCAGTTACGCCTCGCCGACGCCGAGCCGCTGGTGGCCGGCGCGAGTACAAAGGAGCCAAAGGGGATGGAAAGGAAGGGACGCTTCGGCGCCCCCCTTTCGTTTCAGGCCACCGATCATCGACGTTTTCTCCACATAATCTGGACCTGCACTTGGTTAGTGACACTCACGAGCAATCTTTGCTCTCAGCGTCGGCGCCAACGGGCCGGCGGAAATTTGATACGAGGTTTTCGATGCGAAACGCGCTTATTCTCGCGGCGGCGATTGCCGGCGCAGCCATCCTTGGAAACACCACCGCCCAGGCAGGTTCTTATGCCGCTGCCGAAATCAACATGCGGGCGGGTCCAAGCACACACTATCCTTCCATGGGTCTCTTGGCCGAAGGCATGCCACTCAACGTGATCGGCTGCACGAAGGGTTATCGGTGGTGCGACATCGAGGCCTCCGGGCGCCGGGGATGGGTATCGGGTGCTTACATCGACATCGATCACGACGCACGAAGGCTTCGCGTGCCCGCCTACGCCCATGTGGTTCATGAGCCCGTCGTGCCGACGGTGTCCTTCAATATTGGCACCTACTGGTCCGATCATTATGCCGACCAGGACTTCTATGGCGACATCGACACCTGGGATGACTTCGCCTGGGAAGACGATGTGCCACCGCCCGGTAGGGATCCCAATTGGTGAGACGGCGCTTAGGCGGATGGGTTGCCGTGCGACCCCCGCCCAAGGCATGCCGGGGCAGACGCTTCATGACCGAACGAAAACTTCTCGTTGTCTGCATCGTCTTCTCCATCCTTGAGGTCGTTCTTGCCTGGCATACGACCGGACCGCAGATAAACGACCATTTGCGGACGAGCGTTCAGCAAGCCGCAACACCATGAGTCAGACGACAATGAAACGCACAATCGCCAGAAAGAATGGTCTCATCATCGGCTCCGTCGTCGCGGTTCTGACGATAGGCGGTGCCTCGGCGCGGACGGTTTTCTCCGAGATGGATGATCAGGACGAAATCGTTATGCCGGTTGTTCAGGGAACCATCGAAGAAGCGGTTGTCGCCAGTGCCGTCCTCGAGCCCGCCCGATTGGTCAATGTCGGAGCCCAGGTGTCCGGGCAGCTGAAAAACCTGCATGTCGAACTCGGGCAGAAGGTGAAGCAGGGCGATTTGATCGGCGAAGTCGATTCGACACCGCAGGCAAACGGTCTGCGGATCGCCAATGCCGCCCTTGCGAACCTGAAGGCACAGCGGCGTGCGCGGGACATCCAGCGGCATCAGGCTGAACTTGCTTACAACCGGCAGAGAACGCTCAACAGCGCGAACATTGTGTCTACCGCTAACAGGGAAACGGCTGAAGCGGCGTTTCACGCCCTGCAGGCCGAAGTCGAGGCACTTGACGCGCAGATCCTTCAGGCTTCGGTCGAAGTTGAGAATGCTGAGGTCAATCTCAGTTATACGAAGGTGCGTGCTCCGATTGACGGCACGGTCGTTGCCGTCGTTACCAAGGCAGGGCAGACCCTGAATGCCGTTCAGGCCGCACCAACAATTGTCTCTCTGGCGCAACTGGACACGATGCGCGTGAAGGTTCAGGTTTCGGAAACCGATATTGGGCGGGTCCGGGTCGGGCAGAACGTCCGCTTCACGATCATGGGTTATCCCGACAGTCCGATCTCGGCGAAACTTGAGCAGATCGAACCGGCACCCACGACAATCGCGGCGGATTCCACGACCAGCATCGGCGTGTCAGGCGCGGTTCAGGGTGCGCAGGCGGTTTATTATAATGGCCTGTTCAAAACCCCCAATACGGATGGCCGGCTCAGGCCCATGATGACCGCGTCCGTCAGAATTATCGTCGGCAAGGCAGAGGACGTTCCCCTCGTGCCCTGGTCGGCCCTCACGGATCGCGATAAGGACGGCCGCTATCATGTCCGTGTGCGTCAGGCATCCGGCGCTGCGGTCGAGAAGCTCGTGACCGTTGGTCTGACGGATAAAATCAACAGCCAGATCATCGACGGGCTTTCCGTTGGCGATAAGGTCATCATACCCGCTGAAGGTGAAACGTCGACCAACACAGACATGGTGACGATGTGACACCTCTTATCCAGATCGACAATGTCTACCGCTCGTTTGTAGCCGGAGACGAAAAAATCACCGCTCTGAACGGTGTCAGCCTTACGATCGAAGCGGGCGAGCTGGTCGCGATCGTCGGTGCCAGCGGTTCGGGTAAATCCACGCTTATGAATGTCCTCGGATGTCTCGATCAGCCCAGCGAAGGGGACTATCGTATCGGTAGCAAGAGTGTTTCAGGGCTGACTGCCGATGAGCTTGCGGCGTTGCGACGGGAGCATTTCGGTTTCATCTTCCAGCGTTATCATCTGCTCGGCCCGCTCAACGCCATCGAAAACGTAGCAATGCCTGCCGTTTATGCAGGTCTCGACCCTGTTGCCCGTCATCGCCGCGCGAAGGCGCTGCTGGATCGTCTTGGACTTGGCGAGCGTCTCGATCATCGCCCGGGCCAGCTTTCCGGAGGCCAGCAGCAGCGCGTCTCCATTGCCCGCGCCTTGATGAATGGCGGCGAAATCATTCTTGCAGACGAGCCCACCGGCGCACTCGACAGTAAAAGCGGCGAGAACGTTCTCGAAATCCTTAAGGAGCTACACCGTGAAGGGCACACCGTCATCATGGTCACACATGATATGCAGGTGGCGGCCAACGCCGATCGTATCATCGATATCCGCGACGGCAGGATCGTTTCCGACCAAAGAACGCGGGGTGTCCCGGAGGCAAGCATCCCGTTGCCACCCCGCGATGAAACTCCGGTCGGTCGGTTTTCCGCCTTCCGGCAGCGCCTGTCCTATGCCGGCCCGATGGCGCTTCGCTCCATGGCTGCTCACCGCATCCGCACGTTCCTGACGATGCTCGGTATCATCATAGGCATCGCCGCCGTCGTTTGTGTTGTGGGTCTGGGGGAAGGATCGCGTCAGAAAGTTCTGGCGCAGATGAGCGAACTCGGGGCCAGCACGCTCTCCATCTATCCTGGGCGTGATTGGGGCGACGAGCATGCGGCGAATATCACGTCTCTCGTCATTGCCGATGCCGAAGCACTGTCGGCGCAATCCTACGTGCGTGGCGTGACACCGCTCATCTACGCATCGGCGCGTGCACGCTCAGACCATGCGTCTCTGACCGCAAACATCAACGGCGTAGGACACGACTATTTCACCATTAATGGAATGAAGCTGATGGCGGGTAGGGGCTTCTCCTCCGAGACGCCATCGAGGCTCGGCCAACAGGCTATTCTGGATGACAGGACGGCAGCGGCGCTGTTCCCCAATAAGCGGGTTCCGCTTGGGCGCACCATCATGATCGACCGCATGCCGGCAACAGTGGTGGGCGTTGTGCAGCGGCCGAGAAGCGCTGCGGGCGACAGGACATTGCAGATTTATGTACCCCATTCCAGTGTTGCAGGCAGGGTTGCGGGAGCCGCCAGCAGCCTCAGCGGATTGAACGTGCGTGTCGCAGATGGCGTCGATACAGCGGCCGCCGAACGCGCGATCGTCAACCTTGTTACCCGGCGGCATGGGACAAAGGACTTCTATGTTTTCAACAGCGATCAGATGCGAAGGGCACTCGAGAAGACCTCCCGCACGATGACCCTTTTGATTTCGTCGGTTGCCGTAATTTCGCTGATCGTCGGCGGCATCGGTGTCATGAATATCATGCTCGTTTCCGTCACGGAGAGGACGCGCGAGATCGGGCTTCGAATGGCCGTGGGCGCAAGGCGCCTCGACATCCTGCTGCAATTCCTCATCGAAGCGGTCTTGATTTGCCTGGCGGGCTCGGTCGTGGGCATAGGCCTCGCGTTTACGATCGCGGCGATCATCGGCGACCAACAGGGTGAGATGCCGATGATCGTCTCCATGCAGGCGGTGCTCGGATCCTGCGCCGTCGCATTTCTGATTGGCCTCACCTTCGGCTTCCTGCCCGCCCGCAACGCGGCGCGGCTCGATCCGGTAGACGCTTTGTCGAGAGAGTAAGAGGCAATATCGTGCTTGGTGCCATCCTGGTGAAAGACAGAGTTCAATGAGTACACATCAAAATTCCGTCGACGTGGCGCTTGATATAGCGCAAGAGGCGGATTTGCCCGATTTCAAGAAGGCCTTGCAGCGCGCCTTCATGCTCGCCGTCGTGGAGGAGATGGGGCCGACGGGCGTGACGATCCCGGCTGACGAGGACATTGGAGGCGCATTTCAGGCTCCCGGCTCTGTCGTGCTTCGCGTTCTCGCCGATGGAAAGTGGGTGGGAGGCGCGGTCGTTACAATAGACGACAAGAGGCATGAAAATGAGCTTGGCTTTTTCTATGTTGATCCGGATGAGCATGGCCGAGGCGTCGGCCAGAACGCGTGGAAAGAGATCGAGCGCCGGTATCCTGAAACCCGCATATGGACGACGCACACGCCCTATTTCGAAAAGCGCAACATTCACTTCTACGTCAACAAGTGCGGGTTCAAGATCGTCGAATATTACAATTCGCGGCATCCTGACCCGCACGATACGCACCAGGCTGATCCCAGTGACAGTGGCATGTTCAGATTCGAGAAAAAGATGGCCTGTGCAGGACGCTGATCCTTCCCGGCAAATTTGTCGGTGAAAGGAGCCAGTAATCCACCTGGCGGGTGACTGCCGACGCCGTCTGGCCAGCGTCTCGTCTTGTGACCGGCTCCCGACCCGCATCAAACCATGCGGGTAAGAACATCGGTCGGACGGCCCTTGTCCATCAGCCGATGTTTCAGCGCCCCCAGCACGTGAAGTCCGATCAGCACCAGAATGGCGTAGGCGCCGCACCTGTGCAGCTTCTGGAAGACAGCAAAGGCACTGTCGTTCTTGGGAAGCAGTTCCGGCAGATGCGGAATGAAGAAAAATGGGACACCATCACTCTGCGAAAAACTGCTGGAGAGCGAATAGCCGAGCACCGGAACGAGGAGCGTGAGGAGAATGAGAAGCTTGTGGACTGCGTGCGAGAGGGTTCTCTCCCACTGCGCAAGCGCCGGGGGCGCTGACGGCATGCTCTTTGCGTAGCGCGAGCGAAGCGCAAGGTGGACAATCGCAAGCAGCCAGACGAGAATGCCGAACTGCTTGTGGTTGGGATAGAAGATCGAAGCGGTTGCCATATCGCTTTCCGGCAGGCGCGTCATATACCAGCCCGATGCAATGAGCCCAATGATCAGTGCGGCTCTTACCCAGTGAAGACAGCGGATCGGAAGGGGATACTTAACAGCCTTGAGATTGTCGGTGTTGATAGCTGACATCACAATGTCTCCTTGATGGGAATGGTCATCTCGCCAGATTGGCGCTGACGAGTGGGAAAGACGGGCTCAGTGGTCCGCCTTGACGTTTGTGAGGGCAAGGAATACGGCTGCCGAAAGCAGGCCGATCAGCATGCCCGCGGCGGTCAACAGAACCGCATGCGCCTGCGAAAAGGCACTCTTGCCGGCGGTCACCAGTGCAGCAGCGACGTTTTCGGGCAGCTTGCCTGCCAGAACGTAGGTATCTCCGATCGAATGGCGTGCAGCATCTGCGAGCTCTGCCGGAATTCCTGCCGGAAGAACCAGTGCACCCGTGTAGATTGCCGACAGCGCCACGCCGAAGAAGGTGATGCCGAGGCCGGCGCCAAGCTCGTAACCGGTCGCTTCTAACGAACCAGCGGCACCGGCTTTTTCAGCCTCCACCGCTCCCATGATCGCGATGGATGAGGCGGTAAGCCCGATGCTGAGCGATAGTCCGAGCAACACCAGGCATGCCGGCACGATGAGGCCCGGATCATGGAAGTCGGATTGCGCCAGCGCCACAAGGCAGAGGGCGGCAATCAGAAGGGACGCGCTCGCCACCGCTCGAAGGCCAAGTCGGTTCGACAGGAAGCCCGCAAGCGGACCTCCGACGGCGGCGGCAACCATGATGGGCAGCATGAAGAGGCCGGCCTGCAACGGAGATTTGCCGAGAACAAATTGCAGTTCCTGCGCAAGGGTCAGCTCAACCCCCGCCAGTGCGCCAGATGTGATGATGGCCATGCCGACACCGGTGACGATGGCGGGGCGGGAAAAGAGCGTGACGTCCAGCATCGGCTCTGCGGCGGAAAGCTGGTTGCGCACGAAGATCGTCAGAGCGGCCGCACCAATGAGGAAGGCCAACACCACAATCGCGAGCGGCTCCTTGCCGCCGAAACCGGTTTTGACGGCAAAGACCAGTCCGATGATCCCGATGATCAAAAGCAGGGCCTGGCTTATCTGCCATTTGCCGGGGGAGACGATTTCCTTTTCCGGCAGGATGAAGGCGATGATCGGCATGATGACGAGCACCACGGGAATATTGATGAGGAAGACCGATCCCCACCAGAAATGCTCGAGAAGGGCGCCGCCCACCAGCGGGCCGACCGCAGCACCGGCTGCACCGACCGTACCCCAGAGGCCAAGCGCCATCGCGCGCTCGCCCGGGTCTTCAAATGTGCGCCTGATGATGCCGAGCACGCAGGGCATGATCATCGACGCGCCGAAGGCAAGCAGGATACGTCCGGAGATCAGCATCCACGGGGTCAGCGAAAACGCAGCCACGACGGAAGCAAGGCCAAAGACGAACAGGCCGGTCAGCAGCATTTTCCTGTGGCCGATCCGGTCGGCGAGGGTTCCCATCGGCACGAGCAATCCGGCCATGAGCAGCGAATAGATATCGATGATCCAAAGGACCTGTGTGGTCGATGCCTGCAGCGCCAGCGTCAGCGACGGCACGGCGATATGAAGGATCGTCATGTCAAGTACGACGGGCAGGAATGCCAGCATGACCGCTATGAGAATGACCCACCGGCGCGCATGAAGCGCGGAGGGCGGCGTGATGTTTTTCGGGTCTAGAGACACCGTCATTGTTTTCACCATCAGAATGCTTGATCGCGCAAGATGGCCGCCGCGGTGAGGGCGACGACCACTTCCGCAGCCTGAACGTTATCGGCCGCGCCTTGTGGTTTCATGGAGGACATGTGGAGACTGTGTGGAGACGGGCACCGACCTGCGACGTACGGTGACTGTGATCAGAAGACTGGGCGGCCGAGCGAAATCTCGAACATGGCGCCGCCTTTTGCGGATGGCGCGTAACCTATCTTGCCGCCGTGAGCTTCCACGATGGCGCGAACGACGGAAAGACCAAGCCCGTTGCCGCCCTTTTCCCGCGACCCGGTCTGGATGCCCCTCCTGAACGGCTCGAAGGCCCAGGGTTCGATGTCGCCGCCGAGACCGGGGCCTTCATCCATGACCCGCAGGAGCGTGACGTGGTTTTCAACCCCGAGCGTTATCTCGATAGCGCCGCGCAAGGCATGACGGCGCGCATTCGTGACAAGGGCAAGGAGAGCTTGGCGAATGCGCATGGCATCGGCTTGCACCACGACATCGGAGAGGTTGAGCCGAAGTTCGAAACCCTCCTCCCGCAGTTCCTGTTCCAGCAGGCTGGCAAGCTGCTCGATTTCCGCCTTCAGCCGCACCGGTTCGATGCGCAGGTCGAGATGGCCGCTATCGGCAAGCGTGACGGTGCGCAGATCCTCGACAAGCCGGGCAAGCGAATCCACCTGCAGCACCAGCCCCTGAAGCGACGTCTCGTCAGGTTCGAACACGCCATCGATCATGCCCCGCAAACGGCCTTTGAGGATGGTGAGCGGCGTGCGCAACTCGTGGGCGATGGTGGCGTTCCAGAGTTTCATATCCGCCGCCATGTCCTCGAGACGTTGCGCCATGGCATTAAAATCCTCGACGAGATGGGCGGTTTCCCCGAGCGAATGGTCTCCCGGCAAGGCGCGCGCGGAAAGATCGCCATCCTTGATGCGTCTGGCGCTATGGGCGAGCGATTCAAGCGGCTGGAGAATACGCCGGGTCAGGCGGACCGAGGCGATGGCGGCAACGATGAGCGCGATGAAGATCAGGACCGAGAGGATGATGAAGTCGACCCCGGTCAGCCAGCTCTCCTCGCTTTCCGACCAGGGCGAAAAATAAAAGATGATGCTGAAGGCGATATAGGTGCCGAAAAAAACCACCAGCCCGGCAACCACGGTCATCGATGACATGGCCAGCAATATCTGCCGGCTGAGGCCTTTTTTCAGCATCATGGCTCGACCGCCAGACGGTAACCGACACCGCGAATGCTGGCCAGCATGCCCTCGCCACCGGCCTGATCCAGTTTCTTGCGCAATTTGCTGAGATGGCTGTCGATAGTGCGGTCGAGCGCATCCGAACCGGGCAGGCAGGCGTCAACCAGTTCGCTGCGGGTGAAGACCTTGGTCGGCGTGCGCGCCAGATGCGCCAGCAGCCGAAACTCGGTCAGCGTCAGCGACAGGCGGGTGGTTTCGCCGTCCTTGTCGATCTTCGCCTGATAGCTGTCGAGATCGATGGTCAGATTGCCGACGCGGACGACGGCGCCCGCCTGGGCGAGCCCGGCGCGCCTGAGTACCGCCTTGGCCCGCGCGACGACTTCGATGGGGTTAAAGGGCTTGACGATATAATCATCCGCGCCGATGCGCAGTCCCTGAAGACGGTCGACATCCTGATCCAGCGCCGTGACCATGATGACGGGTGTGTGGCCGCGCCTTTGTATTTCCGCCAGAACCTCCCAACCGTCCAGCCGTGGCATGGTGACGTCAGCCAGAACGATATCGGGTTTGAGGGCGCGGTGGAGTTCGAGAGCCACCTTGCCGTCACGGGCATGCACCGTGCGAAAACCTTCGCGGACGAAATAGGCTTCGAGGATGCCGGCGATTTCCATGTCGTCTTCAGCGATCAAAACTAGTTCAGCCATCGTCTTCAAACTCCTTGATACTTCCATGCCACCGAACGTCGGCGCCGTCGAGTATCGGGCGTTAGCCTCCACAAACCCGCAACAAAACCTCCACAAAGCCCCCACGCTCAAATCCTAGATGATCGCCAGCAAACAGGTTGTTTAAGAATTGGATGGTGGACACTCATGCGACGCGGATCACGCTTCTGGAAACTTGGCGCATTGTGCCTGCCGATCATGCTTCTTTATGGCTGTAGCGACAACGGCCAGAGCGAAAGCGGTACCGCCGAGGCGGCGGCGCCCCCGCGCGTCAGTATCATGACCGTCCAGCCGGAAACGGTGACGGTTTATGATGAATTGCCCGGCCGGGTGTCGGCCTATCGCACGGCGGAAATCCGGGCGCAGGTGGGGGGCATCATCCAGAAAAAGCTCTTCACCGAAGGCGCATTCGTGGAAGCCGACACGCCGCTCTTCCAGATCGACTCCGCGCCGTTTTCCGCCGATGTGGATGCGGCAGCCGCCGTGCTCGCGCGTGCGGATGCGGAACTGCTGAATGCGCAGGTGAAGTATGAGCGGGCCAGATCGCTGTCGTTGCGTGAGATCACCAGTGCGGAATCTTTCAACAATGCCACGGCGGCTTTGGCGCAGGCAAAGGCAAATGTCGCGGAAGCGAAAGCCATTCTGGCACGGCGGAAGCTGGAGCTCTCCTATGCCACCCTGCGCAGCCCGATCAGTGGCGTGATCGGCCAATCCTTCATGAGTGAGGGCGGGCTCGTCTCATCATCGGCAACCTCGCCGCTAGCCGTCATTCAGCAGATCGATCAGGTCTATGTCGATGTCCGCCAGTCGGCCATGAGCCTGGAGGCGTTGCGCGATACGGCATCCGAGGCGGGCGCCCAAAACCCGGACGAGCTGCCGGTCAAGATCATGACCATTGCCGGCAAACCGTTCGCTCATGACGGGAAAGTGCTGTTCTCCGATATTTCAGTCGATAGCGCCACGGGCAGTCTCGGCATTCGCATCCTCGTTCCGAACCCCGAGGAACAGCTGCTTCCGGGCATGTATATCCGCGCCATGGTGCCGCGTGCCATCTACGGCGCCGCGATCCGGGTGCCGCAGGAAGCAATCATCCGCGATCCGGCCGGGCGTCCGCAGATCGTCGTTATCGGCGCAGACAAGACCGGCGCGCGTCGCACGGTGGAACTGGGGCCGCTTGCCGACGGTCGATACATCGTCACGCACGGCCTTTCCGCCGGAGAGACCATCGTTGTGCTGGGGCAGGATCGTGTCCAGAGCGGACAGCCGCTCGAAACATCGCCCTTTTCCCCCGCCGCCCCAGAGACAAGAACCTAAGGAGCGGACACACCATGCCGCAGTTTTTCATCAACAGGCCGGTTTTCGCTTGGGTTATCGCCATTCTGATCGTGATCGCTGGCGTGATGTCCATCCCGCAGCTGCCCGTCTCGCGTTTTCCCGTCATCGCTCCGCCCAGCGTGTCGATCTACGCCACCTATACCGGCGCGACGCCGCAGACGATCAATGACAGCGTGACAAGCCTGATCGAACGCGAACTTTCGAGCGCGAAAAACATCCTCTATTTCGATTCATCCGCCGATTCCTCCGGTTCCGCCACCATCACCGTCACCTTCAAGCCGGGCACCAATCCCGAGCTTGCCCAGGTGGATGTGCAGAACCGGCTGAAGGCCGTGGAGCCGCGCCTGCCGGAACAGGTTCGCCGCGCCGGCCTGACCGTGGAATCGGCATCGTCGGGCTTCCTGATGATCGTGTCGCTGAAATCGAAGGATGGTTCGCTCGATGCGCTCGCCCTCGACGATTATCTCGTCCGCAACGTTGCGCCAGAACTGAAGCGCGTCGCCGGCGTCGGCCGCGTGCAATCCTTCGGTTCGGAAGCGGCGATGCGCATCTGGCTCGATCCGGTCCGCCTTGTCGCACATTCCATCTCGATGGCCGAGGCGACGCAGGCGATACAGCAGCAAAATATCCAGGTCGCCCCCGGCCGTCTTGGTGAATCCCCCACCGTGCCGGGCCAGAAGGTCAGCGTGCCGCTCAATGTCAGCGGCCAGTTGCAGACGCCCGATCAGTTCGCGCAGATCATCCTCCGCTCCAATCCCGACGGTTCCCGGCTGACATTGGGCGACGTGGCGACAATCGAGGTCGGCTCGCAGACATCGAGCTTCTCCATCCTCGATGGCGGCAAGCCGGCGACGGCCGCTGCCATTCAGATGATGCCGGGCGCCAATGCTGTCAGCACCTCCACCGGCGTGCGTGAACGTCTGGCCGAGCTTTTAACGACCATGCCGGAGGGAATGGAATATGCCATTTCCTACGATACCGCGCCTTTCGTGAAGGTTTCGATCCAGAAGGTCGTTCAGACGCTTGCCGAAGCCATGGCACTTGTTTTCCTGATCATGCTGCTGTTCCTGCAGAACCTGCGTTACACGCTCATTCCAGCCATCGTCGCGCCGATCGCCCTTCTCGGCACGTTCGCGGTCATGCTGGCAATCGGTTATTCGATCAACGCGTTGACCATGTTCGGCATGGTTCTCGCAATCGGCATCATTGTCGATGATGCCATCGTCGTGGTCGAAAATGTCGAGCGTCTGATGGCGACGGAGGGGCTTTCGCCGCTCGATGCGACCCGCAAGGCAATGACGGAGATATCCGGCGCCGTCATCGGCATCACGCTTGTCCTGACGGCGGTTTTCCTGCCCATGGGCATGGCCTCCGGTTCGGTGGGGGCGATCTACCGGCAGTTTACCGTGTCGATGGCCGTATCGATCCTGTTCTCGGCATTCCTGGCGCTCAGCCTCACGCCGGCGCTGTGCGCGACCCTGCTGAAGCCGATCAGTCACGATCACCATCAGAAAAAAGGCTTCTTCGGCTGGTTCAACCGCGCCTTCGAGCGACTGACGGAACGTTATGCCGGTTGGGTGGCCGTTCTCGTGCGCAAGACCGGACGGGCGATGGTCGTCTACCTCGCTATCATCGCAACGGTTGCCTATGGCTATGGCACGCTCTCGACGGCTTTCGTGCCGGATGAAGATCAGGGCTCCTTCATGACATCCTTCACCCTGCCGGCGAATGCTACCGCCGAGCGCACCCGCGTCGTCGTTGATCTCTTCGAGAACCACGTCAAAACGAGGCCGGATATTGCCAATAATCTGACCATCATGGGTTTCGGCTTCTCTGGTTCGGGCCCGAACACCGCCATGTCCTTCACCACATTGAAGGAGTGGGGGGAGCGCAAGACGAGTGTGGACCACGAAGTGAGCGCTGCGACCGAGGCGATGGCCGCCGCAGACGAAGGGCAGATTTTCAGCCTCAAGCCACCCGCAATCGACGAACTCGGCACGACATCGGGCTTTGCTCTGCGGCTTCAGGATCGCGCCAATCACGGTGGCGTGGCGCTTGGCCAGGCAGTTGCCCGGCTGACCCAGCTTGCAGCGGAGAGCAAGCTCGTGACGGATGTCCGCGTCGATGGTCTCCCCAGCGGCCCGAGCGTCACCCTGAATGTGGACCGTCAGAAAGCCAGTGCGCTTGGCGTTTCCTATTCGACCATCGCCGATACGCTGGGTGGGGCAATCGGCTCTACCTATGTCAACGATTTCCCGCGTGACGGCCGCCTGCAGCAGGTAATCGTACAGGCCAGGGCTGCAAGCCGCATGCAGGTGGATGACTTGCTCAACCTCCATGTCCGCAACGATGCCGGCAAGATGGTGCGCCTTTCGGAAATCGTGGAGCCAGAATGGTCAACGATGCCGCTGCAATTCACCCGCTATAACGGTTATCCCTCTGCCAGCATTTCCGGCGCGGCCGCATCGGGCGTCTCCAGCGGCAAGGCGATGGAGGAAATGGAACGGCTCGCGGCCAAGCTGCCCAAGGGTTTTGCGGTCGAATGGACAGGCCAATCGCTGCAGGAACGGCAATCCGGTGCGCAGGCACCGATGCTGATGGCCTTTTCGTTCCTGATCGTTTTCCTGGTCCTCGCCGCGCTTTACGAAAGCTGGACCGTGCCGCTGTCCGTCATGATGGTCGTGCCGCTCGGCGTTATCGGCGCGGTCATCGCCGTCCACTTGCGCGGGTTGGAAAACGACGTGTTCTTCAAGGTGGGCCTCATCACACTCATCGGCCTGTCGGCGAAAAATGCGGTGCTTATCGTGGAGTTTGCGCGAAAGAGGCAGCGGGATGGACAATCTCTTATGGACGCCGTCATAGAAGCCTCGCGACTTCGACTGCGGCCCATCGTCATGACCTCGCTTGCCTTTACGCTGGGCATCGTTCCGCTCGTCATCGCCAAGGGTGCAAGTTCCGAAACACAAAATGCGATCGGAACAGGTCTTTTCGGTGGGATGATTTCCGCAACGGTCCTCGCCGTGTTGTTCGTCCCTGTTTTCTATGTTCTGGTGGCGTCGTTGAGGCCGCTGAAATGAAGATGCGTGAGGGCGCACGGGCGCCCTTCCGCATACAATTGTGGATTACGTTCGCCAACGTCGTTCCATCCCGTCGTTGCTGAAGCAGAACGAAAAGACTTGAAGCCTGGTGATCTTGCTCGATCGTGTTAGCCAGAATCATCCTGGTTGCAATCCTAAGCTAGGTCGCACCGATGCCAGCCGAGTGACGAAAATCCACGGGTTGCAAGTTCGACTCCTTTCAAGGCGTTCCCATTTAGATGAGCTTGACGCCTCCTTAATTAGGCGAGACCGTACCATGCGCCGCGGCCGCCACCGCGAAGGACGAGGTGCCCTTGATCGACAAGTGCCTTAAGATGATCCTTGATGGTATGACGACTTGCATGGGTGATCCGGGCAGCCTCCGCAACCGTGATCCGCCCGTGCTCGCGCGCCAACTCGAGCAATGCGACGGATAATTCCGGCATGTCGGCGAGGATAATACGCTCGCGCTCCATTTTCTTCTCAAGCCTGATCTTCTGCTGATGCAGGGCTCTTAAAAAGAACTCGATCCAGGGATTCCAGTCGGGCTCGGCGCTGCGGATAGTTCCCTGTGTGCGGCGAAGCGAGATGTAATAGCTCTCCTTGCTTTGCTCGATGATGCTTTCGAGCGAACTGTAGGGGACGTAAGCGTAGCCGGCCCGCAGAAGCAACAAGGTGGTTAGAATGCGCGACAGGCGGCCATTGCCATCCTGAAAGGGGTGAATTTCAAGGAAGACGACGACGAAGATGGCGATGACCAAAAGTGGATGGAGCAGCTTTTCGCGCCCTTGCTCGTCCAGCCAGGCGATCAGGTCTTCCATTCGACGCGGCGTATCGAACGGCGACGCCGTTTCGAAAACTATACCGAGGCTCTCGCCCTGTTCGTCAAATGCTTCTACGTTGTTGGAAACGGTTTTGTAGGCACCGCGATGCCGCTCGTCTTTCGTCGAATGCGCAAGAAGGTCGCGGTGTAGCTGACGGATATGATTTTCGGTAAACGAAATAGCTTCGTAAGCACTGAAGATGGTTTCCATCACTTCCGCATAGCCGGCAACCTCTTGCTCGTCACGTGTCGTAAACGACCCCAGGCGAATGTTTGCCAGCAGCTTTTCGACCTCTCGGTCGGTTAGGCGTGCCCCTTCAATACGTGTGGAGGAGCCAACGCTTTCGATCGTGGCGACACGTCTCAGGCTGGACAACCGCTCAGGCGCGATCCGGCCGATCGCACGCCAGGCACCTTTGAATTCGTCGATTTCGGCGATCAGCGACAGGATTTCGGGCGTGATCCGGACGGTCGCCGTTTTTAGTAATTCCATTTTTCCATCTATTCCCATCCAATTCCTGAAACGCTATTAAGCACCATTTATTCATCCATTTCCATCCAATTTTCAAAGCGGAGCTTGTCAGATTCGACCGGACCCAGACTTTTGCAGCGAGACAAGAGAAGATGTGCGAGGACGACCGCTTTTAACAAAATCGAGACGGTCCTCTAATGATTGACGAGTCATTGGTGAACGCGATTCAGGACTGGGATTTCGAAGTCTCTGACGTTTTGAAGAGTCCGAATGAGATCGACGCGAAAAAACAGCGCGTCCGTAGGTGCGATTCGGTTCAAGAGCGGAGGCTGCGGCGGCTTTTCGCCCAATAGGGGTCATGGCGTCGATGCTATCGCGAGAAACAGCCCAATGTGTCCGCGATAGCTGCCAGTTGAGCGTGGGATCCCCACTTCGCAGCGAGTGACGGCGTCTGTCAGGCAAGTCAAAGCTGGAGTGTGCCAAGCCCATGCATGCTATCCGTTTCCAAGACCGGCCGCATGAAAGATACCAACACTTGCTTCGGGGCGGCAACAGCGAATAGTCAGAACCAGCGGCGAACCCTGGCCTTGTAGCGGCGGTAGTCGTCGCCGAACTTCGCTTCGAGATAGCGCTCCTCGCGCGCGATCACCTGCGTCTGGATCGCGATCAGAACCAAGGGTAGCAAGGCGAGGGCGATCGGCCCGTCCAAGCCGATCGCGAGGCTGGCATAGATAAGCGCCATGGCGAGATACATGGGATTGCGGGTCCACCGATAGGGACCGGTCGTTACGATAAGGGTGGTTGGCCGCGACGGTGGCGCGTTGGTGCCAAGTCGGCGAAACAGCCCCGCCGCTGCAACCATTAATACCGCGCCGGCAACGAACAGTACCGCGCCGATCGTGGCCAAAAGCCGCCAGTCGATGCCGAACGAGCGCAGGGGGACGAACCGTTCCGCCGCCAGTCCCAACAGCAGCGCTCCCAGATAGACGAAGGGCGGAGGGAAGCGCACGCCCGCGCTATCCTGTTCGACTGCCATGCTGATCCTCCGATCTGCGCTCTTAAAACAGAATCGCCTGCTGGGCGGGCTACCCGCCAGCGCGCCTTGTTATATTTCAGGGGTCAGGCAACGCAGAAGCCGGGGACGGCGACCTTCTGAAACAGATGCGGTCTGGCTTCGACCGATGACGGATATGCTGGAAGTTTCGCGAGGAACGCGGGATCAGTAAAGGCGGCGCGGACCGCATCGGTGGATTCCCGCACCACATAGTTCAGGTAAGTCGGGCTATCGCCGATCGCTCGATGCAGTTGCATGGAAATGAAGCCCGGTTGCTTCGTTATGACCTCAGCCGCCGCCTTGAAAGCCTCCAGAAAGCCCGCTTCGTCGGCGGGATCAACGACGGTGAAGAGGTTGATGAGCATAAGAGGTGCGGCCGCGATGCCGAGTTGGCGGTCGAAAGGAAATTTCTCATCGAGAGGTATGAACGGTTTTGCGGCGGCCATGGTGGGCGCTCCTGTCTATCGCGAAATTGAAATAGGGTGATCGATGCTTCCTGCTCTTAAACCAGCAGCGATTGCTGGGCGGAGATGCCCGCGGTCGCGCCCTGCCATATTGCGTTGGTGACCGAGGGCATCCCGGGGATGGCTAGATCGCCGGCGGCGTAGATGCCGGGCATGCTGGTCTCGCGGCGCTCATCGACCTTGAGAACGCTGCCAAGGGGCGTATTGACCGTGGCGAGTCCCAATGCGTCATGCAGGGTTGCAGACGGATTGATCGGCGGATGGGCAAACAGGATGTCGACGGCGACATCGGGGCCAGCATCGCGCTTGATGGTGGCCCCATGGTCACCATGACGTGCAATCTCAGTGATCCGGCCCTCAATGATCGGTATATTGCGATGCGCGAGATCGGTCCGGACATCGGGGGCAATGTAGTGACCATCTGCGAAGACAGTCAACTTGTCAGTCCAATGCTGAAACAGTTTGACCTGAACGTGCGACTGTGGGCGGAACCAGACGAGACCCCAATGCTGGTCAGCAACTTCGAAGCCGTCGCAGTATGGGCATGGGATGACGGATGTGCCCCAGTTCTCGGCAAAACCCGGGACGGCAGGCATTTGGTCAACAACGCCGTAGCTCAGGATCACGCGGCGCGCATTCAGGGTTTCACCATCGCCAGTGCGGACGGAGAAATTGTCGATGGTGCCGGAAATATTGTCGGCGCGGGCATTGACCATTTTGATTGCAGGATACCGCGCAAGTTGCTGCCGCGCTTCGGACAGGATCGCGGACGGTGGCTTGTCATCGTGGCCGAGCGCGCCATGCGAGCGACCAGCGAAGCGATTGCGCTGCAGGTCGGTATCGAGAACGATGACATTACGGCGGGCACGACCTAGCTGCAAAGCGGCGGCGAGGCCAGCAAAGCTGCCGCCGATGATGATGACGTCATTCATTGTGATAGTCTCCGTGTTGCGGATAGAAGGGCCTGGATTAGATTTTGCTGTGGCCTCAGCAAGAGGGGCGCCAATGGCTGACATTGCGGCCAGCTTCAGCAGTGTTCGTCGTTGCATGGCACCCTCGCGGCCAAGGTTGGTGGATTTGACCTTGCATGTTTCAGATACTAAATGGTATCGTAAATTTAAATAACGATACTGTCAAGGATCGCAATAGCCATGAACCAAAATATCCAGAGTCGGCGCGGCCGGCCCGCTAACGAGGCGCTTGGCCAGACGATCGTCGACGCGGCGTGCGAATTGTTTGAGGAACTAGGATTTCATGCGGCGACATTGGATAAGGTCGCTCAGCGCGCGAAGATATCCAAGCTCAGCATCTACAAGCACTTCGAGAACAAGGAGGCGCTGTTTGGCGCGGCCTTTGCGGCCCGATGCCAGCAGTTAATGCCGCAGAAACTTTTTGAAGGCGTCAATGGTTCAGCCGAAGATCAGTTGATGGCGGCGGGATCGTCACTGCTTCGCTCGCTTCTGCGCCCCGACGTCCGCAATGTCGAAGCCATGGTCATGGCCGACACGCCAAACCAAACGTCATTGAGCAAGCTTCATTACGAAGCAGGCCCCGCCCATATCATCGCGCAAATCGAGGCCCTGTTGCGTCAATTGCATGCAAAGGCGCTTCTGAACGTGCCTGATCCTCACCAGTCTGCCCGCTTGTTCGGTGCGCTTTTCAAAGGCTCCGATCTCCTGCTTGTCGCACGGTTTGATGAGGTTAGAGCAGAGGATGACAACGAGATCGAGTCTTATTGCCGATCAGCCGTCGCCATGTTCATCGCCGCGCACACGGGCAGCGAAGATGCGGGTGGGTAGCCGGACGAAGCTGCGAAAGACCATTTGCTTGATATTCCGGGTGCTCGCACGTAGACCAACGCGCCGATCGACCTTCGGGCCGAGAGGAAGAAACGGTAGAGGGTGAATTCATTTCCAGCGCTGGTAACTCGACATCCGCGACCCCTCTGAGGCGACCGACGAAACCGTGGCGGCGCTGAACGGCGCGGGGATTGTTGGCACCGATCTGGGCATAGCGGTCGTAGCCCTTGAACAGCAGACGCTCGGCCGCCAGCGTCTACAATCACACCGTCGAAGGCAATGAACTCGGGCCGACACTCTCGTTCAGGGGTATCGACAACTTCTCCTATTATCGCACGTTGCGATGGGACGGGCTCTCCACCGGGATCATGTCCGGCGCAATGATACCCATCGGTCTCCTTGTAATTTGGATTGGCGGTCAAGGCATTCTGTCTGTCGCTGGCTCTCGTAATCTACGGCGTGGCGAGCGGGGGTTTTGCCGTCGCCCGAGCGACAATGCCGCTCGTTTTCTTTGAGAAGGCCGACTATACCGCTGCAATGGCTACTATTGCCTTGCCGATGAACCTGATCAACGCACTGGCACCGCCGGTCTTGGCTGCGCTGATGGCGGGGATCGGAGCGCATGCGGTCGTTGCGGTTCTTGGAGCTCTCAGCACGATGGCCTTTATCGTTTTATGGCAATTGAATCGCAAGCGGTCGTGGAGTGCAATCGCTGGATGATTGTGGCCGACGCCCTTTTGTTTCAAGCTCCTTAATGCCGCAAGCGGGGATGTAAATATCTGCAACACTAGAGATCGCCCAGAACTGGACGGGGTAGAGAAGGCGGCATCCGGTCAGGCAATCAAGCGTTCTATATTTTTTAATATTCATATTGAAACCGATAATCTCAGAGAGATTTTGAATGAGCCAGGAATCAGATAACCCTCATTGGCAGGCCGTGTCGGATCGAGTTACGGGGACCATTCTGCACTTTCGAAAAGACGGAAACCCACGCAAATGTTATGACGAAACCCATGGAAATCTGCGGGGAAGAACGAAGATGCGTCGATTGGCTGAACAGGATAGCTCCCTCTATTTCCAGCGTTGCAGTCAGGTGCTCAGCGTCCTGTCAAACGCAAAAAGACTGGAGGTCGTGCTGACATTGCTCAAAGGCGAGCGGAGCGTGACGCAGTTGGCGCACCAGATCGATCTGTCGCAATCGGCGCTTTCGCAGCATCTTGCAAAAATGCGCGAGGCGGGCGTCGTGGAAACAAGACGCCACGGACTTGTTGTCTATTACCGCATCGCACTGCCGGGGGTCAGCGGGCTATTGGAAGATGTCAAGCAATTCCTTGAAACAAACACTGAAATAGGGTGATGCCTATATGCGCGCAGGATGCCTTCTTGCCTGCGCGCCACTGGTTCCCGATGCTTTCCGCTTCATTCATGACAAGGCTTAACTGGGGACGAGACATGCCGTAACGCGCCATTCTTCATCGCGCAAGCGTGCCAAGTCCTCATCCAATTCGCTCAGCCTCATCATATGGGCGGTGATCTGCAATGAGATGATGTGCCGATCATCTATCGAGAAACGTTCCCACCTCTTGAGATTGTCGATGACCTCAATGAGGTCGAGACGTTCCTCTTCGAACTTTTCCAAATTCCAGATCATCGCAGGCGGGCTCCCGGTTGGACTTTGCCTGAAACGTAGCATGGGCGGATCGATTCAAACCGTTAGCATTTAGCGTAAATTTTATCTAAACTTTGCGGCCTGCTGCGGCGTTCCTGGACACCGCGTTATGGTGCTTCCAACCAAACTCTAGACTTCAGGGTCCCCTAAGGACCGAGCGCAGACAACTCTACCCGAGGCGCGCGAATGTCACGTTACGCCTGGCGCCACCCCAGCTTCGGACAAACCCTCTCCCGACTCGATTCCGGACGTCTTAAATTGATTAGATACTTGAACTGCCTCATTTATCTGCCGGCATTCATCGAAAGCTATGGCGGGTCGACGGTTCGAATCAGTTCACATCAAATGAATCCGATTTTGTTGGCTGCGCCGGGCCGCGGAATCCATCAAAGAATACTTCCGTGCCATGCGAAGCATATCGTCAGCGAGGTCGAGGGGTCGGAGGCTCTTTCGTGCTGTACCGAATGTCCAATCGAAACAGTGACGAGATAACAGGCTGTATCTTGTAAGACCGATCCCTAAACCACTTCATCTGCTCTTCGGTGTAGTAGCGGCACAAGGCGGCGGCTCGCACGATCTGCGTCATCAGCTCATCCGGACCGTCATCGAGATAATCCGGTGAAAAATAGAAATATGAAATGATGATCGCGGCTTGCTCTGTTCTGTCGAAGGCATCTGTGGGGAGGAAGGTGCGAAATTCGAGCAAGGTGTCCTTCGCCACATCTTCTGCACCAGCAACTCTGTCGATGTATTTCGCTATGTCGAAGCTGGCTCGATCAAAACCCAGATTAGTGACGGAGACGACAAGGCGCCCATCCGCATCGAATACAGGTGTGCCGACTGTCAGGTAATACTCGGGTGCCGTGATTGCGTTGCAGATCCGGTTCCAGGACGAAATATATGTCCTGAAGGTTGCGTTCATATCTGCCGCAGTAAGCGCGGCCTGAGCGTATCGTGCTTGTTCCGCCGTCGACGCCGCAGCCTGCCAAGCAAAATATGATGAAGCCGCCGAGACAATCGTCCCACAGATTACTACGGCGAGCTCAACTATGCGAAGCGGGTCACGGGCCAGGTGTCGCGGACGCCAAGCCCGACTTGGTGATTTCGTTGGGCGTTTCATTGCTCAGCAAGCTCCGTAACCGAATTGTCTGGCGGAGACGGGCCTCCAAAAAATACGGTCGCAAACTGCGATTCAATCATGATGTAAGCCGTGAAAAGCGATGCGATCATGCCGCCCACAAGGACAACCCTCCCAATGATGTACGCGACTGGCCCAGTCCCTGGCAGGTTCAAGATGCCAATCATTTCTAGGCTACTCAGAGGATAGGCGACGAGAAGGAGGATGGTCGAGAAAATGAATTGGGCCGAAATTTTCGGTATGGGAAGCGGCTTCCTTACAGGCTCCCTAACTTTGATAAGGGTGCCGAAAAACTCGAAGTCCTCCGGCTTGCCGGTGTGCAGGATGTCGCAGACGAAACCTTGGCGGGGTTCAATATATTCAAACTCAACATTGAAGGATGCTTCGTCCCCGTCAGTGAAGGTGACGTCCATAGCTTCGTCTGCCATCTGCGCGACGGTCATCCGAAGAAGGAACTGGCCACCAGGAACAGCAAATCCAAGGGGTTTCTTTTTGGTGATGTCTTCTCTGCGGATCGTCTGGTTGCCGTCGTTCCAGACATAAAGCTGGGTCAGCGTGGCGCGCTCGATCTCTCTACCCTTGAACGTCACGTGCAGATCGCTTGTGTACTTCGTTTGCTCTTCGCCGATGATGGATGAGTGTCGACAGTAGTATGCCATCCGGGAAACTGAGCGCATCTTCCACGCCATGGCCAGTCCAACGACGCCAATGAACGTCCCAATCCAGAAGGCGGGGTTGAAGCCCCAATCGGTCATGCGCGTCTGCCAATCCACGTGTAACCTCCGGAGCGGAATGGCAAGTAACTACCACAGCAGGTTTAGACTTGCGGCCTTGGGATTGCTTGAACTTGCCTTAATCCACAGCCGAATCACCATGGACGTAAGAGGTGCGCTTCCCAAGCGCCGGATCCCGTTCCGGTTGCAGCTCGGGAGGCGAAGCAAGGGAAAGAGTTGGGATGTGGAACGTCCCATCAATATTGACCCGATAAAGCCGGGCGATACCATTGCCGCCAAGTGGGATTTTCCCGCCGACAAGGCCTTTACTCCCAGTCGAAGCGCCAGATGCGCTCTGCGCTTTGCACCACTGGCTAAGTAGATCCAGCCGTTCAAAGCTCGATCCTTGATCGTTGGGCGGGGTCAAAATGGTCGCTAAGCGGACCCGAAAAAACGGAGGCGTCCACTAAGATTACTAACTGGTTTTAAACACAATTTTTAAATGGTTTGCGAACGGCGCAGCTGGGGCAACGGTTCAAATCCCATTTCAAGGCGGAGAATGGTCGTATAGCTTATCGTTTTCCGGGCATTTGATTTATGCACATAGTTTCCTGACAGTCGCCGCCCAGGATCAGGTGGTGTGCGGACTGACTACGTGGGCGTAAGGATATCGGTCGCTTTCCGGACACATAGGAGTCAGTGATGACTGAGGAAACAATGTCGCCGTGACGCACGGAAACTTTGTGCGTATGGCGGCAAATGCACGCCTGGAGGGAATTGCCCGGCACCTGCCATTCGATTAGATGTTTCAGGAAGAACTGAAAGTGATCTCGAGATCGTAGGAATAGCCGTGGGTTTGACTGACTGGATAAGTATTGTCAGCGTGGCCGTAACGCTTGCGAGCATGGTCGTAAGCATTCGAGAGGCCAAGAAAGCGAAAAAGGCAAGTCAGGCTGCCAAAAGTGCGGTGGCGGTCGTCCAGCTGGCTGCCGTGGGAGAGCGCCTTAAATCTACCCAGGAACATATTCGCGACGTCGCGCCGGAGAAGAAGCTGATTAGAGGTCACAAGTTCGGCGCCCGTTTCGATCTTATACGTCGAGAATTCGACAACGCTTTAAGCGCGTTGCCCAAAGCGGGACACGGTAGCGAAGCGAGAGAACAACTGACGCAGGCACAGGCAAAGCTCAACAACTATCAGGCGTCATTTGAGTTAGGTCCCGATTCCGGAACGTGGCAGGAACTGCAGGTCCTGGTCCAGGACACTATTTCGGAGCTGGGCTCGAATACTGCGAACATGGGAGATCTCAAATGACCAATGATGAGATGGTCGAAATCATCGGAAAACTCGTCTACCACGTCTCGCTTCTTGCTGACGCGGTCGACTATGAAAAGCACCCTATTGAGTCGCTGATTTTGAGCAAGAATTGGAGCGAAGCGGACGTCGAAAAGGCCCACGATATATTTGAGCGCTGGGATCACCGGCTCGAAAATGGTGGAACGATGAGTACCGGAGAGTTCGAAAGCGATTTTCAACGCGAACTCGGCATATCTTACCAAGGACTCAAGCCGATTATTCTGGCGTTCTACAATAATCATCAATGGACCAATGTGTGCGAGGCATATGTGGATGCCTTTGGCACGACACCGTCGATGGAGTTTCATTCGATCATGCGCAGAGAGCGCTAACAGGGAAAGGCACCTCGCTTGCGCGAAGTGCCCGGTCTGGCGATGTAGATAGATGGTGGTCGCGACGGATCGCGAACGCGCTATTCCGTCGCCGACCGACGAAGCGTGAATAGGCACTCGCGACCTTTGCTTGGACGGCTCGTCTAGAATGTTGTGTGACCACGCCAGGCGCTTGCAGCCAGTGGCTCAATACCGATGGGGCGCTGAGTACTTTCCCAAGCGCCTGATCGACGATTTCTGTGACGATAGCTTCGAAGACCGTCGAACTGGTAGTCCACAGCCTCTGGTGAGCCCGCTCAATATCCGGGTATTTGCACAGAAGAGCATTGAGATCGTCAAGTCCCAGAATGTCGCCGGGACCAAGTAGCGCGGGGCCTATGATTGCCGCTAATGCGGATTTGTTCTTTGGTGTGAGCGCTGCTGACGTAGCCAGAATGTATCGCCCTGGTGTCAGCTTATCGATCGATGCACGCTCTTTAGTCATCTTCGATTTCAGAGCCGCGAAACCAGAGCGCGCATTAGTGCTTAGCCTGAAGGACTATAGTGCCCTCGGAAGCAGCATGACGGCCGTCCATGCCAAAGTCAGGGCCGGCCGGAAACGCTTCGCGGCCCGTGACATCACGCGCCAGATCCTTGAATTCGTGAGGAGAAAGATTTGCGAAGTCATAGTCACATTGAGCCTTGCGTCATACCCCATTCGGTCAACGAAATTAGTCCAGAATGTGCTAGCCCTCAACGGTCGTCGGGAGAGCATTCACCCGGATGTCAGCATTTCGCATGGTGAAGATAAGTTGTCGATTAGAGCATGCCAAGGAGCAGCCGGCGCTGCCCCGCATCCGTGATTGCACAAAAGCCGCGTTCAATTCCTGGCCCTCGGGAGACCGGGCAAAGGCCAAAAGACGATCCGGTTCTCTCGGCCCGTCGAATTCGGCAAAGAAACCGAGATCGGCGTCGAAACCGGGTGGGATCACCGCAAGGACACGTAAGCGGCGAAAACCAAGGCCGCTGCGGCGGTCTTGGCTTTCGTTGGCGGGTTACTTGTCGCTTTATGATGATCGCCGTAACAAGGGGAACACACCAAGTGGGTGAGGTACCGTATGACCGAGTGGCCAAAGAAATATGCCGACAGAGCAGTTGGAAAGCAGCTTTTTGACTATCTAGCAGACGAGCAGGACACCGCACACAACGCAAAATACGATCTTCTCGAACAGATGCCTTATGTTGATCGCTTGATGGAGATCTTCAATGCTTGGCTGAACCGAGAAGGCGCTCTGCTTCAAAACGAGAAGATTTATTATTGCCTCTGCTCTTATGCAAAGGCTCAGCTGTTCGCCGGCTGCGCACACTATATGCGGGGGCACCTGACAACGGGCTTCATGACATCACGGCTTGCTCTGGATGCGGCGCTCTATGCTGAAGCCATCGCAGCGGGCGATTTGTCATTGGAGGACTATTTCACAAATGAGCGCAAACGGAACGGGATAAGCAGACACTATTGGAACTTGCAGCGCCAAGGCAGCCTGCCAAACAATAGAATTGAACCGCTAATGCGGAAAATCAATGTTTTGAGTAGTCATGCCGCGCACGCCGAGCCTAAGGTCTGGTTCAATCGGCTTGACGAAACCCACAAGGAGCATTTCAGCTTCAGCCTATTTGAGAAAGTTGAAAGCGACAAACATTACAAATACTTCTTCCATTCCATTCTTTGGTTTTCGTCGATGGCGCTGCAGAGCTTTCTTTGCATCGCCCAGGAGCGCTTCTCACTCGATACCGGAGGTTTGTTGGCGGAGGTCGAGGCGTGGCAGGACTCGATGGAGGTAAATAAGGAGAACTTTGATATATCTGCGGGACCAGATTCCGCTTTGCCGGGATAGCTCTTTGGCCGAGGTTGTGCACGTTGCCGCCGCCTTGCCTGTTGGTCCGAGATGGGATGGCGTCGCTATTCGCATCTAATTGAGTGGCAAAAGTTCCATAATAGCGGTATATGCCGCGGTCTGATCGTGAATACAGCATGTTAACGATAGACGCCTATGGGTCAACGGTTCGTTATGGCTCAAGGCGAAGACGCTCGCAAGGCATCTTGCTTGAGCTAACTGCGGTTCACTTGCAACGACGGCTTTGCGCCTCCACTCCGGCCGTTCACGCGGGCCGCAATTTTCCAAAGCAACCTTTGGGCCTGTTTTGGGCTGAATGTCCCAGTTGGGGTCGGGAAACAGACTGGCTGTTTTCGGAACGGCAAACGGCATAGCTACCGTTCCGAGAGAGTGTTTATCGAGAGTGGTTGTTCAGAGTGGCATCCACCATGCTAGTTCGTCTCGTCCGAGCCTCGCTGCAAGGCCCCGTCGCGGCGCGACAGCACCACAACCGTGATCAAGACCAGCATCAGGTCCGCAACCGGCAACGCCGCCCAAATACCT
>Ga0099826_10000097_pt1 | contig 41321 bp, 37 predicted proteins | sample Mtrugardesep15_FD_76830 | JGI IMG/M metagenome (GOLD analysis project Ga0099826, IMG submission 76830) | Root nodule microbial communities of legume samples collected from California, USA - M. trunc garden sep15 | ecosystem: Host-associated > Plants > Roots > Nodule | place: USA: California... | reverse complement strand
CGGCGACGCCTCGGCGTCCAGCACCGCTGCGTCGGCTTCCGGCGCGTGCGCCGGCGTCACCACGGTAATGGCGCGCTTGTAGACCACCGTGGGCATGGGATCCTCGCCCGTTTTGCCCAGCAGAATCATGTAGTTGTCCGAGGCCAGCACGATCCCGGTCAGCCGCGTGCCATTCGAGAGGTGCACGATGACGGTATTGCGGCTGGCGCTGTGGGCCGCAAAGTGCAGATGCTGCAACTTTCGGCTGGGACGGGGAACCTTTTTTTCCTGCTTCACAACTTCTCCGGAAGAGCCCGCGAGGGTTCTGGCGGCGGTCAACGGTCCGAGGACCAGGCGCATGGATCGAGGTCGCACTAAAAGTGACGGATGGCGCGCCCTGATCCCGGCGAGATATGAAACATTCGCTCTCGGAGCCGGGGCAGGGGCTCACCTTCATCACGTTAACGGGCGCGCACACCGAACGGTTGAATGGCGCCATCCGGCCGAGCAATTCGGCCGGCCTTGCGAGGAGAGAAGGGGAATACTTCAGCCGGGAGGGTAACAAAGTTTTACAAGTGTTGACAAAGTTGGCCCGCGAACAATGCCTAGAGGTAAAGCTCTATTTATTTTATTGATGCAGTCGGTGTGATTGAAGTAGCACCTTCGTTGTCGCGGCCAGACAGAAAAGCAACGTTTGCGCCGCAATCCGCTCGCGCTAAAGCTTTCCGGGATGCTGCCGATAACTGCCGATATGCCCGAATGTGCGGCATGGCACGACATGGAACGCGAAAGTGCTCAATTCGTTACAGCCGCCATCAGGGCATTCCCTGATAGAAGCCTCATTTACACCTCATGTAAGCAGGTTTATATTCCGGGGTTCGGACCGGTTTACCCCCGGTCTTTCACAGCAGTCCTGAAAGCCTACGAGCACCCCGCGCGTGGGCTTCTTTTTTTTGCCCTCGTCGTTTCGTCGCGGTCTGTCGCCGCAGTGGCCGTGGTCGGCCGGGCCGGAGTGCCCGGAACAGATTAGACGCCAGTCGTTGACGCGGCAATTTGACGAACTGCCGGCACTTTTCCCCCTATTTCGATTTTCCGCTCAAGAAGCGCACCGGCCTGCCCGATAGCGCTGATGGCGACACCCGGATTCCGGTGGACGCTAGACGTACATCCAACATCGAAAAAGAGAGAAAGGTACGCTGAGATGGGCTTGCGAAACATGGGTATCGGGGCACGACTGTCCCTGGCATTCTGTGCGGTGGTGTTGCTGCTGGCGGCCGTAGCGGCCGTGGGCGTGACGGCGCTGCGCGGGATGAACGATGCGATGCACCAGGCGGTGGAGCAGCGCCTGCTGCGCGTCATCGACCTGAACCACGTGAAGGAAGGGGCGCTGCAGATCGGTGTGCTGGTGCGCGACGCCACGCTGACCGAGGATCCGGCGCTGGCCGCCCAGAACATCGACAAGGTGAACAAGCTGCGCGACGAGATGCGCGCCAGCCTGGAAACCCTGGCCAAGATCATCGAGGCCAGTGGCCGGGCCGAGTCCAAGGCCATGTTCGAGCAGCTCAACCAGACCCGGACCACCTACAACGGCCAGCTCGACCTCGTCATGCAACAACTGCGCGGTGGCGACTTCAATAGCGCCCGCGCCGGCCTGATCGTGACGCTGCCGGCGGCGCAGGGTGCCTATTTCGACAAACTCGACGAAGCCGCCGCGTCTGGCCGGAAGATGGCCATCGACGCCGTGGCCGAGGCTTCCGACCACTATGTCTTTGCCCGCAACCTCCTGATCGGCCTGGCGGCCGCCGCCGCCGCGATCGCCGCGCTGCTGGGCCTGGCCATCACCCGCTCGGTGACGCGCCCGGCCGGCCAGGCGCTGGACGCCGCCGAGGCGCTCGCCCAGGGCCGCCTGGGCCATGCCATCGCCGTGCGCACCCAGGATGAGATGGGCCGCATGCTTGGCGCGATGGAACGCGCCTTCAGCCAGCTGGGCGTGCTGGTACGCGGCATCCAGCAGGCCGCCGGCTCGATCGACACGGCAGCGCGCGAGATTTCCAGTGGCAATACCGATCTCTCCCAGCGGACCGAGCAGCAGGCGGCCTCGCTCGAGGAGACCGCCGCCTCGATGGAGGAATTGACCTCCACGGTGCGCCAGAACGCCGAGAACGCCCGCCAGGCCAACCAGCTGGCGGTCAACGCCTCGGATGTGGCCACGGAAGGCGGCCGGGTGGTGCGCAGCGTGGTCGACACCATGGATGGCATCTCGAAATCCTCCGCACGCGTGGCCGAGATCATCAGCGTGATCGAGGGCATCGCCTTCCAGACCAACATCCTTGCGCTGAACGCGGCTGTGGAAGCGGCCCGCGCCGGCGAGCAGGGCCGAGGCTTCAGCGTGGTGGCGGCCGAGGTGCGCAGCCTGGCGCAGCGCTCGTCGTCGGCAGCCAAGGAGATCGGCGAACTGATCAACAGCTCGGTGCGCCAGGTGCAGGACGGCGCCAAGCAGGTGGAAGTGGCCGGCAAGACCATGGACGACATCGTCGGCGCCGTGCGTCGTGTGACCGACATCATGGGCGAGATCAGCGCGGCCAGCGAGGAGCAGACCGCCGGCATCGAGCAGGTCAGCCTGGCGATTACCCAGATGGAATCGGTGACGCAGCAGAACGCAGCGCTGGTGGAGCAGGCCAGCGCGGCGGCCGAGAGCCTGATGCAGCAGGCCGGCGGGCTGGTGTCCGAGGTGGCGCGCTTCGACCTGAGCGGCGTGCGCGCCCCCGAGGCACGCGCGCCCCAGGCCGTGATGACGGCCGCGCCGCGCATGGCCGCCCCGGCCAAGCTCCCGGCAAAGACCCCGGCCCTGGCTGCGCCGGCCCCCGCCCGTGTGCGGGCCATCAGCCGTCCGGCAGCGCCTGCGCTGCCGGCCAAGGCATCGCCTGCCCCGGCCCCAGCCCCCGCACCCCGCAACGCTCGCGCCCCGGCCGTGCCGGCGGCGGTGCGTCCGCCGGTGGCGCGCAAGCCGCAGCCGTCGGTGCTGGCCGCGCGCCAGCCGGCCACGCCCGCCAAGCCGCGTCCGGCAGTGACGCCCCAGCGCAAGGAGCCCGTGCTGTCCACGCCGGCCCGCCGCCGTCCCGCAGCCGCGCCCGCGCCTGCCACGGTCGAGGCTGGCGACTGGGAAACGTTCTGATCGACCGTCCCCACTTTCAGGCGGCGCCAGCGTCGCCTGAAAGCCGCCTGTAAGCCGGGCGGCACTTCGGCAAGCAGGGCCGGCGGCATGCGCCTACAATACCGGCTCTCCTTGACCAGACAAGAGCAGACACGGCCGGTCGCGCCGCCGTCTGCCACGCAGGCCTTCCATGTCCGCCCCTTCCGTGCCGCCTCCCCAGCAGTCATCCCCCCAGCCGTCCCTCCGGTCACCTGACGCCTCGCCGCCAGACGTGCCCGTCATGCAGGTGCTGTTCGGCCTGATGCTGGCCATCCTGCTCGGCGCGCTGGAACAGTCGATCGTGGCCGTGGTGCTGCCGGACATCGCGCTGCAGCTCAACGGCTTCGAGGATATGGCCTGGGTGATCTCGGCGTATCTCGTTGCCTCCACCGTGGTGACGCCGATCTACGGCAAGCTGTCCGACGTGCTCGGGCGCCGCTCCGTCCTCTCGTTCTCGATCGTCCTGTTCCTGCTGGCGTCGATTTTCTGCGCCATGGCCACGACCATGCCGATGCTGATCCTCGCCCGCATCCTCCAGGGCCTGGGTGGCGGCGGGCTGATCTCGGTCTCGCAGGCGACCATCGCCGATGTGGTGCCGCTGCGCGAGCGTGGCCGCTATCAGGGCTATGTGAGCGGGGTCTGGGCCGTGGCGAGCATGGCCGGGCCGGTCATCGGCGGCTACCTGGCGCATTTCCTGTCCTGGCGCTGGATCTTCTGGATCAACATCCCGCTGTCCCTGCTGGCGCTGGTGGTGGTGCGCCGCGCGCTGCGCCACCTGCCCGTGGGCGGGCGCCGGCACCGCATCGACTACCTCGGCGCGCTGCTGTTCGGCGGCGGGCTCTCGGGCGTGCTGGTGTTCCTGACCCGTCTGGGGCAGGGCCACTCGCCGCTGGAATTCCAGACCCTCGGCCTGCTGGTGGCCGGCGTTGTCGGCATGGTGCTGTTCGTCTGGCAGGAGCGGCGCGCCGTCGACCCGGTGATTCCGCTGTCGATGCTGCGCGTGCCCACGGTGGCCATCTGCTGCACCACGCTGTTCCTGTGCTTCTTCCAGCTGATTGCGATGTCGGTGCTGCTGCCGCTGCGCTTCCAGGTGGTGGGCGGCGCCCATGCCGACACCGCCGCGCTGCGGCTGGTGCCGCTGACGCTGGCGATTCCGTTCGGCGCCTATATCTCCGGGCGGCTGATGTCGTGGAGCGGCCGTTACAAGCCGATGCAGCTGGCCGGCTCGATCATCGCGCCGCTGGCCATCGTGGCGCTGGCGTTCATGCCGCCGCAGGCCGTGATGGCGTCCGCGCTGGTGATGATCGTGCTCGGGCTCTCCATCGGCCTGCAACTGCCGAGCGGGCTGGTTGCCACGCAGAATTCGGTGCCGCCGCAGCAGGTGGGCATCGCCACGGCGCTGACGGCTTTCTCGCGGCTGCTGGGCGGGGCGGTGGGCGTGGCCGTGCTGACCACGGTGCTGATCGCCCTGCTGCGTCATAGCGGGATGGCCGTGAGCGACCTGAGCGGCGGCGAGGATGTGCTGATGAGCATGTTCCGGCGCGCGATGGGCGCGGCCAACGATGGCGACGCCTTGGCGGTGCGCGTGGCGGCCGAGCAGGCGTTCCGCACGCTGTTCCTGTTCAGCGCGGCAGTGTCCGTGATCGCCCCGTTCCTGGTGATGCGGCTGCGCGAGACCACGCTGCGCGGCAGCCCGGTTGCCGCTACGGCCGCGGCCAGCGCGGCGGAATAACCCGGCTTACCTGTTACGCGCTGCGCGCCACGCGCCGCCGGGCGCGGGCTGCCAGCCCGGGGCCGAGCACCCAGCGCAAGGTGGGCGCCAGCGCGCCCATCGCCGGCACGGCCAGGGTCCGGCGCACCGAGCGCCGGTGCAGCCCGAGCGCCTCGCGCGCCCAGGACGGCAACAGCGCCACGCCGGCATCGGCCATGGTCCGCACGGCCGGCACCAGCATTGGATTGGCCACCGGCATCGCCATCACCAGTCGCACCACTTCACGCGTGCGCTCACTGTTAACTAAATAGGGACGCTGGGCTTCCAGGTAGGCGTGTACCTCGGCGCGGGATCTCGGCACGTCCGGCGCGCCCAGCAGGGCGGCCACGGTGGCTTCCTCGGCGTAGTAGCGGTCCTGATCGGCGGCCGAGAGCGGGCCGACATAGCGCAGGTATCCCGCCAAGAAACTCGACACTTCGGCCACATGCACCCAGGTCAGCAGCGCGGGGTCGTCGGCGGCGTAGGGCTGGCCGTTTGGCGCGAGGCCGCTGATATTGGCGTGGATGTGGCGCACGCGCTCGATCAGCCGCATGGCGTCCGCACGGCTGCCGTAGGTGGTGCCGGCGATGAACTGCGCGGTGCGGCCGAGCCGGCCCTGCATGTCCGTGCGGAAGGTGGAGTGGTCCCACACGCCGGCCAGCGCCAGCGGATGCAGCGCCTGGAGCAGCAGCGCGCTGACGCCGCCGGCCAGCATCGCCGGGAAATCGCCATGCACGCGCCAGCAGACTGCATCGGGGCCGAACAGGCCGGGATCGCCCGGCGGGTTGTCGTAGTCGATCGACAGGCCGGAGTTGCTGCGTGTGAGCGCGCGCACCTGCGCGCCGGCATGGCTGCGCAGGCGGGTCAGCAGCGGAGGGGTGGCGGGTTCCGTGGGGGGGCCGGGGACGCGTGAGGACATGCCGCTGGGGCGCCTCCCTGGCGCCCGGGGCCACGGGTCAATGAGTGGGGACGGATCAGTAGTAAATCAGTAGTAATGCAGGTCCGTGGCCTTGCCCCAGAATACACGGTACGCGTAGACCGTGTAACCCAGGATGGTGGGCAGCACCACCGCCGCGCCGATCAGGATCACTGCCAGCGATTCCGGTGCGCTGGCGGCCTGCCAGATGTCGATCTGATCCACCACGAGGTAGGGGAACAGGCTGTAGGCCAGGCCGTTGAACGCCATCAGGAAGATCACCGCCGTGCCAGCGAACGGCACCCAGCACCAGCGGTCGTTGCCGCGCGCGTGCAGGTCGCGCATCTTGCGCAGCAGCCGCTCCACCCCCACGAACACGCCCAGCGTAATCAGCGGAATCGGCGCCAGCAGGATGATGTTGGGCAGCGAGAACCATTTCTCGAAGATCCGCGCGCTGACCAGCGGCGTGACCACCGAGATGGCTGCCACGCCCAGCGCCGTCAGCCACAGGCTGCGCCGCGCCCAGTAGATGGCGCGCAGTTGCAGGCTGCCGGTGGTCTTCATGATCAGCCAGCTCGCGCCGAGCAGGCAGTAGCCGGCCACCAGGCACAGCCCCACGGCCACCGCGAACAGCAGGTTCGGCAGGTCGTAGCGGAAGCCGGTGATATAGAGGCCGAGCATCAGCCCCTGCGAGAAGCTGGCCAGCAGCGAGCCCGCGTAGAACGCGAAGTTCCACCACGGCTTGTGCGGATCGCGCGCCTTGACGCGGAAGTCGAACGCCACGCCGCGGATGATCAGCCCCGCCAGCATCATCGCCACGGGCAGGTAGAGGTGGGTCAGGATGGCGCCGTGCGCGAGCGGGAAGGCCGTCAGCAGCAGCCCCACGCCGAGCACCAGCCAGGTTTCGTTGGCATCCCAGAACGGGCCGATCGAGGCGATCATGCGGTCCTTGTCCGCATCGTCAGCCCGGCGCAGCAGCACGCCCACGCCGAGGTCGTAGCCGTCCAGGATCACGTAGATCAGCATTGCCAGCCCCATCAGGGCCAGGAAGACCAGCGGCATCCAGCCGGCCGGCTGGGTCAGGTCGGGAAGGGTGGCCGGGTTCATGACTTGCTCCTGGGTTGGCCGGGAAGGACGGGTTGCGGTGTCTGGAAGGCGTCGGGCGCGGCGGTATCCTCCGGCGGGGCGCCGGCCTTGCGGGCGAGGTGGAACACCACCGAGATATAGGCCACGATCAGCGCCAGATAGAGCGCCAGGTACATCGCCAGCGTGCTGGCGATCATCGCGGCGGGCACCTTGGAGGCGGCCTGCGCCGTGGTCAGCACGCCATAGACCAGGTACGGCTGGCGGCCGATCTCGGTCACGTACCAGCCGGCGACGAGCGCCACCCAGCCGGAGAAGGTCATGGCCACAAGCGCGCGGGCCATCCACGGTGCGGGCTCGCCGCGCCGGCGGAACTGCCACGCGCCGATCCACGACACGGCCAGCATCAGCAGGCCCACGCCGACCATGATGCGGAAGGCGAAGAACAGCGGGGCCACGGGGGGATGGCGGTCCGGGAAGGCGTCGATGCCCTTGATTTCGCCCTCGAGGTCATGGGCGAGGTAGAGCGAGGCCAGCTTGGGAATGGCGATTTCGAAGTCGTTGATCTGTGTGCGGGCGTTGGGAATGCCGAACAGCACAGCCGGCGCGCCCTTCTCGGTCTTCCAGATGCCCTCCATCGCGGCGATCTTGGCCGGCTGGTGATGGAGCGTATTCAGGCCGTGGAGGTCGCCCGCCACGATCTGCAGCGGGATCAGGATCGCCGCGAGCACCACGCCGGTCCGCATCGCATGGATGACATCGCGCCCATGGTCCCCGCGCAGCCAGCGGTAGGCCGAGACGCCGGCCAGCAGGAAGGCCACGGTCAGCCCGGACGCCAGCAGCATGTGGGTCAGGCGGTAGGGGAACGACGGATTGAAGATGACTTCGAGCCAGCTCGTGACGTGGGCGCGGCCATCGATCATCGCGAAGCCGGCCGGGGTCTGCATCCACGAATTCAGCGCGAGGATCCAGAACGCCGACAGCGTGGTGCCGCCCGCCACCAGCAGCGTGGCGATAGTGTGGGTGCGGTTGCTGACGCGCCGCATGCCGAACAGCATGATGCCGAGGAAGGTGGCCTCCAGGAAGAAGGCGGTCAGCACCTCGTAGGCCAGCAGCGGGCCGGCGATGTTGCCGACGGTTTCCATATAGCCAGGCCAGTTGGTGCCGAACTGGAAACTCATGGTGATGCCGCTGACCACGCCGAGCGCGAAAGTCAGGGCGAAGATCTTGACCCAGACGCGGTAGGCGGCCATCCAGCTTTCATCGCCGGTCTTGCCGTAGCGCAGCTTGAAGAACAGCAGCACCCAGCCCAGCGAGATGCTGATCGTGGGGAAAAGGATGTGGAACGTGATGTTGGCGGCAAACTGGATGCGCGCCAGCACCACGGGGTCGAGACTGGCAAACACGGGCTACTCCTTGCGGGGGCGGGAGGACTTTGCGGGGGTCTTGGGGGCTTTCTTGGGGGCGGCGGCGGGGGACTTGTCGGCGCCCTTGTCAGCGCTCTTGTCGCCGCCCATGCCGATGGCACTGGCGAAGCGGTCCTTGACGTCGAGCAGCTTGGTCACACGGGAGCCGAGCCGCATGAGCTTTTCCAGCGTGGCGACGTCCAGCCGCTGCATGTCGCCAAACCACGTGGTCACCAGCAGGATCAGGCCGTACATCTCCTTCATGCGCGCCTGGGCGTGGCGGTCTTCCGGGGAGGTGGCCGCCTCGAGCTGCACTTCGCGCAGCATGGACAGCGTGGGATCGATCTCGCGGCGGCGGCGCTCCTCGGCCAGCGTGCGGAAAATCGCCCAGACGTCATCGGGCGCGGAAAAGTACTCGCGGCGGTCCCCCGGCTGGTGGGAGAGCTTCACCAGACTCCAGGATTCCAGTTCCTTGAGGCCGATACTGACGTTGGAGCGCGAGAAACCGAGCGATTCGGCGATTTCATCGGCATTGAGGGGGCGCGAGGCGGTGAAGAGCAGGGCGTAAATCTGACCGACCGTTCGGTTAATACCCCAGCGGCTACCCATCTCACCAAAGTGAAGGACAAAGCGCTGGATCAGGGGCGAGAGCTGCATGAACGTTTCGAACTTTCAGTAATTTGTGAAAGTTTAATACGGATCAAGGGGGCATGCAGGAGTTTTTGCGGTGCGTCAAAAGGTCACAGAAGCTGTCGTTGGATGAACAATCGCAGTCACTTTTTTTCGCAGGGGTCGACGGTTTCGCCCAACGCATCGCCCGCGCTGCGAAGATGATCGCCCGGTGACCTATGCCATCGTCAGCATGATCTTCCCCACATTCTGGTTGGATTCCATGCGGTGGTGCGCATCTGCTGCGTTCTTCAACGGAAACGTGCTGTCGATGACGGGCATCAGGCAGTGACTTGCAAATCGAGGAAGCCACGTATCTGCGAACCGGCGAGTCATGGCATGTTTCACCGCTGGCGGGCGCGATTTCATGACCGTTCCCATGATTTGCAGGTGTCGGTAGAGCACTCGATCCAGCGGAAGCTCGGCGCCTTCGATGCCGCCAAGGATGCCAACTTGAACCAGCCGACCGCCAAGGCCCAGGGAGCGAATGTTGCGTGCCAGGTAGGGCGCGCCGACGAAATCGATAATCACATCGACGCCGCGCTCCTCGGTGACTTTATTCACCACCGCCTCGAAGTCTTCGGTCTTGTAATCAATGGCGACATCGGCGCCGAAACCGATTACGGCTTCGCGCTTGCTGCCGTCGGCCGTTGCCAGCACCCGGGCACCTACCGCGTGCGCCAGTTGCACTGCGGCCGAGCCGACGCCACCAGCCGCCGCATGGATCAGCACCGACTCGCCTGATGCCAGCCGACCAAGATGACCAAGCGCCTCCCAGGCGGTGACGAATACTTCTGGCAGCGCGCCCGCATGCACGTCGTCCAGCCCATCGGGAATGTGCATGGCCATGCGATAGTCGATGCGTGCCAGCTCCGCGTATCCGCCGCCGCCCACGATTCCCATGACGCGATCCCCAATGGCGAAACCCTGCACCTCTGAGCCGATTGCAATCACCTCGCCGGCAATCTCCAGGCCCATGATGTCCGAATCGCCGAAGTTCGTGCGCCCGTACCCCCCGCGCCTGTGCGTCAGATCCGCTCGGTTCAGACCGGCAGCACGATTGCGCACCAGCAAGTCATGGGGCCTGACCTCCGGATCCGGCACATCGGTGAGTTGCAGAACGTCGGCGTCGCCGAATTCAGCGAAGGTGATGGCTTTCATGGTTTGTCCCTGGTGGATCGCGCTTGCGCCGGACGACAGCCGCCCGAACATTGGTAGCCAGTATAGAGTTGCACACCGATGAATCGATGCGGCAATATTCAGCTTCTCCAATGCAAAAACGCATCACAAGGCCGACAGCATGAACTGGGATGACACACGGGTATTCCTCGCCGTGCAGCGCGAACGTACGCTGCGCAAGGCCGCCAAAGTAGTGGGGCTGGACCAGGCTACGGTCGGACGGCGCATTGCCGCGCTTGAGCATGCATTGGGCGCCACGTTGTTCTTTCGGGCGTCGGATGGCTACGCCCTGACATCTGCTGGCGAAAGTGTCCTGAAAGCAGCGGAGAAGATGGAGCAGTCCGCGCATGAACTGGCCAGGCAGGCACAAGGTGTGGACAATCGGCTGGCGGGTGAGGTGAGGGTGACCACGACAGATTCGCTCGCACTCGCGTTCGTGATCCCGGCGATTGCCAGCTTGCACGTCGAACATCCGGACGTCAGGGTGCAATTGAGCACCTCCACACAAGTGCTCAACCTCGCTCGGCGCGAATCGGACATCGCCATTCGTACCCAGAAACCGGAAAGCCCCGACCTGGTGGCACGGCGGCTGGCCCGCTGGCGCGTGGGGCTCTATGCAACGGAGCATTACCTGAGTCGCCACGGCGAGCCTGAACGTGGGACGGGATTCACGGGGCACGATCTCGTGCTCTATCAGCCGTTCCTGTCGGGCAGCAGTAGGCCCACGCTGGTGGGCGAGCCTATCCATGCGGGACGCATTGTCGCCAGTGTGCACTCAAGCCTGATGCTGCGAGCGATGATCCGTGCCGATATCGGTATCGGCGAGGTGCCGGTGCATATGGGCGAACGGGATGGGCTGGTAAGGATCTGGCCCGAGCTTTCAAGGGCGGCAGCCTACGAGGTCTGGCTAGTCACCCACCAGGACCTCCGTCATACCGCGAGGGTTCGGGCGATGATCGACGCCATTGCGGCGCGCTTTGAGGCCGATGGATGAGGTGCAACGGTGTCTATAGCGCTATTTTTGCGTGCGCCTGATTGGTGGACCGGTTTTACCTGGGCGCCCAGCCCAAGGCAGTCGGGCCGCCCCGGGCAATGAATTTCTGGTCTCGACCCTTCTGCGACGCTCGCAGCAATCCATTGCGATGGCCGTTCTCGATCCCGAAGCGGCCACTGATCATCAAGCGCTAAGAGTGGACCAACACCCTCGCACGGGGCGAACTGAACTGGCGCCGCGCTTGGCGGCTGGACGGCGCCGTAAATACTTGCGAGTTCGGCCTTGCGTCAGCGACCGTTGCAAAGAAAGAATCCAGCGGGAAGAACCATGGGCGTTTCCGATAGCGAAAAGGCCGTCAGGGAGAGGTGCAGCTAAAGCTCGCTGCCGCGTTGTAATCACCGCCGACGTAATTCGGGTATTGCGGGGTACCGGCACAACGGACGACGGGTTTTGGTTGGGGGCATGGTCGAGGTGGCGACAATCGGGGAGGTTCGTGGGGGAATCCCCTTTTCTACCCAATCAAACATCGGACCTACCAGATCTATCTTGCCGGCGCCGTTTCCCAATCCGCAGTGACCTACTCCAGGCGCAGTGTAGGTACTCGATAAGCTCGTCTGCTGCAGCCTGACACTCCGCCATACTGGTCCGTGTTCACAGGCTCCATCCAATCCGCCGCCTTGCCATCTAGCGCTTCCGTAATAGCAATGTGCACCATGGTGGAAGTTGCTGTGGCGCCATGCCAGTGTTTGGTATTAGGTGGAATCCAGACAAGATCCCCCGGCCGAATAGTCTGGACGGCTTGGCCCCATTGCTGGACGAGCCCCGTCCCTGCGACGACATGAAGCGTCTGCCCGAGCGGATGACTGTGCCATACCGTTCTCGCACCTGGCGCGAAGGTGACTGTAGCGCCTCCAACACGCGCAGGCATGGGAGCCTGGAAAAGTGCGTCGACGCGGACGATGCCCGTGAAGTTGGCCGCCGCGCCGTCCATTGATGGCTGTGAGCCGTGCTGAGTGATCTTGATCATTCCGGACGCGCCATTCGGAACCGCGGGGATGCCTTGCGCACCGGGCGTAATGTGAAACGGGGACTGGAACAATGTGAAGGCTGCATTGGGGGATTCTTGGAAAAACACTTGCGCGCCGCGCGCGCTAGACTGAACAATAGCGGGAACATTCATGAAATGCGTTCATAGCGCCATTCGCGACCGCGAGGCGCCTGATCGCATTCCTTTGCAGAGAGCCCGCCATGCCCCGTCACAACCTCAACGATCTGCTTGCATTGGTCACTGTCGCCCGGGAGCGAAGCTTCACGCGCGCGGCGGCTCGGCTCGACGTCACGCAATCCGCGCTAAGTCACACCATCCGCAATCTGGAGGCAAGGCTGGGCGTGCGCCTGCTGACACGGACCACGCGCAGCGTGTCGACGACCGATGCCGGCGAGCGGCTGGTCCGGTCCATCGGACCCAAGTTCGAGGAAATCGAAGCCGATCTGTCCGCCGTGGCCGAGCTGGGCGAGCGCCCGGCTGGCACAATTCGCATCACGTCCATCGACCATCCGATCGATGCCATCATCTGGCCTCGCCTGGCCAAGGTGCTGCCGCAGTATCCGGACCTCAACGTCGAGCTGACGGTCGACTACGGACTTACCAACATCGTTGGCGACCGCTATGACATCGGCGTGCGCTTTGGCGACCAGATCGAGAAGGACATGATTGCCGTGCGCATCAGTCCCGACGTGAAGATGGCGATTGCAGGGTCTCCCGCATATCTCAAGGGCCGCGATAAGCCGATGACGCCGCGCGACCTGCTATCGCACCGATGCATCAACCTGCGGCTGTCCACGAGCGGCGGGCTCTATGCGTGGGAGCTGGCCAAGGGGTCGAAGAAGCTGCAGGCGCGCGTGGAAGGTCAGATCGTCTGCAACAGCGTCAATCAGATGCTGAATGCCGCGCTCGACGGCTTCGGGCTGGTGTTCCTGCCGATGCCGGTCATCCAGTCCTACGCCGATAAAGGCAAGCTCGTCACGGTGATGGAGGACTGGTGTCCCACGTTTCCGGGCTATCACGCCTTTTATCCCAGCCGCAGGCAGTCGTCGCGTGCGCTCAAGATCGTCATCGACGCCATCCGGCACCGGCCGGACGGCGTCGCCGCGACTAAGCCTGCGAAAGCTGGTCACGGATAGGCAGCGACCGGATCCGCGCGCCCGTTGCGGCGAAGATGGCGTTGCAGAGTGCGGGTGCGACGGGCGGCACCGGCGGCTCGCCCACGCCGCCGGGCGGTACGCCGAAATCTCCGCCCACCATCCACGTATGGATGGCCCGCGGCGCCATGTGCGAGCGCAGGATCTCGAAGTCGTGGAAGTTGCTTTGCTGGACGCGGCCGTCCTTGAACGAGATCTCGCCCAGCATCGCCAGGCTGATGCCCATGACGCATCCACCCTCTACCTGCGAACGGATGCGCTCGGGGTTGACCTGCGGCCCGCAATCGATCGCCACGTCCACGCGCGGAATGGTGATCTGGCCCTTGGCATCCACGGCCACTTCCACAACGGTGGCCACATACGTGACGAAGCTGTACGCCATGGCAATGCCAAGGCCGTGCCCTTTGGGTAGCTTGCGGCCCCAGTTCGCCTTGCGCGCGGCTTCCTCGATCACGCGGCGCATGCGGCCGGTATCGAGCGGGTACACGTCCGGCGATTCGTTGTAGTTCCAGCTATCCGACAGCGTCGCGGGATCGATCTTGCGCGGCGGTCCGATGAGTTCGAGCAGGTAGTCCTTGGGATCTCGACGCGCCTGATGGGCCAGTTCGGCAACAAAGCTCTGTACCGCGAACGCATGCGGGATGTTGGACACCGAGCGGAACCAGCCGATGCGGGTATGGGGCGGCACGTCGGCCGATTCCAGGCGGATCGACGGGATCTGGAACGGGATGTTGATGGCGGTCATCCCGGCTTCGAACGGGGCCTTGCCTTGCGCGCCGACCTGGAACGTCGAGGCGATCGTTGGCGCGGCGGAGCGGTGCAGCCATGCCGTCGGCTTGCCCCTGGCATCGAGCACAGACTCCATGCGCTCGACCGATACCGTGTGGTAGTAGTCGTGACGGATGTCGTCGTCGCGCGTCCATTGCAGTTTGACCGGCTTGCCGTCCATCGCCTTCGACACGAGCGCGGCCTCGGAAATGAAGTCGGCCATCGACTTGCGGCCGAAGCCACCGCCCAGCAGCGTCAGGTGCAGCGTTACATCCCTGGCATCGAGTCCGATGTGCTTCGCCACGCTTTCCAGTGCACCCTGGGGGGCCTGCGAAGGCGCCCAGATCTCGCACTTCCCGTCGATAAAGCGGGCCGTCGCCACGGGCGTTTCCATCGAGGCATGCGCAAGATGCGGGATGTAGTACTCGGCCGAAACCTTGCGCTGGCCGCCGGCGGCCGACAGCGCCGCCACGGCGTCGCCATCATTGCGTAGCGCCTTGCCGGGCCGATGCACCGCGGCTTCAAGCGTGCGGCGGAACGCGGTGGAGTCATAGCTGGAATTGGCGCCGTCGGCCCATTCCGGCTTGAGCGCCGCGCGGCCCTGCATCGCCGCCCACGTGTTAGTGGCCACCACGGCAACGCCGCCAACGGGATTGAACAGGGGCGGGCCGTCGAAGCCCTTCAGCTCGATGACGCGCAGGACACCGGGGACCTTCAGCGCGTCGGTGCTGTCGACCTTGCGCAGCTTGCCGCCATGTACGGGCGGCCGCGCGATGACGGCGTAGAGCATGCCCGGCAGGCGCACGTCGATACCGTAGGTTGCCTTGCCTTGCGCAATATCGCGGCTGTCGGCCGGCATGATCCTGCCCTTGCCGATATAGCGGAATGCGTCCGGCTGCTTGAGGCGCAATTGATCGCCTTTCGGCACTGGCTGCCGCATCGCGGCTTCGGCCAGGTCGCCATAGCTGAGCCGCCTGCCGCTTGCCGCGTGAATGACCTCGTGGTTGCGCGCCTGCACTTCGGCGGCCGGCACCTTCCATTGCGCGGCGGCAGCGGCTTCGAGCATGTGCCGGGCCGATGCGCCCACGCGACGCATCGGTGCGAGGAAATGGCGCATGCTGCGCGAGCCGTCCACATTCTGGCTGCCATAGCGCGCCTCGTTGGCATCAGCCTGAACGATTTTGACGCGGCTCCAGTCCGCTTCCATCTCATCGGCGACGACCATCGGCAGGCTGGTTCGCACACCGGTTCCCATCTCTGCGCGGTGCGCCACGATGGTCACGGTGCCATCGCGCGCGATCGAGACGAACACCAGCGGATCGTCCACCACGCCGCCCGGCATCGCTGCGCCGCCGTATTTCTTCCCGACTTCGGCGGCAGCGGCCTTGCTGACCAGGCCGCCGAACTGGAGCGACAGCGCGAACACCGCGCCCGCCTGCAGCATGCGGCGGCGCGCCGGTTGTTCGAGCGTTTCGAGGTCGGTGCGTGTCATGCCTTCGCTCCCGTCTTGTTTGCCGCAAGGCGCGACGACGCCAGCTTCACCGCGGCATTGATGCGCGTGTACGTGCCGCACCGGCAGAGATTGCCGCTCATGCCCGCGACGATCTGCTCGTCGGATGGTTTTGGGTTCGCCTTCAGCAGCGCGGTGGCGGTCATGATCTGTCCTGCCTGACAGTAGCCGCACTGGGCCACGCCCAACTCGACCCACGCATCCTGGACGGCCCGGCCGACGTGATCCGCATCCATCGATTCGATCGTGCGCACGCGCTTGGTGCCAATTGCCGAGATCGGGGTGACGCAGGAGCGGACCGGTTGCCCATCGACATGGACAGTGCACGCGCCGCACAGCGCCATGCCGCAGCCGAACTTGGTGCCCGTGAAGCCGAGGGCATCACGAAGCGTCCATAGGAGCGGGGTGTCAGGGGAGAAATCGACCTCATGAACCTGGCCGTTGATGTTTATGGTTGTCATGGACGGAAGAGAGGCGGGGGGGTCGCGGAATGGTATCGGATACGGGAAGATCCGATTAAGCGCATTGGTTCATTGCCGTCATGAATCCGGGTCATCAATCCGTTTCATGAGATTGGCTCATCAAGGCAACAAGTATTGTGCGGCTTGTCGCCGGGGGCCAAACTCACGATCATATGGCCGATGAAAGACACCGCACTACCTCGGACCTTGCCGCCCCATCCGGACTCGCCTTCTCCCGCATCGCAGCCGCCGGCCTATTGGAGCGGCGTTTTCGCGATGACGCTCTGCGTCTTCGCACTGATCGCATCGGAGTTCATGCCGGTGAGCCTGCTGACGCCGATGTCCGCGGACCTGCATGTCACCGAGGGGATGACCGGGCAGGGCATTGCCATCTCCGGCGCCTTTGCCGTGTTCACGAGCCTGTTCATCCCCGTCATCGCCGGCAGCATGAACCGCAAGTCCCTGCTGCTCGGCCTGACGGCGGTCATGGCGGCATCGGGTGCCATCATCGCAGTGGCCCCGGACTACGCTGCCTACATGACCGGCCGCGCATTGATCGGCGTCGTCGTGGGCGGCTTCTGGTCGATGTCGGCGGCAACGGCAATCCGCCTGGTCCCGGCGCACCGGGTGCCACGTGCACTGGCCATCCTCAATAGCGGCAACGCGCTGGCGACCGTCGTCGCGGCGCCGCTCGGCAGCTACCTAGGTGCGCTGATCGGCTGGCGCGGCGCATTCTATTGTCTCGTTCCTGTTGCCTTGCTCGCGCTGGCCTGGCAATGGTTCAGCCTTCCCGCGATGCCGGTGCCCACTCGTCCACACGGCAGCCGGAACGTGTTCGTTCATCTTAAGCGCTCCGTGGTCGCGCTGGGCATGCTCGCTGCCGGCGTGTTCTTTTGCGGGCAATTTACGCTGTTCACCTACCTCCGGCCGTTCCTCGAAACGGTGACGCATGTCGATGCATCGGGTCTGTCGATGATTCTGCTGGCCATTGGCGTGGCAGGGTTCGTCGGGACCATGCTAATCGGCGCGGTGCTGAAGCGGGCGTTCCATGCCACGCTCGTAGCGATCCCGACGCTCATGGCTGCCATTGCACTCGCGCTGATTGGCCTGGGCCATCACACCATCAGTGTCGTGGTGCTGCTGACCATATGGGGACTGGTGGCAACCGCGGCGCCCGTCGGGTGGTGGAGCTGGATCACGCGCACGTTCCCGGATCATGCCGAGGCAGGCGGCGGGCTGATGGTAGCCGTTGTCCAATTGTCGATCGCACTGGGTTCGACGGTTGGCGGCATTCTGTTCGATACTTACGGCTATCGCAGCACACTGGAAGCGAGCGCGTTGCTGCTGCTCATCGGCGCGGGCCTCGCATGGATGACGGCACGCGCCGCGACGATCGGTGGCGCCGGGGATTCCGATCATCTTCCCGCTCACATGCAACCGAAGGAGGCACGATGAAGCTCGTCCCGAGAATGATGGCAATGAGTGGGGTCCTGCTGGTCACCACCACCGTCATGGCGCCGGCGTTTGCCGCCGAGCAGGCGGAGGCGCAGCAGATCATTCCAGCCGGCACGCAGCGTCCCACCGTCGGCTCTCCCGACTTCTTTACCGGCCGAGTGCAGGTCGAGCCGGTCTGGCCGGCAGACAAGCACATCAACGCCTCTGGTGGCCTTGTCACCTTCGAGCCGTCGGCCCGGTCCGCCTGGCACACGCATCCGGCAGGCCAGCGCCTCGTGGTGTTGTCCGGCGTCGGCCTGACACAGGAGTGGGGCAAGCCTGTCCGCGAGATCCGGGCGGGTGACGTGGTCTGGTGCCCGCCCGGCGTCAAGCACTGGCATGGCGCGTCACCGGACACGGCGATGAGCCATCTGGCCGCCACCGGCAATGTCGAAGGGAAGAACGTCACATGGATGGGGAAGGTCACCGATGCCCAGTACCAGGCCAAGTAAGCACGCCGTCCGGCAACTCAAGGTGATGGCGCTGGCGGTTGCGCTGTGCGCATCGCTGGACGCCGCCCACGCACAGGATTCCCGGAGCATGAACGAGACACGATCGAACACGGGCCGGAACACGACGTCCGATGGCCTGACGGCCCGCCAGCAAGCCATCGTCCCGATCGCCGCCTTTGCAGCGGCTGGTGACATCGCCCGGCTCAATACCGCCTTAAACGAGGGGCTCGATTCTGGCCTGACGATCAGCGACGCCAAGGAGATTTTGGTGCAGCTATACGCCTACGCCGGATTCCCCCGCAGCCTCAACGCGCTGGGCGAATTGATGAAGGTGGTCGAAGCGCGCAGGCAGCGCGGGTTTCACGACGCAGCGGGCAATGATCCGGGCGCACCCATTCCCAAGGGCGATGCGTTGCTGGCCGCCGGCACGGCAAATCAGACAAAGCTGTCGGGTGCACCGGTCAAAGGCCCGCTCTTCGAGTTCGCGCCGGCCATTGACGAATATCTCAAAACTCACCTCTTCGGCGACATCTTCGAACGCAAAAATCTCGACTGGCAGAGCCGGGAGCTGGCCACCGTCGGCATGCTGTCGTCGCTCGCGGGCGCCGAGCCGCAGCTGCAGGCACATATGCGCATCAGCATGAATGTCGGCCTCAGTGCGGCTCAGTTGCGGCAGGTCGCACAGGTGTTGGCCGATCGCGTCGGTGCAGACAACGGCCGTCGCGCGCGCGAGGCGCTGGATCAACAACTGGCTGGCGGTGCTGGCAGCCGTTGAACTGCTCTCCGTCACGGGGTCATGGCTCGGGCTGCGGGCCACCGGCCATTTCATTCCTGTGCAAGCATTTCACCAGAGCGGGGGGTGCTGAACGCAGTCAAGTGAGATGGCTGCAGATCGGACAGTAGCCGCGACCGCGTGGTTCGTCGTTGCCCAGCGTCATAAGGTATTGTGGATCTGCCTGGCATCACCCGGTGTTGGGATTCGAGGGGCACTTGGGTAAACATCACTACAAACTACTACGGCTCCGAGGATACCGGTACCGTTACCTGGACGCATTCACGCTATATGGCTCCTCCTGACGCGCCTGCCTGCGAGGCATTTGATCCGGACTTTCGGGCTTGCATGGAGCGAGAGCGCGTGCGAATTCATGCTATCGATGAATACGTAGGTATGTCGATGCGACTCCAAGAGTCTATCTGACCGCTCTAAAGTGCGTAGCCGCCGAACGGCCGCTCTGCGGTATTACAACGACATCTGAACGGCCTAGAAGGTAGCGATTGGACGACGCCTCTTGGCCGGACTCGGAAGTCCGGCGGACACCAGGACCGGGTGCAGCGGGAGACTTGCGTATCCACCGAAGCCGCGAGCGGCTGCAATGCCAACGTACGGGAGCTTCGGCCCAACAAATAGCAGGGAGCAATCGGCCGGGATTCGATTTTCTTCCTCTTTGATGAGAAGGAATAGAGCCCCTCACCCGGATCATAAGTGATATTTAATCCACATAGTTGACTGGTCACCCCCCAGTGGGGGGAAGTGGTGAATGTCCTGTGCTGCTAAAGTCGCGCGCAGTGCACGCCATTAGAGCGTGCCAATGGCCGTCGGTCCGGAAGGGCGCGGCCCTCCTTCATATCAATTCGGGTTGGGTCCATGTTTCCACACGCTCTGGCCGGCGCGCGCGCTGCCGGCCTCGCCTTGCTTACCGCGGCGCTGCTCGCTGCCTGCGGTTCCGACGATAGTGCATCGACCCCGGCCGCGACGCCGGCGGCATCGCGCCTGGTGGTCGACACCGGCAGTGCCGCTCCAGTGGCTGGCGGCACGCTGACGCTCAAGGCGACGCTGCTCGCGGCCGACGGCACCGAGGTGAAGGGCGCGAGCTTTGCCTGGACCTCGTCCGAACCGAGCGTGGCTACCGTGGTGTCCGCTTCGGACAAGGCGCCAGCGGGCGAAGTGATCGACCCTGTTGGCACCTACGCCACGGTGCGGACGATCGCTGCAGGCATCGCTGACATCATAGCCACGGCGACGCTGCCAGACGGCAGCCGCATCACTAGCCTCGCCCACCTGGTGGTGCAGGCCGCGCCCGCCAAGTCGTACATGCTGGCCCTGACACCGTCGACGGTGGCCGTGACGGCCGGTGGCGCCGCGCAAACCGTGTTGGTTGCGGTTCGCCGTTCGGATGGCGCGGACGGAATCGGGGATCTCACCAATTGGTCGTGGACGAGCGATGACGCGAGCTTCGTCGCAACCCCGGCCGCAGACGGCCGCAGCGCCCAGGTCGCCAGCCCCGCCTCGGCCGCTGCCGCCGGTGCGGCGACGCTGACCGCCTGTGCCGATGCCCCGGCCGGAAGCCGCCTGTGCGCCAATGCGGCGCTCGCGCGCAACGCGTCGCTGCCACCCACCTATACCGTGGGCGGCACGGTGTTGGGCCTGGCCACCGGCGCGAGCCTGCAGTTGGCCGACACCAATGGCGACACACAGGTGGTCAGCACGAACGGCGGATTCACCATGCCGACGCCGCGACTAGGCGCGACATCCTATGCGGTGACCATGGCGGCCCAGCCTGCCGGCCAGACCTGCACCGTGGCCAATGGATCCGGCACGGTAGCCGCAAGCAATGTGACCAATATCGACGTGACGTGTTCGACGAATACGTACACTCTGAGCGGCACAGCAACCGGTCTGGCGAGCGGCCAGAGCCTGACTGTGCAGGTGAACGGCAGCACGCAGGCAACCGTGACGACGGCTGGCAGCTTCAGCCTGGGCTCGGTCACGGCAGGCAGCAGTTATGCTGTAACGCTGAAGGCCGGGTGGTATGGCAGTGATATCGCAACGGGCAGATATTGCTCGGTGCAGAGCGGGACCGGCACGGCCAGTGGGAATGTTAGCAACATCAGCATTACGTGCACGACTGCCCCGAGCCAGATCAATCTCGGGGCCGACCCGACGACCACACAGAACGGCGTGACATATGGGGGCTGGTCGTTGCAGTACCCGACGGTGGTCAACGGGCAGCTGTACTACGAAGTGAAGGCTGATCAGGGCCCGTTCAGCGGCAATTACCTGTTAGACGATATGGGCACGCTACAGACGCTATTCAACGGTAGCAGCATCCCGCCAATGGGGGTTGTGAGCGACCCCGCAACACGTCAAACGGCCACGTCGACTCCGGTATGTCCGGCTGCGACTTGCGCGATGAACGTGACGACCTTGCAGACGGTGAATGCCGGAACCGTGACGCTAGCGATTCCGACGATCACTCAACTGGGAAATATCCGCACGGCTAACAGCGGTACAGGTGGAACGCCGGCGGGCTGGACAGTCGGCGCCGCCTACTGGTCCTCGACGGCCGACGGTTCGAGCTCGCACTACTACGAGGACATGTACGCCGGTTCCGCGGTTAGCTTCGGTGACGGTCACATGATGATGGTTGCCTTCCAGGTTCAGTGACTGTTGCAGTCTGCCATTTTTTTCAACAGACAACGAGGGGCGTACCGGTTGTTCGAGCTGATCATGATGGAAGCGGCGGACTTGCCCTACGCCCATCGTCCGCCAGTAACCTTGACAGGACGCCTCTACTCGGCAATGGCAAAGCCGATCGGGCTAGGTCCCGTAGCCACAGTGCCAGTGGGCGCGAATGTGCCATCAGCGTTGATTGTGAATGTCGATACGCTGTTGCTGCTCATATTCGTGATGTAGGCGAACTTGCCGCTGGAGTCGATAACAACGGGGCCCGAGACCGAAGCTGCGGTGCCATTGGCCGTGAGTGTGCCATCGGCGTTGATGGCGTAGAGCAGGATAGTGCTCCCCGAAGGGATATAGGCGGACTTGCCATCGGGAGCAACGACTACAGCACCGGGCCAGGATAATCCGGCACTAACGGTACCGTTGGCCGCGAGTGTGCCATCGGTATTGACGGTGAACATTGACACTTGGTTGGCACCGTTCCCATTGACGACATAAACAAACTTGCCGCTGGGATCGACTGTCACGGGCTGGGGAAATGCTCCCGCAGCGATCGGACTGCCGTTGGCCGTGAGCGTGCCATCAGCGTTGATGATGTAAGCCGAAACCGTGCCGTCGCCATAGTTGGATATGTAGGCGAACTTGCTGCTTGGTGCCAACGCGATGCGGTGACTCGTTGCACTGAGAGAGAGCGTGCCATTGGCTGTCAACTGGCCGTTTGCATCGATTCTGTCCATCACCAGCGAACTACCTCCGGCCATATAGGCAAATCTTCCGCTGGAATCGATGCTTATGGAAAAACCACCAGTGACCGTGTTGGGACTCCCGTTAGCGGTGAGCGAACCATCAAGGTTGATCGTGTACATGTATGCATAACTACCATTCAACATGTAAAGAAACTTGCCGCCAGGATCCACGGCCAAGGACATGGGAAAGGTCCCGGTAACGGCCGTGTTGGCGCTGTTTGCCGTGAGCGTGCCGTCGGCCTTGATGGAGTACATCCATATCGTGCCGTCGTTGTTATTGACGACATAGGCCAACTTCTGCGTGACGCATGTCACAGCAACGTTGTCCACCGATGCCGATGCCGTACCGCTGCCATTTGTGACGGTACAAACCTGTCTTGGCCTTGTCGGTTGGCTCTTGATCGTCACGGCGTAGCTGTTTCCACGGGCAACCTGCGTGGCGAAAGTAAAGCTGCCGCTGGCCGAAACAGAAAGGTCGTCACCGGCGTTGTCTTGCAAGACAAGACCTGTACCGGAAAGGCCGCTGACGGTGCCACCGATGGAGAAGGCTGACGGTGTCACTGGTGTGGGCGCAACTATTGGCGGCGGGGCATCCATTGGTGCTGTCGCCGCATCTGGCGAATCGCCACCGCAAGCAGCAAGCATGCCACACAAGAAGACGGTGGTAGTGACTTGCCAGAGTCTGGCACGGTGCCGCAGGAAATAGGGGACGCGATTCATGGATTGTTTTTTGTTGCGCTGCTGCGCTTAAGGTGCGACCCGGCACACACGGAGTTGGCCGGGGCTCGAATGTCGCAGAGCCACACATGTCCAATGACGTGTGCATCGGGAGGAAAAGTTGTGCCGTACGTCCTCTTTGACGGCACTTGAAACGAGTGTTGTACCCTGCTTTGGTGGGGAGACGCCATGCGATGGCGTTGTCACGAGCGGGGGTCGGGCCTGAGACCAGTCTCGGCCGGGGGAACGGTGGATCAGCGAAGGACGACGCCTTCTGCCCGGGAAATGCCCGAACGCGTAGCAAGTTTTCGACTTGATCGTCGCCGGCGGCAGCCGACCCTTCTGCGACAGTCGCTCGCTACCGGCCAGTGGCCGCTTTCGCGGTCTAAACGGGCTGCATCCGCCTGCGTGAAGCGCGATGTTCATGCGTACCCGGAGGCGCATGAGTTTTGAGCACCATCCCTAGCGAAGGCGATGCCCAGGTCGAGGCGCACCGCCTGATGGCCCGAAGATCGTTGAGCAACCTATGACAGGTATGGTTGACTCAGCGGAATGACGATTACGGCTGTCTATGATTCGCAAATCAGTCCACCATATTGGGACTGGGCCCGCGTTCGAGCAAAGTTGACAGGGCCAACTGCGTCCGCGTCCCTTCCACGCCCTCGACCCCGTGAATCTTCGAGAGCAGAGCCTCCAGTGCTTGCGTATCACGCGTACGCACCTTGAGCAAAATGCCACTCTCTCCAGTAACGGTATGGATTTCTTCGATGTCGTCCAGCGATGACAACGCTGCAACCTGACGGGCGCGCTTCACGGTACTGGTGATAACTTGCACGAAGCACAATAGCGGGCGCCCCAGCTTTGCGCCGTCGAGCTTCGCCACGGTCCCAAGGATGACGCGGTCCCGTTTGAGCCGCTTCACTCGCTCATGCACGGCAGGGGCTGACAGGTGCAGGGCATTTCCCAGTTCGCTGTAACTCAGAGTGCTGTCATCCGCCAGCAGCCCTAATAGTGTTCGGTCAACGGCGTCCAAGCGTATCGCTGCGATGCCTTCCCGCCGAAGCCCATTCGTATTTTTGTCCATGTTGTCCGGAGCACTGTGATGTCTGAATGACGTTCAATATAATAGCAAATAGACCGAACATTATTCAAATGATCAACCGATTGAGCCCCCCGGACCTAACCGTCCCATTCGACGCTATCCCGACAAGTCGCCTCCTTGGTGACGTCACACCGCAGGCGTTCGCCGAGGCTGTGAGCCGTGTCGGCGATCAAAGACAGCAAGTACCCATGCAGCGGGCCGTGCAGGTCATCGACGCTGCAGGCGCGGCAGTCTTGCGCAACATGGGTATCCCATCTACGGGGCGCCCGTTGAACGATGTGGTCGCCCAACTGTTGCAAAACATCAACCCCTGGCGAGCAAAGATGGACCACCCTCGCTTCTTCGCCTTCATTCCCGGCCCCGCATCGCCGCTATCGGCGCTAGGTGATTTGGCTACTGCCATGCACAACGTTCATGCTGGTAGTTGGCTTCAAAGTTCGGGACCCAGTGCGATCGAGGCGGGACTCATCGACTGGCTTGCCTCTCGTGTGGGTATGCCGGCATCGGCAGGCGGACTATTCGTATCTGGCGGCTCGATGGCGAATCTCACAGCGCTTACTGTGGCACGTGACCAGAAACTCGCGCCGCATGAGAGACCGTCTGCCGTGGCATACGTTTCGGAGCAGACGCATTCCTCCGTCGCCAAGGGCCTGAAGATCATCGGTTTCCTGCCCGATCAGATCCGACGGGTGCCGACCGACATAGCGTTCCGTATGGACATGACCGCACTGGCTAGCGCCATCGAGCAAGATCGCGCCATCGGGCTGAAGCCTTTCGCGGTCATTGCCAGTGCGGGCACCACCAACACTGGCAGCATTGACCCGCTCCGGCCCATTCGTGCGCTCTGCGATCTGCATGGCATGTGGATGCATGTCGATGGCGCTTACGGTGCATCGGCAGCACTGTCGCCGGCCCACCAGGGTCTTCTTGATGGGATCGGCGAGGCCGACAGCTTGAGCTGGGATGCCCACAAATGGCTGTTTCAGACGTACGGTTGCGGAATGGTGCTGATGCGCAATCGCACGCATCTCACGCAGACATTTAACACCCGACCGGAATACCTTTGGGACGCACAGGCCGACGCCGATCAGATCAACTACTGGGACTTGGGCGGAGAGCTTACAAGGCCGGCGCGTGCGATGAAGCTCTGGCTGACGCTGCAGGTGCTGGGTTCACAGGCGGTTGGTGACGCGATTGCGAGAGGTTGTCAGTTGGCGCAATGGGCCGAGGACGAACTACGCGGGCGTTCCAACTGGGAAGTCGTATCGCCCGCCCAACTAGCCATTCTGACCTTCCGGATGACGTATCCAGGCATGTCGTCGGAGGCCGCCGACGCGTTGAATCGCGCAATTTCACGGCGCGCACTTGACGATGGTTTCGCCGCGGTATTGACCACCCAGTTAAGAGGCCGCACGGTCCTGCGCATCTGCTCCATTCACCCGGATGCGACTGAGACGGATATGCGAGAAACCATTCGCCGGCTAGATGCCTATGGCGCAGCCGAGGTCTCTGCGACGGCGACCACGGCACTGCCGCGGTAATCGAAAGCCATTTCTCAAAAATCTTATAAAAATGGAGCAATCAAATGCTTGATAATGACAGCCCACTTATAAATAGTAAGGTTATTTACAAAGCCCTACTGCAAGAAGCAACCTATCACGTCGCGACTACAACAGTGCTGGCTGGCGGCGTAACGCTGTGGCACCGCCATACGAGTGTGTACGACCGATTCACGGTAGTTAGCGGTGTGTTGACAGTCGAGCTCAAAGTTGACGACGTCGTAACCAAAACGGAAGTGTGCGACTATTATGTTGTCGAGCCTGGCGTGAGTCATCGCGTCACAAATGAAACCGACAATGATGTTGTGTACGTTACGGTCCAGTCAGGAGGATCGAGAGATTTTGTGTTAGACCCTCGCTAGCAAGCTGCGGAAAGTAGGTCGCAGCGCAAATTCGGACAGTCAGAGAAGTGGAATGCTCCGGGTCTGAGCCTTCGTTAGAAACCGAACGCTGGCGCAGGTGGTCGCCGCCAAACTGATGCTGCAGTGACGACCACGCTCCGCCTGCTAGCAAACCGCTGTTGCGGAAACCGCTATTAACTTAAACCAACCAGCCTCCACGGCTCCCGGGGCGGTTCATCCTGCCGCTTCGCGGTCTTGCCTTGCATCTCCTCGCGCTATTTTGCGAGGACGATGTCGCGCTCCCCTCCAGACTGGATGTTGATGTATACCACTTCGTCAAACGTCTCATTTTTGACGTGATGGATGACACCGGGTTCGATCGTGCAATGGTCATCGACGCGCCTTTTGTCGACCAATGCTCCTACCTGCGTTTCAACAGTGAGCACGCCTAGAACGACGAGGAAGCGGTCTTTCACATTTGTATGGTGATGCCATTCGGTTTCGCCGCCGGGAAGGACCGTGGTCTGGGACACGGCGTAATCGTCTTCTACCAGCAGCGTTTTATATAGTACCTTGCTGTTCGCGAGTGGAATGTCCTTGTCGTTCATTAAAGCCTCCAGAGAAATGAGACATTACTTTGGGGATGGTGTTCAAAACGACTTCCGCAGCGCTGAGTTGACCGTGTGAGTGCGGCCAAGCGAATTCGATGAGCGATTCCGCCCGAATTCAACGGAAGATTCGGTGCAAGCAAGCGCGCTATGGCCCGCGTTTCCGGCCGTCGGCCATTTTGACGCCGGCGGCAGAGACCAGGCGCAATGCGCGGGAACTTTGCCTTGCCGGCGTTTGCCGATGCGACCTATGTGTCATCCCATTGAAGCTCGGACGGATAGCCGCGAGAACGATACCCGTCGGGCGAGCGCGGCCTGCGCCGGCGCCTACGCCGGGCGCCGCTAAAATGTCTCGGCGTCCGGATGTCCACCGGTATCCATATGACGATGTTTGCCGGCAGCGTCGGGACCGTTGTTGGGAGCTGCGGCGCACATTCCACTGCATCGCCCGCGTCGAGCGCACCATGTAGCCGCATTTTTCGGCATGCGTACAACTGTTGAAGCATTGCCTCGATGTTCGGCCCGTGCGGCAGGTCGTTGGCCTGTTCGGCTTGAGTTAGCGAGTTTGCTGGGTCACGCGATGCCAGCGATGGCTTGATCTGTGCCTTCAGGAGGGCCTGAAAATTCTGACTTGAGGTAATCCCATGCGGGTTGTGATTGCCGCGTGGGACGCTCACAGAATTCGGCAACACGTAGAGAACCGGGGGCAGGGCGCGAACGCTAGTCATAGATGCTCCCTACCTAGGCCCGGCGCGGCGAACGCAGCATCCACAACAACTGCAGCACGGCCCCCACGATAAAGATTCCTGACCACGCCGCCAGGGCACCACGCACGATGGGGGAAGTAGGGCCGGTGGCCAGTGGATGTGCGACAGGCAGGCGGGTCAACGTCTCGTTGATGCCCGGCACCAGCAAAAGGAAGAAGGTGAATGAAAAGCCGAGTTGAGCCAGGTATCTACGCGCACGGCTCAAAAAGGACAGTCGTGGAACGAGCAACGCGCCAGTCATTGTCAACAACGCAAGGATGCCCAGGGCGTGGCCGGCATTGAAGCCACCGGTGCTGGACAAGCCGAACGACGTGAGCACGGACAGTGCCAAACCGCCCAGATAAATCCGGCCCGAGCGCCGGGCTGGGTCGATGGAGCGATAGCGCACAAAACTGTACAGGCCGGCAGCAAACGGCACCAGACTGATAGCGGTATGAACAGCGCCAAGGGTGGAAAGGGGATGTGGCATGGGATCTCAGTTCAATCAACAATCAGCCAACTAGTTGGTTGGTTGTTGGGATTAAAAAAATCGCTTGGCGCTGTTGAGCAGGCCAAACGATCCGTTTCAGTTACTCAAATGGCCTATGGCTGCATGTGCGATGGTTTGAAAGGACTCGGGATCGCCGAGTGCGCGAGCCGTCAGCATCGCGCCATGTACCGTGGACATGAAAGTCTGCGCTTCAACGAGCGCGTTGTTGCCCTGCAAGCGCAACTGCCCCTTGCCTTCGCCCCGTTCCAGAACCCCTGCGATCCAGGCAGTCAGGTCCTGGAAATAGCCTTGCACCTCGAATGCAATTTCAGGCGGAATCATGGGTGATTCGGCGGCCAGCATGGCGCAGATGCACATCGTCGAGGAACCGTCGCGTATGCATCGAGCCCAGTAATCTGCGTAGGCCTTCAATTGCGCCAATGGATCATCACCGACGTGGCGCTGCAATGCAGCCAGACCTTCCACTGACTGCTGACGGTGGCGCATGACGACAGTCAGAACGAGATCGACCTTGCTCGGGAAGTGATGATGGATGCTGGCTTTGCCGATACGCACCCGCTCGGATAGGTCCGCATAGCTGAAGCCGTTATAGCCGCCTGCGGCGAGCAACTGCCGGGCATGCTCGGCGATTTCGGTGGCCCGGGGTGAGAGTTCCACAATCATGAAATAAGGGGTTTTTCGTCTACGATTCGAATAACCATCCTACTAGTTGGTTGGTGGTCGTGTCAAGTCATCGCGGTTTCGGGACCATAAAATCGTCCACGACTCAACGCCACCCTATTCGGGTTCGATCCCCGCAGCCTTTATCACGCGTCCCCACTTGTCAGACTCAATACGCTGAAAGGCGGAGAGTTCGGCAGGCGTCGTCGTCCAGGCTTGTGTTCCGGTCAACTGAAAGAAAGCCTTCGGTTGCTTATCGGTGACAGCCTGTACGAGCATGTCCCTGAGTTTCTGGGAAATCGAGGCAGGGGTATTCGCCGGCAGATAAGCAGCAAACCAGTAACCCATTTCAAAATCCTTGATGCCAGCCTCCTGCATCGTTGGCACATTGGGTAGTTGGGGAACACGGGTGGCTGTCGTCGCGGTCAGCGGTCTCAGTTTCCCCGCTGTGATCTGCGGCAGACCAACGATCGTGTCGACAAGCATCATTTCGATGTGGCCGCCCAGCAAATCGTTCATGGCGTTGGGATTACTGTTGTAGCCAACCCACGTGAGGTCAATCTTCGCCAATTGTTTCAGCATCTCGCCTGCAACGCGGCTCGATGAGTTTCCGCTGCCAAACGTCAGCTTCCCGGGGATCGATCGCGCCTGCCGGATAAGCTCGCCAAGATCCTTGTATTTGGCGTCCGCACGCACAACGAGCACCTGTCCGCCGCGTCCGAGCGCGGTCACCGGCTGGAAGTCGGTCAAGGGGTTGTACGGAAGCTTTCTGAACAGATGAGGATTCGCTGTCTGCGTTGTGTTGGTGGTAATGAGGACGGTATATCCGTCAGGCACGGCACGCGCAACGTGCTGTGCCGCGATGATGCCCGAGGCGCCTGGCTTGTTCTCGACCACGATCGCCTGGCCGGTTTTCTCCATGATGGCGGCGCCCAAGGCTCGGGCCAACTGGTCGGTGGCACTCCCCGCGCCAAACGGCACGACGAAGCTGACGGGCTTTGACGGATATTCGGCTGCGCGCGCAGCCGTGGTGCTGAGCGAAACCAAAGCCATGGCGGCCGCAACCGCGTGTGTGATCCTCATGTCGTCTCCTTTCTGGCAAGGGCACGGGCTGCCTTGCCGTTTTCATGAGATCAGGATACGAACCGGACGACCCGCGTACCATCGAATTTCTCGCGGCCTGCTGTTGACCTTTTGTAAAAGCGCCTCAGCTCGGGACGGTGGCAGAGAGCCACTGGCGGAAGGCCCTCAGTGCGCTGGACTCCGGCCTGTCGGTCGCCCACGCGAAGTAGTAAGTGTGCTCGCCCCGGTCGAGTGAAAAATCAACTGGCGTCACCAACGTGCCATCCGCGAGCTCTTTGGCAACCAGGTCTCGCTGGGCGATCGCGATGCCGTGTCCCTCGACCGCAGCCTGATAGGCAAGCAGCGAGGTTTCATACTTCATTCCACGGGACGGATCGAGGTTCCTCACACCTGCCGCGTCGAGCCAAAGCATCCAGTCTTCGGGGCGAGCAAGGGAATGAAGCAGGCTGTGCCTGGCCAGGTCGCGCCTGGAGCGAATCTGCAGGGAGGGCGCTGCGACGACAACGAGCACGTTCGGGATCAAGCGAAGCGCGCTGAGTCCTCCCCAATGGCCATTTCCGAGCTGGACACCGGCATCGATGTCCTCGCGCTGGAAATCCAATGGCTGGAAGGAAGTCGTTAATTGAACGTCGATATCCTTGTGCTGCTGATGAAAGCTCGCCAGGCGAGGTATCAACCAGCGCACCGCGAATGTCGCGGGTGAGCGGATGCGGAGCGTGTTGCCGCCGTATCGGCTGCCGGTGACGGCCAGCGTTGCCTCTCGCAAGCCAGCAAAGAGAGGCATGAGCTCGGAAAGATAGCGGGCGCCGGCGGGGGTCAACTGCATGCGACCGCCCGGCGCCCGATCGAGCAGTGCGGTGCCGAGATAGCTCTCCAGCGTCCTGACCTGGCGGCTGACGGCCGCAGGCGTCACGCTGAGTTCTTCCGCGGCCTTCGTCACACTCAGTAGTCGACCCGTCGCTTCGAATGCTCGCGCGGGATTCAGCGGGGGAAGTAGATTATGGCGCGCCATAGCTGGAAAACGATCCGAGAATCTCGAACGCTCCAAGTCTATCCCACAAGTCAGCCCTCGACCCTACCGCGCTCCCTCGGCCTTTGCTTCGGCTTGCCGCTCCAGAAACCGATGCACCGCCCGCTTGTGCTCGTCGCCACAAAGCAGGATGGCCTGCATCGAGGCGGCCATCTCCAGCGCCGCCGGCAGCGACATGCCGGCAGACTCTCGAACCAGTCCCTTTGCCATTCTCAGCGAAACAGGGGGCTTGCGCGCGATTTCCGCAGCCAGGGCAAACGCGCTCGCATCCAGATCGGCATCGGCCACCACTCGCGACACGATCCCGAGGCGGTGGGCTTCTCCCGCATCGATGAATTCACTGGTCAGCGTCAGTTCCAACGCCTTGGCGGGACCGACGATCCGCGTGAGGAACCATGCGCCACCGATGCCCGACACCAGGCCGAGGCGCAGGAAGCTTTCGGCAAAACTCGCGCTTGTTCCGGCAATGCGGATGTCGCACATCAGCGCCAGGTCGCAGCCGGCGCCGACGGCCGCACCATTGACCGCGCAGATGGACGGGACTTCGAGGCCAACCAGCGCACGCGTGATGCGATGCAACTCGCGACGAAGCCGGTCTCTCACCTCGCTCACGCTTCCTGCCATCAGATCACTGCCCTGCTTCATGTCCTTGACGTTGCCCCCCGTACAGAAGTGGCGGCCGGACGAGCGGATCAGGACGCAATGGACATCCGCCATCCCATTGATGCTTTCCAGTGCCTCGGATAGACTTGTCGTCATCGCAAGGTCAAGGGCATTGCCATCCAAAGGGCTATTCAGCGTCAACGTCAGGACGCCGGACTCCAGCGTGCTGAGGACCCGCCCATTCTCCGGCGCATTGCTAGCGATCATGTTTTCTCCTGGTGCATGGGATTGGGTTAACGTCCGACGAAATTGGCCGGCCGCCGTTCGAGGAAGGCTGACATCCCTTCCTTCTGGTCACTGAGGGAAAAGCCCGCCTGAAAGGTTCTTCGCTCGAACAGGAGGCCCTCTGACAGCGAATTTTCGAACGATCTGTTCACGGCTTCCTTGATAGCCATCACGACAGGCAACGAGTGTCTCGCAATGGATTTCGCGACTTCGATGGCCACCGGCACTAATTCCTCTCGTGATGTGAGCTTGGAAACAAGCCCCATGCTCAGCGCTTCATGCGCAGATATCGGTTCGCCAGAGAGACACATGAGCATCGCCGAGGACTTTCCAATGGCACGCGGAAGTCGTTGAGTGCCGCCAGCGCCGGGCACGATGCCAAGCTTGATCTCAGGTTGGCCGAATTTCGCATCCTCCGCGGCGATGACGATGTCGCATATCATCGCAAGCTCGCATCCGCCGCCGAATGCATAGCCGTTGACTGCGGCAATCACAGGCTTTCTCAGTGTGCGGAGAGTGTCCCAGTTGCGGCCGATGTAGTCCCGCTGGAATGCTGTCGGATAGTCCAGTTGCCGCATCGCTGCGATGTCCGCGCCGGCAGCGAAGGCGCGCTCGCTTCCCGTGATGACGGTGACCGCCACGTCCGGATCGGCCTCGTTTGCGAGCAGCGCTTCGACCAATGCATCGATCAGTCCATCGGTAAGCGGGTTAAGCGTATTGCTGGAAGCAAGGCGAAGCAGCACGACGCGATCATGCGCAAGTTGCCTGAAAATAGGCGCACTCATAGGGAATCCATTTCCATCTGGTAGGGCGGGGCGACCCGTGTGGATGTGTCAAGGACGGCTCCGCATCGGATGAGCTCTTCGATCTCATCGTCCCTCATGCCGTAGAGGCTCAGCACCTCGGCTGTGTGCTGCCCTGTCACAGGAGCAGGCGTAGGCCATTCATCCACTTCGTTCGATTCATGCTGCGGGCCCAGTGCGAACCGATGCGTGCGGAGGCGTCCTGCGACCGGATGTTCGACCTCGCACGACAGGTGGCTGGAGGCGTACTCAGGTGAGGCCATGACCTGGTCGTAGCTCAGCACCGGAGCGCAGATGATGTCCCTCGCGGTGAGGCTATCGACCCACTCCGCGGTAGTGCGGGCACGGAATCTCTCCGAAAGAATCTCCCGCAGCGCGTCGCGATTGGCTACCCGTCCATCGTTGGTCGAGAATCGGTCATCCGACACATCATCGGCAAGCGCCAAGAGTTCGCAGAGCGCGCGCCATCGTGCCGGATGATAGGCGACGACCATGATCCACCCGTCGGCGGTGGGATACGCTTCGTTGGGGCACGCGTAAGGGGCGGCACTGCCGGATCTCTCGGGCTCCTTGCCTGAAGCGAAGTAGGCGGCAAAGCTGGCCTGTTGCAGCATGATGGTTGCGTTGTACAGGCTGACGTCCAGATGTTGCCCGCCGCGCTCGGTCCGGGCACGCCGCAGGGCAGCGAGAACGGCGATCGTTGCAAGGTATCCCGTCACCATGTCGGCGATGGGGGTCGGGACTTTGGCGGGAGGGGAGCCCTGCTCGCCAAGCGTACTCATGAGCCCGCTCACCGCCTGGATAATGCCGTCAACACCGGGCCGCGAGCTTAGCGGTCCTTCCTGCCCGAATGCCGAGATCGAACAGTAGACGAGCCGCGGATTCTGCTCCGACAGCGATGCGAATCCCAGTCCCAGTTTATCCATGACGCCGGGTCGGAAGTTCTCGATAATGACGTCAGCGCTGCGGGCCATTTTCTGAATCGCCGCGCGTCCCTCGGGTGACTTGAGATCGACCGCGAGACTACGCTTGTTGCGATTGACGCTCATGAAGGTCGGGCTCTCGCCGTTCAGCCATGGCGGTCCGATGCAACGCCCAATTTCGCCATCGAGCGGTTCGATCTTGACGACGTGCGCGCCGAGGTCGGCGAGCGTCATCGACGCGACAGGTCCTGCAAGCACGTGGGAAAAATCAAGGACCTTCAGTCCCGTCAAGCTGTCTCCGAGCATGCTCGTCTCCATGAATAGGTCTTCTATTGCTGGAGCTTAGAGCCATGCCACCATGCCTCCAATCGACTTTATGGAACGCTGCGTTGACTTTTTGTTTCGGGGGAATGGGTCGCACTTCAAGACGTTGCTGCCGGATCGAATCTGCGTTGCGTGCGGTAGCGCGCTGCCCGGACGCGACAGCCTTACTTATCAAGCCCGCTCATTAGCACGTACTTGACGATTTCAGTGTTGGCCACTGTGATCTGATCGTTGAGATCTGAGAGACTGGTCGGCTCATAGAACAGACTGCCCTTCGCATGGGGCTTTCCACCCAAGACAACCCTGGCCCCGGCTTGCTTCGCATCCTCGACCAAGGCGGCGAGCTTATCCAGCGCAGCTTGGTTGATCAACGGCCCGACGACGGACTCCTCTTGAAGACCCTGATCCACGCGAATTCGGGCGACCCGTTCGGCGACCGCTTCGACGAATCGGTCATGGACGCCGTCCTGAGCAGGCGGTCGCCAAGTTTCCACGCGGGCAACAGGGTACGATTACGCAGCACCGTTGATGGGCCATTTGTCCCAAGACCGCTGCTTGCTGCTATCCGGCCATGGCCACGGAGCAAGTCACCGACCGCTCCTGGCCGCTCGCTGCCATAGACGCCCCTTAGCAAGGGCTTGGCAGGCGCCAAGCAAGTACCGCCCATCAGCGTCGTTCGACGCATCCGCGAAGTCGAGGCGGCGCAAGGATATCGTCCCGACTTATAGCGTGCCTGCCCTCCGGTTCGGTCAACGCACTTCCGTGCATCCCATTCTTGGTACACACGAAAGCGAAGATCTTGGTTCTTCAATTCGCGCGGTCGAGCGTACAGAATGCGGACATCAAGACGGTCTCCCAGTCACTCAGCCAGCGCCAAGTGAGACGGTCTCTAAGCCCTACGCCTTTGGAGAGCTGTCGTCATGGATCGTCTCGTCTCGATGCAGGCTTTCACGCGAGTGGTGGATGTCGGCAGCTTTGCAGGCGCCGCGGAATCTCTGAATCTTCCCAAGGCCACGCTTACCCGACTGATCCAAAAGCTGGAGACGCATCTTGCGGTCAAGCTGCTGCACCGGACCACGCGCCGCATCAGCGTGACCACCGAGGGCGCCGCCTACTACGAACGCTGCGTACGCATCCTGGCCGACATCGACGAAGCGGAGTACCTGCTGACAAGCCATAACAACTCGCCGCGCGGCACGCTGAACGTGGACACCACGAGCGGGATCGCGAAAATGGTCCTTATGCCGCAACTGCATGACTTCTGCAATGCGTATCCGGAGATCAGGCTCGAACTGACCAGCAACGGCAAGCCGATTGACCTGCTAAAAGAAGGCGTGGACGTGGTGCTGCGCGTGGGCGCGCTGGAAGAAGCCATGGTGGCGCGCAGCATCGGCTGGCTACGGCTGGCGCTCTACGCGTCGCCGATCTATTTGCGCCGCTTCGGCACGCCCCAGGATCTTACGGAGCTGGCGCAGCACAAGGCGGTGAGTCTTCTGTCTAACCGCACCGGACGCGCGACGCCGTGGTCGCTCGCTCGCGGCGGCGAACGCGGCGAAGTGCTGCTGCCCTCCGTAATTGCCACGAACGATACCGATGTCCATCTGGGCTGCGCGTTGGACGGCCACGGCATTGCATGCATGTCACGGGCGACAGCCGCGCCCTATGTCGACAGTGGCCGGCTGGTGGAAATCATGTCCGGCTGGCAGAGCGACCCAATACCGATCTCCGCGATGTATCCGCAGAACCGGCACCTGTCGGCAAAGGTGCGGGTGTTCGTGAACTGGGCTGCCGACATTTTTTCCCGGCATCCGCATTTCGGTGCCGAGGCGCCGAAGCTCGCGGCCTGATCCGGGCACATACCAACGCGTTACCCAACCTCGCATGTCACGCGCGGCGCACACCCGAGGCGCCGTGGCCTTCTGTGGCAAGTGCAGCATTCAACCTACTTCAAACTGATCCTTTCGGGCACTGATTTGAGCAAAAACAGCCTCGAAATCGCTATCTGACACCGCTAAAGTGGAGGCTCACAACCAACCAATGAAACGTCCGCGCCAGAAGTGCGCGCCGCCTTGCCGAGTGCCCTTCGGCGTATGGCTTCAACCTCGAAGATCAACATGACTACCGCAATCAACATGACCAACGCCGTTATCGAATGCATCCTGAATCGCAGCGCGGCCAAGTACTACGATCCGGCCGCCACCTTGAGCGACGACCAGATCCGCGAGCTGGTCCGCATCGGCACATCCGCGCCGACGTCGTTCCACATGCAGAACTGGCGATTTATCGCCGTGCGCACGGCGGCCGCCAAGGCCAAGCTTAGCCCGATTGCCTGGAGCCAGCCGGCAATCACCGATGCCGCCGTGACCTTCATCATCATCGGCCAACTGGCCGACGCCAGCGTGATTCCGGAACGCCTGGCGCCGCTGGTGGCGGCTGGCGTCATGCCGGCGGCGATGGTGCCCGAGTGGGAAAACCCCGCACGCAATCTGTACCAGGACTATCCGCAACGCCAGCGGGATGAAGCCGTGCGCACCGGCACGTTTGGCGCGGCGGCAATGATTTACGCGGCCCGTTCGCTGGGCATGGGGTCGACCCCGATGATCGGCTTCGATGCCGAGGCGGTGCACGGTGAATTTGGACTGGCGGCCAACGAGGTGCCGGTCATGCTGCTTTCCGTGGGCCCCGAGCGTCCGGGAAACTGGGCGCAGAAGCCACGCGTGCCCGTGGCCGATGTGCTGGATCTCGTTTAACCGTCAATCCCAGTCAATTTATCCAAGGAGTCCACAATGGCAAGAACCGCAGTGCTGAACCAGGAACAGGTACCCGCCGAATCGAAGGCGACGCTCGATGCATTCACGAAGAACATCGGCTTCACGCCGAACATGATGGCAAGCTTCGCGCAGAGCCCGATTGCGTTCAACGCATGGGCCACGCTGCTGGGCGGCCTGAGCAAGGCGCTCGATGTGAAGACGCGCGACGGGATCGGCCTGGCTGTGTCCGAAGTGAATGGCTGCAACTACTGCCTGACCGTTCACAGCTTTACGGCCGAGCATCTGGCCAAACTGCCGGCCGATGAGATTATCCTTGCCCGAAAGGGCCACGCCAGTGATCCGAAGCGCGACGCGGCGCTGCAGTTTGCGCGCAAGGTAATCGAGACGCGCGGCCAGGTGAGCGACGCAGACCTGAAAGCAGTGCGCGATGCGGGCTACACCGAACCAAACGTCATCGAGATTGTTGCGCTCGTGGCCATGTACTCGCTGACCAACTTCTTCAACAACGTGTTCGATCCGGACAAGGACTTCCCGGCGGTGGCGCCGGCCGGCTCGATCTGAAGCCAGCAGGGACGTAGCCTGTGCTGTGTAGCGGCTACGTCCCGTGTGCGATAGCGATGAGGCGTTCAAGTGGATCAATATTCCGACGGTAAAGTGTCCCGGATTGACTGGCTGAGCCAGCTCCTGCAGATGATCGACATCACCGGGCAACTGCAGGTGCGCTGCGTGTACGGCGCGCCATGGCGCGTGGCCTGGGACGAGTCCGCCGCGCACGAGATTCCCTATCACATGGTGCTGAAGGGACGGGCCGTACTTGAAGATCCGCAGACGCGCACGGTCACGGAGCTGTTGGCTGGCGATATCCTGTTGCTGCCTCACGGCGCGGCGCATGTGCTCCACGATGGTAGCGGGCATGTACCCGGGGCCACCTCCAATCGCCAGGGCTCCGCAGGCTGGACGCTTAGCGAGAATGACGGCAATGGCGAGCCCCTGGACATGCTCTGCGGACGGTTTTTCATCGGTCCCCCGCACGACCGGATGATTCGTGATTACCTGCCCGCAACGTTCGTGGTGCGGGCAACCGACGGCGGGGGTGCAGACAATGTCTTGTCCGCCACCAAGGATCTGGCAAGGCTGATGGGGCTCATGCGCATGGAATGCGCCACCGACAAGCCGGGCGGATACGCCATGCTCAACGCGTTGAGTTTTGCACTGTTCACACTGGTGCTGCGCGCGGCGAGTGAATCGCAACAGTCCCCGGCAGGCTTGCTGGCGCTTGCCGGCCATCCACGACTGGCCCCGGCGATTTCGGCCATGTTCGCGGATCCGGCCCGACCCTGGAACCTGGCGGAGCTCGCCGAGCTGTGCAGCATGTCTCGCGCTACATTCATGCGGCATTTCCAGTCAAGTCTTGGGCGGTCGGCCAATGACCTGCTGACCGATATCCGGATGAGCCTGGCGGCCAACGCGCTGAGAAAGCCCGGAGCGACCACCGAAGCAGTGGCTGACTCGGTCGGCTACCGGTCCGTGGCGGCATTCCGGCGCGTGTTCACCGAGAAAATGAGCATGACCCCAGGGCAATGGCGCCGCCTGGCACGCCAGGGAACGTGATGCGCGCCGTGTTGATCCTTTTGCGCAGCTTATTGCGCCGATGCAGTCTCGAAATCGGTATTGCGTAGAGCTAGATTGAAAGCTCAAGCATCCGAGCAATCTGAATGGAAAATCAAATGAGAACTCTTGCACACCAGCTTCGGCTGCAGATCGCCGAAAAGGGCGTTGAATCGCTGTCTCTTCTGGCTCCCCTTAGATGGACGCTCGTCATCGTGTTCCTCTGGTTCGGCGGCATGAAGTTCACTGCCTACGAGGCCAGTGGCATCGCGCCTTTTATCGCCAACAGCCCGATCATGAGCTGGATGCACATGCTGCTTGGCGTGCAAGGGGCGAGTTACGCAATTGGGATACTCGAACTGTCGACCTCGGTGGCGCTGATTCTTGGCGCGTTCCGGCCCATATTCTCGGCATTGGGCGCTGCCATGTCGGCGGCAACCTACCTGATCACGCTCACGTTCTTCTTGAGCACTCCGGGCGTGGCGGAAGGGACGGCAGGGGGATTTCCAGCCATCTCAGCGATGCCGGGTCAGTTCCTGCTCAAGGATCTTGTCTTGCTCGGTGCCTCGGTTTCCCTGCTTCTGGCGTCGGTCGCGGGCCATGGGAGAGTGGCAAGACCGGTCGATGATCTCGAACAGACGACGGCATGATGCACTGACCTCGGCTTCCGGCGCGGTTGCAACCCCCAGCAGGAGGCCCGACGCTGCGGGGGATGGCGTGGCGAACCACTTCGATAGCGGCGACGGCGCCATGCCGAAATCCATCGCCTCCCGGACGATCCGGGTATCGGGCGCGCCGTCCGGGAGCCTGAGCAGTATCGCCAGGCCCGCGGCTGTCCACGCGGCATCGCGGAGACGCAACTGCTCGCACAGCGCTTCACGTTGCGTGGAGTAAAGCCGCTTGAGACGGCGGATGCGACGGATGTAGTGGCCATCGCGCATGAACTGAGCCGTGGCGAGTTGGATGATCGGTGTGGGCGCAGGCGCAAGCGTTGCGGCGACTTCTGAGAGCGGGGTGATCAGTTCGGGCGGCGCCACGACAAATCCGAGCCGCAGAGCCGGGCTGATGGTCTTGCTAAATGTGCCGATATGAATGACCCGGCCGGCTCCGCTCAGCGATGCCAAGGCGGGAGCCGCCCGGCCATCGAGTTGCAGTTCGCTGAGGTAGTCGTCTTCGATAATCCAGGCGTCGCTGGCAGCCGCCCATTCAAGTAGGTGCCGCCGTCGCGTCAACGACAGCGTCGAGCCCAACGGCGCTTGCTGCCCGGGCGTCACGACGGCCAACGCGGCATGCGGCGCACGCTCGATGCCATATTCGACGTTGATGCCCTCGGCGTCCACGGGTACCGGAACGGTGGTCAGGCGTGCAAGCTCGAGGGCCTTGCGGGTGACCATGAAGCCGGGTTCTTCCATCCAGGCCTTTTTGCCGTCCAGCCCCAGCACCCGCAGTGCGAGACCCAGGCCAGAGATGTAGCCAGAAGTGATGAAGACCTGATCAGGCAGGCAGTGCAGGTTTCTGGAAATGGCGAGATAGCCTGCAATCTCCCGACGCAGTGCGAGCTCGCCACGGGGATCGGGATATATCAATGACGAGAACGTGCCCGTTTTCAGTAGATTCGAAGAACGCGCGCGTGCAAAGAGCCGGTCAGGTAGCCCTTCCAGCGCCGGTATGCCGATCTGGAAGATAGCCGGTCCCGTGTTCATCTGGAGATAGGTACTCATGAATGACCCGGGCCGCGGCGCTTTTGGCTGGGCCACCGGTACGCGTGGCCTAGGCGCGACGCGGGTGCCCCGTGCACCGAAGGTTTCGATGATCCGCGCGTCGGACAAACGCTCGTACGCCGCTTGTACCGTGCCGCGCGCTACACCGAGACGCGCGGCCAGGTCTTGCCATGAGGGCAGCCGGGTGCCAGGGGTGAGCACGCCCGAGTCTATCGCCCTAGCAATGCTCAGGCGAATCTGCTCCGACAGCGGAAGCTTGGCATTCCGGTCGAGACGAATTTGCAGCCTCGAATCCATATTGTCAGTACACAAGGTAGTTGAAAGTTGGCAGGAGACGGAAAGTGGTACGTATCGTCACGGACGTGCATCAGAGCCGAATCACCAGTACTTGGGCGAACACCGAGGTGGAAGTCTTCGAATACGGCGAGCTGCAGGACGTTGCCCGCCCGATCGGATCGCGGCGCGTGAGCCTGCGCGCAGCCTTGCGTGAGACCGGCGGTCGTATCGAGGCGCGCTACAAGCCATCGCAGTCGCTTGCCGACTACTATCGCGGCAGCGACCACCTCAGCCTCATCGAGCAGGGCGGCGAGGCGTACGGCTATACCCGGTTCATTCGCGGCTTTCGCTGTGTGGCGATCCATTTCGACGATGCGCTGCTGGGCGAGGCTTGCGGCGTCGCCAGCGCGGCGGCCAATTTCCCGTCGCGCCTGATGTTCGAGAACAAGCCGATCTGGGCCATGGCCGACCGTCTGGCACTGGCGTGCGTCACGCCACGCAACGGGCAACAGCTCTACTGCGAAAGCCTCGTCGGCATGCTTGCCGTGGAAATTGCAGGACTGGGGACCACCGCGCCGCTGCTGAGCTGCAAGGGCGGACTCGCGCCGTTCAGGTTGCGCCGCATCCTCGACTACATCGAAGACCATCTTGGCGACAGTATCGCCATCACGGAACTGGCGGCGATGGCGGAAGTCAGCCTCCCGCATTTTATGCGGGCCTTCCGCGCCTCCACAGGCGAAGCGCCGTTGCGCTTCATCATGCGGCGACGGGTAGCCCATGCCACGCGGCTACTGTTAGAAACTAGTAGGCCGCTGGCCACTATTGCGAATGTCTGCGGCTTCGCGGACCGCTCGCACATGACTACGTGCTTCCGGCGCATCGCCGGCAATACGCCAGCGCGCATTCGTCGCGAACGCTCGTGAGTAACATGGCAAGGCCACGCGTAGGTTCGATATGGAGAAAGGGGCGGCGGCTTCATGGCAGGAAGTTGTGTTGTGCATGATGGCGTGGTAGCCGATGGTATGCGAAGACGTTGGCGGGCTGTAGGCCCCATCGTCATTTAGCAGCACACTCGTGAACAACGTGATCAAGGAAGAAAACGCCAGCCAGGCCCGCCAGTCAATCGATAGTGGCAAAGAGTGGAAAGTGTGCTGCGGTATTTGTCAGAAGTGGCGCTGTCGGGTAGCGCCCGAATGCGGCATACAGAGTGGTAGCACCAGCGTCTAACGGGCGAACGGGCGGAAGCTGAGACTGTCGCAGAACGACCGTGGATTCAATGGGTCGATGCAACACTAGACGCTGCGTAAGCAGTGGAGGTGCTGCAAATGAAACAAAGGCGCCGGCTTTACTACACCGAGGCTCAGAAGGCACTAATGTGGGAGCGGTGG
>Ga0099826_10000093_pt1 | contig 43176 bp, 37 predicted proteins | sample Mtrugardesep15_FD_76830 | JGI IMG/M metagenome (GOLD analysis project Ga0099826, IMG submission 76830) | Root nodule microbial communities of legume samples collected from California, USA - M. trunc garden sep15 | ecosystem: Host-associated > Plants > Roots > Nodule | place: USA: California... | reverse complement strand
TGCTTAGTCGAGGATCTTTGCCACGACGCCGGCGCCGACGGTACGGCCGCCTTCACGGATAGCGAAGCGCAGACCTTCTTCCATGGCGATCGGGGCGATCAGCTTGACCGTGATCGACACGTTGTCGCCCGGCATGACCATTTCCTTGTCCGCCGGCAGCTCGATCGAGCCGGTCACGTCGGTCGTACGGAAGTAGAACTGCGGACGGTAGTTGTTGAAGAACGGCGTGTGACGGCCGCCTTCATCCTTCGACAGGATGTAGACCTCACCCGTGAAGTGCGTGTGCGGCTTGATCGAACCCGGCTTGCACAGCACTTGGCCGCGCTCCACGTCTTCGCGCTTCGTGCCGCGCAGCAGCAGGCCCACGTTGTCGCCAGCTTGACCTTGGTCCAGCAGCTTGCGGAACATTTCCACGCCCGTGCAGGTCGTCTTCACCGTCGGGCGGATACCCACGATTTCGATTTCCTCACCGACCTTCACCACGCCGCGCTCGATACGACCCGTCACCACGGTACCGCGGCCCGAGATCGAGAACACGTCTTCCACCGGCATCAGGAACGTACCGTCAACCGCGCGCTCCGGCGTCGGGATGTACGTGTCCAGGGCGTCGGCCAGGTTCATGATCGCCACTTCGCCCAGCTCGCCCTTGTCGCCTTCCAGCGCCAGCTTGGCCGAACCCTTGATGATCGGGGTGTCGTCGCCCGGGAAGTCGTACTTCGAGAGAAGCTCGCGCACTTCCATTTCCACCAGCTCGAGCAGCTCGGCGTCGTCCACCATGTCGCACTTGTTCAGGAACACGATGATGTAAGGCACGCCAACCTGACGGGCCAGCAGGATGTGCTCGCGCGTCTGCGGCATCGGGCCGTCAGCGGCCGAGCACACCAGGATTGCGCCGTCCATCTGCGCAGCGCCCGTGATCATGTTCTTCACATAGTCAGCGTGGCCCGGGCAGTCAACGTGGGCGTAGTGGCGGTTGGCCGTCTCGTATTCCACGTGTGCGGTGTTGATGGTAATGCCGCGTGCCTTCTCTTCCGGCGCTGCGTCGATTTCGTCGTACTTCTTGGCCGAGCCGCCAAACTTCGCAGCCAGCACCGTGGCGATTGCTGCCGTCAGCGTCGTCTTGCCGTGGTCAACGTGACCAATCGTACCTACGTTCACGTGCGGCTTGGTCCGCTCGAACTTTTCCTTTGCCATTTTTCAGCTCCTAATGGAATGCAATCTTGTTGTTTCATCGCGCCGCCGCACCGGCAGGCGCGGCGGCAAACTTCCAATTACTTGCCCTTGGCCGTGATCACGGCTTCGGCGATGTTCTTGGGTGCCTCGGCGTAATGCTTGAATTCCATGGTGTACGTGGCGCGACCTTGCGTGGCCGAGCGCAGCGACGTGGAATAACCGAACATTTCCGACAGCGGGACTTCGGCCTTGATGATCTTGCCGCCGCCAATCATGTCGTCCATGCCCTGCACGATGCCGCGACGGGACGACAGATCGCCCATCACCGTACCCGTGTAGTCTTCCGGCGTTTCCACTTCCACGGCCATCATCGGCTCGAGCAGAACCGGGCTGGCCTTGCGCATGGCTTCCTTGAAAGCCATCGAGCCGGCCATGCGGAACGCGTTTTCGTTCGAGTCCACATCGTGGTACGAACCGAACGTCAGCGTAACCTTCACGTCCACCACCGGGAAGCCAGCCAGAATACCGGCCGACAGCGTGTCGACGATACCCTTCTCGACTGCCGGGATGTATTCGCGAGGAATCACACCGCCCTTGATGGCGTCGATGAACTCGAAGCCCTTGCCCGGCTCTTGCGGTTCCAGCGTGATCACGGCGTGACCGTACTGGCCGCGGCCGCCCGACTGCTTGACGAACTTGCCTTCGACGTCTTCGGCCTTCTTGCGAATGGTTTCGCGGTAAGCCACCTGCGGCGCGCCGATGTTGGCTTCCACGCCGAATTCGCGCTTCATGCGGTCGACCAGAATTTCCAGGTGGAGCTCGCCCATGCCCGAAATGATGGTCTGGCCCGATTCTTCATCGGTACGCACGCGGAACGACGGATCTTCAGCGGCCAGGCGGTTCAGGGCGATGCCCATCTTTTCCTGGTCAGCCTTGGTCTTCGGCTCGACAGCCTGCGAGATCACCGGCTCCGGGAAGATCATGCGCTCGAGCACGATCGGGGCAGCCGGATCGCACAGCGTATCGCCCGTGGTGGCGTCCTTCAGGCCCACCGCAGCGGCGATGTCGCCGGCCAGCACTTCCTTGATTTCTTCGCGCTGGTTCGCGTGCATCTGCAGAATACGGCCCAGACGCTCCTTCTTCTGCTTCACCGGGTTGTACACGGTGTCGCCCGAATTGATCTTGCCCGAGTACACGCGGAAGAAGATCAGCTGGCCAACGAACGGGTCGGTCATGATCTTGAACGCCAGCGCCGAGAACTTCTCGCTGTCGTCAGCCTTGCGCTCGAGCTTCTTTTCGTCGTCGCGTTCGTCCACGCCGGTGACCGGCGGAATATCGACCGGTGACGGCAGGAAGTCGATCACGGCGTCCAGCATACGCTGCACACCCTTGTTCTTGAACGCGGTGCCGCACAGCATCGGCTGGATTTCGCAGGCGATGGTACGGTCACGCAGCGCCTTGACGATCTCGGCACGGGTCAGCTCTTCGCCGCCCAGGTACTTTTCCATCAGCTCTTCGCTGGCTTCGGCGGCGGACTCGACCATCTTCTCGCGCCATTCTTCAGCGATAGCTTGCAGCTCGGCCGGGATGTCCTGGTATTCGAACTTCACGCCCTGGCTGGCTTCATCCCAAATGATCGCCTTCATTTCCAGCAGATCGACGACGCCCTGGAAGCCGTCTTCAGCGCCGATCGGCACCACGACGGGCACCGGGTTGGCCTTCAGGCGGTTCTTCAGCTGGTCGTAGACCTTGAAGAAGTTGGCGCCGGTACGGTCCATCTTGTTCACGAAGGCCAGACGCGGCACGCCGTACTTGTTAGCCTGGCGCCACACGGTTTCCGACTGGGGCTGCACGCCACCCACTGCGCAGTAGACCATGCAGGCACCGTCCAGCACGCGCATGGAGCGCTCCACCTCGATGGTGAAGTCCACGTGGCCCGGGGTGTCGATGATGTTGAAGCGGTGCTCGGGATAGTTCCCGGCCATGCCCTTCCAGAAAGCGGTGGTGGCAGCGGAGGTGATCGTGATGCCACGCTCCTGCTCCTGCTCCATCCAGTCCATGGTGGCCGCGCCATCGTGCACTTCACCGATCTTGTGGTTCACACCGGTGTAGAACAGGATCCGCTCGGTCGTGGTGGTTTTACCCGCGTCAATGTGAGCCGAAATACCGATATTGCGGTAGCGCTCAATGGGAGTCTTACGAGCCACTTTAATCCTCTATTCGTCCGTGAGGCGCCGGCATCTCATCGCCCGCGCCCCTAACACAAACGGGCGAGATGTGTAGCAACACAGCCCGCCCGGCAACCAACAACGTGTCTCGCTCGCTTTAGAAGCGGAAGTGCGAGAACGCCTTGTTGGCTTCGGCCATGCGGTGCACTTCATCGCGCTTCTTCATCGCGCCGCCACGGCCTTCCGATGCTTCCAGCAGCTCACCTGCCAGGCGCAGCGCCATCGACTTCTCGCTGCGTTTCTTCGCGGCCTCGCGCAGCCAACGCATCGCCAATGCCAAACGACGCGACGGACGGACTTCGACCGGAACCTGATAGTTGGCGCCGCCCACGCGACGGCTCTTCACTTCCACCACCGGCTTCACGTTGTTGATGGCAACGGAAAACACTTCGATGGGGGCCTTGCCTGCCTTCTTTTCGATCTGGTCGAACGCGCCGTACACAATGCGTTCGGCAACCGACTTCTTGCCGTCCAGCATCAGCACGTTCATGAACTTGGCAACTTCAACGTTACCGAACTTCGGATCAGGCAGAACTTCCCGCTTGGGGACTTCACGACGACGTGGCATCTTCTTTCCTTTAGATTCAGTTGAGAGCGCGTTACTTATCGCGACTCTCCGGCCACCAACTAGCTTGCCTGCATGGCAAATTCGCCGGGTGACCACTTACTCGACGGCACGGCGCATAACTCTCCGTTGTACCGCCGCCTGGTGACAGCACCATGACTCGCGCCACAGGCCATCTTCTTGTTGCTGCTGCGGGCAATCGCTTGCCCAGCTGCCCTGAAAACGATCAGGCAGCCTTCGGACGCTTCGCGCCGTACTTCGAACGAGCTTGCTTGCGGTCCTTCACGCCTTGCAAGTCGAGCGAGCCACGGACGATGTGGTAACGCACACCCGGCAGATCCTTCACACGGCCGCCGCGGATCAGCACGACCGAGTGTTCCTGCAGGTTGTGGCCTTCACCGCCGATGTACGAGATGACCTCGAAACCGTTGGTCAGGCGCACCTTGGCGACCTTACGCAGTGCCGAGTTCGGCTTCTTCGGCGTCGTGGTGTACACACGGGTGCACACGCCGCGACGCTGCGGGCAGTTCTCAAGCGCAGGGCTCTTGCTCTTGACGACTTCAGAGACACGCGGCTTGCGAACCAGTTGGTTGATAGTTGGCATTGTTCAATCCAGCTTGGTTTTACAAAAACACCCCTCCGCCGGCTCCATATCAATGAATTCGGCCTGAGGGGCAACTACGGGTTTCGGACGGGAATAGAGAGCGGGCGCTCGAAAGGAAGGGCTGTGAAGTGACAGACTTGCCAAAGAGCGCGAGCTCGCCCGGATCCCGCTTGGCTATCCTGCCGGCTGCGCCGCAAGGATCACTCCGCGGGCGCGCGTCCGACGGACGAGCGAAATCCAAAGCCAAAAACTCGAATCTGGCATCCTAGCAGGGGTGTTGACAATGGTCAAGCTGTATACCCGCTCTGTATACGCCTTGGGTGGGCGCCCCGGTCAGACTCGGACCGCGCGCAGCGTCTCGAGGATTTCCTCGCCGTAGCGCTCGAGCTTCGATGCACCGATACCGGGCACTTCAGCCAGTTCGCCGAGCGATTCGGGCGCGCTGCGGGCCAGTTCGGCCAGCGTCGCGTCATGGAAGATGACGTAGGCCGGCACGCCGTGCTCGCGCGCCGCCGCCGTGCGCCAACTGCGCAGCGCCTCCCAGTGGGCCAGCGCGTCGGGGTCCATCGTCGCGGTATGGTCGGTACGCGTGCCACGTGCGGCGCGGTCGCCGGACTTGGCCGGTTTGCTGACCTGCCGGCGCAGCGTAATCGGCTGCTCGCCCTTGAGCACGGCCCGGGCCGACTCGCCCAGCAGCAACGCGCCATGGCCGCCATGGTCGATCACCAGCAGCCCGTGGGCAATCAGCTGGCGGAAGATCGCATGCCACTCCGAGACCGACCGGTCCTTGCCGATGCCGAAGGTCGAGACCTTGTCATGGCCCCACTGCCGGATCTTCTCGTTGGCGTTGCCGCGCAGGATATCGATCAGATGGGTCGCGCCGAAGTGGACGCGGCTCGCCTGGGCCGTGCGGTAGACGCAGGACAGGGCCATCTGCGCCTCGCGCGTGCCGTCCCAGGTCGCCGGCGGCTCAAGGCAAGTGTCGCAATTGCCGCACGGCTCAGCGTTTTCGTCGAAATACGCCAGGATGCGCACGCGCCGGCAGCCGGCCGTCTCGCACAAACCCAGCAGGGCGTCGAGCTTGGAGGACGACACGCGCTTGTGGGCATCGTCCGCCTCGGACTCGTCGATCATCCGCTTCTGCTGCACCACGTCGCCCAGTCCATAGGCCATCCAGGCATTGGCGGGCAGGCCGTCGCGGCCCGCGCGACCGGTTTCCTGGTAATAGCCTTCCATGCTCTTGGGCAGGTCCATATGGGCGACGAACCGGACGTCCGGCTTGTCAATGCCCATGCCGAAGGCAATCGTCGCCACCATCACGATGCCCTCCTCTTCCCGGAAGCGTGCCTGGTGACGCTGCCGCACTTGGGCATCCATGCCGGCGTGATACCCCAGCGCCTGGATGCCGTGGCCGGCCAGCCAGGCGGCGGTATCCTCGACCTTCTTGCGCGACAGGCAATAGATGATGCCGCTGTCGTGCCCGCCGTGGCCATTCATGTGTTCGGCCTTGATAAAGGCGAGCAGCTGGTTGCGCGCGTTGTCTTTCTCGACGATGCGGTAGCGGATGTTCGGCCGGTCGAAGCTGGAGATGAACACGCGCGCGTCGTCCAGCGCCAGCCGCTCGACGATCTCTTCGCGCGTCTGCGTGTCCGCCGTGGCCGTGAGTGCAATACGCGGCACCTGCGGGAAGCGCTCGTGCAGCACCGACAGCTGGATGTACTCGGGCCGGAAGTCGTGGCCCCATTGCGACACACAATGCGCCTCGTCGATCGCGAACAGCCCGACGCGGGTACGTTCGAGCAGGTCGAGGAAGCGCGGCGTCATCAGCCGCTCGGGCGCCACATAGAGGATTTCCAGCCGCCCCGCGAGCAGGTCGCGCTCCACGGCGGAGGCTTCGCTGCTGGTCAGCGTGGAATTAAGCACCGCGGCGCGCACACCAGCCTCGGTCAGCGCCGCCACCTGATCCTGCATCAGCGCAATCAGCGGCGAGACGACGATACCGACACCCTGCCCCGCCTGCTGGCGCAGCAGCGCCGGTATCTGGTAGCAGAGCGACTTCCCGCCGCCCGTGGGCATGAGCACCAGGCAATCGCCGCCCTCGGCCACATGGTCGATGATCTCTGCCTGCCGGCCGCGAAAGGCGTGGTAGCCGAAGACTTCTTTGAGGATCGCCAGTGTGCGCGACATGGACAGCGGAATTCGGGAAAGCCGTAACCTTACCACTAAGGCGCCCGGGCTCGGCGCCGATGCTGCCGAGATCGCTATTTCGGATAACGGCGATTGCGTTCTCGACGGTTGCAGAGTTCCATGGGCATTGCCAGACTCTCAACAAGGGGCGATGCAATGGGCAATTGGCAGGATCGACTCAATCGCATCAGCAAGCCGGCAGCCTCGGAGCGTGAAGTACTCGAGAGCATCGAGACGACCGCCGCGATGCTCGGCTTCGATATGGGGAACCGCAGCATGACATTCTCGGCGAGCCAGCTGTGGAGCGAGGCAAGGCTGCTGGGCCTGTGCCACGGTCTGTCGGAGGAGGACTTCACCCTGGCCATGCGCGGTGGGCCCCTATCCTCCGCCCCGTCGCCAACCCCGCCGGTCAACGGCAAGCTTGGCCGTCGCGAAATTCGCATGCGCTGGTTCGCCTTCGTGGTTCATCTCGTGCTGGACCAGCAACGCATGGCGCGCCCCACCGGGCAAGGACAGTCGCCCCTGACCGAGCGCGAGCTCGAAGTCCTGAAACTGACTGCCCAGGGCAAGACCTCGTCGGAAATCGCCGCATTGCTGATGGTCTCCGGCAACACCGTCAACTTCCACATTCGCAATGCAATGCTCAAGCTGCAGGCCAGGAACAAGACGGCGGCAGCCGTGTGCGCTGCCTTGCAGGGGTGGCTCAACGTGTGAGTTGACTTGGCGCAAACGTAGCCCACGCGCCTATCAGATTTGGTAGTTACTGCACTTCGCCATGTCTGTTGCAATGCGCCATCGACATTGCGAGGAAGGGCAGATGACATCGATGGCATCGCCGCAGCGCCCGGTTGCACTGGTCAGCGGCGGCTCACGCGGGATCGGCCGGGCGATATGCCTGGCACTGGCCGACGCTGGCTACGCAGTCTCCTACTGCCATCACGCATCAGGCGATGCCGGCCTCGAGACACTCGCCCAGCTGCGCGCCGCAGGCATCCCCTCGCTGGCCCTGCAATGCAACGTTGCCGACGCGGGCGCCTGCGAGCGCTTCTTTGCCGAGACCATCGAACATCTCGGCCAGGTCGACGTGCTGGTGAACAACGCCGGCATCACCCGCGATGCGCCGCTGGCGACAATGCGACCCGATGCATGGGCCGCGGTCATCGACACCAATCTCACCGGTACCTTCCACTTGAGCCGGTCCGCCGCCTTCCACTTCATGAAGCGGCGCACCGGCGTCATCGTCAACGTGGCGTCCATTGCGGGCGTCTACGGTAACGCTACCCAGACCAACTATTCGGCATCGAAGGCCGGCATGATCGGCTTCACCCGGGCGCTGGCCAAGGAGGTTGCGCCCTACGGCGTGCGCGTCAATGCCGTGGCGCCGGGTTTCATCGAATCCGACATGACGGCAGGCCTTTCCGACAGCGTCGCGTCGGCCGCACTGGCCCGCGTGCCGCTGCGCCGCTTTGGCAGGCCCGAGGAAGTCGCGGCGTTGGTCCGCTTCCTGGCCTCCGCCGACGCGGCCTACGTCACGGGCCAGGTCTTTCAGATCGACGGCGGGCTCGTCCTCTAAGGCGCCAGGGCGATATCGTGGACGACATCCTCCCGCCTCTCATCATGGCCCGCAGCGTCCGGGGCTTCTCGGACTGTCGCCGGCCCGGCCTCCGCGAATGGGAATTCGACTGGCGTTTTGCGGACGACGACGACAGCTTTCAGGGCCACTTTCCGACGTACCCCATCCTGCCCGGGGCATTCCTGCTGGAGATGGCGCAGCATGCCGCCAACCATGCGCTCGCGCAGAGCGGCCAGACGGGGCGCCGCGTCACCAGTGTGACGCGCCTGCGCTTCCAGAACCCGGTCCTGCCGGGGGACACCTGCACATTGCAGGTCGCCTGGGATGACCTCGATGCGGTGCAGATCCGCTTTACCAAGCCTGGTGGCGCGGTGGCGCACGGCATCCTCGGCACTGGCCCGGTGCCACGCCATGCAGGCGCCCCGGAAGTATCCGCGGCGGAATTGCCGCGCGATCCGACCGTCGCCCTCAAGGTGCTACCGCATGGTCATCCCATGCGGCTGGTCGATCGTGTGGCGCTGGATGGCACTGCTCGCGCAGTCGCCTACAAGAACATCACGCTCAATGAGCCTTGCTTCAGCGCCGCGCATCGCGGCATGGACGAGGCGCAACTGGCATATCCGTTGGCGCTGCTGGTGGAGTCCTTCGCCCAGGGCGCGGGGCTGCTGCTATCCCGGCGCGGCTTCTTTGCGGACGCTGGCGGCGCCGCCTCGCTGACCGTGTTCGGCGAGTTTCGCGGCATCCATCTGCTTGGCCGGGCCCTGCCGGGGGACCAGCTTCGCCACGACGTCCATCTCCTGGAATGTGGGCGCAACGTGGCCCACCTGGCGGGACAGACCAGCGTCGGGGGACGCACTGTCGCCCTGTTCGACGATCTGATGGCCTTCTCCATTGGCGCGACGACACTCGGCGCCGCTGGAGGCCAGCGATGACACAGCGGCGCGATGTCCTGCTGGCCGGATTCGGCGCCTGCTCCGCCGCAGGTCCGGATGTCGAAGCCTTCTGGCGTGCCCTGCAACGCGCACCCGAGGCGCCGTCACCGAACGCCATCGTCCCGCGGAGTACCGATGGGCGGACGTGGCGCCATGGCCATTGCCTGCCCGCGTCGGCCTCTCATGTGCATGCCGACTTCGACAGCCTGATCGCAGATGTTGCCCTGCAAGCCCTCGATGACGCCGGCAGACGCGGCCATGCACTCGACACCCTGCACACCGGTCTGGTGCTTGGCACGGCGGCCGGGGACAGCCGCCGTGCCGAACGGCACCGCCTAGAAGACGCCGTGGCGCCGTATGCCACGAGCCACCCGTACCGCGCCATAGACACGCTGCCCCACGTGCTGCCCATCCAGGTGTCCGGACCGGCTTTCGTCGCCGCCAACGCCTGCTCGGCCGGCCTTCATGCCCTGGTCCATGCGGTGGACATCATCCGGGCCGGCATGGCCGACGCGATGATCGTGATCGGCGCCGACCTGCTTTCCCACGTCACCCAATCGGGCTTTCAACGCATGACGGCGCTCGATCCGCAGGGGTGCATGCCCTTCGACGTCCGCCGCCTGGGCACCGTGCTGGGCGAAGGCGCCGCCGCGCTGGTACTCGTGGCCGACAGCGAAGCTGCCGCGCACGCCGGATCCGCCGGACGCATCCGAGGCATCGGCGTGAGCTGCGACGCCTTCCACCCGACCGCCCCCGAACCCGGCGGCCGGGACATCTCCCGGGCCTTGCGTGAGGCGCTGCGCGATGCGAATGTCGGCCCCGACGGCATCGACGTCATCGTGCCACACGGCACCGGCACGCCCCCCAACGACCGCATCGAAGGCAACATTCTGGCGGCAGTGCTTGGCCCAAGCGTCGTCATGCCGCCGGTGCTGTCCGTCAAGGCGCATATCGGACACACCGCAGGCGCGTCCGGCATGTTCTCCCTGCTCGCGGCGGCGCTTGCACTGGCACATCGGAAGGTGCCGGCAGGCTACTGCGAGCGCCCTGATCCGGCCACGCGCATCCGGCTGCCCAGCCGTGAAACGCCACTGCGGGCAAGACGGCCGCTTCGGGCACTCATCAATGCCTGTGGATTCGGTGGGAACAACGTGTCCCTGGTCTTGCAGGAAGGGACGCCATGAGCGCCGTCAATCTCCTGACCTGCGCGGCCGTGTCGCCCGGCATCGGGGAAGATCTTCTCCCGTGCTCGCCTGGCACGCTTGCGATCGTCGACCCGGACTGGTTCGATCCGGCCCTGTGGCTGCCGGGTACGCGGCACCGCTACCTCAACGACACCACGCGCTACGCGCTGGCCGCGGCGCGCCGGTGTCCCGATCCATGCACGGATGGCCGCGTCGCCCCTGAGCGGCTCGCGCTTTGTTTCGGTACAAGTGTCGCGGATGTCTCAGTCCGGCACCTGTTCGATCAGGCCGTGGCCCACGGCGGACTGGATGCCGTCAGCACCGTCAGCGCACCCAATATCTCGGCCAATATTGCCGCCGCCCACGTCGCCATCGACTGTCAGGCCCGCGCGCTATGCAGCACCGTCACGTCGCCGTTCCTGGCCGGCTTCGAAGCCCTGATGCTGGGCATCCAGGCGATCCAGGCCGGTCGCGCCGACCAATCGCTGGTCATTGCCGCCGAAGAGGCGATCCCCGAGGGTGCCGGCGCAGCCATCCTGCCGGGCGCCGTTGCGCTCCGGCTGGGCAGGCACGCGACGGAGAACGGTCATTGCCTGCGGCCCCTCGGTTGGGGCCGGGTCGAAACGACCGGACAACTGCCGCGGCGGCTGGTCCACGCGCTGACGCGCACCGCCTCCGGGTTTCCCGGACCGACGCGGCTTGTTGTCCCGGCCCGCACGCCGCTCAGCTGGCCCAAAGGCCTTCCGCCCCCAGACATCCTCACGTGCGACGACGCAGGCGCCCTGGCACCCCTGCTGTGCGCCCTGCCGACGCTGCGTGACGACCACCCCTTCATCCTCGTCGCCATACACGAGCACCGCTACATGGCATTTGTTTCCCAATGCTGACCGCTTTCCACCCAAGAAGGAGCACATCCATCATGACTTCCCCCGACCGCATCGTCGCCATCAAGCAGATCGTTTCCGAAATCCTTGAGATCGAGCCGACCGACATGACCATGACCAGCCGCTTCAAGGAAGACCATGACGCGGATTCGCTGCGCGCCATCGAAATTCTCGCCAGCCTGGAGAAGGCTTTCGGCGTGACCATCTCGCAGGACGGGCTGGCTCGCATGGTGAACCTGGAGGGCGTCTGCCAGGTGGTGGATGAAGCCGCCTCGATCAAGTCCTGAGTCACGCATCGGAGCCATCATCATGCGACGTGTCGTCGTGACCGGCATTGGTGCCGTGAGCAGCATAGGTCTTGGCGTGAAGGCGTTCACCGACGCGCTCCGTGCCGGGGCGTGCGGCGTGTCCGAGATTCGCTCCTTCGACACGTCGGGCTTCGCCAGCCATCGCGGATGCGAAGTCCGGAATTTCGACCCCGCCACCTGGATCGCCGGGATCGATCCGAGCACACTGGGCCGCAGTGCACAGTTCGCGGTCGCGGCGGCCGGCATGGCGATACGTGACAGCGGGATCGATACAGCCCAGCTCAAACAGGCCCGCTGCGGCGTGTCCATCGGGACGACCGACGGCGAATCGCAGGTGATCGACCAGCTCACCGAGCAGGCGGTACGCCATGGCTATGCCGGCATTGACCCCGCGCTGCTCCAGCAGGTGCCTTCGCACCACATCTCATTCGCGGTGGCGCGCGCGCTGGGCTTGCGCGGCGGAGCCATCACCCTCCCCACGGCATGCTCGGCCGGCAACTACGCCATCGGCTATGCCTATGACTGCATCGGGCTCGGGGATGCGGACGCCATGCTGTGCGGCGGCGCGGACTCGGTATGCCGCAAGACATTCGCCGGCTTCTACCGGCTGGGCACCATCGCGCCGCAGGTCTGCCAGCCATTCGACAAGGACCGCAAGGGCATCCTGACGGGCGAAGGGGCCGGTCTGCTTCTGCTCGAGTCGCTCGACAGCGCCCTGGCCCGTGGCGCGCGGATCTACGCCGAGGTCCTGGGCTACGGACTGACCTGCGACGCGGACCACATGGTGGCGCCGAATCGGGACAGCATCGTGCGCTGCATCCGGCTCGCACACCGTAACGCGGGCGTCAGCGCGGCGCAGATCCAGTACATCTGCGCCCACGGCACCGGCACCATCGCCAACGACATCACGGAATCCGGTGCCATCGCCGAGGTGTTCGGCGCCACCAAGCCGCCGGTTTCCTCCATCAAGTCGATGATCGGACACACCATGGGCGCCGCCAGCGCACTGGCCAGCATCGCCTGCGCGGTGGCCGTCCGGGACGGATTCCTGCCGCCGACCATCAACCATGGTGAGACGGACCCCCGCTGCCCGCTCGATTGCGTACCCAACCACTCGCGCGCCGCCGACCTGCGCGTGGTGCAGAACAACGGCTTTGCCTTCGGCGGCAACAACGCCATCACCGTGTACGCGAGGTACCCCCAATGAGGAGCAGCGCATGACCGCCCATGGCATCTCGATTGTTGGCTGGCAGGCGATATCGGCCCTGGGGGTGGGGGCGGATGCGTTGCGCACGGCCGACCCAACGGCACCCCCGGTGACTGAACTGCCGCAATCGACCGACCCGTATCCGCAGGACGTCGCCTATCGCCCGGCACACTTCGACGTCTCCGCACTGATTGGCGCCAAGGGAACCCGTTCTATCGACCGCACCACGGCGCTCGCGCTTTGCACGGCGCGCCTGCTGCATGGCGACCAGCCGCCTTATGAAGGGGAGCAAGCCGAACGAACCGGGTTCGTGCTGGGCACCAGTACCGGCAGTATCCGCAGCACCAGCGATTTCACGCGCGACTCGCTGGTCCAGGAGCGGCCATTCCTGGTCAATCCCGCCCACTTCCCGAACACCGTGATGAACTGCGCGGCGGGCCAGTGCGCCATTCGCTTCAAGGCGCGCGCGGTGAACGCAACCATCTCGGGAGGGCGGCTGTCCGGACTGCTCGCGCTGCAGTACGCCTCGCAGATGCTGCGCCGGGGCTATGCGGACCGGCTTCTGACAGGTGCCGTCGAGGAGCTTTGCGTGCAGACGGCCTGGGCACATCGCGGCCTGATCCAGCTGGGCAAGCGGCAAGCCGTGCCCCTGGGCGAAGGCTGCGCGATGTTCTCGCTCGAGCGCACCACGCCGCAGCATGAAGGGGTGGCCATCCTGGCCTTGCGTTACGGGCGCTACAGCGAACCCGTCGACGGCCCGGCCGGGGATCTGGCGCTGGACCACGCGGTGGAGGGCGCACTGGCCTGCATCGGCGAAGCCCTGACGCAAGCCGGCCTCGATGCGTCCGAGGTGGTCGCTTGTTGCCTGTGCGGCGCGGCCGAGCCTCGCATTGCCGACATCGAACGGCGCGCCATCGCGCGGCTGCCCGGCGCCAGCATGACCGTCCACCAGGCGGCGCTCGTCGATCGGTTCGGCGACACCTACAGCGCCACCTCCGTGCTCGCGCTCTGCCATCTGCTTGCCTGTCTCGAACAGGCCCCCGCCGGTGCGGCGGGCATGGTCCTGGCCACCACCGACGACGGGCACGCGGGCTGCCTCATCGTGCGCCGCGCGCCTGCGGCTAAGGAACTTCCATGACATATGCGATCACCGGCTCGGCCATGAAGACCAGCCTCGGCGAAGACAAATGCACGTGTTTCGAGAGCCTGTGCTCAGGGCACTCCGGCCGCAAGCGCCTGCAAGCATTTACCGCCGACCATTTCAACGTGCGCAACGCCTATGAGATTGACGACCGCCCCGGCGGCATCGACCGGGCGCTGCGCGCCACCGAACTGCTCTGCGATGCGGTACAGGCCGCCGTGCGGGAGGCCGCACTGCCGCCGGACGCCCGTTGCGTCGTCGTGGTGGGAACCGGCCTGCGGGAGCTACGCACGCTGGAACTGTTCTGGACGGTCGGCACGCCGATGACGATCGACCAGTTGCATTTCGAGCGCGCACTGAACCGAAGGCTGCACACCAGCTTTCCGGTCATCACGCTCGCCAATGCCTGCTCCGCCTCCAGCTTCGCACTCGCGGTTGCCGAGGACTTCCTGCGCGACGGCGCCTTCGACTTCGCGATCGTCGGCGGCTGCGACACCATCACGAAGAGCATGTTCGGCTTGCTGGATCGCGTGAATCCCTCGCACCCCGACGCAGTCCGGCCATTCGATCGAGACCGGCGCGGCGTACTGATGGGCGATGGCGCCGCCGCCGTCGTACTGGAATCCCGCGCGAGCGCCAACGCGCGCGGCGCGCCGGTGCTGGCAACGTTGCGGGCCGTCGGCACGAGCTGCGATGCGGCGCACGAGACGGCCCCAGATCCGGCAGGCATCGCCCGTGCCATCGAGGATGCCTACCAACGCGCCGGCCTGGCGCCGGAGGACATCGACATCATCATGGCCCACGGCACCGGTACGCCGCTCAACGACAAGGCCGAGGCCGAGGCCATGCAGCGCGTGATGCGGCAACACGTCTCGCATCCACGCATCTGTGCGATGAAATCGATGACTGGGCATACCTCGGGGGCGTCGGGGCTGGTTGGCGTGGTCACGGCGATCGAAGCCATCGAGTGCGGCATGCTGCCGCCCACCGTCGGGCTCGAGCACCTGATGCCGGAGGCGCGCGCCATGAATATCGTCAACGAGGCCACCCCGGTCAATGCGCGGCTGGCCCAGGTGAATGCGTTCGGCTTCGGCGGGGTCAATGCCGTGGCCATCCTGGAGTGCGAATCATGAATCCCCGCACGCAGGCCATCCTCATCTCGGGTCATGGCTGGGAGATCCCGGCCTTCTCTGCCCACGACAGCCTCGCGGAGGGGTTGCGGGCCGGTCCCGCCGCGCCGCATTTCACGCCCGAGCGACTGCTGGGCAAGAAGGGGCTTCGCTACAAGGAGCGCTCCACGTTGCTGGCCCTCTGCGCAGCATCCAAGGCGCTGGCCGACGCCGGCTTCGGGAGGGCGGACACCGTGTCCTTGCACGATGACGGGTTCGGTGTGGTGGTCGCTACCAACACGTGCAATCTGGATACGGTCTGCCAGGCAGCGGAGACCATCCATCGCCAGCACGTCAATGCCACCAGCGCAATGGATCTACCCAACGCCTCCAGCAATGTCGTCTCGGCCGCCATCGCCATTCGCTTCGGACTGCGTGCGCTCAACCTCACCGTCTGTACCGGGGCTTCGTCGTCGCTCGATGCCATCGTGCTGGCCGCCAATGCCATCCGCAACGGCCGCGCCCGGCGCATGGTGGTTGTCGCGGTGGAAGTGGATGGCCCGGCGGCGCGCAGCCTGCTGGCCGGCCGCCGGCTTGCCGAAGGCGGCGGGCTGCCCGCCTTGCTGGAAGGCGCAGGCGCCTTGGTGCTCGAGCGGACCGATGATGCCAACGCCCGTGGCGCACGCCACCATGGTGCCCTGGCCGGCTACGCCTATTGCCATGCCGATGCGGCACGTTCGCCCGCCCTAGACGCCCTGCTGACCGATCATGCGAGCAAGCCTTGTTACGTCGCCGGCGACAGCTTTGCCGCCCACGCGGTCACCGCACTCCATCAGCGCGAGGGCGCGCAGCGCGATCTCGGCATATTGTCCGGCCCGGCCTATGGGGCCGGCACGCTGTATGCGCTGATCCATCATTGCGAACAGGCACGCGCCGCGGAGCCGGAGTCGGCTCGCGGGGCGGTCGTCCTCGGCGGTGGCAGCTGGGGGGACCGCCGCGTCGGAGCCATCGTCATTGAAGCGGGCGGCGTCGGGCAATGACGACGCTGCTGGCATCACTGGGCGGCTACACGCTTCAGGCGCGGGTGTGTGGGCCCGTCGGCGCCCCGCTGGCCGTGCTGGTCCACGGGATGATGGAAGCAGGCAGCGTCTGGGAACCGCTGCTGCCGCGCCTCGCCGCCACGCATCGGTGCGTCGTGCTGGACCTGCCCTGGAACGGGTTGCAGTCTGGCCTCTGGGGCCGGGTGCTGCCACCCGAGCGGTGGTTATCCGCTGCGCTTGAGCGCTTTCAACTGTGCCCGGACGTCTGGATTGCCCACTCGTTCGGCGCCAACACCGTGCTGACGCTGCTTGCCCAGCACCCGGCCACACCCGGGGCCACCGCGCCCGCCGCGCTGGTCTCGCCGTTCTACAAGGCGTTACACCGGGAGGTGACCTGGTCCCTGTTCCAGCAGCACGTCAACGCATTCCCGGATTTTGTCCAACAGAGCATCCGCGCCCGCACCGCGCGCCCGCTGGCGCCGGACGTCCTGCAGCGCATGACACGCACTGCCTGCGAGCACTTCGGTTGCTACGTCTGGACCGAGTTCTGGCGCCTGTACTCCGGGATGCCCTTCCTTCCCCTGCACGAGGTGCGCCAGCCACTTCTCGTGTTGGCCGGCGGCGATGACCAGTTTGCGCGATTGCCCGACGTCCGCGCGATGGTCGACACCCTGCCGGCAGGCCGGCTCCGTGTCTTTCGCGATGCCGGCCATTTTCTGCTGAACGATCTCCGGCACGACGCTGTCGGCGCCATCGCGCAGTTCCTGCAGGTGCGCGGCGATCCAATGCCGGTCACGCCTCGCAAGACTTGTGCTGGCGCCACCCCTTCCTTCCACTCCACGGAATCCACGCCATGACCTTGCATCACTCCGACACGACTGGCTTCGACTGCACCCACACCAAGGTCCGGCCCCGCTTCGAAGGCTGCAACATCTGCACCTGGATCGGCTTCAAGCACGTCATGTATTGCATCGAGGAAGCCGTTGTCGATCATTTCCGCGCGCACGGCTTCGGACCGCGCGAACTCTATGAGCAGAAAGGTCTCTGTCTCGAGATCGTCGATTCGAGCGTACGGATCCTCCATGCGCTTCACATTGACGATACGGTAGATATCGAGGTCGTGCCGTCGCCGAAGACACCGGACGGGGTGCTGCGCGTCGCCGTGACACTGACGGTGCCGCGCGACGGCAAACCATTGAAGGCCGTCACCGGTTACGTGGACGTGCTGTTCCGTCTCGACGACAGCGTCGTAACCCCACAGCCAGCCAGCGGGGAGCCGCGCCTCGCGCCATACACCTGTACCCGGATCCGGCGAGGGCCGCAGCGCTCCATTCCCGATGCCGGCCTGGCCACGGCGCGCCAGGCCGGTAACCCGCCGCTGGACGTGCGTCGCGCGCTGGCTGCCGATGAAGGCAACCGCTTCGTCTGGCAATGGCGGGTGCCCTATTTCTACTGCCACTTCAACGATCGCCTCCAGCATTCGGGCTACCTGAGACTGATGGAGGAGGTGCTGGATCTCTTTGTCGCCGAGCGTGGAATCTCCATCCGCACATTGCTGGAGAACAAGAAGTGGATTCCCGTCGTACCGCAGGCGAGCCTCCAGATCCTCGACGAAGCGATGATGGAGGAGACCATCCACACCGTCTTCACCGTCGAGGATATTTTCAAGGACACCACCTATCGGTCGCGCATGGATTGCTATGTCGAACGGCATGGCGGACTGGTTCATACGGCGACTGGCCTGATCACCCACGGCTACGCGGTGGTCGAGAACCGCCGTGACTGGTCGCTCGTGACCTTCGACGCCGAGGTCTCGGCCGCCCTGCGCGGCAGGCAGTGCGCGGACTGAAGGAGGCGGCATGCAGGCAGCACATCCCGTCTTCTATTTCTCGCTGCGCAGCCCCTACTCGTGGCTGGCCTTGCACGATCTCAGGCAGACACGGCCCGATCTTCTCGCCGCCGTCCAACTGGTGCCTTTCTGGGAGCCGGACGCGGACTACCAGGCGCAACTGAGCATGGTCGGCAGCACGTTCCTGTATCACCCGATGTCGCGCGAGAAGCATCTCTACATCCTCGCCGATGTGCGGCGCCTTGCGGCGCGGCGCGGGCTCCGGCCGGTGTGGCCACTGGATCGCGCGCCGCGCTGGGAGGTGCCGCACCTCGCATGGATCGTCGCCGACATGCACGGGCAGGGGCTGGCCTTCCTCGAGCGGGTCACGCTGGCGCGCTGGCAGGAAGGCGCGGACATCTGCGATCCCGACGTCATCGCACGGCTGGGCAGTGCGCTGGGGATGGACCCCAACGCGCTCTCGTCGGCCCACACGGATGCAGCCGTCCGGGAGGTCGGACTGACCCGGCTGCAGGACTGCATCCACACGGGCGTGTTCGGCGTGCCGTTCTTCACTGTCGGCAGGGAGAAGTTCTGGGGCGTCGATCGCCTCCGGGACTTCATGGCCGCCGCCACGGGCATGCCTGCCATCGATCTGTCCGACCCGTTGTGCAGCGAGGACAGCCCGCCGGCGGCAATCCTCGACCATGCCGGCGGCTGCGGCTAGGAGCATTCGTCATGGAAGCAACCCCCATCGTTACCGTCCTGCTCATCGAGACGCACTCCCCCGCAAACCCCGGCGGCACGGAGTGCATCCGCCTGGCCGAGGCGCTGCTGAAAGCCGGCGATTCGGTGCAGTTGCACCTGATGCAGGACGGCGCGACCTGGCTGCAGCAGGACCCGGACACGATCCGCACACTCAGCCGCCGGCATGGCGGGCAATTGCGCATCACGGTGGACGATGTCTCGCTGGCCCTGCGCGGCGTGGCGGCGACGGTCAGCCGTGGCGTTGCCACCGTCATCGATGCAGACACCCTCGTGCGCGCTATCTGCGAGCCGTCGACCAAGACCATCTGGCACTCCTGACATGACCGCATCTCTCCCCCCGGACGCCGCGCCGGGTTCCGTCTTTTTCGGCATGATGGGCACACCGTTCCGGTCCGAGACCGTGACCTCCCTGTTCCGGATGGTGGATGCGGCCTTGCGGCAGGGCCGTCACGTCACTGTGTGGAACTGCGGCCACGCAACCGGGCTGTCGCAGATCTCGCTGTGCCGCCCACCGGACCTCTTCGCGCCGGACGCACCGGCGGGCACGACAACCGCCACATTGGTCCAGACGCTGAAGCGTCGCTACGGCGACCAGCTTGAGTGGCTGGTATGCCGCTATTGCATGGAAGAGCGCGGCAACACCCAGCAGATCCCCGAGGCGATGGTGAAGATTCCCTTCAGCTTCCAGCACTACCTCAGCGCTGCAGACAGCGCGATGGTCCTCGGAGTCAAGTCATGACGGCCACCGCAGGCCGGGGCAGGCGCCGCTCCCGCAGTTCACTCGCCATTGTCGAGCAAGCCTATCGCGGCAGTCTGGAGGAGCAGTACGGGCACATCGTATGGCTGAGCCGGGTCATGCGGCAGATGGGGGCCGACCATGCCCTCCTGCTCAAGGCCGATACCGTGTTGTTCGCGCGACGCGACCAGCCGGCGCCGTTGTTGACGTTGGGTGGCCTGATGATAGACGGACTTTCCCACCACGAGTCCGGCGTCGCCGCGTTGGTCGCCGCCAACGTCCCGGTGTACGCATGGCGCCCCGACCTGCACCGCCTGCGTCTTTCTCCTGCGGACCTCATCGACGGCGTCGAGTCCGTCGACGAGGCGGACATGCCGACCCTCATTCATCACTTCAACAGCGTCTGGTACTGGTGACGATGCCACCCTCCTCCCCTTCCGCCACACTGGGCGAAGCGCTGCTGGTCAGCGGCACGGACCTTTTCGCGCTGGGGCACTATCCCGGTGCCCCGATCTATCCCGGCGTCCTGCTGCTGGACCGGTTGCTCGTCCTGGCGGAACGCCTCGCCACGCGCACGGCGGGGCACCCCATGCGCGTCCGGACGATGGCGCGGGTGCAGTACCTCGACGCGATCCTGCCCGGTGACGTCGTCAACCTCGAGGCAACTGTCCGGACGGCCGGGCCGGACGGACTCTCCCTGGCAGCCACCGCGAGTGTTCGCGGCAAGCCTTGTGCGCGGGCCAGCTTCGCCTGTGGCGCGCCGTGTGCCGCCATCGAACATCCTGCCGTGGCGCCGTCTCAGGCGCCACCGGTCCTGACACACCGCCAGGTCGCGGCACTGCTGCCGCATCGCTACCCCTTCCTGTTGGTCGATGCGGTCCAGAGCTACACCGCCGGCGCCCAGATCTGCGCGTGCAAACTCGCTACCCGCCAATCACCGCTGTTCGCCGCACAGGCACCGGCCGTGTACCCGGCGGGGTTGGCTATCGAATCCCTCGGGCAAGCCGGCATCGCGCTCTTCTTCCTTGGCCAGGCCGGCGGGGCACCGAGGGAGGTGGTACTCGGCGCCATGACCGGCATCGAACTGATCCACGACGTGCCCTTCGACTCCGTGCTGACGCTGGACGCCCGGATAGACCGGCTACTGCCCAATGCGGTGGTGTTCGGTGGTGAAGTCCGTATTGGCCCCACGCCGGTGATTCGCGTCGGCAGCCTGGTCGCGATGATCGACCCGCGTCACGCGCCGACATGACCCCCTTTTCCCGACCGCGCTCACCAGGAGGCCCCAACCATGCGCATCGATGGCATTTCCTTTCTTCCGGCATCCCGCAGGATGGACAACGAGGCCGTGCTGGATGAGATCCGCCGTCACAGCACACCCGGATTCGACGGCAACGTCGAGCACGCGCTTACCTACATCCGCTGGAAGCTCAATGAAACGCAGGTGAAGACGCGCTACTGGTTCGACGAGGGCGAGCGGCCGCTGGACCACATGGTCCGTGCCGCCGAACAGGCGATGGCGCAGGCCGGCTGCGGCCCGGATGACGTGGATCTGCTGATCTACGCGGGCAACACCCGGGGCTTCATCGAGCCCGGCGATGCGTACTTCGTTGCGGACGCGCTGGGCATGGACAGCGTGGACTGCTTCGACATCGTCGACGCCTGCATGGCGTGGACGCGCGCGTGCGACGTGGCGCAGAGCCATTTCCTGTCCGGACGTTACCGCACCGCACTAATCGTCAATGCCGAGTCGTACTACGTACCGGGCGGCGTCTCGTATCCGAGCAACTTCACGCTGGGTTCCCTGCGCGACATCGCGCACTGTTTCTCCGCTTACTGCGGGGGGGACGGGGCAACCGCCACGCTGCTGCGCGCCGATACAGAACAACCCTGGGTCTTTCACTACCTGTCGACGAAGCGGGGCGTCGATCTCTGCACCATTCCGCTGCCGGGCCACCTCGGGCGCGCCCGGCCCAGCGAGCGCATCGGCCTCAATGGCCTTGGCGCCTTCACATCCTTCAGCTCGCTGGTCTTCGGCTATAGCCAGCACATGACGGACTCGCTGAAACTGCTTGCGCCCTATCGCGACAGCATCCGCCTGCTTTTTCCGCATACCGGCGGCTCTGTCCCCGCGTTCCAGGGCTGGGCGGACGAGGCCGGGTTCGGGCACTGCATCCGCCACATCTTTCCGGACTACGGCAACGTGGGCGCGTGCTCCATTCCCGCCGCCATTGCCCTGCACGCGGGCGATGGGTCGCTGGCACGCGGCGACCGGATCGGATTCTGGATCGGCAGCGCCGGCATGTCATTCGCATCCTCGACGTTCATCTACTAGATCGGAGCCCGACCATGCTCTACGCCATGACCCTGCTGCCTTCGATGGCCTGGTTCGCCGCCTCGTACCGGCTTCGCGCCGCACGCCGCCCTCCCGCCGACCGGGCCAGCCTGCTTGGCGAATGCATCGCCCGCTTCTGCATCGCCTCGGGCCCGCTGCACATCAAGATCGGGCAGATCCTCTCGACCCGCTCCGACCTGTTCGGGCCTGACACCATCGCCGCGCTGCAACGGCTGCAGGACGATGTCCCGGCAGCTGACGAGCCGGCCGTGCGAAAGCTCCTCGCCGAGGCGTTCGGCAGCGGGTATGAATCCGTCTTCGAATCCTTCAACTATGTTCCGCTTGCCAGCGCGTCCATTGCGCAAGTCCATGAAGTGCGGCTCGAGGGTGGCGAGCGCGCGGCGGTGAAGCTGGTCAAGCCTGGCGTCTCGCGCCGCCTGCGCAAGAGCCTGCGATCGATTGCCCGGCTCGCGGCACTGGCACATGCCATGGTGCCCTCGTTGCGCCATTTCAACATGCCGGTACGCGTGGCCGAGTTGCGCGAGTTACTGCTGCCACAGGTCGACATGGAGGTGGAGGCGCGCAACATGACGGCGCTCGCGCGGAATTTCGCCAATCACCCCTTTGTCATCATCCCACGGGTGCACACCGCACTGACCCGCCGGAGCGTGCTGACCATGGAATATATGGAGGGCATTCCGGGCCGGGACTTCGAACGAGTGGGCATCCCCCGGGCGCAACTGGCGCGCCGCTTCCAGGATGCCATCTACACCATGCTCTACATGCATGGCGTCGCCCATGGCGACCCCCATCCCGGCAACGTGCGTTTCACGGCGGACGGCAAGATCATCTTTCTCGACTTCGGCATCACGGTCTACGTGACGGAGGCAGAGAAATGGGGATTGGCGTCGTTCTTCTTCGCGTCGATCCGGCATGAATGGGACCTCGCCACCACCCGCTTCCTGAGTCACTTCGTCGTAGACAAGGAGGCTGTGCGTGACCATCGCCAGTTCTTCGAGGACGTCAAGGCGGTGATCCTGCGGCACTTCTACGAGATCGCGGATCAGTGGAAGACCGACGAGTTCTTCTGGGACATCAGCCAGGCACTGCGCCGCCACGGTGCCAACTACACCCCGAACTTCACCAAGGTCGAATTGACGTTGACCACCTGCGAGGGCTTCGGCAAGCAGATCGATCCGGACATCGACGTCTGGGCCAATTCCCGACGGTTTTCGGACAAATACTCGCCCTACATGAATGACGATGTGCGCCAGCGCTTCGACGGCCATTTCCACCGGGCAACGCCAAAGACACTGGCGATGCGTGACGACGCGCAGCGGTTCATGATCGCGTCCATCCACATGAACCGTTACTTCTTCCCCTGCACCTATCCGATGTTCGCGCGCCGGGCCCAGGGATGCCAGATCGAAGACGTCGACGGCAATCGCTATATCGATCTCGCCGGTGGCTACGGGCCGCACATCCTCGGCTACGCGCATCCGGCAATTGTCGCCGCACAGCAGGCGGCCGTGGCGGACGGTTGCCTGAACGCTGTCGGCAACCCGTCGGAGGTTGAACTTACCCGGCTGCTGGTGGATGCGTTCCCGGGTAGCGGTTACGCCTGCCTCTCGAATTCGGGAACGGAGGCCGTCATCCAGGCGCTGCGCATTTGCCGCGCCTACCGGCAACGCGGAAAGGTGGCGAAATGCGAGGGCCAGTACCACGGCTTCTCCGACCAGGCCATGGTCAGCTCGTGGTTTCAGCAACGCGGGCCGGTAGAGCGGCCCGAGCCGGTGGCAGGCTGTCCCGGCACCCCGGACGAAACGGTGAACAACACCGTTGTCCTCCAGTACGGCCATCCAGAAAGTCTGCGCGTGCTGCGCGAGCGTGCCGAGGAAATCGACTGCGTCATTCTCGAACCCCTGCCGTTTTCCGTGGGGAGGCTCGACACCGAATTCCTCCAGCAATTGCGTGCGGCCTGCTCCGAGCTCGACATCCCGCTGGTGTTCGATGAGGTCGTGAGCGGCTTCCGCGTCTGCTACGGCGGCGCCCAAACCCTGGCGAACGTCACGCCGGACCTGACGGTACTGGGCAAGATCATTGGCGGCGGCATGCCGTGCGGCGCCGTGGTGGGGAGCCGGAAGCTGATGGAGATCGCCCGCAGTACTGCCGACCCCTTCCGCGACTACGAGACGCGGGTCTTCCTGGGCGGCACCATGAGCGGCAACTCATTGAGCGCCGCGTCTGGCGCCGCGATGCTGACATATCTCCGCGACCATCCCGAGGTCTATCAGACGCTGCATGCGAAGAGTGAATGGCTGCTCGAGCAGCTGACAAGCATCGCCCGCGCGCTGCAAGTGCCGGCCCGCATCAAATCCATGCGCTCGATCTTCACGGTGAGCTTTTCGCATCGGGAAACGCGCTTCTATCGCGAGATCCAGGGCGGCAGCGACTACAAGGCCAGCATCGCACTGGCCTATTACATGCGCACGCATGGCGTCTATATGCCGGAGCTGCACTTTCTCGCCCTGAGCGACGCCCACATGCCCGCCGATCTGGAACAGGTCTGCGAGGCGTTCCGCCAATCACTCACCGAGATGAAACGCGATGGCTTCTTCGTCGACTGAACCCCGCCTGCGCGACCCGGACGCGTCCCATCACGCCTTGACCATACGCTATGCAGCATGGCTGGTCAGGCGGCGATGGATGGTGATCGTCGCGACGGTGCTACTTTGCGTGGCGGCCAGTGCGGGACTCGAGCGCATCGCCTTCAGCAGTGACTATCGCGATTTCTTCCGTTCGGACGATCCGCAACTGCTCGCCAATCAGGCACTCCAGGACGCCTATGCAGACGACAACCAGGCGCTGGTGGCCTTTGTCCCCCGAGACGGGACGGTGTTTACGCCTCGCGCGCTGGACGCAATGGCGCGCTTCACCGAACTGGCATGGCAGCTGCCCCATGTGCGACGCGTGGACAGTCTCACGAACCATCAGCATGCCGAAGCCCACGACGATGACCTCCGGGTGCGCCCCCTATACCAGCCGGGGACGGGCCAGACACCCGAAGCGATCGCGGCCATCCGCGCCATCGCACTCAGCGAGCCGCTGTTGGTAAAGCGGTTGGTCTCGCCCGATGGGTCCGTGGCGGGAATCAGTATCAGCTTCACACTCCCCGCGCCAACGGAGACAACCTTGCCGGAGGCCGTGCATGCACTGCGCGCCCTGATGGATCAGGCGCGCGCGCTGGACCCCGATATCCGCGTTATGGCCACGGGCGGCATATTGCTCGACAACGCCTTCGACGAGGAAGCGAAGGCCGACCTGGCCACGCTGACGCCACTGATGTACGCGCTGATTCTCGTCGTCATGTTCGTGGCGTTGCGCAGTGCGTGCGGCGTGGCGGCTGCGTTGCTGACGATGACGTTGGCGATCTTCGCCGCGCTCGGCATGGTCGGCTGGCTTGGCGTCAAGCTCACGGCCATCTCCGTCTCCACGCCGACCATCCTCACCACCATCGCCGTCGCGAATTGCTTGCACGTAATTGTCTACACGATCCGGCGGATGGGGGCCGGCGCGTCACGGCATGAGGCCGTACGGGATGCCGTGGCAGCAAACGCCCCCATCATGCTGGTGGCCTGTGGCACGGACGCGCTCGGCTTCTTCAGCATGTGCCTGTCGGACGTTCCACCGGTCGCCAACTTCGGCGTGATGCTGGGCATTGGTGCCATCGTGGTGCTGCTGTTGTCAGCGTCGTTCCTCCCGGCGTGCCTGGCCGTGCTGCCGATCTCCGGGCAGCAGCGGATGCTGCGGCAGGGGCATGCCATCGGCCGCATGGCGGGCGCCCTGGTGGCGTGGCGAAAGCCGGTGTTCATCGGGGTGGCGCTGCTCAACCTCGCTGCCGCCTGGTTCGTCACGCGCAATCAACTCGAGGACAATTTCGTCGACTATTTCAGTCCGGCCGTCGAGTTCCGCCGCGATACGGACTTCATCCAGTCGCATCTGTCCGGCGTCCATACCGTGTACTACGCGGTGCCGTCAGGTGCCGGGGGTACGGTAGGTTCAGCCGCGTACCTGCGGGATCTGGACAGGCTTGCCGACTGGCTACGCGCGCAGCCCGAAGTCTTCCAGGTCAGCTCGCTCGCCGACGTGGTCAAGCGCGTTCACCGCACGCTGCATGGCGATGCGTCGACCGCATATCGCGTGCCTGATGATGACATGGCGGCGGCCCAGGTATTACTCGTGTACGAGCTGTCCCTGCCACCCGGGCTGGATATGAACGATCAGATTCGGATCGACCGCTCGGCCAGCAAGCTGACCGTGGTCCTGCGCGACATCACATCCACGGCATTGGTGGCCTTCGACCAGCGCGTGCAGGCGTGGATGCGCGCAAACCTGCCGGCCGGCATGCAGGCGTCTGGCGCTGGGCCGTCCATCATGTTTTCGCATATCGGCGAGATGAATGTCGCCGGTACGCTGCAGGGGTATGTGCTGCAGATCCTGCTCGTTTCCGTCGTCATCGGGCTGGTGTTGCGCAGTGTCCGACTGGGCTTCGCCAGCCTGCTTCCGAACGTCCTGCCGTCCTTGATGGCTTTCGGGCTTTGGGGAGCGTTCGTCGGGCAAGTCGGCCTGTCGGTGGCGGTGGTGGGGGTGCTGACCTACGGGATCATCGTCGACGACACGATTCACAGCGTCTTCAAGTACCACCGCGCCCGCACGGTGCTGGGTCTGTCACCCCGGGCGGCGGTGGAGAACGCGTACAGCATTTCCGGCATGGCGGTGCTGTTCACCACCTCGGTACTGGTGGCCGGCTTCGGCGTACTGATCTTCTCGCACTTCGACCTGAACGCCGACATGGGAATCATGTCCGTGCTGACGATCGCGATTGCCGCCATCGTGGACCTTGTGCTGCTGCCGCCATTGCTATTTGCCATCGACCGGGACACCCCGAAGCCGGCTTCCGCCCCCCACTCCCAACCGTTGAAAGGCATTTGACATGATGAAGCTCCGGATGCGCCTTGTGGCGCTTGTGTTCTGTCTGATCGCGGTATCGCCCGTGGTTGCGGCGGCGGAAGACGCCACCCGCGGCGAAGCCATCGTCGCGGAGATGTACGCGCGCGAACGCGGGTTCAGCAGCTATCGCATGGATATGGAAATGATCCTGCGTGACCGGCACGGCCAGCAAAGCGTGCGCAAGATGCGTGGCGCCGTGCTCGAGACGGACGGCGACGGTGACAAGCACCTGATGCTGTTCGAGTCTCCGGCCGACATCCGGCACACGGCCTTCCTGAGTTTTGCGCATGCCGATAAGCCCGACGATCAGTGGCTATACCTGCCGGCCCTGAAGCGCACGCGGCGCATCGCCTCGGACAGCAAGTCGGGCTCGTTCATGGGCAGCGAGTTCTCGTTCGAAGACCTGACCTCGCAGTTGCCGCGCAAATTCAGCCACCGCTATCTGGGCGACGAAGACACCGGCGGGACACTGTGCTTCAAGGTCGAGCGCACGCCCCGCTACGAGGGCTCCGGCTATACGAAGCAGGTGCTGTGGATCGACCGCGAGCGGTACGTGACATTGAAAGCGGAACTGTACGACCGTCGCGGGGCCTTGCAGAAGACGCTGGAGAGCGGCGACTTTGCCGCCTACGGACAGCAGTTGCTAAAGCCAGGGTGGATGAACATGGTGAACCATCAGACCGGCAAGTCGACCCGCATCAGTATGTCCGGCTACAAGTTCCGGGATGGCGGCGTCGACAAGCGGGATTTCGAGCCGCAGCGGCTGGAGTATGTTCGCTAAACGGGGATGCATCCGTTGGCTCGCTACCCTGTGTCTCGTCTGGCATGCGGGCACTGGCCACGCGATGCCAGTCGTCGAGACAAGCGGGAGTATCGGTCCGGAAGTCTGGCTGTTCAATCGCCCCCCCGCATTTCAGGCACAGCACCAACATGCCGCGGCCTTGGTCCTCAATCTCGGCTGGATTGTCACACACCCCATGTACCCGGGCGTCACCGGCCGGCTGACCCCTTACGTCCGCCTGGACGTTTCCGATCCGGACATGCGTTACTTCGATTTTCGCGAAGCCACCGTCCGTGCCGAGCGCGGCGACAACCTCTGGCAAGCCGGGATGGAGACATTGGACTGGAGCGTGATGGAGTCACGCCATCCGGTCAACATCATCAACCAGATCGATACCCGCGCGGACATCGATCTGGAGGCCAAACTCGGCCAGCCGATGCTGTCCTACACCCGCTTCAGCGAGGCGTACGGACGTCTCGCCGTGTACTGGATGCCGTGGTTCCGGCCCCGCCCCCAACTGGGCCTTCGAAGCCGGCAACGCATGGGGCCGCTGGCACCGGAGGCCCCCTCCCACGGCCTGGCGCCCTGGCAGCGGACCAACGATATCGCCGTACGCTGGTCGGGGACCATCGCGGATGCCGACGTCGGTGCCTACTACTTCGATGGCTTGTCACGCGAGCCCACCATCGCCCCCGACTTGACGACGGCCTACCAGCGCATCCGACAGTTGGGGGTGACCGGTGTGTTGCCCGCTGGCAGCATGCTGTGGAAGGGCGAGGCGATCTTTCGTTGGGGGCAGGGTGCGCCTTTCGGTGCCTACATCGTCGGTGCGGAATACACATTCGCCAGGCCCGACGGCGACCTTTCACTGCTGTTCGAATACCTGCGCGACCACCGCGACGCCAGCGCGCCGTTCACGCCGTTCACACACGGCCCCTTCGCCGGCGTGCGTATTCGCCTCAACGAGTCCGGTGATGCGGAACTGCAATACGGCGTGCTGCACGACCGTGCGACCCGCATCCTGATGCACAAACTCGAGTTCAGCCGTCGGTTCGGCAAATCCGCGCGGCTGCGTCTGGTAGCCCGTAAGGCGAGTTGCAACGGCGACAGCGTTTTTGAGGCGCTGTGTCGCGACAGCATGTTGCAGGTCAATCTGACCCACAACTTTTAGCCCTACGCTTTTGATCCCAACCCTATCCGAGGTCATGATGATCACGCCAATTCTCGCCACTTCCGCCGCAGCTTGCAGCGCGCTTGTCGCCTTCCTGCATATCTACATCATCGCCAAAGGGCCGCAGGCGTACCGTGCCTTCGGCGCCGGCGAGGCCCTCGCAGGCATGGCGGAGCGCGGCTCCTGGGTGCCGGGATTGCTGACAGCGGGCATCACGGGGGTGTTCTTCGTCTTTGCTGCCTACTATGCGGCGGCGGCCGGGTTGCTGCCGACGCTCCCCCAGATGCGCATTGCGGTGATCGGCATTGCAGCAATCTATACGCTGCGGGGCGGCCTCATCGTAGTGGGATGGGTGCTCCGGCAACCCCTGTCCACGTTCGACATCCAATCCTCGTTCGCATCTCTGGCTATCGGGCTCGTTCACTGCGCGGCCGCCTGGTGCTGGCTCGCAGCGACCGATGCTGTCGAGACGGCGCGCTAAAGGGGCGTCGGCAATGATTCGCATCGTTCCCGCCTGCGTGTTTCCTGGTCAGGGGTCGCAATCCGTCGGCATGCTTTCCGCGTGGCGGGGTGAGCGTGTGTTCGTCGAGACGATCGACGAAGCCTCGGATGTGCTTGATCTGGACCTCTGGCACCTTAGCCAGCATGCCGATCCAGCGGAACTCGCCCGCACGGTCAACACGCAGCCATTGGTGGTGGCGGCGTCGATCGCGATCTATCGCACCTGGCAGGCCCAGTCTCCAGTAGCCGTGCCATGGGCGATCGGACACAGTGTTGGGGAAATTTCAGCGCTGGTTGCCGCCGGTGCCCTGGCGCTGCCGGATGCCCTGCACATCGCGCGCCAACGCGCGCTGGCGATGATGGCGGCGGTGGCGCCCGGGGTTGGGGGCATGGCAGCGGTCATCGGTCTCGATGACCTGACAGTGGAACGACTCTGTTCCGCCTGCGCCGGAGGTGGCGGCGTACTTGAGCCGGTGAATTTCAATGCGCCCGGGCAAGTGGTGGTGGCCGGCCATATGCCGACCATCGAGCGTCTCAAGGTGGCCGCCCGGGAGGCCGGCGCAAAGATGGTGTTCGTGCTGCCAGTCAGTGGCCCGTTCCATAGCTCGCTGATGCAGCCAGCGGCGGAGGCGCTCGCCCGGTGCCTCGACGACATCCGCGTCGCGGCCCCTTCGTTGCGCGTGCTGCACGGCAATAGCCTTGAAGTCGCCACGGAGGCGTCGATCAAGCCGGCGCTGGTGGCGCAACTGACTGCCCCGGTGCGCTGGACGGCAATGGTTCGGCACCTCGAGGCCGACGGCGTCACGCACATCGTGGAATCAGGACCCGGGGAGGTATTGACGAATCTGTGCCGGCGCGTCGCTCCCGCGTTGTCCGTACTGCCCCTGCATCTGCCCCAAGGCATGGAGGCCGCCGTGCTGGCCCTGTCGTGAGCAGTCAATGGCTGCGGATCGCGCAGACGAAAAAAAACCCGGCTCGAAAGCCGGGTTTTTCACTTCCAGTGCAGCAACGATCGCGATCAGACCGCGTCGCCGTCGCCTTCGGTCGCCTGCACCACGGGCGGCTCGATGAAGAGCGATTGCTCTTCGTCCGAGATCGCCTGGGCGCGTTCGCGCTCGGCCGCCTCGCGTGCCTTGCGGGCACGGTGGTAGGCCAGGCCGGTACCGGCGGGGATCAGACGACCCACGATCACGTTTTCCTTCAGACCACGCAGGTCGTCGGTCTTGCCCATGATCGCGGCCTCGGTCAGCACGCGCGTCGTTTCCTGGAACGATGCCGCCGAGATGAAGCTGTCCGTGGACAGCGACGCCTTCGTGATACCCAGCAGCAGGTTCTCGTGCGTGGCCGGACGCTTGCCGTCCGCAATCATGCGGTCGTTTTCGTCCAGCAGTTCCGAACGCTCCACCTGCTCGCCCGGGATGAACCGGGTGTCGCCCACGTCCTGGATCTGCACGCGGCGCAGCATCTGACGAACAATCACTTCGATGTGCTTGTCGTTGATCTTCACGCCCTGCAGACGGTACACGTCCTGCACTTCGTCCACGATGTAGTGCGCCAGTTCCTCGATGCCCTTCAGGCGCAGGATGTCGTGCGGGTCCGCCGGACCTTCCACGATCATTTCGCCCTTGTTCACCACCTGGCCATCGTGCACCAGCACTTGCTTTTCCTTGGCGATCAGGAACTCGTGGGCGTTGCCGTCCAGGTCCGTGATAACCAGGCGCTGCTTGCCCTTGGTGTCCTTACCGAACGATGTCGTACCGGTGACTTCCGCCAGCACGGCGGCGTCCTTCGGCGAACGCGCTTCGAACAGTTCGGCCACACGCGGCAGACCACCGGTAATGTCGCGAGTCTTCTGCGATTCGGTCGGGATACGTGCGAGCACTTCACCCACATGCACCTGCTGGCCGTCCTTCACGGTAATCAGCGCGCCCACCTGGAAGCCGATGGTCACGGAGTGGTCCGTGCCCGGAATCTTGACTTCCTGGCCGTTCGCGTCGAGCAGCTTCACCTGCGGGCGCAGGCCCTTGGTGGCAGCCGTACGGCGCTTGGCATCGATCACCACGAGGGTCGACAGGCCGGTGACTTCGTCCATCTGCTTGGCGACGGTCACGCCCTCTTCGACGTTCTCGAACTTCGTCATGCCGGTGTATTCCGACACGATCGGGCGCGTCAGCGCATCCCACGTGGCCAGCTGCGTACCAGCCTTGATGGCCTGGCCGTCCTGCACCAGCAGCGTGGCGCCGTACGGGATCTTGTGGCGCTCGCGCTCGCGGCCGTGGTCGTCCGTGATCAGCGTCTCGCCCGAACGCGAGATCACGATCAGTTCGCCCTTGGCGTTCGTCACGTAGCGCATGGTCGCCGTGAAGCGGACCGTACCGGTCGCCTTGGCTTCCACGCTCGAGGCCACTGCCGCACGCGATGCCGCACCACCGATGTGGAACGTCCGCATGGTCAGCTGCGTACCCGGCTCACCGATCGACTGCGCGGCAATCACGCCCACTGCTTCGCCGGAGTTCACCAGCACGCCGCGGCCCAGGTCGCGGCCGTAGCACTTGCCGCACAGGCCGTAACGCGTGTCGCACGCCAGCGGGGTGCGGACCTTGACTTCGTCCACGCCGAGGTTGTCGATCAGGTCGACGAGGTCTTCGTCCAGCAGTGTGCCGGTCTCGATCGCCGTTTCCTGCGTTTCCGGGTTCACCACGTCAGACACGGTCACACGGCCGAGGATACGGTCGCGCAGCGCTTCGATCACTTCACCGCCTTCGACCAGGGCCTTCATGGCCACGCCGTTGGTGGTGCCGCAATCGTCTTCGACCACGACCAGATCCTGCGTCACGTCGACCAGACGACGGGTCAGGTAACCCGAGTTCGCGGTCTTCAGTGCCGTATCGGCCAGGCCCTTACGCGCGCCGTGGGTCGAGATGAAGTACTGCAGAACGTTCAGGCCTTCACGGAAGTTCGCCGTAATCGGCGTTTCAATGATCGAGCCATCCGGCTTGGCCATCAGGCCACGCATACCGGCCAGCTGGCGGATCTGCGCTGCGGAACCCCGCGCGCCCGAGTCGGCCATCATGTAGATGGAGTTGAACGATTCCTGCTTGACCGTATTGCCTTCGCGGTCGACCACGTCTTCGTGCTGGAGCTGCTCCATCATCGCCTTGCCCACCTGGTCGCCGGCGGCGCCCCAGATGTCCACGACGTTGTTGTAACGCTCCTGGTCCGTCACCAGACCCGACATGTACTGCTTGTCGTATTCCTTCACCTTGGCAGCGGCGTCGGAGATGATCTTCTCCTTCTGCGGCGGCACCAGCATGTCGTCGATGGCGATCGAGATACCGGCGCGCGTCGCCAGGCGGAAGCCCGACTGCAGCAGCTTGTCGGCGAAGATCACGGTCTCGCGCAGACCGCACTTGCGGAATGCGGTGTTGATCAGGCGCGAGATTTCCTTCTTCTTCAGCGGCTTGTTCAGCACCGAGAACGGCAGGCCCTTCGGCAGGATCTCGGACAGGATCGCGCGGCCGACCGTGGTGGCCTGCAGCGTGATCTTGGGCGCGAAGCGGGCATCGCCCACGGCGTCCTTGTCGACGAGCACGTACTCGGTGATCCGCACGTTCACGCGCGAAGCGAGTTCGACTTCCTTGTTCTCGTAGGCGCGGATGACTTCGCTGATGTCAGCGAACGTCATGCCTTCACCCTTGCCGTTGATCTTGTCGCGGGTCGTGTAGTACAGACCCAGCACCACGTCTTGCGACGGGACGATCGACGGATCGCCGTTGGCCGGGAACAGCACGTTGTTGGAGGCCAGCATCAGCGTGCGGGCTTCCATCTGTGCTTCCAGCGACAGCGGCACGTGAACAGCCATCTGGTCACCGTCGAAGTCGGCGTTGAATGCCGCGCAGACCAGCGGGTGCAGCTGGATGGCCTTGCCTTCGATCAGCACCGGCTCGAACGCCTGGATCCCCAGGCGGTGCAGCGTCGGCGCCCGGTTCAGCATCACCGGGTGCTCGCGGATCACCTCTTCGAGGATGTCCCACACCACCGGCGTCTGGCTTTCCACTTCCTTCTTCGCCGCCTTGATCGTGGTGGCGATGCCCATCGTTTCCAGCTTGTGGAAGATGAACGGCTTGAACAGCTCGAGCGCCATCAGCTTGGGCAGGCCGCACTGGTGCAGCTTCAGCGTCGGGCCCACCACGATGACCGAACGGCCCGAGTAGTCGACGCGCTTGCCCAGCAGGTTCTGACGGAAACGACCGCCCTTACCCTTGATCATCTCGGCCAGGGACTTCAGCGGACGCTTGTTGGCGCCGGTCATCGCCTTGCCGCGACGGCCGTTGTCCAGCAGCGAATCCACCGCTTCCTGCAGCATGCGCTTTTCGTTGCGCACGATGATCTCGGGCGCCTTCAGTTCCAGCAGGCGCTTCAGGCGGTTGTTACGGTTGATGACGCGACGATACAGGTCGTTCAGGTCCGAGGTGGCGAAACGGCCGCCATCCAGCGGTACCAGCGGACGCAGTTCCGGCGGCAGCACCGGCAGCACTTCCAGGATCATCCACTCGGGCTTGATGCCCGAACGCTGGAACGCCTCGAGCACCTTCAGGCGCTTGGCGAACTTCTTGATCTTGGCTTCGGAACCGGTGGCCTGCAGCTCGGCGCGGATCTGTTCGATCTGCTTCTCGATGTCGATGCCGCGCAGCAGTTCACGGATGCCTTCGGCGCCCATCATGGCGACGAACTCGCCCTCGCCGTACTCATCGCACTTCGCGATGTAGTCGTCCTCGGACATGATCTGGCTCTTCTTGAGCGGGGTCATGCCCGGTTCCAGCACCACGAATGCCTCGAAATACAGCACGCGTTCGATGTCGCGCAGCGTCATGTCCAGGACCATGCCCAGACGCGACGGCAGCGACTTCAGGAACCAGATGTGCGCAGTCGGCGCAGCCAGTTCGATGTGGCCCATGCGCTCGCGACGCACCTTGGCCAGCGTGACTTCGACGCCGCACTTTTCGCAGATCACGCCACGGTGCTTCAGGCGCTTGTACTTGCCGCACAGGCACTCGTAGTCCTTGATCGGGCCAAAGATCTTGGCGCAGAACAGGCCATCGCGTTCCGGCTTGAACGTCCGGTAGTTGATCGTTTCCGGCTTCTTCACTTCACCGTACGACCACGAACGGATCTTCTCGGGCGAGGCGAGGCCGATCTTGATCGCGTCGAACTGCTCTTCCTGCTGAACCTGCTTAAAGAGATCGAGCAATGCTTTCATTGCAACTCCTTGTTTCGCCGCGGCACCGAAGTCTGTTCGGGGCCACGGCATTCATCCTGTGGGAAATCTTCTCTGCCGGGTCTACCGGGCCGGCGCCCGCCGCAGCGGGACGCCGTCATCGCGCCGATCAGTAACGATCGAGATCGATGTCGATACCCAACGAGCGGATTTCCTTCACCAGCACGTTGAACGATTCCGGCATGCCGGCGTCGATCGAGTGCTCGCCCTTGACGATGTTTTCGTACACCTTGGTACGGCCGTTCACGTCATCGGACTTGACCGTCAGCATTTCCTGCAGCACGTACGACGCGCCGTAGGCTTCCAGTGCCCACACTTCCATCTCACCGAAACGCTGGCCACCGAACTGGGCCTTACCGCCCAGCGGCTGCTGCGTCACGAGCGAGTACGGACCCGTCGAGCGCGCGTGCATCTTGTCATCGACCAAGTGGTGCAGCTTCAGCATGTGCATCACACCCAGCGTGACCGGACGCTCGAACGCTTCGCCGGTGCGGCCGTCGTACAGCGTGACCTGCTGCTTCGACGGGGTCAGGCCCTTCTCCTTGGCGATCTCGTCCGGGTAGGCCAGGTCCAGCATGCGGCGGATTTCATCCTCATGCGCACCGTCAAACACCGGCGTTGCGAACGGCACGCCCTTCTTCAGGTTCGAAGCCAGTTCCAGCACTTCGGCGTCGGTCAGGCTGTCCAGGTCTTCCGGCTTGCCGCTCTCGTTGTAGACCTGGGCCAGCAGCTTGCGCAGCTCCTGTGCCTTGGTCTGCGCCTTGAGCATGTCACCGATGCGCTGGCCCAGACCGCGCGCGGCCCAGCCCAGGTGGGTTTCCAGAATCTGGCCCACGTTCATCCGCGACGGCACGCCCAGCGGGTTCAGCACGATGTCGGCCGGGGTACCGTCCGCCATGTACGGCATGTCTTCGATCGGCACGATCTTCGACACCACACCCTTGTTACCGTGACGACCTGCCATCTTGTCGCCAGGCTGCAGGCGACGCTTCACGGCCAGGTACACCTTGACCATCTTGATCACGCCCGGCGGCAGTTCGTCGCCCTGCGTGAGCTTCTTGCGCTTCTCTTCGAAGGCCAGGTCGAATTCGTGACGCTTCTGCTCGATGGCTTCCTTCACTGCCTCGAGCTGGGCCGCCACTTCTTCGTCGGCCGGACGGATGTCGAACCAGTGGTACTTGTCCAGATCGGCCAGGTATTCGCGGGTCAGCTTGGCACCCTTCGCCAGCTTCTTCGGACCGCCGTTGACGGGCTTGTCGAGCAGCAGGCGTTCCAGACGCTGGAATGCATCGCCTTCCACGATACGCAGCTGGTCGTTCAGGTCCAGGCGGTAGCGCTTCAGTTCGTCGTCGATGATCGACTGGGCACGCTTGTCGCGCGTCACGCCTTCGCGGGTGAAGACCTGGACGTCGATCACGATGCCGCTCATGCCCGACGGCACGCGCAGCGAGGTGTCCTTCACGTCCGAAGCCTTCTCGCCGAAGATGGCGCGCAGCAGCTTCTCTTCCGGGGTCAGCTGGGTCTCGCCCTTCGGCGTGACCTTGCCCACCAGCACGTCGCCAGCCTCGACTTCGGCACCGATGTAGGTGATGCCGGACTCGTCCAGACGCGCGAGTTGCGCTTCGGCGAGGTTCGAGATGTCGCGCGTGATTTCTTCCGGTCCCAGCTTCGTGTCACGGGCGACGACCGACAGTTCCTCGATGTGGATCGAGGTGTAGCGGTCTTCGGCCACCACGCGTTCGGAGATCAGGATCGAATCTTCGAAGTTGTAGCCGTTCCACGGCATGAACGCCACCAGCATGTTCTGGCCCAGTGCCAGCTCGCCCAGGTCGGTCGAGGCGCCGTCGGCGATCACGTCGTTACGCGCGACGATATCGCCAACCTTCACCATCGGACGCTGGTTGATGTTGGTGTTCTGGTTGGAACGCGTGTACTTGATCAGGTTGTAGATGTCCACGCCGACTTCGCCAGCAACGGCTTCGTCGTCGTTCACACGGATCACGATACGCATGGCATCGACGTAGTCCACCACGCCGCCACGCATGGCCTGCACGGCGGTACCCGAGTCAACGGCCACGGTACGTTCGATGCCGGTACCCACGAGCGGCTTGTCCGGACGCAGGCAAGGCACGGCCTGACGCTGCATGTTCGCGCCCATCAGTGCACGGTTCGCGTCATCGTGTTCCAGGAACGGCACCAGCGAGGCAGCGGCCGACACGATCTGCGACGGCGCCACGTCGATGTACTGCACGCGGTCCGGAGTCACCATGCGCGTTTCGCGCTCGGAGCCTTCGCGGGACGAGACCAGTTCATCGATCAGGGTGCCATCGGCATCCACGGTCGCGTTGGCCTGGGCCACCACGTACTTGCCTTCCTCGATGGCCGACAGGTAGTCCACCTGGTCGGTCAGCTTGCTGTCCACCACCTTGCGGTACGGCGTTTCCAGGAAGCCGTATTCGTTCAGGCGGGCGTACAGTGCCAGCGAGTTGATCAGGCCGATGTTCGGGCCTTCCGGCGTTTCGATCGGGCACACGCGGCCATAGTGGGTCGGGTGCACGTCACGGACTTCAAAGCCGGCGCGCTCGCGCGTCAGACCACCCGGGCCCAGTGCGGAAACACGGCGCTTGTGGGTGATTTCCGAGAGCGGGTTGGTCTGGTCCATGAACTGCGACAGCTGCGACGAACCGAAGAACTCGCGAATCGCCGACGAGATCGGCTTCGAGTTGATCAGGTCGTGCGGCATCAGGTTCTCGGTCTCGGCCTGGCCCAGACGTTCCTTGACGGCACGCTCCACGCGCGACAGACCGGCGCGGAATTGGTTTTCCGCCAGTTCGCCCACGCAACGCACGCGACGATTACCCAGGTGATCGATGTCATCGACCTCGCCCTTGCCGTTACGCAGGTTCACCAGGATCTTGATCGTCTCGAGGATGTCTTCGTCCTGCAGCACCATGCTGCCCTCGCCGCTCGGGCGCGACAGACGGCTGTTGACCTTCATGCGGCCAACGCGCGACAGATCGTACGACTCTTCGCTGTAGAACAGGCGCTGGAACAGCGCTTCCACGGCTTCCTCGGTGGGCGGCTCGCCCGGGCGCATCATGCGGTAGATCGCGATACGCGCGGCGGTCTGGTCGGCGGTCTCGTCCACGCGCAGCGTCTGCGACATGTACGGGCCCTGGTCCAGGTCGTTCGTGTACAGCGTCTGGATCTGCTTGACACCGGCTTCGCGCAGGTTTTCCAGCAGCGTCTCGGTCAGCTCGTCGTTGGCGTTGGCGATCACCTCGCCCGTGTCCGGGTCGATGATGTTCTTGGCCAGCACGCGGCCGAGCAGATAGTCTTCCGGCACGCTGATCAGCTTGGTACCGGCGGAGTCCAGGTCACGGATGTGCTTGGCGTTGATCCGCTTGTCCTTCTCCACGACCACGCGACCGTTCTTGTCCGCGATGTCGAAACGCGCCACTTCGCCACGCAGGCGCTCGGGCACGAATTCCAGCTGCGCGCCTTCCGACTGCAGCGTGAAGTTGTCGAACACGAAGAAGTGCGCCAGGATTTGCTCCGGCGTCAGGCCGATCGACTTCAGCAGGATCGTCACCGGCATCTTGCGGCGGCGGTCCACACGGAAGTACAGGATGTCCTTCGGATCGAATTCGAAGTCCAGCCACGAGCCACGGTACGGAATAATCCGTGCCGAGAACAGCAGCTTGCCCGAGCTGTGCGTCTTGCCCTTGTCGTGCTCGAAGAACACGCCCGGCGAACGGTGCAGCTGGCTAACGATGACACGCTCGGTGCCGTTAATCACGAAAGAACCGGTCGACGTCATGAGCGGAATTTCGCCCATGTAGACTTCCTGCTCCTTCACTTCCTTGACCTTGCCCGGGTTCTCGCGATCGTTGATGATCAGGCGAACCTTGGCACGCAGCGCCGAGTGGAACGTCAGGCCACGCTGCTGGCACTCCTTGACGTCGAACGGCGGGTTGGACAGGTGATACGAGACAAACTCCATACGGGCAAGCCCGTTATGGGAGGAGATTGGGAAAATCGCGCTGAAAGCGGCCTGCAGACCCTCTGTTTTGCGACGCGCGGTCGGCGTTTCCGCTTGCAAGAACTGGGTGTAGGATTCAATCTGGGTGGCAAGCAGGAATGGAACCTGATGAACCGTCGCGCGCTTCGCAAAGGATTTGCGAATGCGCTTCTTTTCGGTGAAGCTGTACGCCATGGGATCTCCGAATCATCGCAGGGCAGGCTGGACCTGGCCGGCACCTGAGGTGTTCAGCGACTGGGAGGGGATTTGGCGGTTGGCCGCTACCAACCTCTGGCTGACGGTGTCCGCACGCTGCGGGCGGTGTGGTCATTGCACGGCGCAATGCCTGTACTCGCCCGGGGGACACCCGACCAAACTTGTCTTCTGCAGTCGGTTCAGAAGACAAACATCAGCAACCACTTAGTGTGCCACTGATGTTTGGCTTCTGCTAAGGCAGCGAATGATTTCGCTCGCCAAGCAGTCTATCCATCACTTTATTTGCGCCCTGGCCGGTACTTCGATCCGCCGGGTGCCCAATCAAACACACCCACAGAAGCGCAAAAAGGCTGGCGCCGGGATTTCCCTTTGCCAGCCCCATCCGCGTGCCACGAGGGCACGCGCGGTACCACTTACTTGACGTCGACCTTTGCGCCTGCGTCTTCCAGCTTCTTCTTGGCGTCGGCAGCAGCAGCCTTGTCCACGCCTTCCTTGACAGCCTTCGGAGCGCCGTCAACCAGATCCTTGGCTTCCTTCAGGCCCAGGCCGGTGATTTCGCGAACAGCCTTAATCACGCCGACCTTGTTGGCGCCAACTTCGGCCAGGATCACGTTGAATTCGGTCTGCTCTTCAGCAGCAGCAGCACCGCCAGCGCCCGGGGCAGCAGCCACGGCCATAGCAGCGGCGGACACGCCGAACTTCTCTTCGAACGCCTTGACCAGGTCGTTCAGTTCCATCACGGACATCGAGCCTACGGCTTCGAGGATGTCGTCTTTAGTGATTGCCATTTGGAATACTCCTACTAGATGTGATTCGGTATCGGTAATGCGATCTGTCTTTGCGAGGCCTGCGACAGCTTAAGCAGCAGGGGCTTCCGCTTCTTCCGCGGGAGCGCCTTCGCTCTTCTTGGCAGCCAGGGCGGCCAGCAGACGGGCGAAGCCCGAAACCGGTGCCTGCATGACGCCAAGCAGCTGAGCAATTAGTTCTTCGCGGCCCGGGATCGAAGCCAGTGCCTTGACGGCCACAGCATCGAGCACCTTGCCGTCATACGACCCAGCGCGCAGGACCAGCTTGTCGTTGGTCTTGGCAAAGTCGTTCAGAACCTTGGCCGAGGCCACTGCATCTTCGGAAATCCCGTAGATCAGCGGACCGGTCATTTGCTCTGCGAGGCCTGCAAACGGCGTACCTTCGACGGCGCGGCGAGCCAGCGTGTTCTTCAGAACGCGCAGGTACACGCCTTGCTGACGAGCGTTGGCACGCAGCTTGGTCAGATCGCCAACCGCAATGCCGCGATATTCGGCCACGACGATGGTCTGGGCCTTGGCGACTTGCGCCGAAACCTCAGCAACGACGGCCTTCTTATCTTCAATATTGAGTGGCACGGTTAAGCTCCAAAACGATGCGGTGCTCGGGAAATCTCCTCTGCAATCGCATCAGTCCAAACGAACGGCGTCCGATTGGCCCGAATCACCCGGGACATGCCCGGATTCATCAATCCCTTCGGGTGCGCCATCTGCGCTGGCGGGACGGCTGCCATCGGGCGATGCCCGCATGTGCCGACCGATTAAGTCCACGCTGCCTGATTGCTGCGGCATGAACACCAGCGGTCTTTGATAACCAGCGGTACCTGCCGTCGCGCTGCGTTGCCGCTGCGCGGTTGGCGGGCACCACTGCCCAAAGCCTTGCTTCGTCGCCCTTCGGCGCCGAAACCGACCCCGGCGATGCCGGGATCCTTCATTCCTGCCCTGGCCGGCGTTATCGGGAACCGGTCAGGTGAGTGCCGTCGGGCTTAGGCCGACAGCGAGGTCTGTTCGACGCGAACGCCAACGCCCATCGTGGACGACACGGCGATCTTGCGCAGGTACACACCCTTGCTAGTGGCCGGCTTGGCCTTGACCAGCGCGTCCAGCAGTGCGGACAGGTTGCTCTTCAGCGCGGTGTCTTCGAACGAACGGCGACCGATGGTGGCGTGGATGATACCGGCCTTGTCGACACGGAATTGCACCTGACCAGCCTTGGCGTTCTTCACAGCCTGGGCCACGTCCGGCGTCACGGTGCCAACCTTCGGGTTCGGCATCAGGCCACGCGGGCCGAGGATCTGGCCCAGCGTACCGACGATACGCATCGTGTCCGGCGAAGCGATCACGACGTCGAAATTCAGGTTACCGGCCTTAACTTGCTCGGCCAGGTCTTCCATGCCGACGATGTCAGCGCCAGCAGCCTTGGCGGCCTCGGCCTTTTCGCCCTGGGCGAACACGGCCACGCGCACCGACTTGCCGGTACCGGCGGGCAGCACCACGGAACCACGCACCACTTGGTCCGACTTCTTGGCGTCGATGCCCAGTTGCACGGCCACGTCGATCGACTCGTCGAACTTCGCCGAAGCGCAGCTCTTCACCAGGCCCAGGGCCTCGTCGATCGGGTAGAACTTGGTACGCTCGATCTTCGCCTTGTTGGCGGCGACGCGCTTGGAAACCTTAGCCATTTACAGACCCTCCACGGTGATGCCCATCGAGCGAGCCGAACCGGCGATGGTACGCACGGCGGCGTCCAGATCGGCGGCGGTCAGGTCAGCGTTCTTGGCCTTGGCGATGTCTTCAGCCTGGGCGCGGGTGATCTTGCCAACCTTGTCGGTATGGGGCTTCGGCGAACCCTTGGCGATGCCTGCTGCCTTCTTGATCAGCACGGTCGCGGGCGGCGACTTCATCACGAAGGTGAAGCTCTTGTCGGCGAAGGCGGTAATCACCACCGGCACCGGCAGACCAGGTTCCATGCCCTGGGTCTGGGCGTTGAACGCCTTGCAGAACTCCATGATGTTCAGACCACGCTGACCCAGTGCGGGACCAACGGGCGGGGAGGGATTTGCCTTACCAGCCGGAATTTGCAGCTTGATAAAGCCAATGATCTTCTTGGCCATTTCTACTCCAATCCAGATCCGGATTCCTCGGGAAAACGGATCCTGTTGAGTCGTAACGCGCTATCGCCATGCCTGTCGGCACAGCCTCACGCTCCTCTTTGGGCGGACCTCTCAGCCTGCCCTCTCTGTCCGCCCCGGCACTCGCGCGCCGCGGCGGTCAAATCCTTAAACCTTCTCGACCTGGCCGAACTCGAGCTCGACCGGCGTTGCGCGACCGAAGATCGTGACCGAGACGCGCAGGCGCGACTTCTCGTAGTTCACTTCCTCGACGTTGCCGTTGAAGTCGGTGAACGGGCCGTCCTTGACGCGCACCATTTCGCCCACTTCGAACAGCGTCTTGGGACGCGGCTTCTCGACCCCTTCCTGCATCTGGGTCATGATCTTGTCGACTTCGCGCTGCGAAATCGGGCTCGGGCGGTTACGCGCGCCCCCCACGAAGCCGGTGACCTTGCTGGTGTTCTTCACCAGATGCCACGTCTCGTCGGTCATTTCCATTTCCACGAGCACGTAGCCCGGGAAGAAACGGCGTTCGGTCACGGACTTGTGACCACCCTTGATTTCCACGACTTCTTCGGAGGGCACCAGAATGCGGCCGAACTTGTCCTGCATCTCGGCGCGCTCGATGCGCTCCTGCAGCGCGCGCTGCACGCTCTTTTCCATGCCGGAGTAGGCGTGCACCACATACCAGCGCTTCTTCGACGAAGGCGATTCGGCTGCCGTGGTTTCCTGCTGAGCGTTATCCGTCATGTGTTACCTCTTATTTCCAGCCCAGCACGAGGGAGAAAATCACCCACTCGATGAGCTTGTCGGCCGACCACAGGAACAACGCCATGATCACTACAAAGGCAAACACGAGCCCGGTCATCTGACCGGCTTCCTTGCGCGTCGGCCAGACGACCTTTTTGACTTCCCGATACGATTCCTTGGCGAACCCCACGAAATCCTTGCCGGGGGCGGACACGAGCGCCACGACGACGCCCAGTGCGAGACCGGCGAACAGCGCCGCGCCACGCACGTACGACGGCTGCTGCGCGAGTACGTAGAAGCCGATCACTCCCGCAACCACCAGGAGCCCCGCGACGACGAGCAGCCATTTGCCGCTCGAGGCGCCTACGGTTTCGACATTGGGATTGGCCATGTTTCGCAAACGAGACTAAGCCGCGTCACGATTCATTCTCGCGACGCGGCTGATTGATTTGGCAGGGGCAGAGGGAATCGAACCCCCAACCTTCGGTTTTGGAGACCGACGCTCTGCCAGTTGAGCTATACCCCTAAAAACAACTTCGGGGTCGACGATTCCGCCAACCCCTCTGGCAGACGACCACGGCCGGTTGGTGCCGTGTTCGCCAGTATTACTGCTTAGTCGAGGATCTTTGCCACGACGCCGGCGCCGACGGTACGGCCGCCTTCACGGATAGCGAAGCGCAGACCTTCTTCCATGGCGATCGGGGCGATCAGCTTGACCGTGATCGACACGTT
>Ga0099826_10000090_pt1 | contig 44830 bp, 41 predicted proteins | sample Mtrugardesep15_FD_76830 | JGI IMG/M metagenome (GOLD analysis project Ga0099826, IMG submission 76830) | Root nodule microbial communities of legume samples collected from California, USA - M. trunc garden sep15 | ecosystem: Host-associated > Plants > Roots > Nodule | place: USA: California... | reverse complement strand
GCAGGTTGGAACGATGAACATTTTTGCCGATTTCGATACCAGGATCAAAAACGCGCTCGAGACCCTCGATCTCGTGAAAGAGAACCGCGAAAAGGTCGATTTCAGTCGAATTACCGTCGAATCTCCGCGCGATCTCAGCCATGGCGATGTCGCAACCAATGCAGCCATGGTGCTGGCGAAGCCGCTTGGCACCAATCCGCGCGCGCTTGCCGAACTCCTTGTGCCTGCACTCCAGGCGGATGGCGATGTCGACGGCGTCAATGTCGCGGGTCCCGGTTTCATCAATCTCAAGGTTTCCGTCGGTTACTGGCAGCGTCTGTTGGCCGACATGATCGGGCAGGGCGTCGATTTCGGCCGCTCCACCGTCGGCGCCGGTCAGAAGATCAATGTCGAATATGTCTCCGCCAACCCGACCGGCCCGATGCATGTCGGCCATTGCCGTGGTGCTGTCGTGGGTGACACACTGGCGAACCTGCTTGCATTCGCAGGTTACGGCGTCACCAAGGAATATTACATCAACGATGCCGGCTCGCAGATCGACGTGCTGGCCCGTTCCGTCTTCCTGCGTTACCGCGAGGCGCTGGGCGAGGATATCGGCTCCATTCCGTCCGGTCTCTACCCCGGTGACTATCTCGTTCCGGTCGGCCAGGCGCTGGCGGATGAATATGGCATCAAGCTGCGCGCCATGCCCGAAGAAAAGTGGATGCCTATCGTCAAGGACAGGGCGATCGACGCGATGATGGTGATGATCCGCGAGGATCTGGCGCTGCTCAATGTGCGGCACGACGTGTTCTTCTCGGAGCGCACGCTGCATGAGGGTAATGGCGGCCCGATCCTTTCGGCGATCAACGATCTCACCTTCAAGGGCCATGTCTACAAGGGCACGCTGCCACCGCCGAAGGGTGAATTGCCTGACGACTGGGAAGACCGCGAGCAGACGCTGTTCCGCTCCACGGAAGTGGGCGACGACATGGATCGCGCGCTGATGAAATCGGATGGTTCCTACACCTATTTCGCCGCCGACGTCGCCTATTTCAAGAACAAGTTCGATCGCGGTTTTTCCGAGATGATCTATGTGCTCGGCGCTGACCATGGCGGTTATGTGAAGCGGCTGGAAGCCGTTGCGCGTGCCGTCTCCGAAGGCAAGTCGAAGCTGACGGTGCTGCTCTGCCAACTCGTCAAGCTGTTCCGTGACGGCGAGCCGGTGAAGATGTCGAAACGCTCCGGCGACTTCGTCACGCTGCGCGATGTTGTCGACGAAGTGGGTCGCGATCCCGTGCGATTCATGATGCTCTATCGGAAGAATTCCGAGCCGCTGGACTTCGATTTCGCGAAAGTGACCGAACAATCGAAGGATAATCCGGTCTTTTACGTGCAATATGCGCATGCCCGCTGCAAGTCGATCTTCCGCCAGGCGCAGGAGGCGTTTCCGGGCCTTGCGCCGTCTGCCGAAGACATGGCGGCGTCTGCTGCTTTGATTAGCGATATCAACGAGTTGCAGCTGGTTGCGAAGCTCGCCGAATATCCCCGTCTGATCGAATCCGCGGCCCTTTCGCATGAGCCGCACAGGCTTGCTTTTTACCTCTATGATCTCGCCGGTTCCTTCCATGGACACTGGAACAAAGGCAAAGACCATCAGGAATTACGTTTTATTAACGATAAAAACCGAGAATTGAGCATTGCCAGACTCGGGCTGGTGAATGCTGTCGCGAATGTTTTGAAGTCCGGCCTTACGCTTTTAGGAGCGGACGCACCTGACGAAATGCGATAACATATCACCATTATTTGCTCACAATACGCTGGCAAGAGCTGCAATGCGTAGATGGTGGAACACGTAATGGTCGAAAAAAATGTCGCGTATAACCGGGACGCCCGGTCCGAAGGGTTCGCTGACAACGATCCTCTGGCAGAACTGGCGCGTATCGTCGGCTTTGACGATCGTCCTTCGCATGCGGGTTCCGAGGTCCAGCCACGCGCTGCATCGCCGGTCGTCCGCCGCGAACCCGAATTCAATCTCGAAGACGAGCTGCTTCGTGAATTCGAGGTTTACGATGCGCCGCACGCCGATCCGGTCGTTCTTGATCCGGCGAACGATGTTCGTGCCGGCATCCACCCCACCGACTTCATGCAGCGCGTCGAAGAGGTTTTCGCCCGTCGCGAGCCCGAGCTTGCGCCGATGGCCGAACCCGCGCCGCAGCCGCAGGTGAGGCAGGAGCCGCTTCCCGAGGTCGATCAGGCCTATATCCACAATTACGTCGAAACATCCGGACAGCAGGATATTCGCGCGGATTTCCGTGACGACGCCGGTGCGGTGGCGGAAGTTTTCGATGTGCATTCGCGCCAGCCGCGCGCCGCCGAGACGGTTGTCTACCAGCAGGCCGCCCCGCAGGTCGCCCCCCAGCTTGCATGGGAAGAGCCGCAGGCCATCGAGCCGTCCCAGCCTGAATGGCATGCCATGCCGGAACTCCCGGCCGATGTTTCCAGCAATATTTCTTCCGATGCTCACGCCTATGCGCCGGAGCCGCAGGCTTTCGATCTCGCTGACGAGGTGGAGAGTGCCGTTGCGGAAGCAGCGCCCGCGCCGGTTTCGGTCCGTCCTCCGTCGCATGGCGGCCGTTCCTCGCTCGAATTTTCCAGCCTGAGGCTGCCGCTTGCCAATTTCGGTGCGCGCCGTGATGTTTCGGCCGTCGATCCGCGGCGGGTTGAGCCGCGATCCGAACTTTACCCCGCTGCGTCGCGGATTGAGCCGCAGGTCGAGCCCGCTCCTGCCGTTGTTCAGGCCGAAGAGACCGCACCATCCTTTGCCCAGCCGGTCGCCGAGGTGTTCACGCCTGCCGCAGAACCGCTGGCGCCGGCAATTGCCGAGAGGCCGGCAGCGAAAAATCTCTCGCCGATGGATGAGCTGATTTACGGCGTTGCGCAATATTCCATTCCCGAGCGCGGTGAGGCACAGCCCGTCAAGACCGAACCCGTGGCTCAGGCTGCGAAAGTCGAGCAGCCTGCGGTTGCCGCCGCGCCGGCGAAGGCAGCACCGGTTGCTGCCGCCGCGCCCGCGTCGCCCATCGAGGAACCGGATTTCACGGATTTTGCCGGCTTCAATGATGATGATTTCGAGCTTGCGCTCGATGATCTCGACCTTGATCTGGATCTGTCGGAAATCGCCGAAGCGGAGGTTGCACCCGCGCCGCAACCCGTGCGTCCGCAGCCTGCCACGCCGATTGCCGCTGTTGCGCCGCAGCCGGTGAGGCACGAGCCTGCGCCGCAGCCACGCCCCGCGCCCGTTGTTGCGGCCGCTCCGATCGCCGCAGCGCCGGTCGCTGCCGCTCCGGTTCAGCCGCGCCCTGTTGCCGCGCAGCCGGCCGTGCCGCAGACGCTGGAAAGCCTGCCATTCGATCCTTCGCAGATCGGCGAGACGGAAGAACATCCGGAAACCATCATCGAGATGGATGTGCCGGAACTGCCGGTCGGGGTTTTTGAGCCCAAGCCTGCCGCTCGCCGTCACGAGGAAGATCTCGATATCGATACCGAGCTTGCGACGCTGTTTGCGCCTGCCGTCGCCGGAGGTCTCGACCGTCACAAACATGCGGAAAACCGCGGTGCCGCCCAGGCGCGCCCTGCGCCGGCTCCGGAAGAGGCCGATGAGTTCGAGCGGGCGCTGGAAGAGGATTTCCGCCGCTCCATGCAGGAGGCTGCCGCTTCCCGTGGCAATGCGCCCCGCGATGCCGAAACCTATGTCGATCATCAGGCCGCCTATCGCGACGAGGATGAACGCGGCGGTCGCCGCTGGATCATGCCGGTGGCAGCTGCAATCGGTCTGGTGCTGATCGGCGGCGGCGTTTATGCGCTGATGTCGGGCGGTTCGTCGGGCACCGGCTCGAATGGCGCGCCGGTCATCATCTCGGCTGACAATGATCCGATGAAGGTCGTGCCGGAAAATCCGGGCGGTCGCGTCGTGCCAAACCAAGACAAGGCGGTTTATGACCGCGTGGCCGGCGGCGCCGCTGCCGATCCGAAGCAGCCGGCGCTGATCTCCAGCAACGAAAAGCCGGTTGATGTGGTTCAGCGCACGCTGATCCCCGAACAATTGCCGCTGGAAGGCGAAAACGACGCGGATATGGAAGCAGCCGGCACGCCGGTTGGTGAGACCGAAGATCCGCGCCTGCTTTCGCCGGAAGAAAAGGCCGCCCACAATGAAGGTGCCGGTGCGACGGGCGTTTCGCCGCGCAAGGTCCGCACCATGATCGTCAAGCCTGACGGTACGCTGGTGGCGCAGGAAGTCGATGCACCGGCTGCCCAGCCGCCAAAGGCCGACAAGGTCGCGGAGCTTGCAGCCCCCCAGACCGCCAAGCCGGGTGAAGGCGCTCCCGCCGTCATCGCCGCTTCGCGGGTTCCGGTTGCGCCGGAGCAGGCTCAGCCGCAGGCCAGCACGCCTGCCGCCGTCAAGCCGTCTACACAATCGGCAGCACCGCTTCCGGCGGCGCGTCCGTCCTCGCAGCCCGCCAATGTGGTGGCAACAGTGACCAACCAGGGCAATGTCCGCCCGGCGACGACCGCTCCTGCCCAGCCGCAGGCTGCACAGCAGCAGACCGCAGCGGCGACACCGGCTGCGACCAGCACGCCATCTGCCGGTGGTTATTATATCCAGATCGCCTCGCTGCCGAGCCAGGCCGAAGCCCAGAAGTCCTACCAGAACATGTCCGCCAAGTTCGGCTCGGTCATCGGTGGGCGCGGCGTCGACATCAAGGCTGCCGAAATCGCCGGCAAGGGCACGTTCTACCGCGTCCGCATCCCGGCGGGCGACAAGAACGAAGCCGTGGCGCTGTGCGAAAAGTTCCGCTCAGCCGGTGGCAGCTGCCTCGTCGCGCGGTGATAACGGCCAATACGGTTCGTAAGATTGGGGTTGCCGTCTAAGGCAACCTTCGGGGCGGGGATGGATTTTCCCCACACGCGACGTCATCCTCGGCCTTGTGCCGAGGATCTGCCGACGTTTCGCCAGCCGATCGGTTGCAGATGCTCGGGGCAGGCCCGAGCGTGACGGCGGAGGGGTTGCCGACCTCTCTCCGACGCCTTGCGGTATAAGGCCATTTCCCATTCTATTTCCCGAGAGCGTGATACCATGACCGATTGCAAAGCTATGATCCTCGGATGCAGCGGGCTTTCGCTGACTGCCGACGAGATCGCCCTTTACCGCGACGAGCAGCCCTGGGGTTTCATCCTGTTCGGTCGCAATATCGGCGAGAAGCAGCAGATCACCGATCTCGTCGCCGCCATGCGCGATGCCGTTGGGCGGCCGGACGCGCCAGTGCTGATCGATCAGGAAGGCGGACGCGTTCAGCGCATCAAGCCGCCGATCCTGCAAGCCTATCCTAACGCCCGCATTCTCGGGGAAATCTATGAACGCGACCGGAGTGCCGGCCTGCGCGCTGCCTGGCTGATGTCGCGCCTGCACGCTTTCGATCTCACGAAATTCGGCATCAATGTCGATTGCCTGCCGGTGCTCGATGTGCCGGTGGAAGGCGCCAGCAATGTCATCGGTAACCGTGCCTACGGTTACACGCCGACCATGGTCGCCGAGATGGGGCAGGCGGCGGCCGACGGGCTGAAGGCGGGCGGCATGCTGCCTGTCATGAAGCATATGCCGGGTCACGGTCGTGGCATGGTGGATTCGCACCACGAACTGCCTGTGGTTGATGTGCCGCTTGATGAGCTGGATGCCCATGATTTCGTGCCGTTCCGGGCCCTGAAGCATGAATTGATGGCGATGAGCGCGCACCTCGTCTTCAACGCCGTCGACCGCGAGCGGCCGGCGACGACGTCGAAGAAGGTGATCGAGGAGATCATTCGCGGCCGCATCGGCTTTGACGGTCTGCTGATGTCCGACGACAGCTCCATGAACGCGCTGAAGGGTACGCTGGGCGAGCGGGCTGCGAATATTGTTGCGGGTGGCTGCGATATAGTCTTGCATTGCAATGGCGTGATGGGTGAAATGCTTGAAGTCGTGAAGGAGGTTCCCGTTCTTTCCGGCCGTTCGCTGGAGCGGGTGCGGGCCGTGGAAGCGGGTTTTCCCGCCGCCGACCCGTCTGACGAGGCGGAACTGAGAGCCGAATTCAACGCCATGTGGGCCGTTTCCTGACAGTCGGGCGGCGGTCGCCCACTCGGGATCACAGGCCGGACACCCGGCGGATGGAACAATGGCCGCAGACAAGTCTCGCAATTCAACGCCGATGGACAAGCTCTGGCAGGATGTGACGCCGGAGCGGCTGACGGGCGAGGCCGGGCTGGTCATCGATGTCGCGGGTTTCGAAGGCCCACTCGATCTGCTGCTGCACCTTGCACGCACCCAGAAGGTCGATCTGTCGCGCATTTCGGTACTGGCGCTTGCCGAGCAATATCTGCAATTCGTGGAAAGCGCGCGCCGCGTGCGCATCGAGCTTGCGGCCGATTATCTGGTCATGGCGGCCTGGCTCGCCTTCCTCAAATCCAAACTGCTCATTCCGCAGCAGGCGAAGGACGACGGCCCGTCGGGCGAGGAAATGGCGGCGACGCTGGCTTTCCGGCTCAAACGCCTGGAAGCGATGCGTGAGGCGGCTGAAAGGCTCGTCAACCGCGCCCAGCTTGGCCGCGATGTTTTTGCCCGCGGTGCGCCGGAGCATATTCCGCATATCAACCGTTCGGCTTACGAGGCGAACCTTTACGACCTTCTGAGCGCCTATGCCAATCTGCGGCAGAGGCAGGCCATCACCCAGGTCACGATCGAAAAACGGCAGGTCTGGTCGCTGGTGGAGGCGCGCGAGCTTCTCAACAGTCTCCTCGGAGATGTCGGTGAATGGACGGTGCTCGATCAATATCTGCTGCAATATGTGCCCGATCCCGCCATGCGGGTGACGGCAATCGCCAGCGCGTTTGCCGCCTCGCTGGAGCTGGTGCGCGAGGGATCGTTGCAAATCCGGCAGGAGGGCGCTTTCCAGCCCATCTATATGCGCCGTGGCACAAGGGACGACCGTGCGGTGAATGCCGAGAGGGCTGACAGTGATTGATAACGATGAGACGGCCGAAGCAACGATCGTGACTGATGGCGTGGGAATCGAACCCACGGTGTTTTCCGAACGCCAGCTGAAGGAGGCCGAGCGGATCACCGAAGCGCTGGTTTTCGCCTCGGCCGAGCCGGTTTCCGTTGCTTTTATTGCCGAGCGACTGCCGCGCGGCATGGATATTGTCGCCATCCTGCACCGGCTCAAAGCTGCCTATGGCGAGCGTGGTGTCAATCTCGTGCAGGTGGGCGGGCAATGGGCATTCCGCACGGCGGGTGATCTTTCCTTCGTCATCCGCACGGAGGAAAAGGAACCGAAGAAGTTGTCACGCGCGGCGCTGGAGGTTTTGGCGATTATCGCGTATCATCAGCCGGTGACACGCGCTGAAATCGAGGAAATCCGTGGTGTGCAGACCTCGCGCGGTACGCTCGACGTGCTGATGGAAGCGGGCTGGGTGCGTTTCCGCGGTCGCAGGCGCACGCCGGGCCGGCCGGTGACGATCGGCACCACGGTGGAGTTTCTCGACCATTTCGGCCTTGAGGAATTGCGCGATCTGCCCGGCCTTGAGGAGCTGAAGGGAGCGGGGCTGCTTTCGGGCCGTATTCCGTCCAATTTCGGCGTGCCTCTGCCGATGATGAGCGACGAGCTGCGCGAGGACGAAGACCCGATCACCCAACTCGATCTGGAAGAGCTGGGCCTGCTTGCGCCCAGTGGCGGCGATGGCGACGATTGATATCGCCGCATGTGGCCAAGGCCACGAAAACTTTATGCGTACTCACTGTTGAAGCGATGATTTGTCGTTTGAAAAAGCCTTTCAAACGTCTTACATCGTCTGAAAGCGAAATTCAGGAGTTGCAGTTATGGGTTCTTTTAGTGTGTGGCATTGGCTCATCGTGCTGGTGATCGTTCTCGTCCTCTTTGGACGCGGCAAGATTCCGGAATTGATGGGTGATGTCGCCAAGGGCATCAAGAGCTTCAAGAAGGGTATGGCTGACGAAGACCAGACGCCGCCGCCGGCCGATGCCAACGCGAATGCCAAGACTGTCGACCACAAGGCTGACGAGATCAAGTAAGCGGCTTGTGTCGTTTGTTTTGAGACCGGCGCTAGGGTCTCGGGAGCGTATTGATGTTTGATATCGGCTGGAGCGAGCTTCTGGTGATTGCGGTCGTGTTGATCGTCGTCGTCGGACCGAAAGACTTGCCGCCCATGATCCGCGCCTTCGGCAAGACGATGGCCGGCCTTCGCAAGATGGCGGGGGATTTCCGCACCCAGTTCGATGAGGCCTTGAAAGAGGCCGACATGGACGATGTGCGCCAGACCATCTCCGATGTCCGCAATCTCAACCCGACCAACTCGCTGCGCGATGCGATGAACCCGCTTCGCCAGCTTGGCAATGAGATCAAGTCCGATCTGCAGAAGGCGACGAGCCCTTCCGATGGGCTGTCGTCCACCGCAGCACCAGCCACGAGTGAACCTGTTGCGCCGCTGGTCAACGTGCCCGAGCCGGACATGAAGCTTCCGGATTCGCCGCCAGTCGTCGCCGCAGCACCTGCTCCAGTTGCCGCAGCCGCGGTCGCGGCAGAGAAACCCAAACGCGCACGGGCGAAATCGATTGCGACCGTCGAGGCTGAAGCGGTTGCCGCCAAGCCGAAACGTGTGAGCCGCAGCAAGGCCGTGGCAACGCCGGAAACCACCGTCGCTACGAATGCCAGTGAACCGGCTTCTCCGAAGCCGACCGTCAAGACCATCGCCAAAAAGTCGACCGTCAAGAAGATCGCGGCCGAAAAATCCGTGGCGGTGGCTGATGCAAAGCCGGTAAAAGCGGCGAGAACCAAGGCTGCAACGCCCAAAAAGGATGAAGCATGAGCGGGGATACCGAGGACAAGCCGCAGCCGCTTATCGAACACCTGATGGAACTGCGCACACGGCTGATCTGGTCGCTCGGCGCGTTTTTTATCGCCTTCATCGCCTGTTTCGCCGTCGCCAAGCACCTCTTCAACCTGCTCGTCATCCCCTATAAGTGGGCGGTGATCTGGGCCGGGCTGGATGTGGCGAAATCGTCGCTGATCTATACCGCGCCGCAGGAATTCTTCTTCACGCAGATCAAGGTCGCCATGTTCGGCGCGATGGTCATCTCCTTTCCGGTGATCGCCTCGCAGCTTTATAAATTCGTGGCGCCGGGTCTCTACAAGAACGAACGCGCCGCCTTTCTGCCGTTCCTGATTGCGTCGCCGATCCTGTTCCTCATCGGTGCGGCACTCGTCTATTTCTTCTTCACGCCTATGGTCATGTGGTTCTTCCTCGCCATGCAGCAATTGCCTGTGGATGGTGAAGTGGCGATTTCGCTGATGCCCAAGGTGTCGGAATATCTCAGCCTCATCATGACGCTGGTGCTGTCCTTCGGCCTGGTGTTCCAGTTGCCCGTCGTCACCACGCTTCTGGCTCGTGTCGGAATTCTGACCAGCGACTGGCTCAGAGAAAAGCGCAAATTCGCCATCGTCATGGCCTTTGTGGTCGCGGCCGTGCTGACGCCGCCGGACCCCATGTCCCAGATCGGTCTTGCGCTGCCTGCGATCATTCTCTACGAGATTTCCATCTACATGGCTCGACTCGTGGAGAGGAAACGTGCGGCGGAATCCAAAAGCACGGAGCTGGAAGAGACCTGATTTTTCTGAAGGTCTCACCGCTCAAAAAATCCTCGCGCCGGGTTCATGCCCGGCGTTTTGCTGTAAAACGCGACGATGCAACAACGGTCTGGAACGACGATGCACGACATTAAATGGATACGCGAAAACCCCGAAGCTTTTGATGCGGCCCTTGCACGGCGCAGCGTAGAGCCCGCTGCCGCAGGTCTGATCGCTCTCGATGAAAAGCGCCGTTCCGTCATCCAGTCCCTGCAGGACATGCAGTCCCGCCGCAATGCCGCCTCCAAGGAAATCGGCGCCGCCATGGCGCAGAAGAACATGGAACTGGCGGAAAAGCTGAAAGCCGAAGTCGCTGATATCAAGGAAAACATGCCGCGCGCCGAGGAGGAGGACCGTCAGGTCTCCGCCGAGCTGAACGACGCCCTGTCGCGCCTGCCGAACATGCCCTTCGACGATGTGCCTGACGGCAAGGACGAGCACGACAATGTGGTGACCCGCGTCACCGGCCAGAAGCCCGGCTGGAACCACGCGACAAAGGAGCACTTCGAGATTGGCGAAGCGCTCGGTTATATGGATTTCGAGCGGGCTGCCAAGCTCTCCGGTTCGCGTTTCACGGTGCTGACCAGCCAGCTGGCGCGTCTGGAACGGGCGCTCGGCCAGTTCATGATCGACCTGCACACCTCGGAACATGGTTATACCGAAGTCTCTTCGCCGCTGATGGTGCGTGACGAGGCGATGTTCGGCACGGGGCAATTGCCGAAATTCGCCGAGGACCTGTTCAGGACCACCGATGGCCGCTGGTTGATCCCGACGGCGGAAGTGACGTTGACCAACCTCGTTTCCGGCGAAATTCTCGAGCAGGAAAAACTGCCGTTGCGCTTCACGGCGCTCACACCTTCCTTCCGTTCGGAAGCGGGCTCTGCCGGACGTGATACGCGCGGCATGCTGCGCCAGCACCAGTTCTGGAAATGCGAGCTTGTCTCCATCACCGATGCGGAAAGTGCCGTTGCCGAGCATGAGCGCATGACGGCCTGCGCCGAAGAAGTGCTGAAGCGTCTGGGCTTACATTTCCGCACCCTGACGCTCTGCACCGGCGATATGGGCTTCAGCGCCCGCAAGACCTATGATCTGGAAGTGTGGCTGCCCGGCCAGAACACCTATCGTGAAATTTCTTCCTGCTCGGTCTGCGGCGATTTCCAGGCGCGGCGCATGAATGCGCGTTATCGCGGCAAGGACGACAAGGCGACGAAGTTCGTGCACACGCTGAACGGCTCCGGCACCGCCGTCGGCCGCTGCCTGATCGCCGTTCTCGAAAATTACCTGAACGACGATGGTTCCGTCACAATTCCGGACGTGCTGCTGCCGTATATGGGCGGGCTGACGCGGATCGAGAAGGCGGCTTGAGAGAGCGCGGCGTCGTCCTGTTGGAAGGTGAGTCTGCCAATTGCGCCGATGTCATCCTCGGGCTTGTCCCGAGGATCGGCAACCTATCGATTTATTTGGACGTGATTAGATCCTCGGGACAGGCCCGAGGATGACGTTGAGAGAACTGCACACTTCACCGCCGGAGGAGAGGATGCTCCGTCCCTGAAGACATAAAGAGCGGAGAGAGAAACATGCGGATTTTGCTGACCAATGACGACGGTGTCCATGCCGAGGGGCTGGCGGTGCTGGAGCGTATTGCTCGCACGCTGTCCGACGACGTCTGGATCGTTGCGCCGGAAACCGACCAGAGCGGTCTCGCACACTCGCTCACGCTTTCCGAGCCGCTCAGGCTGCGTAAGGTTTCCGACAAACATTTCGCGCTGCGTGGCACGCCGACCGATTGCGTCATCATGGGTATTCGCGAAGTCCTGCCGGAAAAGCCCGATCTCGTGCTCTCAGGCGTCAATGCCGGTGCCAACATGGCCGATGACGTGACCTATTCCGGCACGATTGCCGGCGCCATCGAAGGCACGCTGCAGGGCGTGCGCTCCTTCGCGCTCAGCCAGGCCTTCAGCCACGGCGAAGGCCGCGTCGTGCCGTGGGAGGTTGCCGAGACCTATGCGCCGGATCTTCTGCGCAAGCTGATGAATGTCGATCTGCCCGACGGCACCTTCCTCAACCTCAATTTCCCCAATTGTGCGCCAAAGGATATGCAGGGCGTTTCCGTCACCGGGCAGGGCAAGCTCGATTTCGGCCTGACGGTGGAAGAACGCCAGGATGGTCGTGGTCTTCCTTATTACTGGTTACGCTTCGGCGAACGCCTTGGCACCTTCCGCGAGGGCACGGATATCCACGCCTTGAAACACGGCAAGATTTCGGTCACACCGCTTAAGCTTGACCTGACGGACTACACGGTCAAGGATCGGGTTGCGCAAGCGCTTGGATTCGGAGTCGCCGATTGAAATCTGCCATGGTCGAAAAGGAAGGTTTTGCCGCTCTCGTTCTCCGTCTGCGGGGCGAGGGGATTTCCGATCTCGACCTGTTGACGGCGGTTGAGCAGACGCCGCGTTCCAAATTTGTGCCGCCGCAATTTGCGGCCGACGCCTATTCCAGCCGCACGATCCCGATCGACTGCGGTTCCTTCATGGAAGGCGCGGACATGGCGGTGAAAATCCTTGCCCGCCTGCAGCTGAAACCCGGCCAGCGCGTGCTTGAGATCGGCACCGGCAGCGGTTTTATGACGGCGATCATCGCGCGCCGGGTGGAGCGGGTGTTTTCGCTGGAGCGTTACAAGACGCTGGTGCAGCAGGCGCAGAACTGTCTCGACGATCTGTCCATCCGCAACGTCGTCATCCGCCAGGCGGATGGCAGCAATGGTCTGGTGGGCGAGGGCACCTTCGACCGGATTGTTTCCACCGCCGCCTTTACCACCATGCCCCGCTTCTTTGCCGAGCAGATCGTTTCCGGCGGCATGATGATCGCGCCGATCATCCTGGAAGATGAGCGTTGCGTGATGACCCGCTTCTCCAAGACCGGCAGCCGCTTCGAGAAGGAAGAGCTGTTCGAGACGCCGTATCTGCCACTCGGCAGCCATATTGCGCGGCATTTGTGACGAAATGAAAATTTTGAAGGCAATTCATTTTTGTCTTCTAATGTTCTGAATTGTCGCAACTATCTGATTTTCAATATCATTATTGTCTCGACATGACGCATCCAGTTTTCGTCATGGTTATCGAAGTGTCAAAAAAGCGCTGAACGGCTTAACGTTTTAACGGCGTGGTAACACTAACGCGCTTTAATCATAAACATCGACGCATGGTTTTCCCCACCTCGGGAAATGGGCCTTGCAAGAAGTGAAATTTGTGCCGGATCGATCTCGATGCGGCGGGTTGGCGTCAGTGTAGATCGAGTCATGCGTATGAGACATTCGTCTAAAATCGGAAAATCAGTCGCAAAAATGTTCGCAGCGGCATTGCTGGCAAGCGTCGCAACGGGCTGTAGCTCGGATGCAACGCGGTTCAGCGGCCTCTTTTCCAGTGGACCGGATCGGATGACAACGGCGTCAATTCCAGCCCGTCAGGGCGGCGGTGCTTATGGGCAGGCCCCGGTTCCGCAGGGCGACATGAATGGCGGCTATGCCTCTGCCGCGCCGCAGGGAGGATATGCCAATCAGAACATGGCGGGCAATTCCTATCCGCAGCAGTCGGGTGGTTATGGCGGCGTTCAGCCTTCCACGGCCCGCGCTTCGGCCTCGCCGGTGCAGCGTTCCGAGCTGTCGGCGCCGACGGCGGTGGCAAGCCGCGATCCGTCGACCCGCAACGAAGCCATGGCCCAGCCTTTCCCGTCCGCCCAGCGCCCAGCCGCTCCGTCTCTCGCCGCACCTGCCCGGCAGGCCGCCGCGCCAACCGACAATCTGACGACCGCGACGGTTCGTTCCGACAAGAACGGCTGGCACACGGACGGCGCGTCTTCGGTAACGTTGCGCCCCGGCGAAAGCATTGCCACCATTTCCAACCGCTACGGCGTGCCGGAAAAGGAACTGCTGCGGGTCAATGGCCTGAAAACCGCGTCTTCGGCGCAGGCTGGCCAGTCGATCCTCATTCCGAAATTCGGTCAGGCCCGCAACGCCGCCAAGGATGCCGCCGGCAATATTGCTCTCAACCGCAATGGCGACCAGCCGACACCGCTGCGTGCCCCGGATGGGAATGTGGCCGTGCTGCCGTCGCAGGCTGCCGCCCGTGACAAACTTTCTTCCGAAGCCGGCAAGCTGACGCCTCCGGGCGGCAAGCCGCTGCCACCGAGCGGTGGTTACAAGGTTCAGCCGGGCGACAGCCTGGCGAAGATCGCCCGTGCAAACGGTGTCTCGGTTGCCGCGCTCAAGGCCGCCAACGGCATTTCCAACGAAAGCATTCGTGTCGGCCAGACGCTTGCCATGCCGGGTGCTTCGACCGATGCCATCAAGACCGCCTCGGTTCCGGCCAAGGAAGCAGCTGCGGCCAAGCCGGTCGAAACCGCATCCATCAAGCCTGAGCCCTACAAGGCGCCTGCTGCCGCCGCCACCACGGCGGCGCCTGCCACACCGGCAACCGCAAGTGTCAGTGATATCGAGAAAAAGGCCGACATGGCCTCCATCGCGCCGGAATCCACCGGCATCGGCAAATATCGCTGGCCGGTTCGCGGCGCCGTCATCAACAATTTCGGTGACAATGTCGAAGGCAGCCGCAATGACGGCATCAACATTTCGGTTCCCGAGGGCACGCCGATCAAGGCCGCCGAAAACGGCGTGGTCATCTATGCCGGCAACGGCCTGAAGCAGCTCGGCAACACGGTGCTGGTCCGCCACGACGACGGCAAGGTCACGGTTTACGGCAACGCCGCCAATCTCGACGTACAGCGCGGCCAGAAGGTTCAGCGTGGCCAGACCATCGCCACATCAGGCATGACCGGCAGCGCCAAGCGTCCGCAGGTTCACTTCGAAGTTCGCAAGGATGCGACGCCGGTGAACCCATCAGGTTTCCTTGAATAGGTATTGCGTTCTCAAGGAATGATGAAGCCGGGTGATGAGCCCGGCTTTTTCATTTTTATTGTCGGCTCGGAATTCGTCCCCGGTTCCAGGGGCAATTATCCCCTCACCAATCCCACCGTCCTCTCGATGAAATCGGCAATGGCACCTGTATCATCGAGATCAAAAACGGGCAGGGCCGTGTCCGCCACCTCATGATCTGCGGCAATCGCGATGATATGCGGGTCGAGCGGCGCGAGCGGCTCAGTCTTGGCGGCCTCTACCCGCCGCGCCTCGATCTTCGGCACCGGCTCGTATTTGTAACCCTCGATCAGCACCAGATCGCATGGCGCGAGGCGGGAGAGGATGTCCTCGAAGGAGGGCTCGGGTTCGCCGCGAAGCTCATGCATGACGGCAAAGCGGGTGCCGGAGACGATGGTGACCTCGTGTGCGCCCGCCTGGCGGTGACGCCAGCTATCGGCGCCGACCTTGTCGATATCGAAATCATGATGGGCGTGCTTGATGGTGGAGACACGGTAGCCGCGCGCCGTCAATTCGGTGACGATGCGCACCGCAAGCCCGGTCTTGCCCGAATTTTTCCAGCCGGCAATGCCGAAGACCTTCTGCTCGCTCATGTTTCCATAGTCTCCAGATGGCTGCGCGCCAGCGCCAGTTCATCCGGCGTATTGATGTTGAAGAACGGGTCAAGGCTGCCCCTGGCCGTTTCCAGCGGCGGGAAGGCCACGCCGATGGTGACGTGGCGGGCGAGGAAGGCACGGATGCGGCGGTTTGCATCGTTCTTCAGCCAGTCCTCGAGATCGTCGGCAAGCGCCACCGGCCATAGCGCGAAGACGGGGTGAAGCTGGCCGCTGGAGGCGGCGATGATGATCGCATCGTCCGAGAGGTGCTCGCAAAGCCGCGCCACGAGATCGTCAGGGAAAAACGGGCTGTCGGCGGGCGTGGTCAGGAAATGGCTGCCCGCGGCCTCGCGGTCGCGAAAATGCCGCATACCGGCAAGAACGCCCGCGAGCGGCCCGGCATGGCCGTTCAGCGTGTCGGGCAAAAGCGGCAGGCCGAAACCTTCCGCCCAGCTGCCCTTGTCGGTGATGGCGGCATTGATGGTGACGTCTGAGACCTGCGGTGTGATGCGGCGGATGACATGGGAAAGCAGCGGCGCATCGCCCAGCGTCACCATTGCCTTGTTGCTGCCCATGCGACGCGAGAGCCCGCCGGCCAATATGAGACCAGGGGGCACGAGACCGGGTATTTTTCGGGGAGGGGCGATCATTGCCGCTGTTCCTGCAGCCTTACGACATAGGTGGTGAGAAGGGCGACAAGGCCGGTCGCCAGTATCACCAGAAGAAGCGGCCAGGTTCCGTCCTCCCTGGACAGGACTGAGGAGGCGAGCACTGAAAGTGCCGCCCCGCCGCCGATGGTCATGGCGCCGCCCAGCCCGGAGGCGGAGCCTGCCAGATGCGGCTGGACGCTGACCATGCCGGCATTGGCGCTGGGCAGCGTGACGCCATTTCCGACGCCGATCAGGGCAAGCGGCACGAAGAACGCATAGGCGCTTTCGGCCCCGCCCGTTATCAGCGCGATGGCCGTGACGATGCCGGCGATGGCGATAACATTGCCCGACAGCATCATTCTGCTGATGCCGATCTGGCTGGCATAACGGCCGGAGACGAAATTGCCGAGCATGTAACCGCTGGCCATGAAAAAGAACTGCAGCCCGAGCATGGCGGGTGTCAGCCCGTAAAGCACGCTGCCGACAAAGGGCGCGCCGCCGAGGAAGGAAAAGAACATGCCCGACGAGAAGGTCGAGGTCAGCGCATAACCCCAGAACAGCGGCGAGCGCAGAAGCTCCGGCCAGGCATGGAACTGCTGCGAAAAGCTCGCCGACTTGCTTTGATTGGTTTCGCCGAGATCGAACCAGGCGAGCACCAGAATGCCGGCGCCGAGAAGCGCAAGCAGCGCAAAGCTGGACTGCCAGCCGGAGAAGTCGTTCAGCAACCCGCCGACCGTTGGGCCAACCATCGGCACCACGGACATGCCCATGGTCACATAGCCGATCATCGAGGCTGCCTGCTCCATGGGCACCATGTCGCGCACGATGGCGCGGGCGAGCACGAAGCCGGAAACGACAGCCGCCTGCGCCACGCGCCCGATCATGAAGACGGTAATATCGGACGCCAGCATGCAGACCATCGTGGCGGCGATCATGATCGTGATGCTGGCCAGCATCACCGGACGGCGGCCGAAAAGATCCGAGAGCGGGCCGATGACCAGTTGCAGCAAGGCGGTGGCGGCAAGATAACCCGACACGGCGAACTGCATCACGGCGTAATCGATCTTGAAATAGAGCGCCATGGCCGAAAGCGAAGGCAGGAACAGGTTCATGCACAGCGCCGCGACGCCGGCGATGACCACAAGCGTGATGATATGGGGCGGGGTGGTTCGGTCGAGGAAACGGCTGCTCTTCATGTTATTCTCCCGCCTCTTCCGTTACGGTAGCTTTCGTAACGGAAGCCGGTCGTACTGTGGTTGCGGCCGTGGGTGTCGCGGCCGCGCGCTTGGCCATTTGCGAGCGTTTGCGCAGGCTTTCGCGATAGAAGGTATAAAGGCCCGAACCGATGACGATCATGGCGCCGATGATCGTGTAGCTGTCGATCTTTTCGTTGAAGAAGAACACGCCGATCATGAAACCCCAGAGCAGGCCGGTGTAACGGAAGGGTGCGACGAAGGAAATCTCGCCCGTACGCATCGACAGGATGATGGCCTGATAACCGACCAGCACCAGAATGGCCGAACCGGCCAGATGCGATACGATGGTGAAATTCATCGGCTGCCAGCCGCCGAAAGGCACGATCAGAAGCCCACCCACCGCCATGTTGACGAAGGCGGTAATGACGGTGATGGCGAGTGAGGGCACATCGGCATACATTTTCCGGGTCAGGAGATCACGCGCGGCGGTGACGGCGAGCGAGGCGACGACCAGCAGCGCGCCCGGCGTGAAACCTTCAGGGCCGGGCCTGATGATGACGAGCACCCCAATGAAACCGACGATGATGGCTACCCAGCGCCGCCAGCCGACCGGCTCGCGCAGGAAAAGTGCGGCCCCCAGCGTCACCACCAGCGGCAGGGATTGCAGGATGGCCGATGCGTTGGAAAATTCAATGAGGCCGAGCGCCGTCAGATAAAGAACGGCGGCTGTCACCTCGCAGAGACAGCGCAGGATGATGATGGGCCGCAGCAGGGTCTTCAGCGGTCGCAGCGCGCCGAAATGCCGGGCGGCGATATAGATCAGCACCACGGTCATGACGCCGCGCACGAACATGATCTGGCCGGTATTGATGTAGGGGGTGACGGACTTCGTCAGCGCATCGTTGGCCGTGAAGCTTGCCATTGCGAGCGCCATGAAAAGTGCGCCGCGCGTATTGTCCGTCAATGCCATTCCAAATATCCCAGACCATGCGCAGTATCCCGCCGCCCTTGCCGGGCGAAGTGGGCAGCCTCCCAGGCACGACCACGCATTCCTCCATGCATAGAGACGTGGCACGGTAGAGCTGGCAATTCAACCGTTTATATGGGTGGGTGGACGAGAAAGAAGTTCAGCCGACCTCAGCCGCCAGTCACGCTCATATGGCGGGAGACGGCGGGGCGGTTGTGGGTGCGATCAATGATGAAATCATGCCCCTTCGGCTTGCGCAGCAGCGCTTCATCGATGGCGGCGGAAAGATAGGCATCGCTGTCGGAGGCGCGCAGTGCCGTGCGCAGATCGGCGGCATCGTCCTGGCCGAGACACATATAAAGCGTGCCGGTGCAGGTGAGGCGGACGCGGTTGCAGCTTTCGCAGAAATTATGGGTCATCGGCGTAATGAAGCCGAGCCGGCCGCCGGTTTCCTTCACCGTCACGTAACGGGCGGGGCCGCCGGTCTGGTAATCGCTGTCGACAAGGGTGAAATTCCGTTCGAGATCGGCGCGCAGCTGCGAGAGCGGCAGGTAGCGGTCGGTGCGGTCTTCCTCGATTTCGCCCATCGGCATGGTTTCGATGACAGTCAGGTCCATGCCGCGGCCATGGGCAAAGCGCATCAGTTCCGGCATTTCGGCGTCGTTGAAATCCTTCAGAGCCACGGCGTTGAGCTTGACCTTGATGCCCGCTGCCTGCGCGGCATCAAGCCCTTCCATGACCCGGTCGATATCGCCCCAGCGGGTGATCTGGCGGAATTTCTGGGCGTCGAGCGTATCGAGCGAGACATTGATGCGACGCACCCCGCAATCGGCAAGTTCGGCTGCGAATTTCGCAAGCTGCGAGCCGTTGGTGGTCAGCGTCAGTTCGTCAAGCGTGCCGCTTTGGACATGCCGACCAAGGTTCCTCACCAGCGACATGATGTTCTTGCGCACCAGCGGCTCGCCGCCGGTCAGCCGCAATTTGCGCACGCCGCGCGTTATGAAGACGGAACAGAGCCGGTCGAGTTCTTCGAGCGTCAGCAGATCCTTCTTCGGCAGGAAGGTCATGTGCTCGGACATACAGTAGGTGCAGCGAAAATCACAGCGGTCGGTCACGGAGACGCGCAGATAGGTGATGGCGCGGCCGAAGGGGTCCACCATCGGGGCGTTGTTTTCCGTCAGGGTTTTCGCTTTTTCAAGCGAGCCGGAAAAACTGTTCACGTCTCCATCCTCACCGCGTCACGCGCCGGACACACGGGGCCGACTATGTGGCCTATAGCTGATGTAGTGGCTTGCCTATCGTGAGGCAAGTCCGTAATTCTGACGCATATGACGAGCGTGCGGAAGTGAAAAATGAGCGATGCCTGGCCGACCGAGCTGCTTGTGTCGAAAGACCGGCGTGAATTGACCGTTTCCTTCGACGATGGAAGCATTTACCGGCTTGGCGCCGAGATGTTGCGGGTGCTTTCGCCCTCGGCGGAAGTGCAGGGCCACGGGCCGGGACAAAAGGTCACGGTGCCCGGAAAACGCGATGTCACGATCCGTTCGATGGTCGCCACCGGCAATTACGCGGTGCGCATCGTTTTCGACGATGGCCACGACAGCGGCATCTACACCTGGAAATATCTGAAGGAGCTGGGTGAAACCGGCGACGCGCTGTTTGCCGATTATGAGCGGCAGCTTGCGGAGAAGGGCTTGAGCAGGGAGCCGCGCTTCCGGTAAGCGCCTACTTTCCTCATTCCTGTGACAAGCACAGGAATGAGGGAGGGAGCGCAGGACATCTGAAGCACCATGTCCCGGTAGCAACTAACCCGTTGAATCCTCGCTCTGTCCCGACGAAAATCGTTTTCGCTTTTCACGCCGATGCGCTAGGAAGTGAGGGAGGGAGCACCCTCGTCTTATTGATTTTCAGCGGGGTGGCGTGTGGCAGTAGAAGCGAACGGAAATGATCTGGCCCAAGTGGTCGTGCTGTTGGCGGCGGGCGTTATCGCCGCGCCGATCTTCAAGCGCATCGGTCTCGGCTCGGTGCTGGGTTATCTGGCCGCCGGCCTCGTGATCGGGCCTTATGGTCTCGGTTTCTTTTCCGATTCGCAGGCCATCCTGCATGTCGCCGAACTGGGCGTGGTGATGTTCCTGTTCATCATCGGCCTTGAAATGCAGCCCTCACGATTGTGGTCGATGCGGCAGGATATTTTCGGGCTCGGCGCATTGCAGGTGCTGGTCTGCATGGGTGGCCTGACGCTGGTGGGTGTCAGCCTCGGTTTTCCCGTCATCATGTCCTTCGTTGCCGGTACCGGCTTTGTGCTGACCTCGACGGCGATCGTCATGCAGATGCTGCAGGAACGCAACAGCATGTCGAGCCTGAAAGGGCAGCGCATCATCGCCATCCTGCTGTTCGAGGATCTCGCCATCGTGCCGCTCTTGGCGCTTGTCGCCTTCCTCGGTTCGGGTGGGGAACATGTGACGGCCTCGGAGCGCTGGCTTTCGATCGGGATCGCGCTTGCCGCCGTCGGTGCACTCATCCTCGCCGGCCGTTATCTGCTCAACCCGTTCTTCCGCCTGCTGGCGGCCTCCGGCGCGCGCGAGGTGATGACAGCCGCGGCGCTGCTGGTGGTACTGGGGTCGGCGCTTTTGATGCAGGTCAGCGGTCTTTCCATGGCCATGGGGGCGTTTCTGGCCGGCGTGCTTTTGTCAGAATCATCCTTCCGCCATCAGCTGGAGGCGGATATCGAGCCGTTTCGCGGCATTCTGCTCGGCCTGTTCTTCCTCGGCGTCGGCATGGCTATCGACCTTGCCGTCATTGCCTCGAACTGGCGGCTCGTGGTCGTCAGCGTCGCCGGCTACATGCTGCTGAAAGCCTTCCTGATCTATGGCGTGGCGCGGGCGCTTGGCACTACGCGGCGTGAAAGTCTTGAGCGGGCGGTGCTGATGGCGCAGGGCGGCGAATTCGCCTTCGTACTTTATTCAGCCGCCGTCAGCGCCGGCATTCTCGACCGGGAGGCCAACGCCATTCTGACGGCGACGATCATCATCTCCATGGTGCTGACGCCACTGATGGTCATCCTGCATGACCGGCTGGTGCCGGCGGCGGTTCCCAATACCGACGATCTCGATGTGCCTGAGAATGTCGAGGGCAGCATTCTGCTGATCGGTTTCGGACGTTTCGGCCAGATCGTCAGCCAGCCGCTTCTGGCGCGCGGTTATACGCTGTCGCTGATCGACAAGGATGCCGACTTCGTGCGCGACGCGGCGGAGTTCGGTTTCAAGGTCTATTATGGCGATGGCTCGCGGGCGGAAATCCTGCACGCGGCGGGGGCCAGCACGGCGCGAGCGGTGTTGATCTGCGTTGACGACAAGGACGCGGCCGTGCGGATCGCGGAAATCGTCAAGCATGAATTCCCGCTGGTTCCTGTTCTTGCCCGTGCCTATGACCGCGGCCACGCGATCGATCTGCTGAAGGCTGGCGTCGACTACCAGATTCGCGAGACGCTGGAATCGGCGCTGAATTTCAGCGAGGAAGTGCTGGGTGCCATGGGTGAGGAGCGGGAAGATGCAGCCCGCCTGGTGGAGGAATTCCGTGACCGCGATGAGGAGCGTTTCGCCATGGAAGTCGTCGGCGGCATCTATGCCGGCCGTTCGCTGATCCGCGGCAATGCCCAGCCGGCCGATCTCGTCGCTGCGCGCACCGCGCGCGAGCGGGCGGAGCGGGAAAAGGCGGAAGCGGAAGAATAAGGGATTGCGCCTTTCGGCGGCGCAGGGTGATTTCTAGGGATTGGAACGGACATGACGATCATTCGCACGGTTGAGGAACTGAAGGCCATTTATGACGGCACGAGCGAAGCCTCGGTCGCCAAGGTGACGGCCACGCTGACGGCGGAATACCGGCAGATGATCGAGGCCTCGCCCTTCCTCGCGCTGGCGACGGCGGGGCCTGAGGGCATGGACTGTTCGCCGCGCGGCGACAAGGGTGGCGTGGTGCGGGTGGCCGATGACAGGACCGTGCTGTTGCCAGACTGGCGCGGCAACAACCGCGTCGATTCGCTTCTGAACATCGTGCGTGACCCGCGGGTGGCGCTGATGTTCCTGATCCCCGGTTCCAACACGACGATGCGCATCAATGGCCACGCTGTGGTTTCCGTCGATACGGAGTTGCTGCAGAGCTTCGAGATGGATGGCAAACATCCGCGTACCGTCATCGTGGTGACGATTGACGAGGTCTATTTCCAGTGTGCACGGGCGTTGATGCGCTCGGAACTGTGGAACCCCGCCAATTTCGTCGACCCTGCCTCGCTTCCGACACCCGGCCTGCTGCTCAAGGCGGCGAAGGCGGAGTTCGATCAGGAAACTTATGATCGGGAATGGGCGGTTCGGGCGGCGAAGACCATGTGGTGAGGCATGAATTGCCGCAGCAACAGCTTGGCACTTAAAGGGCATGCACTTGTGTCACCCCGCCCTCATTCCTGTGCTGGTCACAGGAATCCAGTCGACGCGCGTCTGCGCGGCGGGGAAAGTCTTCTCAGCCCAAGGGCTTGGTCTGGCTGGATTCCTGTGACGAGCACAGGAATGAGGGCGTCAAAGGAACGGCTGCTGCCCTCTAATTTTCACGTCCGATAAATCAGCCAGTTCTTGCCGGTATAATTGTTCTGCATGCCGTCCTCGTAAAAGACGGAACGGTTCCGGCCGGTTTCCTTGGCGTGGTAGAGCGCCGTATCGGCATGGCCGTAAAGCTCGCTGGGATTGCTGGCGCGTGCGGCTGATGCGAAGCCTATCGAGATGGTGACCGTGCCGTAATCGGCACCTGATCTCGAATTGCGGAAGGGCGTGCTTTCCAGCGACAGGCGGATGCGTTCGCACATCACCATCACCTCTTCCGGCGTGTTTCCGTCCAGAATGATGGCGAATTCCTCGCCGCCGCTTCGGGCGACGAAACCATCCTTGCGCACATTGGCGCGGATGACGGAGGCGACGGTGGCGAGAATCTTGTCGCCGACCGGATGGCCGAAGGTGTCGTTGATGCGCTTGAAGTGATCGATATCCAGGAGGACGAGCGTGGTATATTGCAGGCCGATGGAGCTGTCATAAACCGAGGCCAACCGGTCGTCGAAAGCGCGCCGGTTAGAGAGGCGCGTCAGCGAATCGGTGTTGGCGATGCGCTTATATTCATCGAGCTCGAGGCGCACCTGATGCATTTCCTCGGCATGGCGGTTGACGTCGTTGAACGTCTTTTCGCCATCGATGATTTTCGAGCCGGTGGCATCGGCCAGCAGTGAAATCGCATTTCTCAGAATATTGTTGCTGGCGGCGTTCTTGTCATCGATGCGCTGGCGCGTTTCGCCGAGAATGCGGTTGTAATTCTCGATGGAGGATTGTTCGCGCTTCAGCGTGCCCAGCAGCGCCTCCAGCTCGCGCCGCAGTTTGTCCTGCGCGTCGTCGATGGAGCGGTTGGGATTGCCTTCGCCGTAACGCGACGACAGCTCGTCCAGATCCTCCTGCGTGACCCGGTTGCCAAGCGCCGCCAGATCTTTCGTGAGCGCCGGGTTCGAGCCGATATAGGCTTCGTAAAACAGACTATAATTACGAGGGATCGGCGAAACACCCATGCTTCGCATGGCATAGGCAATCTGCCCGGCAATGTCGGGCCCCGTGGTTTTGGGCGTGGATGCCGTGTTCATCAAGAAACTCCAGTGAGTCTGCTTATCGACTATGATTATTATTATACGAGCTGTTTTGGAAAGCTTAATTTATGGAAAACTAAATTTTGTTCCCTGAAACTTATTTTTCGTCTATTTTTATCTTATTTAATTGATAATCATCAGTAATTTTCATTTTGTAGGATTTCCGTAGTTTTTGCCTCTACTGTTCGTCTTGGTGCCAGCATCGCATTTATTCTGTCAATCCCAATAACGGGATTCATCTGATTTATTTTGGCACAGCAATGTGGAGAAGTGTCCCGCTAAGGGATAGGGATAGCGCCGTCGAGACTCCGCTTTAAGGCGGTTATTTTTATCCCTCGTGTCGATATACAGGGATGCTACAGTTTTATCCCTGTTTGCCGCGGCTGGCGCTGGCACCATTTGGTGAAGGCGAGGCGACCGATCGGCAAGATTGGGAAAGGGCCTGCTCATCGCGGGCCGAAATCCGGCCCGCTGCCTGTCAGGGCTTCAGCCTTATAACCGGGCATATCGCCCCGGGCGCTGCCTCCGGCGCGTGTGGCGGGCGCACGATCAGGCCATCAGAATGGGCCAATATCTTCATCATGGATGAATCCTGCTTCGCATAGGCTTCCGCTACCAGCGCACCGTTTTCGTCCGCGCTGAAACGGGCGCGCAGATAGTCCTGCCGCTGGTCATTGGCTTTCAGCGGCGTCGCGGTGCGGGCCGATGTGCCGCGCTGCAGCGGCGCACGACGGGCGATCCTGCGGATCAGCGGCTCCAGGAAGAGCAGGCCGCAGACGAGGCTTGCAACCGGATTTCCGGGCAGGCCGAGAACCTGCGTGCTGCCGATCGCGCCGACCATCAGTGGTTTTCCCGGACGCATGGCGATGCGCCAGAAATCGAGCTGCATGCCTTCCGCCTTCAGGGCCGCCTGCACGAGATCATGGTCGCCGACCGAGGCGCCGCCAAGCGTCACCAACACGTCCACCCCGGCCGCAACGGCCCTGCGGATGGCGGCGCGGATGAGGCTGTCATCATCGGCGACGATACCGAGATCGATAACCTCCGCGCCTGCCTGGCGGGCCAGTGCAGCAACGCCAAATGTGTTGGAGGCGATGATCTGCGCGGGTTCAGGCGCGCTCCCCGGCGGCAGCAATTCGTCACCGGTGGTGAGAATGGCGATGCGTGGCCTGCGATAAACTGACAGCGTCGCGTGGTTCATCGCCGCCGCCAGCGTCAGGTCGGAGAAGCCGAGTTCGCGGCCGGCTTCCAGAGCCGTTTCGCCTTCAGTGAAATCCTGCCCGCGCGGGCGGATGTGTCGCCCGGCGGTGACAGCGAAGGCGGTGCGGATTTTTCCGTCGTCCAGCAGTTCGGCGTCTTCCTGAATGAGGATCGTATCGGCGCCATCAGGCACGGGTGCGCCGGTGAAGATGCGCACGGCTTCGCCTTTGCCCACCGTGCCCGCGAAAGCATGGCCGGCAGCCGCCTGACCGATGAGGGTGAGGACCGAGCCGATCTCCGGCGCGTCGGCGCTGCGCAGCGCATAACCATCCATGGCCGAGGCATCGAAGGGGGGCTGGGTAAGGCGCGCGGCCAGATCGGCCGCGAGAACGCGGCCGTCACAGTCGGCAAGCGGCAGGGTCTCGCTGTCCGTTACCGGAACTGCCGCATCCAGAAGGCGTGCGATGGCCTCGTCCACGGGCAGCAGCGGTTTCATTCAGTTCTCCTGTCGCCCGAAATCGCTGGCTTTGAAATCACCGGATTTGCCGCCGCTCTTTTCGAGAAGGCGGATATTGACGATTTCCATCGCCTTGTCGGCGGCTTTCGCCATGTCATAGATCGTCAGGCAGGCGATGGAGACGGCGGTCAGCGCTTCCATTTCCACGCCGGTCTTGCCCGACAGTTTCACCATCGCCTCGACCCGCAGGCCGGGCAGGGCGGCGTCTTCGGTAATATCCACCGCCACCTTGGTCAGCATCAACGGATGGCAAAGCGGGATGAGGTTTGCCGTCTGTTTGGCGGCCATGATACCGGCGAGGCGCGCGGTGCCGATGACATCGCCCTTCTTGGCATTGCCGTCGCGGATGAGCGCCAGCGTCTCCGGCTTCATCTTCACGAAACCTTCGGCCACGGCGACACGGATCGTCTCGGCCTTGTCGCCGACATCGACCATATGCGCTTCGCCGCTGGCATCGATATGGGTGAGCTTCTGGCCAACGCTCATCGGCGTATTATTCCGCGGCCAGAATGCCGGAGTGGCCGGTCAGCAGGGCCTTGGTCGCCGCCGTCACATCGTCCTTGCGCATCAGGCTTTCGCCGACGAGGAATGTGCTGATGCCGCTCTTTTCCAGGCGCTGGCAATCCTCGAAGGTGAAGATGCCGCTTTCGCCGACCAGCAGCTTATCGGCCGGCACGAGGCCTGCGAGCTTCTCGCTGGTTTCGAGGCCGACTTCGAAGGTGCGCAGATTGCGGTTGTTGATACCGAGAAGCGGGGAAGTGAGTTTCAGCGCCCGTTCGGTTTCCTCCGCATCATGAACTTCGATCAGTACGTCCATGCCAAGCGCAAAAGCCTCGTCCTCGAGCCGCTTCGCCTCGTCGTCGGAAAGCGATGCCATGATCAGCAGGATGCAATCCGCACCCCAGGCGCGGGCCTCATGCACCTGATAGGTATCGAACATGAAATCCTTGCGCAGCGCCGGCAGAGCGCAGGCATTGCGGGCGGCGGTCAGGAATTCCGGCGCGCCCTGAAAGCTCGGCGTATCCGTCAGGACCGAGAGGCAGGCGGCACCACCCGCCTCATAGGCAGCGGCCAGCGCCGGCGGGTCGAAATCCGGGCGGATGAGGCCCTTGGAGGGGCTGGCCTTCTTGATTTCGGCGATGAGGCCAAACTTGCCTGCGGCCTGTTTAGCCCGCAGCGCCTTATAGAAACCGCGCGGTGCGCTCTGGTCTGCGGCCATGGCCTTCAGATCGGCCAGCGAAACCTTGGCCTTGGCGGCGGCGATTTCCTCCAGCTTGTAGGTCTCGATCTTTTTGAGAATGTCGCTCATGGTCTCGCTCTCATTCCTGCCCTGAATTGGCTTCGTTGGATACGGCGACCAGACGGTCGAGCGCCGCGGCGGCCTTGCCGCTGTCGAGCGCATCGCTGGCAATCGTCATCGCCTGGCTCAGCGTCTCCGCCTTGCCGGCAATGACCAGCGCCGCAGCCGCGTTGCACAGCGATATGTCACGATAGGCGTTGCGCTTGCCGGAGAGAACCTCGCGCAGCGCCGCCGCATTGGCGATGCCATCGCCGCCCTTCAGATCGTTCATCATGGCCGGCTCGACACCGAAATCTTTCGGTGTCAGATCGAAGGTGCGGATCTTGCCGTCTTCCAGTGCGGCCACATGCGTGACGCCCGTGGTGGTGACTTCATCCATGCCGTCGCCGTGGACGACCCAGATGCTCTCGGAACCCAAATCCCGCAGCACTTCGGCAAGCGGCACCAGCCAGCGTGGCGAAAAGACGCCGAGCAATTGTCGTTTTGCGCCGGCCGGGTTGGAGAGCGGGCCGAGCAGGTTGAAGATGGTCCGGGTGCCAAGTTCGACGCGGCTCGGGCCGACATGGCGCATGGCGGAATGGTGCATCTGCGCGAACATGAAACCGAGGCCAGCCTCAGCGATGCAGCGGGCGATGAGATCGGGGCCGATATCGAGCCTCACGCCGAGCGCGGAGAGGGCATCCGCCGTACCGGATTTGGAGCTCAGCGCCCGGTTGCCGTGCTTGGCGACCGGCAGGCCCGTGCCGGCTGTGATGATCGAGGCCAGCGTCGAGATGTTGTAGGTGCCGATGCCATCACCGCCGGTACCGACGATATCGATGGCATTGGCGGGGGCCGAAACCGGCAGCATGCGGGCACGCATGGAAGAAACCGCGCCGACGATTTCGTCGACCGTTTCGCCGCGCACACGCAGCGCCATCAGGAAACCGCCGATCTGCGACGGGGTGGCTTCGCCCGACATCAGAATATCGAAAGCCGTGCGCGCATCCTCGCGGTTCAGGCTTTCTCCGTTCGCGACCTTGGCGATCAGCGGCTTCAGTTCGGCCATGTCTCGCCCCCCGGTTAGAAACCGACCATCGCCTGATCGGCGAGGGCCTGGTTGATCGTCACACCATAATCATTCTGCAGACGGTTGACCATCTGATCCAGCATGTCGTCGCCGGCCGCGCGGGCAATGGCGGTAAACTGCTGGTCGTCATTGGCAAGCGCGTCTGCCGGGGCATTGGCGTCAACCGAGGTGACCTTGAAGAGGATACGGCTGGAACCGTCGGCATCGGCCGCGGTGCCGACCACGCCTTCGGCGCCCGAGAAGACGGCGGCGATGGTCTGTCGGCCGAAAATCGCATCCTCGCTGGTGCGGCGCAGGCCGGATTTCTGCTCGACGGCAAGGCTTAGCTCACCGGCGACGGCTTCCAGCGTTTCGCCCTTTTCAACGCGGGCCTTCAGCTCGTCGGCCTTCGCTGCAAGCGCGGTGCGCTGCTGCTCTGCCGTCCAGTCGGCCACGACATCGTCGCGGACTTCGGCAAGCGTGCGGTCGCGGGCAGGGATGATCTGCTCGACGTCGAACCAGATATAACCTTCACGGCCGAGATTGATCGGCAGGGCGTCAGTGCCGGGTTCGGTCTTGAACACGTCCTGTGCGAGCTGCGGCGACGGCAGGCCCTCGATCGCATCGCCCTTTTCATTGAGGCCGGCGGCATCGATGGCGTCAATGGTGACGGGCTTCAGGTTGAGCTGCTTGGCGGCATCGGCGAGCGAAGAGCCACCGGCGCGCAGATCCTCATAGCGATCATGCACATTGGTGATTTCTTCCGCGGCGGCGGCAGTGGCGAGGTCCTTGCGGATATCTTCCTTGGCTTCATCAAGCGTGCGGGTGGTTTCCGGCTTGATGCCGGTGACGCGCAGAAGGATCGGGCCGAAGGAACCATCAACCACCGGCGATACGCCGCCATCCTTCTGGATGGCGAAGGCGGCATCGGCAATCGACTGGTCGGGGATGGTATCCTTGGTGAATTCGCCGAGGGTAACATCGGAGGCAGTCTTGCCCTGGTCCTTCACCACTTGGTCATAGGTGGTGTTGCCGAGCCTGATCTGCTCGGCGGCAGCGGCGGCCATTTCCTTGTCCGGGAAGGTCAGCTGCTCTACGGTGCGGCGACCGGCGGTGCGGAAGCTGTCCTTGTGGCTGTTATAATAATCGGCGATCTGCGCGTCCGTTACCGAGGCTGGCTCGGCGATATCGGACGGTTCCAGCTTCACATAGGTGAACTTGCGGAACTCAGGCGCGCGGTACTTCGACTTGTTGGTTTCGAACCAGGGTGTGAGCACGTCGTCGCCCGGTGCCTTGACCGGCGGGATGACGGCGTTGGACAGAATGACGTAATCGACGGCGCGCTGTTCGTTGCGATACTGCTTCAGCGCATCCACCAGCACCTGCGGTGCGGCAAAACCATCGGAGACGGCTTCGACGATCTGGCTGCGGACGGCAACCTTGCTGCGCTCCTTGATATAGTCGTCTTCACGGAAGCCGGAATTGCGCAGGCGCTCGCTGAAGAGATTACGGTCGAACTGACCGTTGACCGACTTGAAGGCCGGGTCCTCGGCGATGAGGTTGGCGAGGCGGTTTTCCGAAAGGCCGAGATTCATCTTCGAAGCCAGTTCGTCAAGCGCCGCACCGGCCGCAAGCTGGCTGAACACCTGACGATCGATGCCGAAGGCCTTGGCCTGTTCGGTCGTCAGTCTCGTGCCGAACTGGCGGCTGAGATCGGAAACCTGGCGCTGATAGGCAAGGCGGAATTCCTGCGGGCTGACCGTCTGGTCGCCCACCGTCATGACGGCATGGGAATTGGCGGTGACAAGCGATGCGGAGACGCCCCAGACGCCGAACGAAACAACAAGCAGGAGAAGCAGCAGCTTGGCTGCCATGGTTCGAGAAGCATTTCTCAGGGAATCGAGCATCGTTATGCAAACCTCACAGGAACGTCATCGCGGTCGCCAGCCTTCCGGCCCGCAACGTATCGGCGTTCCTTAAATCAATCCAAAGGGAAATTGAAGGGAATTTGCCTTGGAAAAACGGGGTTTTGAAAACGCTTGTGTGATTGGAGGGCGGTTTTTCCGCCGTCATCTTCTCCGTATTGCCCTGTGAGACGGCAAAATAAAACCGCCCGGAGGGTCCAGGCGGTTACGAAGAATCATTTTAAAAAGCGCTGAGGCCGATCCGCCGCGCTCAGAAAGCGCGGTTTCGACGGATCGTCGCCTTGAATTCCTCATCCTCACGCCGCATCTCGGCGACGACGGAGATCATCGACGTCACGAACATTACGCTGATCAGGGCCAGAAGCATCGTCAGAAATGTGAACATGATATCGTCTCCTAGAGTTTTGAGGAAATTCTCCCCGATACTCAGTAATAATTCATATACTGATAACGGGCAGTCAGCTGCGGGTAGTCCGGTCCCTGGGCTTCAGGCTTCTGATCATAAAGGCTAAACGTCGTTGCTACCATCGCGATAACCAGAACTGTCCAGGCGGTGCTGATGACACTGATTTTCGCCGAAGTTGACTGTTTTTCTCTTACAAACATCTGTCTGTTCCTTTGGTTTTTTATTAACGCACCATGTTTCAACATGTTCCGCGTTAACCGTAAAAATCGATTAGCATCGCCCCGGTGAAACTTCCTTGAATGGCTCGTTCATCTGGCGTTCAGAAAACTGGCGAGGGGCGTCATTCGAGAAAAAGATACTCAGCTGCGAATGATGCGATGACCGAAAGGACGATCATGAAGGCCAGCATTTTCAATTCTCCGGGTGATTAACGGGTGAGGGGCGTTTCGGTTTCCCGATGCTGTGCATTTAAACAAAATAGCTGTGAAACCGCACTGAACGGCCCGTTCATGCGCGGTTCACGCCACCCTTCCGGTTGTGGTGCGTGGTTATAAAGTCTTGCGCCGCGTGGCTCTCCATGACAAAAGGCGGGCACATGAATATCCAGCATCGAAGCGCGCCCACCATCTGAGAGCGATATGACGATTGCCTTTTATCCAGGATCATTCGATCCGATGACCAACGGACATCTGGATGTGCTTATCCAGGCGCTGAACGTGGCGTCGAAAGTCATCGTCGCCGTTGGCATCCATCCCGGAAAAGCACCGCTGTTCAGCTTCGACGAGCGGGCGGCACTGATAAGCCGGGCGCTTTCCGAAACCCTGCCGGGCGAGGCGGCGCGCGTGGAAGTCGTGTCCTTCGACAATCTGGTTGTCGATGCCGCCCGCCAGCATGGCGCGCGCCTTCTTTTGCGCGGCCTTCGCGATGGCACCGATCTCGATTATGAAATGCAGATGGCCGGCATGAACCGCCAGATGGCGCCTGATATTCAGACCGTGTTCCTGCCCGCCGGCACCTCGTCGCGACCCATTACAGCCACATTGGTCCGGCAGATCGCCGCCATGGGCGGCAATGTCGACGCCTTCGTGCCGAAAGCCGTGCTTGAAGCCCTCAACGCCAAGCTGAAGCGCTGACTTCAGCCTTACATTCTGGAGCCAATCCGATGAAACTCGTTCGATTTGCCTTTGCCGGCGCCCTGTTTGCCGGTGCGCTTGCCGCCAGCACTTTTGCTTCGGCTGCTGAACTTCTGACCGTCCAGCTGAAGGACGGCCCTGTTGTCATCGAACTGATGCCTCAGGTTGCGCCCAAGCATGTGGCGCAGATCGAGGCGCTGGCGAAAAAGGGCGCTTATGACAACGTTGCCTTCCACCGCGTCATCGACGGGTTCATGGCGCAGACCGGTGACGTGCAGTATGGCAACATGGAGAAGGGCTTCAATGCCCAGCGCGCCGGCACCGGCGGCTCCGACATGGCCGATATTCCGGCTGAATTCTCCAAGACACCGTTCACGCGCGGCGTGGTCGGCATGGCTCGCTCCAGCGATCCGAATTCCGCCAATTCGCAGTTCTTCATCATGTTTGCCGACGGTCCGTTCCTGAACGGTCAGTACACCGTGGTCGGCAAGGTCGTGTCCGGCATGGAAGCCGTGGACAAGATCAAGCGCGGCGCCGGCGGCAACGGCGAAGTTTCCAACCCCGACCGGATGATCAAGGTCACCGTCGGCAAGAAGTAAGGTAGGGCAATAGAGCCCGAAAAGAGGAGAATAACCATGGCCGAGATCAAGGATCCGGAAAACACCATCATCATGGAAACGACGACCGGCAAGGTCGTGATCCAGCTGCTTCCGGAAGTTGCGCCGGGCCACGTTGCCCGCATCAAGGAACTGGTATCGGAAGGTGCTTATGACGGCGTCGTGTTCCACCGCGTCATCGAAGACTTCATGGCCCAGACGGGCGACGTGAAGTTCGGCAAGAAGGGTTCTGAGAGCTTCAACCCGGCCCGCGCCGGCATGGGCGGCTCCGAGAAGGAAGACCTGAAGGCGGAATTCTCCGCCATTCCGCACGTTCGCGGCACCTGCTCCATGGCCCGTTCGCAGAGCCCGAACTCCGCCAACTCGCAGTTCTTCATCTGCTTCACGGATTCCCCGTGGCTGAACAAGCAGTACACGGTCTGGGGCCAGGTCATCGAAGGCATGGAAGCCATCGACAAGATCAAGCGCGGCGAGCCGGTGAAGGATCCCGATTCGATCGTTTCCATGAAGCTTGCTTCTGCGGCTTAAGAGATATTGCATCACGCCGCTCCGCAGGCGACTGCGGGGCGGTTCGAATGTGAGAAGTGTTCGAACCTCTCCGTCGTCATCCTCGGGCTTGTCCCGAGGATCTAACCACGTTGACGTCGTGGATCGTTAGATCCTCGGGACAAGCCCGAGGATGACGTCGAGTGTAGAAGCACCCCTGTCACCACCTTCCACCCGCCCCATGCCATGCAGGGCGGGTTTTGATATTTTCGAGAGCCCTTGCAATGCGTGTAGACCTGTTCGATTTCGACCTGCCCGAGGAGAATATCGCCCTTCGCCCGGCGAACCCGCGCGACAGCGCGCGCCTGCTGGTGGTCGATCCGAATGAAAACCGCATGGAAGACCATCGCGTCTTCGACCTGCCGTCCTTCCTGAGGCCCGGTGACGCGCTTGTCTTCAACGACACCCGTGTCATTCCCGCCCAGCTCGAAGGTGTGCGCCTGCGCGAAGGTGCGCCGGAAACGGCGGTGTCGGCGACGCTGCACATGCGTGCCGATCAATCCCGCTGGAAGGCTTTCGCGCGGCCCGGCAAGCGCATCAAAGAAGGCGACCGTATCCGTTTCGGTTATGAGCGCGACACTGTTAATTCATCCAGCGGGGCCTGCGGTCTTGCCCATCTCGAAGCCACCGTCGAGGAAAAGGGCGAGGAGGGCGAGATCACGCTGCTTTTCGACGTTTCCGGCCCGGTGCTGGATGAGGCGATAGCCTCTATTGGCCATATTCCTTTGCCGCCTTACATCGCCGCCAAGCGGCCCGAGGACCAGCAGGACCAGACCGACTATCAGACCATTTACGCCCGCGAGAAGGGTGCGGTTGCCGCCCCCACCGCCGGGCTGCATTTCACCCCCGATCTGTTCGAAGCGCTCGACAGTGCCGGCATCGAACGGCATTTCGTGACGCTTCACGTTGGGGCAGGCACCTTCCTCCCGGTAAAGTCCGATGATACCGACGATCACAAGATGCATTTCGAGATCGGGTATGTGTCGCAAGAGACTGCTGACCGGCTGAATGCGGTGAAGGCGCGGGGCGGGCGCATCGTCTGCGTCGGTACCACCTCGCTGCGCCTGATCGAAAGTGCGGCCACCGAAGATGGCACCATCCACCCATGGTCCGATGCCACCGGCATCTTCATCACGCCCGGATATCGCTTCCGCGCGGTCGATATGCTTATGACCAATTTCCACCTGCCGAAATCGACGCTGTTCATGCTGGTTTCGGCTTTCTGCGGTCTCGAAACGATGCGTGACGCTTATAAGCACGCCATCGAAACCGGATACCGCTTCTATTCCTATGGCGATTCCAGCCTGTTGTTCCGGAAAAACTGATGCACGAGAAATTCACCTTCACCCTGAAAGCCACGAGCGGCGGCGCGCGCCTTGGCGAAGTCGCCATGCCGCGCGGTGTCATCCGCACGCCCGCCTTCATGCCGGTTGGCACCGTTGGCACCGTCAAGGCCATGTATCTCGATCAGGTACGCGAGCTGGGCGCCGATATCATTCTCGGCAATACCTATCACCTGATGCTGCGGCCCGGCCCGGAGCGCGTTGCCCGTCTCGGCGGTCTGCACGAGCTGATCCGCTGGCCGCACCCGATCCTCACCGACAGCGGCGGCTTTCAGGTGATGTCGCTTTCCGGCCTGCGCAAGCTCGACGAGAAGGGCGTGACCTTCAAGAGCCATGTGGACGGTTCGCTGCACCACATGTCGCCGGAACGCTCGATCGAAATTCAGGGCATGCTCGATTCGGACATCCAGATGCAGCTCGATGAATGCATCGCGCTGCCGGCCGAGCGCAAGGAGATCGAGCGTGCCATGGAAATGTCGCTGCGCTGGGCCGAGCGCTGCCGCGTCGCCTTCGGCGAGCAGCCCGGCAAGGCCATGTTTGGCATCGTGCAGGGCGGCGACCAGCCGGATCTGCGTATCCGTTCCGCTGAAGGGCTGAAAGAGCTTGATCTCAAGGGTTATGCCGTTGGCGGTCTTGCTGTCGGCGAGCCGCAGGATGTGATGCTCGGCATGCTCGATATTACGCTGCCGGTGCTGCCCACCGAAAAGCCGCGTTACCTGATGGGTGTCGGCACGCCTGACGATATCCTGAAATCGGTGGCGCGCGGCATCGACATGTTCGACTGCGTGATGCCGACCCGTTCGGGCCGTCATGGACTGGCCTTTACCCGCCGTGGTCGCGTCAATATCCGCAACGCCCGGCATGCCGAGGATATGCGCCCGCTCGACGAGCAGTCCAACTGCCCGGCCTCACGCGATTATTCCCGCGCCTATCTGCATCATCTCACACGTTCCAATGAAGCGCTGGGCGGCATGCTGCTCTCCTGGCACAATCTTGCCTATTACCAGGAGCTGATGCAGGGTATCCGCAAGTCGATCGAGGAAGGCCGTTTCGCCGATTTTTATGCGGAAACCATCGAAATGTGGGCGCGGGGCGACATAGACCCGGTCTGATCTTTTCCGACTCTTCCTCCTGTTGCGGACGCTTTCCTTGGCACATGCGCCTTACGTTCTTTTCCGGGATGACACGACCGGCACGGTGACAGCCTTCACCGAGCCGGAGGAAATCATCGTCGCGGACGAGCCCGAGGCGTTTTTTACCGCGCTTCAGCGCATGGAAGAGTTGCGCCGTGCCGGGAAATATCTCGCCGGCTATATGTCCTACGAGGCTGGTTTCCTGTTCGAACCGAAACTTGCGCCTTTTGCCGCCGAGCCCCGCAATGTGCCGTTTCTGAATTTCGGCGTCTTCTCCGGCCCGCAGCCGGATGAGGGTCGCTTTGCGCGGCCTGACGCGGTGCCAGATGCGGACGCGTTTCTTTCCGATCCGGTAGCGGCCTGGACGCTTCCCGAATATCAGCAGCGTTTCGAGCAGCTGCACGATCATCTGCGCCGGGGAGATTGTTACCAGGGCAATCTGACCATGCCCGTGCATGCCCGCTGGAATGGCGATCCGCTGACGGCCTTCTGGTCGCTGATTGAACGCCAGCCGGTGAAATACGGCGCGCTGGTTGATCTTGGCGGCCCGATCATCCTGTCACGTTCGCCGGAACTGTTTTTCTCGGTCGATGGCGAGGGTTTTATCGAAACCCACCCGATGAAGGGAACCACGCCGCGCGGCGCGAATGCGCAAGAGGACCGGGCGATCATCGCGGCGATGCTTGAGGATGACAAGACGCTCGCCGAAAACCGCATGATCGTCGATCTCCTGCGCAACGACATTTCCCGCATCACCGAAGTCGGCAGCCTCGATGTGCCGCGCCTGTTCGATATCGAGACTTATCCGACCGTGCATCAGATGGTCAGCCATGTCAGGGCGAAACTTCTGCCCGAGGTGACCGTGGAGGACATTTTTTCGGCCCTGTTTCCCTGCGGCTCGGTCACCGGCGCGCCAAAAATGTGGGCGATGAAAATCCTGCGTGAACTGGAAGCGTCGTCGCGAAACGCCTATTGCGGCGCGATCGGCTTTATGTCCCCCAATGGTGATATGCGGTTTTCGGTGGCGATCCGCACGATGACGCTGTTCGATGACGGCCGTGGGGTCTTTAATGTCGGCGGCGGCATCGTGTTCGATTCCGTGGCGGAGGCGGAATATGATGAGTGTCTGCTGAAATCGAAATTCGCGGTGGGGGACAGGTTGCTGCGGGGGTGATTATCGCCCGATCACCTCAAACGCCCCATCCTCCACCAGCACTTCCTTGGCTGCCGCATGGCTGAGAAAACCCCAAGGGCTGGCGCTTGCGCCATAGGCGCCCGATTGCAGGATGGCGACGAGATCGCCGGCGTTCAGTTTCGGCAGTGCCGCATTGCGGGCGAGCGTATCGAGCGGGGTGCAGAGCGGGCCGACGATGGTGGCTGTCTCATCGTGTGCCGCCTGCATCATGGCCGGTGCGACGATGGGGTAGTTGCGTTTGACGATCTGGCCGAGATTGCCGGAGGCTGCCAGGTGGTGGTGCATGCCGCCATCCGTGACCACGAAGGTGGTGCCGCGCGAGGTCTTTACCGAGTTGACCTCTACCACATAGAGGCCGCCAGGGCCGGCGAGGAAGCGGCCGGGTTCGACTATGACATGGGCATCGGCGATCAGCGGATGCTCTTTAAGAAGCGCCTTGAGATCGGGAATGGCGGCAGCCACCTTGGCGAGATCGAGCGGTGTTTCCCCGGCGAAATAGGGGATGCCGAGGCCGCCGCCGAGATCGATGGTTTCGAGCGGTTTGCCGAGCATGTCAGCCATGCGACCTGCAAGAGCGATGGCGTGTCGCCATTGGGACACAAGCATGTCTGCATCGAGGATCTGCGTGCCGCCGTAAATATGGATACCAACGAGATCGATATGGCGGACGTTCGCAAAGAGCTTCAGGACGTTTTCCAGTTCCTCCTCGTCGAAACCGAAGGCCGTGGCCTTGCCGCCCATGCGCATGGCGCCCGCCTGCGCATCCGGCACCGGATTGATGCGGATCGACGCCTTGACCGGCCTGTTGATCGCCTCGATACGGGCGATTTCTTCCGCACTCTCGATGTGGATTTCACCGATACCGCCCTCGATCACTTCGCGCAATTCGGCCATGCTCTTGCCGGGGCCGGCGAAGATGATGTTATCAGGCGCGACGCCGGCCTTTACAGCGGCGCGATATTCGCCAACGGAGGCGATTTCCGCGCCGGCGCCTTCTTCGCGGAAAAGTGAGATGATGGCGGGCAGGGGATTGGCCTTCACCGAATAATAGATATCGGCAAAACCGGAAAGCGCCGTTTCGAGATCGCGATAGGCTTGGCGCATGGCGCTGTTATCATAGAGAAAACACGGGGTCCCGGTTTCTGCAACGATATCGCGCACCGAAAGTCCGCCGATCAATAGATCGTTTTCGCTGATATCGAATAACCCGGCGGCAAGGGCCGGGCCGTGGTTCTGGGATTTATCCGTGGGCGCCATTGTCCGTCCGTTCGCGCACCAACGCGCGGTAATCCACCTTGCCATTGGCGGTGATCGGCAGCCGCTCGACCAGTTCGATGGCGCGCGGGATCATGAAGGGGGCGAGCATTTCGGCGGCTTGTCGCAGCGCTGCCGAAACATCGATAGTCTCACTGGCCGCGGTTGCCACGGCATGCACCTTTTCACCGGCAAACGGGTCCGGCAGGCCGATGACGGCAACCTCACGGAAAAGCCCCGTCGACATCAGGCTTTCCTCGACCTCAGTCGGGCTGATGCGATAGCCCGAGGATTTGATCATGGCATCGTTGCGGGCAACAAAGCTGAAGAAGCCGTCCTCGTCTTCCACCGCAAGATCGCCGGAGTAACACACGGTCTCGCCGCCGCGCGCAGCCGGAATGAAAGGGTGAGGGCGCAGGACCTTGGCGGTGTCTTCCGGCCGGTTCCAATAGCCGAGAGAGACGGTTGGACCGCGATGCACGAGAATGCCGGGCTCGCCCGGTTTTGCCCTTTGTCCCTTGTCGGTGACGATGAAGATTTCACATTCCGGGATGGCTTTGCCGATGGAGGTCGGGCGGCGGTCGATTTCGTCCGGCGGCAGGAAGGTGGAGCGGAAGGCCTCGGTCAGGCCATACATCAGGTAGATTTTCGTGTCCGGCAGCTTTTCGCGCAGCGCCTTCACGGTCTCCTGCGGCACACGCCCGCCGGAATTGGTGATGTAGCGCAGATGCGGTAGGGGCGTTTTCGCGAGCAAAGGGGCTGCCCGCGTCAGGATCGCCCAGATGGTCGGCACGCCGGCAAGGCCGGTGATGGCCTGGTCGCGCAGGTCGCGGACGATCTCGTCGCCCAGCCGGAAGGTGGAGATAATAGTGGTCGCGCCCTGTTCCACCGCCGTCAGCAGCTGGTTGAGGCCATAATCGAAGCTGAAGGGCAGGAGGGAGAGAATGCGGTCCTTGCCGGTAATATCGAGATAGGTACGCACGATCCGCGCACCGGCCAGAAGATTGCGGTGCGACAGCATCACACCCTTGGGCGAGCCGGTGGAGCCGGATGTATAAAGGATGGCCGCGAGGTCTTCACCGATTGCCGCCGAAGGGCGGGCGGCAGTGTTTTTGCGTGCCGTGATCTCTTCCACCGGCAGGATCGTGACATGCGGAAGGTCAGTCAGGGCCGTCTTCAGCTCATCCATCATTGCCATGCTGCTAATGACGATCTTCGCGCCGCAGTCGCTGACGATATGGCGAATTTGCTGCGCCTTCAGCAGCGCATTGACCGGAACGAAAACGCTAGATGCCATGCTGACGCCGAAGATCGACCAGCATTCCTCGATGCCGCGTGGCAGGTAAATGACGACGCGATCGCCGCGCTCTGCGCCTGCTTCATGCAATGCCGCTGCACAATGTGCTGCTGCCTCCGCGAATTCGCGATAAGTCAGCGATTGTTCCTTATGCACAAGCGCCTGATCCTCGCTTGCCGCACGGGCAGCCAGAAGATGGTGCAGCAGGAAATGCGGTGTCATTTCCTCCGTTCCCTCAGAACGAAGGTGATGAGATCGGCGGGCGTGCCGAGATTGTCAGGGGTGAAATGCTCGTCATTCAGAATGATGCCGAAACTTTCGCCGAGAAAGACCATCAGTTCCAGAAAGCCGAGCGAATCGATCACGCCGCCTTCGAGAAGCTCGGTGTCGGCGGAGAAAGGCGCGTAGGCGGGAAAACGGTCAGCAAGGTGGGAATAAATGGTGTCGGCAACGTCGATTTCATTTTCTTTCGCCACGAGCATGCTTGTTCTCCAATTCCCCGTTTGATCCTCATGGACCCGCCCCGGAACGACGCTTTGCCTGTAAAGGCCAGGATTCCATCAGGTCACGCAGGATTCACTAGAATACCTAGGGTGGCAATAACACCAACTCTGAGTATGTTTCGTTAATAAATTGTGGGTTCCATGCGCCTTTTACTTGTATTGGCGCGAATTTATGTGCGGCAAAGCCACCGGCGCGACGGTCTTTTTCGCAAGCCGCCATGGTCAGGGCAAGCCGGCCTTTGCCAAGCAGGTGGCGGGCAATGGCGGGCAGGTGCCGTTGTGCGATCTGCCGGTCCTCGCAATAGATCAGACGGGCGGAGGGCAGTTTTTTCGTCGTGGTTTTCAGGAATACCAGCGGGTGGCGTCGGCCTTCCGCCTCCAGGATGGCCACGATGCAGCCGAGACGGGCGTGGTCTTCCAGCATCTCGCGTATTTTAGAAGACAGGGTTTCCGCCGTTGTCTGCGTCAGCGGATGAAGCCGCGCGCCTGCCGGACGAAATGCCGCCAGCGGCAGGGGATAAAACAATGTGCAATCCGTCACCGTGTGAAAACCCAGCCGCTCGTTCAGCTTGCTGGCTTCGGGCGAGGCGGTGAGATCGGTGAAGAGTTCGTTTTCGTCCGATGACGCCATCTGCAGCATGCGCGGCGCGAACCAGCGGCAGGACGGTTCGACATACCAGCTTGAAAGATTGACGATAACCCGGCCGGTATCGGGCAGGCGGCTTCTGATCGTCAGCAGCACACCTGCGGCATCGTCGCCCTTCATCAGCAACTGGCCGATCGGGCCGAGATGACGCCGCTCGTGATGTTCACCGATAAGCGACAGGCCACGCGCCCAGAAGGCCTCGCTTTTTTCCGGGAAACCTTTCGCCAGAAGGCCAACGGCGGCGGCGCGGTTTCCGTTGTCTATCGGTACGATTTTCAGGGGTCGCTCTCCGCTCACTGGCCTTGCTCTGGCCGGGGAGAGATTTTCAACTCCGCCGCGCAGTATTGGCTTACGACGATAGATTTACCGTGCCGTTAATCGCCATGGCTGCAGGAGGCCGGCGGCGATCACATTTGCATGAATGGCGGGCGCACCGTCAGGCGCGCCCACCTTCGTCTGGAATCAATAAACAACGACCCCGCGGATCGATTCACCCTTGTGCATCAGCTCGAAGCCCTTGTTGATGTCTTCGAGCGGCATGGTGTGGGTGATCATCGGGTCGATCTGGATCTTGCCTTCCATGTACCAGTCGACGATCTTCGGCACATCCGTGCGGCCGCGTGCGCCGCCGAAGGCCGTGCCCATCCAGTTGCGGCCGGTGACCAGCTGGAACGGACGCGTGGAGATTTCCTGGCCGGCGCCGGCGACGCCGATGATGACCGATTTGCCCCAACCGCGATGCGAGGCTTCCAGCGCCTGGCGCATGACCTTGGTATTGCCGGTGCAGTCGAACGTATAGTCCGCGCCGCCGATAAGGTCGCCATTACGCTTCGTCATGTTGACGAGATAGGGCACGATGTCGTCGCCGACTTCCTTCGGATTGACGAAGTGGGTCATGCCGAATTTTTCGCCCCAGGCCTTGCGGTCGTTGTTGATATCGACGCCGATGATCATGTCCGCACCGGCAAGACGCAGGCCCTGCAGCACGTTGAGACCGATGCCGCCGAGACCGAAGACGATCGCCGTGGAGCCAATCTCGACCTTGGCGGTGTTGATGACGGCGCCGATACCGGTCGTGACGCCGCAGCCGATGTAGCAGACCTTGTCGAAGGGCGCGTCCGGGTTGATCTTGGCCAGCGCGATTTCCGGCAGGACGGTGAAATTCGAGAAGGTCGAGCAACCCATATAGTGGTAAATCTTGTCCTTGCCGATCGAGAAGCGCGAGGTGCCGTCAGGCATCACGCCCTGGCCCTGGGTGGCGCGGATGGAGGTGCAGAGATTGGTCTTGCGCGAGGTGCAGGAGTAGCATTCGCGGCATTCCGGCGTGTAGAGCGGAATGACGTGGTCGCCCTTCTTGACCGAGGTGACGCCGGGTCCAACATCAACGACGATGCCCGCACCTTCATGGCCGAGGATTGCCGGGAACAGGCCTTCCGGGTCAGCGCCAGAGAGGGTGAAATCGTCGGTGTGGCAGATGCCGGTCGCCTTGACTTCGATCAGCACTTCACCGGCGCGGGGACCTTCAAGCTGAACGGTCATGACCTCGAGCGGTTTTCCTGCCTGAATGGCAACGGCGGCGCGAACGTCCATATTCGATCTCCTCAGTCTTTTAATATCAAAGTAAAAAGGTTTTGCCCGAGCGCGGCTGGCCGGGCAAGGCAAAATCCGGTGACCCGGAATGGAAAAAGGGCGTGTGCGGTCACACGCCCCTTTATTCTGGCTGATAGATGCGGGCAGGGCCTATGGCGTTGCGTCGCTCTCTTGTTTCGTTGCGACGCGTTCCACGCCAAGCCACGCCGCACAATCCTTCAGCGCCCGCGCTGCAACCAGCTGGCGTTTCATGATCGTCTTGTCCTTGCCGCGAAAACGTTTCACACCATCAGGCTTGACGATGGAGCCCGGCTCCAGTTCCGGGAACAGTCCGAAATTGATGTTCATGGGCTGAAAGGAACGCTTGCCCGGCTCATCATCGGATGAGAGGTGGCCGCCGGTGATGTGGTTGAGGAGCGAGCCCAGCGCCGTGGTGGCCGGCGGCAGGCTCGGGGCCTCGCCCTTGCGCTCCGCAGCGGCGAAGCGGCCGGCGAGCAGCCCGACGGAGGCGCTTTCCACATAACCTTCGCAGCCGGTGATCTGGCCGGCAAAACGCAGGTCGGGCCGCGATTTCAGCCTCAGCGAGCGGTCGAGCAGGATGGGAGAATCGATATAGGTATTGCGGTGCAGGCCGCCGAGGCGCGCGAATTCCGCATTTTCCAGACCCGGAATCATGCGGAACACGTCCGCCTGCACACCGTATTTAAGCTTGGTCTGGAAACCGACCATGTTGTAGAGCGTGCCGAGCGCATTGTCCTGCCGCAACTGGACGACCGCATAGGCCTTGACCGTGGGGTTATGCGCGTTGGTCAGCCCCATCGGCTTCATCGGGCCGTGGCGCAGCGTCTGACGGCCGCGCTCCGCCATGATCTCGATCGGCAGGCAGCCGTCGAAATAGGGCGTGCCTTCCCATTCCTTAAAACCGACCGTGTCGCCGGCGATCAGCGCGTCGATGAAGGCGTTATATTGCTCCTCATCCATCGGGCAGTTAATGTAATCCTTGCCCGTGCCGCCGGGGCCGACCTTGTCGTAACGCGACTGATACCAGCAGATATCCATGTTGATGCTGTCGCGGTGCAGGATGGGGGCAATGGCGTCAAAGAATGCCAGCGCATCTTCGCCCGTCTCAGCCTGAACCGCTGCTGCCAGATCAGGTGAGGTGAGCGGGCCGGTGGCGATGATGGTGCTGCTCCATTCCTTCGGGGGCAGGCCTGTTACTTCTTCGCGGACAATTGTCACCAATGGGTGATTTTCAAGCATATCCGTCACGGCCTGCGAAAACCCGTCACGGTCGACGGCCAGTGCGCCGCCGGCCGGCACCTGGTGTTTGTCGGCGCAGGCGATGATCAGCGAACCGGCAAGCCGCATTTCGGCATGGATGACGCCAACCGCATTGGCCGTCGCGTCGTCGGAGCGGAAGGAGTTGGAACAGACCAGTTCCGCCAGCGTATCGCCCTTATGCGCATCCGTGCCGCGCACGCCGCGCATTTCGTGCAGGATGACGGGCACGCCGCTCTCAGCAATCTGCCATGCGGCTTCCGAGCCGGCCAGTCCGCCGCCCACGACGTGAATGGGAGAATGGGTCTTGTCTTGCATACTGGCGTCCATGAACCGCACGCGGGGCAAAGCTCCCGTCCGGCGGCTGTCATTCGAGTGATGGTTCCGCGCGGGTCCCTTGGGGACGCGGCATTGTTGCGGGATGCACTAGCATGCATGGCCGGGGCAGCCAAATGTTTTTGCGGGGGGAATAAGCGCGGAAATAGCCGATTGGCGTTATGGATCGAGCGCATGCCACTTGTTTCTTCTCGTCGCTGGCGAGAAGAAACATGCTGCGATGCCGGGCGCTTTTCCAAAGGCTGGTTTCTCCAGCCGAACCCCCGGAATCAAAAACGGCGCCAGAGGCGCCGTTTTCTTAAAACCTGTCGCTCGATCGTCGCGCCCTGGAGGTCGGGCAGCGGGACGATCTTTTACGCCTTAGCGGAACGAACGGGAAGCAACGTTACGGATGTCGTAACGTGTCAGGCCGATGTCGCTCAGGGCCTGGTTGGACAGGCTGCCGAGTTCGTTGATCGTGCGGCGGTAGGAGATCCAGTTCTTTGCGATGCGGATAGGGTTCATGATCGTTTCCTCAATCTTTCTTTGATTTCGTCGGCCGGCTCAGTGTTTCTGTGCTCTCGGCTGTTGAGGTTTTATATATAGACATTAGGCCATGTTGTGCAGTGCAGAATTTAGGCTACTGCCATGCATTTGTGCACTATGTCGGCTAAATTTGCGGCTTCAAGCGGCACCTGAGCAAATTATGGGCGGAAGTGCCTGCGTTTCGGGCGTTTTTGCTGGATTCGGCTGATGCGGAGGGTTTTGGCGGGTGTTTCGGGCCGGCGGAGGAGGCCGGAGGGCCTGCCGGTGCTGCTTTGACGCATGCGTTTTGATGCGTCATGCCGTGAAAGATGCACGACGATGCATTTGGGTGTTCGGAGCCCAAACGAAAAAAGGCCAGAGGCGGGAGCCTCAGGCCTTTTTGGGGAAATCGTCTGCGCATCCGCCGCAATGAGCGGCGGCGCGTTTTATTATTAGAAGCCGACGGCGGTCTTGGCGACGCGGCGGATGTCCTGACGGCCGATGCCGAGGTCATTCAGTTCGCGGTCGCTCATGCGGCCGAGTTCGGTTACGGTCTGACGATACTTGCGCCAGTTGGTCAGCGAGCGTGCAATGTTCATTTTCATCTTCCTCTTCGTGCTGTTCAGTCTCTGCGGCCAGTCTTGGGAGGCTTTGGTCCGGGGCTGAACTGATCTCTGTATGACCATGAATATAATCGGTTTAAGCGAAACAAAAACAGACAAAGCAAGATGTCACCTATGCACGAAACGCAAGGCAAGCCGGTAAATTGACCCGATTGCGTTGATTCATGCATAATTTGTGACCAATTTATGAGCTTTTGGTGGCTATAGAGGGTTCTGCGATGCGAAGACGTGCGGCGGAGCCGGTACAATCCCGGTGCGGGGCCGTGGGCGAAGGCGGAAGGCTGGATTGCGGGTTTGACAGCGGGCAACCCTTCGGCACTGCCAGCCGCAAGCGGTGCTATATATAATGTCAGCATAGCCGCATAAATATTGCCCGCCGTGCCGGATGCGCTTCCCTTGCAGGCGCGGGGCTGCATTGAGAACGAAGGGTGGAGATGCGGGTGGTTTTCCTGTTCGGGACAACGCCTGCCTGATTGCCTGTTCATTTCCATCCCGCGCTGGTGGCAAGCAGCGGAAGAGGGCTCGCCGCCTTCCACCAGTTAGGTGCGGTCAATAAAAGTCCGAAGGAAACGAAAGGCGGCCATACGGCGTGCTTGACCCTTTCAGAACATTGTGACATACCGCCGCCCAACGTGCGGGTATGGCGGAATTGGTAGACGCATTGGTTTTAGGTACCAACGCTTCGGCGTGGGAGTTCGAGTCTCTCT
>Ga0099826_10000086_pt1 | contig 46381 bp, 40 predicted proteins | sample Mtrugardesep15_FD_76830 | JGI IMG/M metagenome (GOLD analysis project Ga0099826, IMG submission 76830) | Root nodule microbial communities of legume samples collected from California, USA - M. trunc garden sep15 | ecosystem: Host-associated > Plants > Roots > Nodule | place: USA: California... | reverse complement strand
GCTTTGTAAAGGACTCCATAGGCGGCGCGTTCGAACTGATGGCCCTGTCTACACTGAAACCGGTACTTTGCGCCTACGCCTTGCCACTCGGTGGACAGGCATACCAATCCTTGGGCGGCGGAAACGGCGACCATTTTGGCCAATGCGCGTTCCGAGCGCGAGAGACTGTTACTGGAGGGGCGTTCCATCAGCAGCGTCGTCAGTCCACGATGGTCGAGCGCATGCGGTCGACAGTGCGATTGCTCGCCAGCCCTAGGCGGCGGCTAACGTCGTCGGCCGCCATACCCTGCAGCAGCGCGCGCCGGCAGTAGGTGTTGCGCAGGATCCGAGGGCTCATATCGGGTGCGCGGTAATCGATGGCTTCGAAGGCTGCCCGGACAATGATTCCAAAGCTCATGTCTGTGATTGGCGTTCCGGCGCTTGTGAGGGTGAACAATCTGTCCCCGTTGGCGCCCATCTGGGGCCGCGCTTTCAGCCACGCTTCTAGCGGCGTGGCGGCGAAGGCCTCGAGGTGGACCGTCCGTGGCATCTTCGGACCTTTTCCCGGCACGTGAAGGTAGGGTGGTTGTGCCGCGGGATGCAGATCATTCAATGTGGCATTCCGCCCCTCGCTGGCCGTCACACCGGTTCCAAGGAACAGCGCAACGATGGCGCGGCGGCGAAGCTGCGTCAGATCGTCGGCCGCGCACGGCTGCACATAGTCCTGCAGCCGTGCGTCGACGTCTTCGTCCAGGAATAGGGGAAGCGGCTCGTCCGTTGGCCACCGTCCATCCCGGACCAGATCAGCGGCAGGGTTGGAAGCGCGGACGCCGGCATTGACCAGGTGCCGGCACAGCCGGTCGATCAGCTTCAGGTAACGCATCCGTGTCGCCGGCGTATAGCTGGCCGATTCGGGATCCAGCCAGAAGGCATCGATATGGTCGGAGCCGAAGCTGGCCAGCGTGGCGTTGTGGCCCACGATATGCCGGTGGAATCGGTCGAACATTGCCCGGTGTTGGACGATTGAGCGTTCGGCGAACGGCCGCCTATCCGCGCCGGCGGCCTCGCGCGCCTGCCAGTCGGCATAGGCGCGCACGGGGTCGGAGAGCCAGAGTGCCATAGGCATTTATATACTGAAGTTTGCTCTCCCCGACAACCCCACCGCATCTCCGATGCGGCCAATGCGTGCAACTACGGGGGCCTCGGACGGGGCGGCGGACTGTACTCCGGCCAGCGAGATCCATCGCGAGACCACTTTGGGCCGGCCAGCAACAACATCCTCGACGTCCGCACTGGCGGTAGCACCCGCCGGTCCGGCAAACAACTCGCTCAGGACTGCGCGTTTTGGCCCACAGTTGCGCGGGCCTGGTTCCGTGAACAGGACGCTGTCGCCAACCGACACCGAGCCGTAGCGCCGAAACAGCGGGCGGCCGTTGGGATGGGAACCAATCTGATCCTGAAAGGCTGGGCGTTGCCGTTCTAGGAAGCGCGCAAGCTGAGCACGATGATGGCCGATCCCTCCAGAGACTTCCTCGACCGGGAGATCTCCCGCGCCTACCAGCGCCACTGCGGCGCGCATCACGCGTCGGTATTCGTGTCCACCCACCAGGAACACGCCGCAGGCCCGCCGCGGCCATGAAACCTGCGTGATGCCCCGGTGCATGGCTGCGAGCAGCTCGTCTGCTCGGGCAGCAGACATTCGCTGGTCGTACGGCTCGAGCGCTTCATCCGGTGCGATGAAACCGTGCCGGGCTGACAGGATTACGACCTCTGGCTTCGCTTCGGCCCGAACATGGACCCGAAGCGTCTGGTACATGACGCCCTGGTAGAGCTGCAGCGCCGGCGCGCGGCACTCTGCCTTCCGCCCGGAACATGCGAGAAGCAGGAGGGGCGCCACTGATGGGTCGAACGCAATCGCGGTGTTGCGCGGGAAGAGGTCCAACTGAAGCGGCATGGAGCTTTGGGTAAGGGTGATCGCTCCTTCAGCCTACCCCGCTGAATCCGAAGTCAAGGGCATGTCCGTAGCCGCATGCTCGGTGTGACTAAGGCCCCGCCAAGCTTATGTCGCGTGCTCGCCAGCCCTCTCTCGTGCCGCGTGGTCCGTTGCGGGAATTTGCGGGTTAGAAACGATGGGCGGCGCCGACGTGGCGGACAGCCCCGCGTTCGCCGTACGGATCTCGTCGACATACGCCGGTCGGTGCAATGACAACAATAAGGGGGATGCGGCAGCTGGCCCCCGGCGCTTCAGAATGTGTACGCTGACCAAACCGCCGGGAGCCGGCTCTATCGAGAGCGGCAAAGGCGCAGCCGAGGCGTCGTTGGCGGCTCCCGGCGTGCGTACCGCAAAGACCAGCGCTTCTGTGGCGGCGGCGAGGCCCTGCAGTCGACGGATGTTCTCGGGGTCACGCCAAGATACGGCGAATCCACTATCATAAGCCTTACGGTTATATAGAATCCATTCGTTATTTCCAGCGGTTATGAATGACTGCTGGATTTCCGGCGTCGCCCTCAGCTAGACTGGCTGGCCCTTCAGCGATTGCCGAGATCCTGTATGGCCACCGTCGAGCGTACCGCCTACCCGCGTTTCCCGAAGGTCTTCGCCACCAAGGAGCTGCAGGCGTGTTACACGCCGGACGCAGAGGAATTGGACTGGGCTCACCTTTTCGCTCGCGGACAGGGCTCGCGACTTGGCTTGCTGGTCTTGCTGAAGGTGTTCCAGCAACTGCACTACTTTCCCAATCTGGATACGGTACCTGCGGCGGTGATCGACCACGTGCGCACTAGCGCCGGCCTCGATCCAAATGCACCCTTTGGCTACGACCGTAAGCTTTCCCCGACGCTGTTCCGGCACTACACGGCGGTGCGTGAGTTTCTCGGCGTGCAGCCCTATATCGGCACGGATGCCAACGAAGCGACGATTCGCGCCGCGCGCGAAGCCGCGGAGACGATGGATCAGCCGGTGGACATCATCAACGCCACCATCGATGCTCTGGTTCTGCACCATGTCGAACTGCCGGCGTTTTCCACCTTGGATAACATTGCCGAGCAGGTTCACACCCGCACGCAGACCGCGCTGTTTCGACGCGTCGCGAGGCGCTTGTCGGATGAGGAACGGCAGCGGCTGGACCGGCTTCTCACCCGGGAATTCACCAACCGGCTGACCGCCTACAACAACATCAAGCGCCACGCGCGCCGCCCATCACGCAAGCATCTCAACCTACTGATTGAACACCTGACTTTACTCGATGGTCTTGGCGACTTCTCTCGCGTGATCGCAGGGGTGCCAGCCTCGAAGCTGCGCTCCCTGGCCAGCCAGGCGATGAGCTTGGACGCGGCCAATCTACGGGAAATTCTGCCCGAAAAGCGTTACACGCTGATCGTCGCCCTGCTCAACCACATGCGCGTGCGAACCCGCGACGATCTCGCGGAAATGTTCATCCGCCGCATGGGCGCCATCCACAAACGGGCGCGCGACGAGATGGAGCGCATCCAGTCTCGCCAGCGGTCGCAAATGGAAAAACTCGTCACGGTGCTCGATGGCGTCGTCGACATTGTTGCCGATGGTCAGGACGACGCACAAATCGGCCAGCAGGTACGCCGCTTTCTCGCGCCGTCAGGGGATCTGGAAGCGCTGCGCGAAAGCTGCGCCGAGGTGCGGGCTTTCAGCGGCAACAACTACCTGCCGCTGCTGTGGCGGCATTTCCGGGCGCACCGCTCGGTGATGCTACGCCTGGCGCAGGTACTGGAATGGGAGTCGACCAGCCAGTCGCGCACACTGCTGGTGGCGCTGGAGGTGGTGCTCGACAACGAGGCCCTGCACCGCGAGTGGATCGCCGCCGAGGTCGATGTCAGCTTCGCCTCGGAGCGCTGGAGAAAACTCGTACGTCGCCCACACGACCAAGGGCCGCCGACTAACCGGCGCTACCTGGAGTTGTGCGTGCTCTCTCATATGGTGAACGAGTTGCGCTCCGGTGACTTGTGCGTGGTGGGATCGGACGCCTTTGCCGATTACCGGGCACACCTGCTGCCCTGGCGGGAATGCCAGCGGCGCCTGCCAGAATACTGCGCCAAACTGGACATGCCGGCCAATGCGCAAGATTTCGTCACACATCTACGCCAGTGGCTGGGCGACGCCGCGCATACCTTGGATACCAGTTTTCCCGACAAGCGCCAGCATGTTTCCATCGGCCAGGACGGCGAGCCGGTACTCAAGCGCACCGTCGCCCGGGAGATCCCGGCCAGCGCGGTAGCCCTGCAACAGGCGCTGATCCGGCGCATGCCCACGCGCAACCTGCTGGACGTGCTGGCCAACATCGAGCACTGGACACACTTCACCCGGCATTTTGGCCCGCTGTCGGGCAGCGACCCGAAGATTCGCAATGCCGCCGAGCGGTACCTGCTCACCATCTTTGCCATGGGCTGCAATCTCGGACCCACCCAGGCTGCCCGGCACATGAGCGAGCGGGTCACGCCGCACATGATGTCTTTTGTCAATCGCCGGCACCTGAGCCTGGAGCGGCTTGAAACGGCGCAGCGGGAACTGATCGAACTGTATCTGCGGCTCGACCTGCCCAAGCACTGGGGCGATGGTAAGACCGTGGCGGCCGACGGCACGCAGTATGACTTCTACGATAACAACCTGCTGGCCGGCTATCACTTCCGCTACCGCAAGATGGGTGCGGTGGCCTACCGCCACGTGGCGGACAACTACATTGCGGTGTTCCGGCACTTCATCCCGCCTGGCGTGTGGGAAGCGATCTACGTGATCGAGGGCCTGCTCAAGGCTGGCTTGAGCGTCGAGGCCGACACAGTACACGCCGACACCCAGGGCCAGTCCGCCGCGGTGTTCGCCTTCACTCATCTGCTCGGCATCAAGCTGATGCCGCGGATCCGCAACTGGCAAGATCTGAAGCTCTACCGCGCGGATGCCAATGCGAAATACAAGCACATCGACCGCCTGTTCTCGGACATGGTGGACTGGGACCTGATTGCTTTCCACTGGCAGGACATCATGCAGGTCGCGCTGTCGATCCAGGCCGGGACGATCTCCTCGCCGCTCCTGCTGCGCCGGTTCGGCTCGGAAAGCCGCCGCAACCGTCTTTTCCTGGCCGCGCAAGAACTTGGCAAGGTCGTGCGCACGGTCTTCCTGCTCGAATGGATCGGGAGCCGCGAGTTACGGCAGGAGATTACCGCCACCACCAACAAGATCGAGTCCTACAATGGCTTTGCGAAATGGTTTTCGTTCGGCGGCGATGTGCTGGCCGAGAACGACCCCGACGAGCAGCAGAAGCGCCTGCGCTACAACGACCTGATTGCCTCGGCGGTAATCCTGCAGAACACCGCCGACATGATGCAAGCGCTGCGCGCAATGGTGAAGGAAGGCATCCCGGTCAATGTGGCCGATATCGAATTTCTGAGCCCCTATCTCACCAGCAACATCAAGCGCTTCGGCGACTACAAGCTGAACCTGGAACGGGTACCGGAGGCCTGGATTCGCGACAGCCTCTTCGCCGTACCCGCTCATTCCGTCCGCAAGCCTCGCCATGCCTGACACCGACACCCCATACGGCAAGGTTGATGCCGAAGCCCTGCAGGCGCTGCAGGACACGTTCGACACGACCACCATCTTGCGAGTGGTGGACCAGTTCGATGCGATCCGCTCGCGTTGCTGTGGGCCGGCCGGCTTGCTGGACGACCTGCTGCGCCTGCACAGTATGGCGCACACCGTCATCAACGGCGCCGCGTTGTCGTGTTCGACCACTGGCCCGACCTTTGTGGACCAGGCCGAAGCCATCATTGATGAACTGGACGACTGGATCCTGCTGCTCAAGCACGCCGTACAAGCGCTGCATCCCCTGGAGCGGCTTCGCCCCGGCGACGATGGCTGAACCGGCCTGGTCGCTCGCGACTGGAATTTGTTGTTCGGCGCGTGATAAGTCGGGCAAAGTCCGCAGAGATTGCCGCCGTCGAAGCGAAATTTCTGGTCGTCCGCGAGGGGAAGTCATTAGACGTTCGGCGACGACGCGTTGACCTTCCCCTCGTCGTGCGATCCTGGGCAGCCGGATGAAGATGGGCTATTCCCGTTACTCACGGGCACTGCCGTTGGAGGAAGGGGGAAATCTCCTCGGGACGTGCGAAGACCACTGTGGCGCGGTCGCCTTGCATGCCGGCGCCGATCAGCGCAGGCTTGCCGGCAGGCGGCCCGTCAGGGCTGCCGCCCGTCTTGAAGCGCAGGTTGAACTCCCAGAAGATGTGGGTCTTACGATCTGCGGTGGTGACCCGGTACGCGTCGCCGCAGTAACGGATCATGGTGACCCGCGAAACAAGGTCCAGTTCCCTCAAACTTGGCCCTCGGGTGCTGACACGCCACCGGCGGAAATGGCCTGAAGGTAGGCGACCAGATCGCCCCGGGTGCGCGTGTCGGCAATTCCAGGAAAGCCCATCGCATTGCCTGGCACTAGCGCTGCGGGGTTTTTCAACCACGCATCCAGGTTTTTTCTGTCCCACACCGGGCCTAATCGCCTCAAGGCGTCCGAGTAGCGTGTGAATCCGTCGGCAGTACCGGCCTTGCGACCCCAGACATGGGCCAGGCTAGGCCCTGTCATGTGGCGCCCCGGTGCAAACGAATGACAGGCTATACGCGGCCGTGCGGCCTGCGCGCCGCGCATGATATCGTCTTCGGCGCCCAGCGCGCTGAGCGGCAGGGTGGCCATGGCGGTCGTGATTGCATTTCGGCAAGATTGTCGAAGCATTGGACGGCTCCTCCTTATGCACCAGACCACTTCAGGTCGCCGGTTCCACAAGAAATCGATTCGATATGTCGAAGCTCGAGCGCGTCAGCACGATCGCCGCCTCGCGAGGCCGGTTTGAATCATTTTGCCGCAGCGAGACTTTCTGGCGTCTCAATGTTGTCGCGCCACCGACGCTCCCCAGTTGAGGCCCTTGCCATGAAGGGGGCTATTTTCGCGTCTTTCCTGGTTTGCGACCACTCTTGCGCGAGCGAACAACATGGCTGCGGTCTCGCGACCGGCTTGCGCCATATCGACGCCTGAGATACCAAGCAAACACGCATATCGCGACAAGCGTCAATGCCAGGCTGATCAGGACCGCCGCAATGACATCACGGGGGAGGTGGAAGGGAGGCATTCGGTTGATGGTCAAGTGCTCCAACGAATGCAAGTCAGGGGGCTGTTCTCGATCAGGCAGGCTGGAAGCGACACAGACGGATCGCGGGACGAAAGCTCCCTTCGCCGACTTCGGTGCCTCGATGCGGATATGCTCAGACACTCGCTGGCCGTTGTGCCGATTGGAGCGCCCGCTGCACCTGGCGGCGGGCAAATGGTCAAACGCTTACTTGTGACGCATTTCCACGACGGTCGCCATGCCATCGATCTTGTCGAACGTGGCCAAGACCGAATCGCCTGCCTTGAAATTCTTCAACGAAGCGCGGTCCTTGACCGGGAACGCCATGGTCATGGCGGACATGCCGAGGTTCTCGATCGGCCCGTGCTTGAGGGTGACCTTGCCGGCCTTCGCATCGATCTTCTTGATTTCCGCCGCAACGGTTTGGGGGGCCTGTTTCGATTCGGCCGACGGCTTCATGTCCATACCTTTCATGTCCATGCCGTCCATCGATCCTGCCGCGAATGCGGCCGGCGCGGCTGTGAGGGCAACCATGATCGCGAGAGTCTTGACGTGTTTCATTGTGATTCCTCTTGAAGTGAGGGGTGGGTGGAAAGTGAGATGGGCTTGATCTGGCGTCTGCGTATCAGCAAATACACCGCCGGCACAACAAACAGGGAAAGCAATGGCGCGGTGACCATGCCACCAACCATCGGGGCCGCAATGCGCTGCATGACCTCTGAGCCGGTGCCCTGCGACCACATGATGGGAATCAGGCCGGCAAGAATGACAGCGACGGTCATGGCCTTGGGGCGGACCCGTAGAACAGCCCCTTCCTGAATGGCGTCCAGCAACGCGGACACACTGGTTTCGCCTCGATCCTCGCGTTCGCTCCAGGCTTGCTTCAGGTAGAGCAGCATAATGACGCCAAACTCGGCCGCTACGCCGGCCAGGGCGATGAAGCCGACGACGCCGGCCACCGACAGGTTGTAGCCGAGCAGATAGAGCAGCCAGAATCCGCCGATGAGCGCCAGCGGTAGCGTGCCCATGATCAGCAGCGCCTCATCCAGGCGGCCGAATACCAGGTAGAGCAACACGAAGATGATCAGCAGCGTGAACGGCACCACCACCTTCAGCTTCGCGGTGGCACGCTCCAGGTACTCGAACTGACCCGACCAACTGAGGGAATAGCCCGCTGGCATCGGCACCGCCTTGGCCACCACGGCCTGCATGTCGTGAACGGCCGAGCGCAGGTCGCGTCCACGGATGTCTACGTACACCCAGCCGGAGAGCCGGGCGTTTTCGCTGCGCAGCATCGGCGGTCCCTGCACCACCTGGATGCGCGCCACGTCCGCCAGCACAATTTGCTGGCCCCTGTCGGTCACGATGGGAAGAGCGCGCAGTTGCTCCACCGAGTCGCGGTAGTCGCGTGGGTAACGGACACTGATGGGAAAGCGCGCCAGCCCGTCCACTACTTCCCCTACGTTATCGCCACCGATGGCCGATGACACGATGCTCTGAACATCCTCGATGTTGAGTCCATACCGCCCGGCCGCCATGCGGTCGATGTCGACATCGATGTAGCGCCCTCCGGTCAGACGTTCGGCGAGCGCCGACGTGACGCCCGGTACCGTCTTGACGGCTTCCTCGATCTGTGTGGCCAGCCGGTCGATCTCCTTCAGGTCCGTGCCCGCCACCTTGATGCCGACCGGGCTCTTGATGCCGGTGGCGAGCATGTCGATCCGGTTGCGAATGGGCGGCACCCAGATGTTGGAGAGGCCCGGTACTTTCACCACGCGGTCGAGCTCCTCCACCAGCTTGTCGGTCGTCATGCCGGCACGCCACTGGTCGCGCGGCTTGAACTGGATGGTGGTCTCGAACATCTCGATCGGCGCCGGGTCGGTCGCGGTATCGGCGCGGCCCGCCTTGCCGAATACGGTGGCCACCTCCGGCACGGTCTTGATCAGGCGGTCGGTCTGCTGCAGCAACTGCGCTGCCTTGCCGGCGGACAGGCCCGGGAGTGCCGACGGCATGTAGAGCAGGTCACCCTCGTCGAGCGGCGGCATGAACTCGCCACCGATGCGCATGATCGGCCAGGCGGTCGCGACCAGCAGCACTGAGGCAATGGTCACAGTGGCCTTGGGGTACGCGAGCACCCTGGCCAGCACCGGCCGATAGGCACGGATCAGCCAACGGCTAAGTGGATTGGACTGCTCCGTGGGAATTTTGCCACGGATCATGTAGCCCATCAGGACCGGCACCAGCGTGACGGAGAGGCCCGCTGCAGCCGCCATCGAATAGGTCTTGGTAAAGGCCAGCGGCGAAAAGAGACGGCCCTCCTGCGCCTCCAACGTGAACACGGGGATGAACGACAGCGTAATGATCAGCAGCGAAAAGAACAGCGCGGGGCCCACCTCGGCGGCCGACTCGCCGATCACGCTCCAGCGCTCGCGCTCGCTTAGGTCTCGTCCGGGGTTGTCCGCATGCCAGTGTTCGAGATGCTTATGGGCGTTCTCGATCATGACGACCGCGGCATCGACCATGGCGCCGATGGCGATGGCGATGCCGCCCAAGGACATGATGTTGGCATTGACCCCCTGGTATCGCATGACCAGAAAGGCGGCTAGCACACCGAGCGGCAATGAAACGATGGCCACCAGCGCGGAGCGCAGGTGGAACAGGAAAACCAGGCAGACCAACGCCACGACGATGAACTCTTCGATCAGCTTGTGCGTCAGGTTTTCCACCGCCCGGTTGATCAGCGCGGAGCGGTCGTAGGTGGGCACAATCTCGACGCCAGCCGGCAGGCTCTTCTGTAGCGTGGCGAGCCTGGCCTTGACCGCCTCGATGGTTTCCAGCGCGTTCTTGCCCGAGCGCATCACGATGACGCCGCCAGCGACCTCTCCCTGGCCATCGAGCTCGGCGATGCCGCGCCGCATTTCCGGGCCAAGCTGGACCGTGGCAACATCGCCCAGCCGCACGGGAATGCCGGCAGCGCTAGTCACGAGGGGAACCTGCCGGAAATCATCGAGCGTCTTCAGATACCCGCTCGCCCGGACCATGTACTCTGCCTCGCCCAGTTCCAGCACCGAGCCACCCGTCTCCTGGTTGGCGCCCTTGAGCGCCGCCAGCACCTTGGCCTGCGACAGATTGTAGGCGCGCAGGCGGTCCGGCATCAGCACGACCTGGTACTGCTTCACCATCCCGCCGAGGGAGGCGACCTCGGCGACATTGGGTAGCGATTTCAGCTCGAAGCGCAGGAACCAGTCCTGCAGCGCGCGCAGTTGACTGAGGTCATGCTGCCCGGTCTTGTCCACCAGCGTGTACTCGTAGATCCAGCCCACGCCGGTGGCATCCGGGCCCAGGGCGGGCTTGGCCGCGGCGGGCAGGCGGGATTGCACCTGGTTCAGGTATTCCAGCACCCGAGACCGCGCCCAGTACAAGTCAGTCCCGTCTTCGAACAGCACATAGACAAACGAGTCACCGAAGAATGAGTAGCCCCGCACCTTCTTGGCGCCCGGGACTGACAGCATCGTGGTGGTCAGCGGATAGGTGACCTGGTTCTCGACAATCTGCGGCGCCTGGCCGGGAAACGGCGTGCGGATGATCACCTGCACATCGGACAGGTCTGGCAACGCGTCGAGCGGCGTGCTACGCACGGCCCACAGTCCCCATGCGGTCAGCATGACCGTTGCCAGCAGGACCAGGAAGCGATTACGGATGGACGCGAGGATGAGCCGGGCGATCATGGCTTGGCTCCCTGGGCGCTGGCAGCCGCCTCGACCGAGGATAGGGTGGGCATGCCGTCGCTATTCAGATGGAAGCGGAACCGAACGCGGTCGCCGGGCTTGAATCCTTTGGGCAGGCCGGCGGGCGGCGCCGCAAAATCCATTGTCATCGGGCCCCACTGTGCCGAGGGAATCGGCCCGTGCGAGATGGTCAAGCCCTCGCCCGTCACCGCCTCGATGCGCCCGACACCCTCATGCTCGGCCGCCGGAGCTGCCGGGGTGGAAGCCCCCGGTGTCGCGGACATGCGCTCGGTGGTGCCGCGCAGGCTGGCCTCCGAGTCGATGAGGAACTGGCCGGAGGTAACAACTTTCTGGCCGGCCTTCAGTCCGTCCAGCACCTCGACCATGCCCGCGGCCTCGCGCCCGGTCTTGACTTCCGTTGCGACAAAGCCTGCCTTGCCGGCATCCACCATGACGATGCTGCGCTGGCCCGTGCGGATGACGGACTCCAATGGAATCATCAGCGCCTCCTTCCGGTCACCGCTATCAAAGCGGACGGTCACGAACATGCCCGGCAACAGGTGCCTGCCCTTGTTGGGCAGAACAATGCGCACCTTGATGGTTCGCGTGGCCGGATTGACGTCGGGCAGGACGGTATCGACCTTACCAACCAGTGGCTCGGGCGCGCCGGTCGGCGACACCTTGACCGCCAAGCCAGGCTCGATGGCACGTGCCTGTCCCTCCGGCACCTCGGCAATTACCCACACCTGACTCAGGTCGGCCAGACGAAACAGGGTCATGCCCGGGGAGACGGTCATGCCCTCACGGACCGCAACCTCGGTCACCAGCCCATCGACCGGACTCACGATGCCGAGATTGGGTTGGAGCTTGCCGGACGACTCGACGGCGCTCACCTGGCCTGGCGTCATGCCCGCCTGGAGCATGCGAGCCCGGGCCGCGCCGCGCAGGTGTTCGCCCCCAGGCATGCGCGACACGGCAAGATACTCTTCTTGCGCGGCGACCCAGTCGGGCGAGTACAAGGTCACCAGCGCTTGCCAGCGCCGAACCGGGTCGAGAGTCGCCTTGACCGCCACATGCTGGACAAAGCCATTGGTTCGCGCCTGAATCACCTGGACACTGCGCTCATCGATGGCGACATTGCCAGGCGCCTCGAGCACGGCGCTCATCCGGCTCGGCTTGACCTCGGCCGTGCGGATGCCAAGATTCTGCGCGACATGGCTGTCGACCATGACACCGTTACCGCCGCTGCCGCCGCTATCCCCGTCCGCATACACCGGCACGAGTTGCATGTCCATGAAGGGAGACTTGCCCGGCTTGTCGAAGCGTTGGCCGGGCACCATGGGATCATGCCAGTACAGGATTTTCTTGCCGGTTTTCGGATCGGTGTCGCCCGCCTTGAGCGCGGGCGCCGCGCCGGGCAAGGTCGACGATTGCGACGACTGCGCCGAGTGTGTCCCCCGCGTAACGCCAAATTGGTAGGCGCCGTAGAGAGCGGCACCGACAAGAGCAAGGCCCGCCGCCGTTGCAATGACTTGTTTCTTCACTTGAATTCCTTGGTAGCCGGCTCGGTTTGCGCGGTGGGTAGCGGAACCAGGAAGGTCAAGTCCGCCCATAGCTTCGCGGTCTTGGCCTCCAGTGTCAGCCGCTCCAGCTTCATATCGATGGCGCGATGGTTTGCCTCGGCGACGGCAAGCAGCGTTCCGGTGTTGGCACGGTAGGCGGTCAGGGCAGCATCTGCCTGGCTGGTTGCGAGTGGCAAGGTCCTTTCGTCGTAGCGTTTGAGCCTTTCCAGATTGCGCTGTAGTTCGGCAAGCCTGGCGCCCACCATGGCCTGGGTATTGCGCCGGACGGTTTCTGACTTGGCACGCGCCTCGTTGGCCTGCGCCAGCCTGGCGGCAACGTCGCGGTCTTGGCGATTGCCCCGATCCCACGGCACCGGGAAGCTCACATTCACTGACCCCATGTTGGAATACGCCGAGCCACGCTGGCTGTACATCAGTTCGACTGTCACGTCCGGCTTCCTGGCTTCCCTTGCCACCTGGATTTCCGATTCCGCCAGGGCCACTTCGCGCTGCGCGGCCGCCAGCTCGGGCACTGCGTCGAATTCGCCTTTCGCCAGTTGCTGGACGTGCTGGGGCACGTCCAGCGGTGGCCGATCCGACAGCGGGCGATTGGCTTCGGCACCGACCCAGCGCTGCAGATTGAGCGTGGCGGTGGCGACCGTGGCTCGGTTTTCGTCCTGCCGGTCATGCAGCTTTTGGAGTTCCAGCTCCATCGCCAGGACCTCCGCGCGCGAGCCACGCCCGCTGCGATAGGCAGCGTTTGCCGCCTGGAGCGCCAGTTCGATTGGATGGCCGTGATGACCGAGCAGGACGTTGGTCTGTTCGGCGTACCACCGATCCAGCCAGGCGCCCACCGCATTGCGCTGCACGTTGGCTAGCCCGACCGCGCGTTGCGCTTCGGCGGCAGCCGCTTCCGCCTCGAAGCGCGCAGCCTTTGCCCGGCGCTTGTCCGAGCGCGTGAACTCCTGCATCACGCTGATGGACCGCATCGTCATGAAGTCCCGGCTGAGCGAGAACTGGTCCGGCCCGTTCACCGGGACGTTGTTGAGTCCGAGCTTGAGGATAGGATCAGGCAACTGGCCGGCGGCGACCGCCATTTGCACGGCTGCCTCGACAGCGCCACGCGAGGATTCGGCATCGCCCGCATGGGTGGTCGCGAGCGCGACGGTTTCCTCGAGGGAAAGAGAAGGGGCGGATTGCGCAGCCACGGCATGCGACACTGCCAGGCCGAAGGCGGACGCGCATAGCAGCGCCAGCGTCAGGCGACGTGGAAAAAGCATAAAGCCTCCATGAACGACGACAGCTACCCGAGATTAGAGGGGCAGCACCGAATGGACGTCGATCTGGAGGCTACGTTTGAAAACTGCAGTGAAGGATGTTCAGGGGCGGTGGGCCGCGCGCCTCCATCTGTGCGCGCAGTGCGATGCGGACCTCGGCGGGGACCACGCGCGTGGGCTCAACGACGCTCCGCAGCACCGGCAGGAATGCCGGAAGCTGCGGTGACACATGGTCGGCACTCTTGGAATCGGCCTGGCAGTGCGCCATGCAGAGCGCACTTTGGTCAGCGCCAGGGTCATCACTGTCAGCGGCCATGTCGGCACAAGATTCGGTCATTGCCGCCGTCGTGCCGCCGCCTTCCATCTGGTAGCGGCTGCCGGTACAGGCGTACGCGGCTGCTGCCAGTTGAACTGTCAGGAATACAACAAGCAGGAGGCCGGCGAAGACGGGAGGCCGGCGAGCAGAGTGACGCAAGAGTTCTTTGCCGTGGCGTGATTGTGGCAAGGATACTGCTTTTTTCGGCTCATGCAACCTGACTTTCTGGCTCAGGCATTGCTTCTACCACCGCTTCCTTGACCTTCCCATGGGAGCAAGGTCTATCGTGATGTCATCGAACTCGGTTCCCCATCAGCAGGCGGCCTGCGGCGAGCGGTGCCCGCCGGACCGACAAGGGACGAGAAGCAGGGGGCACATCATGAACATCGGACAAGCCGCCAGAGCATCTGGCGTCTCGGCCAAGGCGATCCGCTACTACGAAAGCGTCGGTCTAGTGACTTCGGCGGCGCGGAGCGGCGGAAACTACCGAATGTATGGCGAAGCGGACGTTCATACGCTGCGCTTCATCGGGCGAGCCCGGGCATTGGGGTTCTCCATGGTCCAGATTGGGGAGCTCATTGGGTTGTGGCAGAACAAGCGGCGCGCGAGCGCAACCGTGAAGGCGGTCGCGGAACGACGGATTCAGGAACTGGATGCCCGCATTACCGCGCTGTCCGGCATGCGCGACACACTCCTGTATTTGTCGGCGCATTGCGAAGGTGATGATCGCCCCGCCTGTCCGATCCTGGAGGAATCAGCCACGAAGAGTCACGATGCCGGGCGCCACCGCCAACGGAGCATTTACCAGCATGAGTGGAGGCGAGCGAAGGACAGCCAATGAGGCAGGACCCAAGACATGCCCGCTCGTGGCGATCAGGGCACCCCAAGCGAGCGCGCATCGAACCCCGCGACGATGGTTTCCTGAGTTCCGTCCCGGTGATCTCCAACGCGCCATGGCTCAGCCGCCGGCTGTCCCATTTCCCGCAGAGCACTAAGTTTGGACGCTACGGTACCCGACAGTATCTCTTCGCCTTGCTGCCAAAATTGAGCGGCGCTAGACTGAATTCATGAAGCATCGTCATAATCTTTTGGCCCGTTTGCTCGCGCTGCTGTTGCTCGCAACGATACTGTTTGCGCGCACTGCCGTGGCCGGATATCTATGCCCGCAAGAGACCGAGGTAGGCATGGGACCGACGGCGATGGCCACCATCGCAAGCTGCCTAGGGATGGACACTGCGCAGCCAGCCTTGTGCATGGACCATCAGCAGGAGAGTCGACATTGGGCCGACAGCAACGGGCACTCTCGCGATTTCAGTGCCTTGCCAGTTGTGGGCGGGCCGTTGCACATCGTCCCACCGACTCCGTACATGGTATGGACCTTCCACACGGTGGACAGCGCTAACAACTCGCCTGCGCCAGTCTATCTCGCTACGGCTCGCTTGCGAATCTGATCTATCCCCGCACGTGGCGTGACGTCACGTGTTCGACTTCCGTTGCTCCGCCAGGACGTGGGGGTGCTCCCCGTCGCGGCTGAGCGAAACCGAATTCTAGGGGAGATCACCATGCACTCCACGCTCAAGACTTTCGTCCTCATTTCGCTTGGCGTCGCGACCGCCCAGGCGCTCGCGGGCCCCGACTGGGACGTCATCAATCGCGCGCGCAGGGCCGCGCAACACCCAACCGCCAGCGCCTCTGCTGCAAAAGAAGCACAACTGGTGCGCTGCGACGAAATGATGAAGCAAATGGAGTCTCGCCCGGCGGGCAGCCGCAGCCCTAAGGGTTCATCCGAATCCGAGTGAGTGGGCGCGCTTCAGCCGACCGGACGAAGCGCGCTCATCCGCCCGATACGGCCGCTTGGCATCGCCAAAGCGGAGTTGGGCTTCACGTCCAGCGCCGGGTTTATGCTGGTCATAACATCACGTTCGACAAGGAGATCGACATGACTACGAAGTCTCTATTAGCAGCAACGCTCGCTGTGACAATGCTTGGCGCTAGCGGATGGTCTTTCGCGGCTGAGGCAACACGTAGCCCCGAAAGCGCCAGGTCGGGTGCTCAGGATAAACGGCATGACATGATGAAGGACCACATGATGGGCAGTTGCCCAATGATGGGGCAGTTGCCTCCCGGGAACGAGAAACTGTCCATGCAGATGCACGCGGAAATGATGCAGGCGATGGGCGACATCATGCGTAAGTACGCTGACAAGATCCAGACGCCGCCCACCAAGTAAGGGCCGCGGTCCGATTCGGATCGTCCCGACAGGGGTATCCCTATGGCATGCAAGATGCAAGCGATGATCTCCGCAGATTGCCCTGGTGGCTGCTGCCTATGTCAGGTGGTGGCCAATCCATGCGCTCGTCCTGGGTCTTGACCCCTGATTGCTGCTCCTGCTATGTCCTTCTCTATATGGCTGACGATGAATGAGTATGAGTGCACATGATGACCACGTGAGTTCGCTGAGAATCGTCTGAACACAAACCTAACCCGCTTCGTGACATGCCTCGGATATGCGCCCAAGCCGCCCACGAGGATTGGAGGCAGCAGATGAGCAAATCATCAATCTGGAGAGCGTTCTTGATTGTGTTCGCCATCATCGGCGTGCTAGTCGCCATTGGCGCGATAGGCATGCTGGTGATGCATCAAAGCATGATGGGCAGGCTTGGCATGTGCTAGCCCTGCAGTGAGCTGTGGATCGGCGCCCGAAGGCCGGCCCGCGTGCCATGGCGATCCAAGGATTCCCGCATTGCGTCGGACATGATGCAAGGAGGTAGCGTGTACAGACAGCTTACCGGGATGTAATGGCTGCGTAACGCCCCGGTGAGAAACGGCCCCTTACCATTGGATTCAAGAGGTCGATGCCTCGAAACTTCAATGGAGTGCACCATGAAAGCCAACAAGTCCGTGGCCGCCGCGCTGATTCTTTCAGCGTTGTCGATTTCCGCTGCATGGAGCACCGACAAGTCGAAAACCAACATAGGTGATGACGTGGCGCAGCATGTTCAGCGCCAGGCCGTAGAACCCGCTGCAGATCAGGCAGCCGGGCAAGCAACGCGTGTCGGTTCGCAGGCCGCCATCTTTGGCAGTCAAGTGCCTGCAGGCACGGCCTCCCGTACAGTGGCGCTGCCCGCCGGCATGAAGTACATCAACGTTGCGTCCGGCGACACCGTGACGTTCCGGAGTGGAGGGCAGGAGGCAACGTGGAGGTTCGCTGAGTCGATTCGCGGAACGACTGTAGACCTGGGCGTCCTCTTGCCGGGAATGCCGAATGCTCAAGGTGTACGCGTCTATGTAGAACGTAGTCATCTCTTTACCGGCGGCTGACCTCGGTACCCGGTTGGACCGAATCTGACCTACTCATCGGGCTACCCGAGATGACCGCTTTGTCATGTCGGTGTCACGGCTCGGTGGGGTACCGCTTTCTACACTGTTGGCAGGCTCATGGAGCCTACTATCGAAAAAAGGAGAAGCAAAATGCGTACGTGTACGTTGAAGAAGACTGCTCTTGTCGCACTGACTGTTGCAACCCTCGGCGGCGTGGCCGGCATGGCAAATGCCGGCGTGAACTCGCCGCGCGACTCCTTCACGGATGGCGCCCATGCGATGGGTACGCGCGACCCGTTCAGCGACGGCAGCCACGCGATGGGCGCGCGCGACCCGTTCAGTGACGGCAGCCACGCTGTTGGCACGCGCGACAGCTTTACGGACGGCGCCTGATCCACGCATCGCCTGCCGCCGGCAGACTCCCACTACGGAGGTCGTGCCGGCATCCGCCCGCGGGCCGCGCCGCGACCAGGGTGGCCCACGCGGCACGACTGCTTCAGCGGGGCGTTCGTTCTTCAGCTTCCCTGAGGCGGAAGCACAAGATCTCAGCCGGTTTTGTGGCAGTATCGTGCTCACCACTCCGCCTTTCCCAAAAGGCGATTTCCCATTGGCGGCCAACCCATACGGCGACCCCAAGGCGGTTGGCGTTCGCGAACAGTTGCCGGTGCCCCTTTGCGCTTGACCTTCCAATGGTGGGAAGGTCTAAGCTGTCGTTATCAGGCGTGACATGCAGTCCCCACACCTCAGATGGCAGTTATCCTCTTAAGGAGCGTGGCATGAAAAACTGCACCCCTCAATCGTCAGCCTTGGGAAGAGGGGCCCATGGATTCAAGCGTTTTCGCTGGCTTTTTTTGTGTGCGACAGCCGGCGTTGGGGCGATTGCGCTCGGCGTCGGGCACTGGAATCACATCGGCCCTTGGCTACCCTTTGCGCTTGTGTTGCTGTGTCCGCTGATGCATTTCTTCCATGGCAGCCGCGACGGCCACGGCGGGTCCGCAGTAGCAGGCCGGTTGGATGACTCTGTGGACGCCCGGCGCAACCACTAAAGGGAGCCAGGATGAACAGGACAAACAACGAACGCGATGCAACGGAGCCTGGCCGCCACGGTGCCGGTGTGCATCCTCCGGCTCAGGACCAGTCCGGTCATGGCCATCATCACGAGCATGCGCATCACCATGACCATGTTCATGAACGGGCTGGCGCTGCCTCCGGGACGGCGGAGCCTCTCAAGGATCCGGTCTGCGGGATGACCGTCTCGGCCGATTCCAGGTTCCAGGGGGAGCATGCCGGGGCTCGCTATTATTTTTGCAGCGCGTCCTGCCAGCAGAAGTTCGAGACCGATCCGGGCAAGTACACAATCCCGCCTGAGCCGCCCTCGATGGAGCCTGCTGCCGAGGGCACTATCTATACCTGTCCCATGCACCCGGAGATCCGCCAGGATCATCCGGGCAACTGCCCCAAGTGCGGCATGGCGCTGGAACCGTTGCTACCGGCTCTGGAAGAAGGCGAAAATCCCGAACTGGTGGATTTTCGTCATCGCTTCTGGTGGACGCTACCGCTCACCGGTGTCGTGTTCGTGCTGGCCATGTTCGGGCATCGCTTTGGTTGGCTGCAGGTGTCGACCCAGAGCCGGCTTGAGCTTGTACTGGCAACGCCCGTGGTGCTGTGGGCGGGCCAGCCATTCTTCGTGCGTTGTTTCCAGTCGATCGTCAACCGCAGTCCGAACATGTGGACCTTGATTGGGATCGGCACCGGCGCGGCCTATGTCTACAGCGTCATAGCGACCGTCGTGCCGGGCGCTTTTCCGCAAACGTTCGCCGAGCATGGCCGCATCGGTGTGTACTTCGAGGCCGCAGCGGTGATCATCTCCCTCACTCTGCTGGGTCAGTTGCTTGAGCTCAAGGCCCGCTCCCAGACTTCCGCCGCCATCAAGTCGCTGCTGGAACTGGCGCCCAAGACGGCGAGGCGTATCGGTCCCGACGGTTTCGAGGAAGACGTGCCGCTCACCCATGTCCACGTGGGCGACCTGCTGCGCGTGCGGCCCGGCGAGAAGGTGCCGGTCGACGGCCTGGTAACGGAAGGCACCAGCGCGGTCGACGAATCAATGATAACCGGCGAGCCCATTCCGACCACCAAGCGCGTCGGGGACCGCGTCATCGGTGCCACGATGAACACTTCTGGCAGCCTCGTCATGCAATCCGACAAGGTTGGCTCCCAGACCGTGCTGTCCCAGATTGTCCAGATGGTGGCGCAAGCGCAGCGGTCGAAGGCACCGATGCAGCGGATGGCGGACAAGGTTGCCGGCGTCTTCGTCCTCGGTGTCATCGGCATTGCGGTGCTGACCTTTGTCGCGTGGGGACTCTTCGGCCCTGAGCCGAGCTGGGTGTTCGGCTTGATCAATGCCGTCGCGGTGCTAATCATCGCATGTCCGTGCGCTCTGGGTCTGGCCACGCCGATGTCAATCATGGTCGCAAGCGGCAAGGGGGCATCCAACGGCGTGCTGTTCCGTGACGCCGCTGCGATCGAAAACCTGCGCAAGGTCGATACCCTAATTGTCGACAAGACCGGGACGCTTACCGAGGGTCGGCCGGTTTTTGAGCGCGCGATCGGCGCGAACGGCTATGCCGAGAAGGACGTGCTGCGGTTAGCCGCCAGCTTGGATCAGGGCAGCGAACATCCGCTGGCGGCCGCGATTGTTGTAGCGGCCCGTGGGCGCGGCCTGCAGTTGGAAAAGCCGGAGGGTTTCGAGTCCAGCAGCGGCATCGGGGTGAGAGGCACTCTGGGCGGCAGGAAGCTCGCGATTGGGAATACGGCGCTCATGCAAGCGGAAGCGGTTTCCATCGATCCGCTCGTGGCGCAGGCCGATGGGCTGCGTGCGCAAGGCGCCAGCGTCATGTATCTCGCTGTCGAAGGCAGGCTTGCTGGCCTGCTCGCCGTATCGGACCCGGTCAAGGCCACCACGCCCGAAGCGCTGGCGCAACTGAGGGAAGAAGGTATCCGTGTCGTGATGGCGACTGGCGATGGGATTGCCACGGCAAAGGCGGTGGCCGGGAAGCTCGGCATTGACGAGTTCCACGGCGAGGTGAAGCCGGCGGACAAGCTTGAGCTTGTCAGTTCCCTGCAACGGTCAGGCGCCGTGGTCGCCATGGCGGGCGATGGCATCAACGATGCGCCGGCGCTGGCCAAAGCCGATGTGGGCATAGCTATGGGCACCGGCACTGATGTCGCGATGAACAGCGCTCAGGTCACGCTGGTCAAAGGGGATTTGCGCGGGATTGCCCGTGCCCGGCAACTCTCGCAAGCGACCATTCGAAACATGAAGCAGAACCTCGGTTTTGCGTTCATTTATAACGCCTTGGGCGTTCCGCTGGCCGCGGGCGTTCTGTATCCAATGACAGGCCTGTTGTTGTCGCCGATGATTGCGGCGCTGGCGATGAGCCTGAGTTCTGCCTCGGTCATTACCAATGCGTTGCGGCTCAGGAAGGCTGTTACCTGAGCCTCGTGCCGGCGGGTCCGGGGCAATCCTATTCATTTCTCAGGAGTCAGATTTAATGACGAAGCTTCTTTTCATCGCGGCATTGCTGGCCATTGGCGTCACGGCGCATGCCGCGTCACCGTCTTTGGTGGTGTACAAGGATCCAAATTGCGGCTGCTGCGAGGCCTGGGTCCAACATCTGAACGAGGCCGGCATTCGCACCAAGGTCGTCACTTCGAGCGATGTCATCGCCATTAAGGCGAAGCTGGGCGTTCCGGCGCAACTGAGTTCGTGCCACACCGCGGTGTTGGAAGTTACCGGCCAGATCGTGGAGGGGCACGTGCCCGCGGCAGCGGTCAGGAAACTCGCCGCGAGCCCCGCCGTGAAAGGGGTGGCAGTGCCTGGCATGCCGGCAAACTCCCCCGGCATGGGCAAGATGGACGGAAACCTTGTGACGATTGATTTTGGCGGCAAGCCGTTCTCAAAGAACTAAGGTCGGCGAGGATCGGCCAACAGGGGCGCCCATGCGGAAGGTTCGAACAAGCCACGCTGGGGGGGCGCCGGGCTGATTGTGCTCGGCGTGGCGGCTGCCACCGCCGTTGCACTGCAGACTAAGCGGTATCTCGAGGCGCCCGTCGATGCCGAGAAAGCGGGCGATGCGCGGCAGATTCGCATCGATGCCGCCGATAGGGCTTGCGCTGGGTCGGACGATCTACGCGCAGCAGTGTGGAGCGTGCCATGGCGCCAACCTGGCGGGGCAGCCCGACTGGCGCCAGCGGCTGCCGAGCGGCCGAATGCCGGCGCCTCCGCATGACGCTTCCGGCCACACATGGCATCACCCCGATGCCGTGCTGTTTGCAATTACCAAGAATGGCCTGGTCCCCGGCGTTACCGCACCGGCGGGCTATGTGAGCGACATGCCAGCATTCGGACCTTCGCCGTCCGATGAAGACATCATCGCTGTGCTGGCGTATATCAAGAGCACCTGGCCACAGAAAATGGCAGCCGCCCAGCAGGAGGTAACGGAGCAGTACGCGGCGCGAAAGTAGCGCCGCACCGGATCCGGTGAAGTTTCGCTCTATTTCACCGTTACCTTGCCCACCATGCCTGCTTCGTAATGTCCGGGCAATAGGCAGGCGAAATCAACGGCTCCCGGCCGATCGAACTACCAGATCAGCGCGCCTTGCTGACCCGGAGCGAGCGATACCTGGCATGACTCGATGCGCTTCACACCCGACAAGATCTCGGTCAAGGCCGGTGATACCGTGCGCTTCGTCCAGCGTGACACGCACCGTCGAAGTGGCCATTCCCGGGCTTGCCAGCGTTCTGGCTGGCGGTCTCGATGGTCCCCCTGTTTCCCGCTGCAAGCGCCACCAATGGCGCGATGGCCAAAGCCAGCAATAGTTGCTTGGTCGGACTCATGCGGGCCTCCTTGGCAAGTTGCGGTGGTGGCCGGTTGCGAGGCGATAGCCTCGCGAGATACTGGCCCGTTACGTCCCAGTCGGCGAAAGGATGCCGAGCGATGCCACTAGCGCCAAAATCAGCGTTGCGGCGCTGGTCTCGAACATCAGGCTGCGGCGCAATGTACGTACGGCCCCATCGTGATCGCCCGTCTTTACTGCCTGCTCTAGTTGCGGGGCAAGCCTAAAGCGGTTCGCTGCAGCCAGTGCCAGCATGGTGCCAAACAGTGCGAGCTTGACAATCAGCAGACCGCCATACGATGTGAGAGAGAGATCGTCTGGCAGCGTCGGGCCGACGATCATCCAGTAGTTCATCACACCGGTGACCGTCAATGTTGCGACCACGATCTTGCCCACCTGCGCAAATCCGTTGGACGTTCGGCTGAGCAAGGCGGCCGTTGCGGGTGTCGACGGCCTTGACAGCATCACGAACGCGACAAGCGCGCCGACCCAGGCACCTGCGGCCATCAAATGGGTGATATCGGAGGCGAGGTGGAGATACCGCTGCCCGCCGTCATCCATGGCGCCGTGCCCGGCCCATGCGAGCGTCGACAGGGCTATGCCGGCAGTGGCGGCGAGAGCGCCGACCTGAAAGAACGGCCACCGGCGGGCAAACCATGCAATCAGCAAACAGAGGAGCAGGGCAACCAGACGTACCGTCCAGGCGGCGCCGAAATCGGTGCCCATCACAATCATTTCGAAGATGTGGCTCTGCAGTTCCGAGTACTCGGCTGCGCCGGTCATGCCCTTGGCCATCACCGCCATGTTTGCGAGCGACAGGACGATGCCGATCGCTGCGATCGCCGCAGTGACGGTCACATAGCGCGAGCCGACGGGCGACGACAATTCCTCGCGACGGAGCGCGTAGAGCCCGAACAGCGGAAAGCCGAACAGCGTTGTCAGGTCGAAATAGAGTGCAAAGCGCACCGCAACGGTTACCCAGTCCATCTGTGGATTACTTGATCGTAAAGGCGATGTTCCCGTTGATCGGATGGGTGTCGGACGACACGGCGCGCCAGTCCACGCGATAGGTGCCCGGTACCAGCGGCTGTGCCGGGGTGATGGCCATGGCCTTTGGATCATCGCTGCCGGAAACACTGGCGGCGACCTTCATCGGCGCATGGTCGGCCATGCCCGGCATGCCGGTCATGACGAGGTTGGCACCGGAGAACTTGGTCATCAGGTTCTCCGAGAACTTCAGTTCGATCTTCTGCGGCGCAGAAGTCTCAGCCTTGTCAGCAGGCGTCGATGAAACCAGCTTCGGGTGTGCGAAAGCCACGGAACTGGCCAACGCAGCGGCGACTGCCAACGTGGCTTGCAGGAGAGAGCGGTGCGCTTGCATGATGAACTCCGGATAGATAAGGTTAAATACGCTGTCAAAACCACATGCGAACCCCCGCCACAAAGCGAGTTTCGCCACTACGGCCGCCGGACGCACGAACCATGTCGGCGGTATTACCAAAGGTCTGGTAGCGCTCGACACCGATATACGGTGCGAACTGACGGCTTATTTCATAGCGCAGGCGCAGGCCTACGGCGCCATTGGCCAGGCCGCTGCCGATACCGACGGCGGGGTCGTTCTTGCCGTAGACATTGGCCTCGATCCTGGGCTGCAGAATCAGGCGCTGCGTGATCAGCAACTCGTACTCGGCTGACAGGCGCAGTGCGGTCCGACCCTCGGTACCGAGGTAGCCGGTTGCGTCCACTTCAAACCAGTATGGCGCCAGACCTTGGACACCGAAGGCCAGCCAGTTGCGAGCAGGACGCCCGTAGCCTGCGTCGTTTCGAATACCGAGTTGGGTATCCCAATAGTTCGCAATTGCGTGGCCCCACAGCAGTTCTGTGCGAGCCTCGTGGACCTTGCCTTTCTCGAACTCGCCTTCGGCCTTGATGACAAACTTGTTATAGCTGCTGCCGAACCAGGCTTGGGCTTCATAAGCAGCAGCATTGCTGTCGCTGCCCTTTACCCATTCCAGTCGGTCCACCAGGACGGAAGCAAACAGATGTTCGTCCGCCATATGCAGCGATCGGTTCGGTCCAAGGGCATACTCGCCAACGCCGAGTTGATGGCCACCCGAATACGCGTGTGGATCGCGGGCATCCGGTGGGGCACTTCCGCCTTGCATGTTCATGTCGCCATGGTCCATGCCCTGCATCGCACCCTGATCCATGGTTTGCATCGAACCCTGGTCCATAGTCTGCATCGAGCCATGGTCCATGCCCTGCATCGCACCCTGATCCATGGTCTGCATCAAACTGTGGTCCATGCCTTGCATTGAGCCGTGGTCCATGCCTTGCATACTGTCGGCTTGGCTCGAAGTCTTCGGTTGCGAGGCGCCCTTGGCCTTCTCCGTTGTACCAGGGGACGTTGACTCAGCCTGGCCGTCTGGCGTGTGGGTGTGCTGCGCCCATGCGACGCTCATGCCCGCGGAAACTAGCACTGCGACGACGACTGTTCTTGTGTGCTTGTACATGGCGTATGCGTATTCAGTTAGATATCAGGCCACCAACACTTCGCGGAACATCCCCGCATCCATGTGCATCATCAGGTGGCAATGCCACGCCCAGCGGCCCAAGGCGTCCGCGGTGACCAGGAAACTGATGCGCTGTGCCGGCTGTACCGGAATCGTGTGCCGGCGCGCCTGGAACCTGCCGTCCGGAGCTTCCAGCTCGCTCCACATCCCGTGCATATGCATGGGGTGGGTCATCATCGTATCGTTGTGAAGGATGACGCGCAGCCGCTCCCCATGCTTGAAGTAGACCGGCGTCGATTTCCCGAATTCAATGCCGTCGAACGACCAGGTGAAGCGCTCCATATTGCCGGTTAGGTGCAGTTCCACCTCGCGTCCGGGGCCACGCGCGTCCAGAGGGCCGCCGATGGTGTGCTGGTCCGCCAGTGTGAGAACCCTTCTGCCATTGCTGCGCAGGCCGATACCGGGATCATCCAGATTGGTGCGGGCCATGTCGACGCGCATATCCGTGCCGGGGCCATACTCGGTCTTCGCATGTCGCGCCTTGGTGCTTGGAACCTTGAGCGAATTGTCTCCTGCCATGCCCGCCATGGCGTGCTGGCTGCGGTCCATCGGCATCGTCCCGTGGTTCATGCCGGACATGGCCATGCCCCCGCGGGTCATCCCGCCATGGTCCATCCGTTGCATGTTCATGCCACCGTGATCCATGCCTTGCATCGCCATGCCCCCATGGTTCATGCCACTGTGGTTCATGCCGCCCATATCCCCCATCATGTCTGCCATGGTCAGCCATTCGACCTTGTCGAGCGCCGGAACCGGTGCGCTCAGGCCTTCGCGGACGGCCAGAGTGCCACGGGCGTAGCCCGTCCTGTCCATGGCTTGGGAGAAGATGGTGTAGGCATCGTCCCGGGGCTCCACCATCACGTCGCAGGTTTCGCCGGGACCGAACCGGAATTCGTCTACCGTGACGGGCTCGATATCCTGGCCGTCGACCTGCACCACCTTCAGCTTCAGGCCCGGAATGCGCACGTCGTAGAACGTGTTGCCGGTACCGTTAATAAAGCGTAAACGCACTTTCTCGCCGGGCTTGAACAGGCCTGTCCAGTTGCCGGAGGGCGTGACGCCATTGGTCAGATAAGTGAGTGTTGCACCCGAGAGATCCGCGAGGTCGGTCGGGTTCATGCGCATTTGGTTCCACATCTTCCGCTTGGCGAGTGCGCTCTTCATGCCCTCACTGGAGACGTCGCGGAAGAAGTCGATGACCGTCGGCTGGTTGTAGTTGTAATAGTCGCTCTGGACTTTCAGTTTCGAGAGGACCCGCATCGGATCCTCATCGGTCCAGTCGGACAGCAATACCGTGTAGTCGCGATCGGCCTGGATCGGATCCTTGCCTGAAGCAGGATCGATAACGATGCCGCCATATAGGCCGGTCATCTCCTGGAAGCCGGAGTGCGAGTGATACCAATAGCTGCCGGTCTGGCTGACCTTGAAGCGATAGGTGAAGGTCTGGCCGGGGGCGATGCCGGCGAAGCTAATGCCCGGCACGCCATCCATCTGGAACGGAAGGATGATGCCGTGCCAGTGGATCGAAGTGGGCTCGCGCAGGCGATTCGTGACCCGGATGGTGACGGTGTCGCCTTCGCGCCAGCGCAGCGTGGGCCCGGGCAGCATGCCGTTGATGGTGGTTGCGACGACAGGCTTCCCGGTGAAGTTGACCGCGGATTCGGCGATCACCAGGTCGAATTCCGTACCGCGCAGAACAGGGGCGGTGCCGTATCCGGCACGCCGAGGGGCGTCTGCCTGCGCGAAAGCGCCGCCGCCAAGGCCGGTCAATCCGGCCATCACACCGCCCGCCGCCAGGCCTTGCACGAAACGACGGCGCGGAAGGTTGGGCAAAACAATGCCAGACGGTCGATTGCGTCGCATGAAGTAAGTCCTCGTTTGCTGGAATGGCCGCGTCGTAAGGCGGCATGTTGAGAGTAACGAGGCGGAGGCTACCGGCAACTTACTCCAACATTACATTCTGGTAATGTCCCGGTCACTTACGCGACGTCTGGTTAGACTAGCCGCAGGAAGAGCATGGTTGGCACGTTTGCTCGCAGTACAAATATCGGGAGGCTCGCAATGAAGCTGCTGGTGGTGGAGGACGAATCGAAGACCGGCGAGTACCTTCGCCAGGGCTTGACCGAGGCGGGCTTCGTCGTCGATCTTGCTACCAACGGGATCGACGGCCAGCACCTGGCAATGAATGAGTCCTACGACCTCATCATCCTCGACGTGATGCTGCCGGATGTTGACGGCTGGCGCATTCTGCAGACCATCCGTACTGCTGAAAACGCCGTCCCGGTTTTGTTCCTGACGGCCCACGACAGCGTGGCTGACCGGGTCAAGGGCCTTGAACTGGGCGCCGACGATTATCTGGTCAAGCCCTTTGCATTTTCAGAATTGCTCGCCCGGGTGCGCACCTTGTTGCGTCGCGGCACCGTTCAACTGGCGATGGACCGCATCCAAGTGGCAGACCTGGTGCTCGACCTGGCACGGCGGCGGGCTTCGCGCGCCGGTCGCCGGATTTCTCTGACCAGCAAGGAATTTGCTTTGCTCGAACTGCTGGTCCGCCGCCGGGGAGAGGTCCTGCCGCGGTCGTTGATTGCCTCCCAGGTCTGGGACATGAATTTCGACAGCGACAGCAACGTCATCGATGTCGCCATTCGCCGCCTGCGGGCGAAGATCGATGACGATTTCGAGCCTAAGCTCATCCAGACTGTCCGCGGCATGGGATACGTACTGGAAATGCCGGAGGGCGAGGAATGAGACAGCGTCTGTCGCTGACAATGCGGCTGACAATCCTGTTCTCACTGTCATCCGCGGTCGTATTGCTGGGTCTCGGGATATTGATCTGGCTGGCGATGGACCACCATTTTGCCAACGAGGACTATGTGGTCCTGGGCGACAGCATTCGACTGATCCAGAAGATTGCCGGGGAACAACCGGTCGAAGGCCTTCCGATCCGATTAGGGCAAATGGTGGAACACCATCCGGGATTCGTGGCACAGGTCCAGACTGCTCAGGGTCAGGCCGTGTATGCGTCCGCCGGCTTTGATTTCGGTACGGCAATGGAAACGCTTGCCCGGATTCGGCCAGGCGAAAACACCTTTGTTTGGGAGCAGAACGGCCAGGAGTATCGCGGGATGCGTGCACTGGCCAATGTTGCGGATGGGAAAGGGGGCCCCTTGGCCGTCGTGGTCGCCATGGACACGGAGATCCACGCCCATTTCATGCACGCCTTTCGCAAATCCCTCGCGTTCTATATCACGCTGGCCGCGGTCGCGAGCGGCCTGTTCGGATGGTGGGCCGCCCGCAGAGGTCTGGCGCCGTTGCGGATGATGGCTTCCCGGGCCAGCGGCGTCAATGCGCACAGATTGGATGCGCGCATGCCCGTGGACGCCGTGCCGGTGGAAATGGCAGACCTAGCGCTAACGCTCAACGCGATGCTCGAGCGCCTGCAGGACGATTTTCGGCGGCTCTCGGAATTTTCATCCGACCTCGCGCATGAACTGCGCACGCCGATCACGAACCTGATGACCCAGACTCACGTCGTATTGTCCCAGCCACGTGACGCCGCAAAATACCGCGACGTGCTCGCTTCCAATGCGGAAGAGCTACAGCGCCTGGGCCGCATGGTCTCCGACATGCTTTATCTCGCAAAAATGGAGCACGGCATCACGTTACCCAGCGAGGAAACCATCAATGTCACTGACGAGGTCCGCGCGCTGTTCGACTTCTATGACGCGCTCGCGGAAGACAAGGGCGTACACCTGCGCCTTCAGGGCCAGGCGAGGATTGTCGGCGACCGACTGATGCTGCGCCGTGCGCTCAGTAACCTGCTGTCAAATGCGCTGCGCTATACGCCCAAAGGCAAGGGCATCCTGATCGAAGCCAAGGAGCAACCCGGCAAGGCAACCATCGTCGTGGAGAACGAGGGCGTGGAGATCGGCCCTGAACTGTTGTCGTCCATTTTTGACCGGTTCTTTCGTGCGGACAAATCGAGGACCCGGGCAGAGTCCGATAGCGTGGGCCTGGGCCTATCCATCACGCAGGCGATCATGGTAGCGCATGGCGGCAAAATATCCGCCGAGTCGGCCGCTGGCAAGACCCGTTTCATCTTGACATTCCCGCGGCTGGACGGATAACACCTATTTTGCCGTCGGTTTCACTCCCGCGACGAAGGTGGCGAATCGGCGCAAGGGGATGTTTTCGTTTGTCATGCTCTTGTAATCGCGCCGTAAGGTGAGGACGGGCGGCCTGTCGGCGCCGCGGTTCTGGCGCGCGAATTGCTCCCATTGGAGTGGCGTTCTTGTATACGCCAACGAGTTATCCCGAAGGAGCTTCGCCATGCCACATGAAAACTACCAAGCCTGTATTGATGCCTGTAATGCCTGTGCCGTTGCGTGCAATCATTGCGCGGCGTCTTGCCTGCGGGAGCAGAACGTCGATGAGATGAGGAAATGCATCGCGCTCGATATGGACTGCGCGCAGATCTGTGCGTTTGCCGCGGCTGCCATGTCCCGCGACAGCCCGTACGCAAAGGAGATTTGCCAGCTTTGCTCCCGGGTCTGCGACGATTGCGGTACGGAATGCGCCGGCCATGAAACACAACACTGCCAGGACTGTGCAAAGGCCTGCCAGCAATGCGCGCAGGCCTGCCAGTCGATGGCCTGACCTGACACTTCCGCTAACGGCGCCCCCAGCGACAGATCGCGCCGCCGGTATTGCGTCGGCCGGCGCGCGAGGTGATCAATGCCGTACTCGTGTAACTGCCGGTAGACTGCGTTGTAGTTCTTCCCCTCACGGCACGAGTGCGTGAGGGAGACAAAGCGACCACCTGGCGTTGATATCGATCCCCGGCTGCCCGACGGGGGCGTTCCGACAGTCTGTAGGGGAGCATTTGCACGTAGCTGGTTCACCGCGAGAACCCGCTATTTCGAATGATCCAGGCACCCAGCAAGATCCCTTAAGATGCCGCATGTTTCGATCGATCGCGCACCTGCGCATTTCTGGCGCAACGTATCCAACTGCAGCTTCAGTGCCTGAAGTTCCAGGATTCGCTCTTCCACCTGCCGAACATGCTGGTCAATCAGATTGTTGATCTCCGCGCAATCTTGGGTGGGTATGTCACGATATCGGAGCAAGGCTCGGATTTCTTCAAGCGGCATGGCCAGCGTGCGGCAGTGGCGGATGAACTGCAATCGTTCGATATGCGATTCGCCATAGAGCCGATAGTTTCCTGAACTGCGCAATGGCTCCGGCAACAAGCCCTCTTTCTCGTAATAGCGGATGGTTTGCACCAAGCATTCGGCTCTTTCCGCGAGTTCGCCGATCTTCATGACCATGTTGCGCTCCAGAGAATACTTGACTCTATAGTAACTATAGGGTCTCTAATGGGCAACCTTGCTAACTGAACGAAGGAACGGCAATGAGCGACAGCGGCTCGAGATCCTGTGGCTGTCCAGGCACACCGGTCGCGCGGCCGGAATCGGCAGCGCCGGCAGGCCTGGACCGTGCGATCTATCGGATCGAGAACATGGATTGCCCTACTGAAGAGGCCCTCATCCGCGACAAGCTGTCGAAGCTGCCAGAGGTTGGTGGTCTCGAATTCAACCTTATGCAGCGCACGTTGGCGGTGCGGCACAGCGCTTCATCGCTAACTTCGGTGGAACAGGCGCTGGCGAGCATCGGAATGCGGGCGACGCGCGCGGACGCGCCGGCGGCGCAGCAGGACACATTGCTGGCCATCGCAAAGATGGATTGTCCGACCGAGGAAGGGCTGATTCGCAGCAAGCTAGTTGGCATGCCTGGCGTCACCGCACTCAACTTCAACCTCGTGCAGCGTACGTTGCGGATCAGTCATGCCCCAGATGCGCTTCCGCGTGTGCTGGCGGCGCTGCAGTCGCTGGGGTTCGAGGCAGATATGCGCGAGGCGGCGGCCGCGGATTCGGCAGCCCCGGAGCGCTCCAAGGCAGCTTGGTGGCCGTTGGCAATGTCGGGCATTGCTGCGGCTGCGGCCGAGGGGCTGTATTGGCTCCATGGTGGAAATCACTGGACCGTCATTGCGCTGGCCATGGTGTCAATTTTCACCGGCGGCCTGCCAACCTACAAGAAGGGCTGGATCGCGCTAAAGAATCGCAACCTGAACATGAATGCGCTCATGTCGATTGCGGTCACCGGCGCCATGATCATTGGCCACTGGCCGGAAGCGGCCATGGTGATGTTCCTGTTTGCCCTCGCCGAGGTGATCGAGTCCAAATCGCTGGACCGCGCACGCAATGCGATTCGTGGGCTAATGGACCTTGCACCCGAGCGCGCGACCGTCCTGCAGCCCGATGGCAGTTGGGCCGATATTGAAGCCAGGAAGGTTGAAATCGGCAGTCGTGTGCGGCTGAAGCCCGGCGAGCGGATTGCCCTGGATGGCGAAGTGCTTGAAGGCCGCTCAACTGTCAACCAAGCCCCAATTACCGGCGAAAGCCTGCCGGTGGAAAAGGCGCAGGGTGACCCGGTGTTCGCCGGGACCATCAACGAATCCGGTTCCTTCGAGTTTCGCGTCACGGCGGGCGCAGGCCAATCGACGCTGGCGCGCATCATTCATGCGGTTGAAGCTGCACAGGGTAGCTGCGCACCAACACAGCGCTTCGTCGACCAGTTCGCCCGTCTGTACACCCCGATCGTGTTCGCGGTGGCGCTTGCAGTGGCCGTATTTCCCCCGCTGATGCTCGGCGCGCCTTGGCTGGATTGGATGTACAAGGCTTTGGTACTACTAGTGATCGCCTGCCCCTGTGCGCTGGTCATCTCAACACCGGTCAGCATCGTCAGCGGCCTTGCCGCTGCGGCCCGTCGAGGTATTCTCATTAAGGGCGGAGTTTACTTGGAGGAAGGCCACAAGCTGAAATCGCTGGCGCTTGACAAGACCGGGACGATTACCAACGGCAAGCCGGCGCAAACTGATGCCATTGTGTGGGGCGGTTTTGACCTGGATGAGTCTCGTGTACTCGCCGCTAGCCTGGCGGCTCGATCCGATCATCCCGTTTCCCAGGCGGTCGCGCTTGCGGCCCAATCCGACGGCGTGCAAGTTCACGATGTCAGCGAATTCGCTGCGCTACCCGGCCGGGGTGTGCGCGGCCGTATCGACGGTACGACCTACCAACTCGGCAACCACCGCCTGATCGAGGAACTAGGCGTATGTTCGCCGGAGTTGGAAGCACGTCTTACCGCACTGGAAGGGCAGGGCAAAACAGTGGTGATGCTAGTTGGTACCAGCGGCGTACAAGCCATGTTCGCGGTCGCCGACACGGTCAAGGAAAGCAGTCGGCTTGCCATTGCACAACTGCATGAACTGGGCATCAAGACCATCATGCTCACCGGCGATAATTCTCACACCGCTCAGGCAATCGCCGGGCAAGTTGGCATCGACCGCGCACAGGGCAACCTGTTGCCAGACGACAAGTTGCGCGAAGTGGAGCGCCTGCTAGCCGAGGGCAAGACTGGGATGGTGGGTGACGGCATCAACGACGCGCCGGCATTGGCGCGCGCCGACATTGGGTTCGCTATGGGAGCGGCTGGCTCCGACACGGCGATAGAAACCGCTGACGTCGCGCTAATGGACGACGATCTACGCAAAATCCCCACCTTCGTTCGGCTCTCACGTGCGACGGCCAGTGTTCTGGTGCAAAACATCGTGCTGGCACTGGGTATCAAGGCGATATTTCTGCTGCTCACCTTCACCGGCCAGGCCACCATGTGGATGGCGGTGTTTGCCGATATGGGTGCCAGTTTGCTGGTGGTCGCCAATGGCCTGAGGTTGCTGCGTAAGTGAGCTGGAAGGCAATTCTCTATGACTGGGGTGGCCTAAACGCAGCGCTCTTCGAGGCTGTCAATCACGGCACGCCTCCGTCCCTAGCTCCTTTCGCCTGGCTCTTTAGCAGCCTGCTGGGCAACTATTGGACCGCGCCGCTGCTCATCTTGGGCTTGTGGCGATGGTCCAGTGCCAGAGGCGAAGCGCCTCGCGCCGCGCTTGGGCGCCGACAGCTTGGGCGCCGACAACTTCGCGGCTTAGTTGCAGCGTTCGCGCTGGCGCTGGCCATCGCCACCTTCTTGAAGCTGCTGTTCGATCTGCCGCGCCCCTTGGCCTTGTACGGTGAAACGGTGCGGGTTATCGGCGCCGCAGAATGGCGATACAGCCTGCCAAGTGGTCATTCCCTTTACGCCATTCTTGCGGCCGGTGCGTTATGGCCGCTGGCGGGGGCGCGCTCGCGTATAGGGCTCGCCCTCTATGTCGTCCTGGTTGGCTGGTCCCGCATAGCAAGCGGAATGCACTTCCCGGCTGACGTGCTGGCCGCTTGGATCATCGGCCTGGGATGTCTTGCGCTCGCAAGTAGGCTGGAGGTATGGCTTTTGCCTTGTGCCACAACCATCGCTCCGCTTGCTGCTCACCACTGGTATGCCGTGGCCGGCGTCGTCGCGTGGATCGATCAGGCCTCCAAGTCGGTCATTGTCCATGAGTTCGCGTATGGCGAGGTGTTGCCCGTCAACGCGCGGTTCAATCTAGTCCACATTGGGAACACCGGTGCGGCGTTCAGTCTGCTGGCAGGCGCGAGCGGTTGGCAACGCTATGCCTTTATTGTGCTGGCACTCGGGGTATCAGCGTGGCTAAGCTGGATGCTCCGCAGTGCCGTGCCGCCTCTCGCGAAGCTGGGCTACAGCTTGATCCTCGGCGGCGCATTGGGCAATGCTGCGGACCGTGTGGTGCGTGGGATGGTTGTCGACTTCCTCGACTTTCATTGGGGCACGGTCCATTGGCCAGCTTTCAATACCGCTGATGTGGCAATTTCAATGGGAGCCGTGTGCCTCATCTTCAATGCCCTGACACAGCGAACGTCCTAAGAGAGAACTACACAAATGGCCCATTCGCGGAACTATGATCATTCGTAACAAATTCTGAGATCGCTCAATCATGCGTAGCAGTTCAAGGCTGTATGTGCTGGTTTGCTCGGCTCTTGGCGTTTTTCTGAGCTTTGCGGCTTCCGCACACAGTAGCGGGGCAGACACGAGAGCCAAGCAAATCTGGCAGCTGCTGGACTACATTGCCGTCGACTATCGTGGCGCTGTATCTGACGGCAAGGTGACGGCAGCGAGCGAGTACAGCGAAATGCAGGACTTCGCACTCAACGCCGAGAAACAGATGATAGAGCTGCCAAAGACCGCAGGGTCGGAGCAGATGCTGAAAGATGCCGGTCGCCTGCGTGAGCTCGTCGATTCCAAGGCAGACGACGCGACGGTTGGCGAGCATGCACATCGGCTCGCGGCAGACGTACTGAAGTTCTATCCCTTCCCCGTTGCCCCGGCAAAGGCGCCTGATTTGCTGCGGGGTGGGCAGATGTTTCAGGCGCAATGCGCCGCTTGTCATGGGCTCGGCGGAAGAGGTGACGGGCCTGCCGCAGCGGGGCTAACGCCCAAGCCCACGGCGTTGGCCGACCACACAAGGGCTCGCGAGCGTTCGCTGTTCGCCCTCTATCAAGTTATCGGCCATGGAGTGGAAGGCACTGCCATGCCGAGCTTCGCCGCGGTCGCTGACGAGGACCGTTGGGCCTTGGCATTCTTTGTCGGCACGTTGCCATATTCGGACGCGCAGAAGGCGGCTGGGGCGGAAGTCTGGAAGTCGGATGCCAAGGCACGCGCCGCGTGGTCCGGCCTTGACTCGTTGACCCAGACTTCGGAGGCAGAACTTGCAAAGACGGTCGGAGAGGATTCCGCGGTAAAGTTGATGGCCTACGCGCGGGCGAATCCCCAACAGGTCCAGGCGACGGTCACACAAGCCCAGAGCACAGCATTGGCAAAAACCAGGCTGCGGGAGAGTGTGACCGCCGTGGAGGCCGGAGATCGTCCGGCTGCAACGAAGCTTGCTTTGTCAGCCTATCTGGATGGCTTCGAGACATTGGAGCCTGCGCTCGCCGCACGAAACAGGACGTTGTTCCAGCAAGTGGAAAAGGCGATGATCAGTTTTCGCTCCACGATTGCGAACGGCACGGTTGCGGATGTGCGCGCGGCTGAGGCGAATCTGCAAGGGCTCCTGGATGAGACTGACATGGTGCTGGCACCTTCGGAACCCGATTCGGCCGCCGCATTCTTTGGGGCGTTGCTAATTCTGCTGCGCGAAGGTGTCGAAGCGTTGTTGGTTGTCGTCGCAATGATTGCCTTCCTCAAGAAGGCCGAGCGCCGTGAAGCGCTGCCCTACGTTCATGCAGGTTGGACAATCGCGCTCGCGGCTGGAGGCCTGACCTGGGCCGTCGCGACCTACTTGATCGGCATAAGCGGCGCGAGCCGGGAGCTCACGGAAGGATTCTCGTCTCTCTTCGCAGCGGCCATCTTGCTGAGCGTAGGTATCTGGATGCACCAGAAAAGTACCGCCGGCCGCTGGCAACAGTATCTGAAACAGAAGATGTCGTCAGCCATGAACCGCCGCACTGCCTGGTTCATGTTCCTCCTCGCATTTGTTGCTGTGTATCGGGAAGTATTCGAAACGGTCCTCTTCTTTGCGGCCCTTTGGACGGAAGGGAATGGCATGGCATTGCTGGCTGGGCTTGCATGTGGTACGGTCCTGCTCGGCGTATTGGCGATGGTTCTACTCCGTACAAGTGCGAGGCTGCCAGTTGGACAATTCTTCGCCGCCAGCGCGCTGCTTGTTGCATGCCTGGCAGTGGTGCTCGCCGGCAAGGGGGTAGCGGGCTTGCAGGAGGCCGGACTGATACATATCACGCTGATCGCGTTTCCCCGTGTCGATATCTTGGGCATGTATCCGACCATGCAAACTACACTTGCTCAAGCCGCGGTACTCGCAGTTGCAGTCATTGGATATGCAATGAACCTACGTCCCATCGCCGGCAGTAAAGCAGGCACCTGAGGATCTAGCGTGTCGTGCGCCGAAGCTGTTGCGGCGTGCGACCTTCCTGCCAGGCCGAACGTCGACTCAGGTGGAATTATGTAGCGCAACCCCAGACCTGGGCTGCGCCATATCGAACTCTCTACGAACTCATGGATCACGAACACGTCGGAGTCAGTGTCGCGATATCGATAGGCCTGATGGCAATTGGACTTATCGTGCTGTACGCAGCATTTGCCATCTATCTCCGATGGCGGCATGGACCCGGGATCCGACCGGCCAAAAACAGGTCAGTAAGGAAGTCGCGGCGGGGCCAAACGAAGCGGCGCTGAAGGGCGGCACGTCCAGCGCTATTGCGCGAGGTTTGTTACGCGAATGTAATGAAAACTTCTCCTATCTGGTAGGGCCGCTCGTTACAATGCCAAGTTCGGTGGGGCTGTACTTTCTTGCGCCCGGGTCCTCATTCGACCGTAGACGGGCTTCCGGTTTCTCTGCCTTTGCCCAGCTGGGCGTTATACTCCTTTGATGCGTCGGCTGCTTCTGATTCTTCTAACGATTGTGCTGCCTTTCCAGTTTGCCTGGGCGGGCGCTGCGGCGTATTGTCAACACGAAGCTGAAGCACCGTACGCTGGCTCAGTCCGGCACTTCGGACACCACGAGCATCACCATTCGGCGGACGTCAAGACCGCTGACGGACAGAAGGCACTGGGTGACATCGATTGCGGCATCTGCCACATCGCATCCATTCCGTTCGCCTGTACCGACAGGCCAAGCACGGAGACGGTTCAGCACGTTGAACTGGTCGCAACCCCTTCCGAGCAACGCTTCACATCTCTTTGCGCCAGGGCTCCTGATCGCCCTCAATGGCCTGGTCTCGCATAGCCGGCGAGACGTTCCAAAAGTAGTTTCATCCGTCTCGCCGATTTCCCCGGTTCATTCCTTGGTGCAATTCGATGCGAAGACTCAATCTGCCGCTTTGGCTGGCGGCTGCAATGCTTATCCCCATTTCCATTGGCGCTCAATCTCAACCGGTGCCCGGGATCCCTGCGTATGGATTGCGCGAACAACCCGGTCCGTTGACGCTTGAAGATGCGCTGGCGTTGGCAGTGGCAAGCAACTTTACCTTGTCGGCTGCTCGCAAGGAGGTTGAGGCGACAGAAGGCGCGATCATGCAAGCGCGCACGATACCCAACCCAGAAGTTGCTGCGCTCGTCGAGGACACGCGTAAAGCGACACGCAACACCACCGGTCAGGTCAATATTCCGATTGAATTGGGTGGCAAGCGCTCCGCCCGCATTACTGCCGCGGAACGCGGCCGGGATGTCGCTCAGGCTGACCTGAGTGGCATACGTGCCGACCTCAGGGCCACGGTCATCGCGTCTTTCTTCGCCGTCCTGGTGGCGCAGGAGCGCGTCAAGCTGGGGCTTGGCTCGGTCGATATCGCCGCCAAGGGGGCACAAGCGGCTGCCCGACGTGTCGCCGCGGGAAAAATTGCACCGGTCGAGGAGACCAAAGCCAGCGTGGAACAAGCCAACGCGGAGCTTGAACTCGCCGAGGCACGCGCCGAGCTGCAATCCGCGCGGCAGACACTTTCGGCGCTGTGGGGTAATGCGGGACCACAGTTCACGGAAGCGCAAGGGGATCTCGATTCCCTGCCGTCTCGCCCGGCGCCTGAAGTGCTGCGTGCGGAGTTGGAGAACTCTCCACTCCTGCTGTCGAGCCGGCTCAATCTGGAGCGCCGTCAAGCCCAGGTAGGCGTGGAGCGGAGCCAGCAGTATCCGGACATTACCGTCAGCCTTGGTGCGAAGCGCGATAACGAAGCCAACCGCAACATGGCGGTCCTTGGGGTCGCTATCCCGTTGCCCCTTTTTGACCGCAATCAGGGCAATCTGTATGAGTCCATCCAGCGTGCCGACAAGGCACAAGACGAATATCTGGCCACTCAGATTCGTCTGACCAACGACCTTCAGCAAGCGTCAACGCAATTGTCAGTTTCGCGTGACTCCGCCCAGGCGCTACGTAGCACCATTCTGCCTGCCGCCGAACAAGCGTACGCCGCCGCGACGCGGGGATTCGAGGCTGGCAAGTTCAATTTTCTTGACGTGCTCGACGCGCAGCGCACGCTCTTCCAGGCACGCATCCGATATCTCGGAGTCCTGGCGAGGACCTACCAGTCGGCTACCACCATCGACCGTATCCTCGGACGCTAACTACGGATTCCTCAACAATGGCTATCACAAAGAAGCAGAAGGCCGCCATCGCGGCAATCATCATCGCAGGTGCCTTGGGTTGCGGTGCGGTGCTACTAACTGGCGGAACGAAAGGCAGCAGCGAAGAGGATCATGGGCACGCAGAGCACTCCGAAGCGAAGGGGCACGACGATGCGGAGCATCATGGCAAGGCCGCGGGCGAAGGCCATCCAGATGACAAGGATCATGCGGATGAGGAGCACCACGAGACTGCGAAAAAAGGACCACATGGCGGTAATCTTTATACGCGCGGTGGCGACACCATCGAGTTAGCTATGTCTGAAGAGGGCGGCGAGGCTCGGCTGAGAGTATGGGCTACGAAAGCCGGAAAGCCGGTTGCTGGCGGGCTTTCACTCTCGGGCGATCTCAAGCGTGCGACCGGCGAGTCCGAGCCTCTGCAGTTCAAGCCCGTCAAAGACTTCTTCCAGAGCGACGCAAGTATCGATGAACCCCACGTGTTCGATGCGACAGTAACCGCAGTCTTGCCTGGCGAAAAGGCTCCCCTCGTCGCCAAGCTTTCCAAGGAGGAAGGTAAGATTGAATTGACCGCAGAGCAGGTTACGAAGGCCGCGATAGGCGTTCAGGTCGCCGGCCCGGCTAAGGTCCAGTCTGGCCTGCAGTTTCCGGGTGAAATTCGCTTCAACGAAGACCGCACAGCTCACGTGGTGCCTCGTCTGGCCGGCGTCGTCGAGGCGGTGCCTGCGAATATCGGCCAACAGGTCAAGAAGGGCCACGTGTTGGCCATTATCGCCAGCACAGGTCTTTCGGAACAGCGCAGTGAACTCCTTGCCGCGCAAAGGCGCCTCGATCTCGCTCTTACCACCCACGATCGCGAGAAGAAACTGTGGGAAGAGAAGATCTCAGCGGAGCAGGACTTCCTGCAGGCGCGGACCGCACTGCAGGAGGCGCAGATCGCAGTTCAGAATGCGCAACAGAAGCTGGTCGCTATCGGGGCAAGTGCGGCGTCAAAAGGTCTTAACCAGTTCGAACTTCGTGCTCCGTTCGACGGCATCATCGTCGAGAAGCACCTCGCCCTCGGAGAGGCGGTGAAGGAAGACGCGAACATCTTTACGATCTCGGATCTTTCCACCGTATGGGCCGAGTTTGTCGTGTCGGCTAAGGACCTCGGCCACGTGCGGGTAGGGGAGAAGGTCACTATTAGCTCGACTTCTTTCGACAGCAAAGCGGAAGGCACGGTGTCTTATGTCGGCTCGCTGCTGGGCGAACAGACTCGCACGGCCAAGGCCCGCGTCACGCTGGTGAATCCCGGCATGGCGTGGCGCCCAGGCCTTTTCGTGACAGTGAACGTCCTGGGCGAGGATGTTCAGGTTCCGGTTTCCGTGTCCTCGGACGCGGTCCAGGAGATTAATGGCCAGAATGCGGTGTTCATTGCGGTGCCGGGCGGCTTTGTCGTGCAGCCGATCAAGATCGGTCGCACTAACGGCAAACTGGTGGAAGTCCTCGAAGGGTTGAAGCCAGGCGTCCGCTACGCAGCAGCGAATAGCTTCATTCTCAAATCGGAGCTCGGTAAAGCGAGCGCCGAGCATGCGCACTGATACCGGAGACAGGTATGTTCGAACGTATCATTCGCTTCGCCATCGAACAACGATGGCTTATCCTGCTGGCCGTACTGGGCATGTCGGCGCTAGGTGCTTACAATTACACGCGCCTGCCTATCGACGCGGTGCCGGACATTACCAACGTACAGGTCCAGATCAATACCGCCGCGCCAGGCTATTCACCCCTCGAAACCGAGCAGCGTGTCACCTATCCTATCGAGACCGTCATGGCCGGCCTTCCGGGACTTGAGCAGACGCGATCGCTTTCCCGTTATGGACTGTCGCAGGTCACCGTCATCTTCAAGGACGGTACGGACATCTACTTCGCCCGTCAGCTTGTCAACCAGCGTATCCAGGAGGCCAGGGAACGGCTGCCCTCGGGAATTGCGCCGGCGATGGGGCCCGTCTCCACGGGCTTGGGCGAGATCTACCTTTGGACTGTCGAAGCCGAAGATGGCGCGAAGAAGCCCGACGGCACGCCATACACCCCGACCGACCTTCGCGAGATCCAGGACTGGGTGGTCAAGCCCCAGTTGCGCAATGTCCCTGGCGTCACGGAGATCAACTCGATCGGTGGTTTCGCCAAGGAGTACCTTGTCGCCCCTAGCTTCGAGCGGCTAGCGTCGTATGGTCTCTCGCTGTCTGATGTGGTCACGGCGTTGGAGAAGAACAACGACAACGTGGGGGCTGGCTATATCGAGCGGCGGGGCGAACAGTATCTGGTCCGCGCGCCTGGCCAGGTCAAGTCCATCGACGACATTCGCGACGTCATTGTTGGTACCGCACAAGGACAACCTATCCGCGTCAGAGACATCGCCGACGTTGAGCTTGGCCGGGAACTGCGTACCGGCGCGGCGACCGAGAATGGAAAAGAGGTGGTGCTGGGCACGGTCTTCATGCTCATCGGCGAAAATAGCCGCGCGGTCTCACGGGCTGTCGACAACAAGATGGTGGCGATCAATCGGTCATTGCCCGAGGGCGTGAAGGCAATCACGGTGTATGACCGGACCGTGCTTGTGGATAAGGCGATTGCGACGGTGAAGAAGAACCTCCTCGAGGGTGCCGTTCTCGTTATTGCGATTCTCTTCCTCTTCCTGGGCAATATTCGCGCAGCACTCATCACCGCGCTGGTGATTCCGCTGTCCATGCTCTTCACATTCACGGGCATGGTGAACTACAAGATTAGCGCAAACTTGATGAGCCTGGGCGCGCTCGATTTCGGCATCATCATCGATGGTGCCGTAGTGATCGTCGAAAACTGTGTGCGCCGGCTGTCACATGCCCAAGCGCACCACGGACGCCCCCTCACGCGAGCGGAGAGGTTTCACGAGGTGTTTGCCGCGTCGCGAGAAGCACGACGGCCGCTACTCTACGGCCAGCTAATCATCATGATCGTGTACCTACCAATCTTCGCCCTCACCGGCGTCGAAGGTAAGATGTTCCATCCCATGGCGTTCACCGTCGTGCTGGCTTTGCTCGGTGCAATGATCCTGTCCGTGACCTTTGTTCCGGCAGCGGTTGCTCTCTTCATTGGCGATAAAGTTGCAGAGAAAGAGAATCGCTTGATGGAGTGGGCAAAGGCACGCTACGAGCCGTTGCTGGAGAAATCGCTGACGAACACGCCCGTCGTCCTGACCATCGCTTGCGTTGCGATCGCGCTGTGCCTCGCGATCGCATCCAGGCTTGGCAGCGAGTTCGTGCCCAACCTCAATGAAGGCGATCTTGCGATCCAGGCACTGCGGATTCCGGGAACGAGCCTCTCCCAGTCGGTCGAGATGCAGCAGCAGATTGAATCAACCTTGAAGGCGAAGTTCCCCGAGATCGAGCGGGTCTTTGCGCGTACTGGTACTGCGGAGATTGCAGCGGACCCGATGCCACCGAACATCTCGGACGGCTACATCATGCTCAAGCCGCAGTCGGATTGGCCGAAACCGACCAAGACGCGGGACCAGCTGATTGCGGCTATTCAATCTGAAGTGGGCAAACTCCCTGGCAACAACTACGAGTTTTCCCAGCCCATACAGCTACGGTTCAACGAACTCATTTCCGGGGTGCGTTCCGATGTCGCGGTCAAGGTTTTTGGGGACGACAACGCGGTCCTCAACGACACCGCAAACAAGATTGCCGCCGTCCTCCAAGGTATTCAAGGGGCCACAGAGGTGAAGGTGGAGCAGACCACAGGGCTCCCAATGCTGACGGTCAATATCGACCGGAACAAAGCCGCCCGCTACGGTTTGAACATGAACGATGTCCAAGACACCGTGGCGATTGCGATGGGCGGAAAGGAGTCCGGCACGTTCTTCCAGGGCGATCGCCGTTTTGACATTCTGGTACGCCTTCCAGATGCTGTCAGGGGTGACGTGGAAGCGCTGCGCCGATTGCCGGTACCCTTGCCAAGGAACGGTAGTAGCGAAGCCCGGACGACATACATTCCGCTAAGCGAGGTCGCGACACTGGATCTGGCGCCAGGCCCTAATCAGGTGTCGCGGGAAAACGGGAAGCGCCGGATTGTGGTCAGCGCAAACGTCAGAGGTCGCGATATTGGCTCCTTCGTACCCGAAGCTGAGGCGGCAATTCAGAAGCAAGTGAAGATCCCCGCCGGCTACTGGACGACCTGGGGGGGCACCTTCGAACAACTGCAATCAGCCACCGCTCGCCTTCAGATCGTGGTGCCGGTCGCTCTCCTGATGGTGTTCGTCCTGCTATTCGCGATGTTCAGTAACGTCAAGGATGGCTTGTTGGTCTTCACTGGCATTCCGTTCGCCTTGACGGGGGGCATCCTCGCGTTATGGTTGCGGGGCATCCCACTGTCTATTTCCGCGGCCGTCGGCTTCATCGCGCTATCTGGTGTTGCGGTGCTAAACGGATTGGTGATGCTTTCCTTCATCCGTACCCTGAGGGAGGAGGGGAGGACGCTGGATGACGCCGTCCGCATAGGAGCACTGACTCGTCTCAGACCTGTTCTGATGACAGCGTTGGTTGCCTCGCTTGGATTTGTGCCGATGGCAATTGCAACCGGTACTGGTGCGGAAGTGCAGCGGCCGCTAGCGACGGTCGTCATCGGCGGCATCCTTTCCTCCACGGCGTTAACCTTGCTGGTACTGCCCGCGCTGTACAGACTGGCACATCGCAGGGATGAGGACGAGGAGGTTGAAGTTTCGCCGGTTGGGCAGTCTGTTTAGACTGTCTCAAATCGGGTGCTACCCTATGTGGCACCCGCGGCTCTACAAAGGGGAGTGCAATGGGAACGAATCACGACCATAGTCATGCAACTGGAAACGAGCGAGCCTTGAGGTTCGCGCTCGGCCTGACGGCAACGTTTCTCGTCGTCGAGTTGGTCGGTGGATTATTGACCAAGAGTTTAGCGCTGATATCTGATGCGGCTCACATGTTCACAGATACGGCCGCACTTGCCATCGCGCTTGTCGCCATCCAGATCGCCAAGCGCCCTACAGACAAGGCGCGAACTTTCGGATACTACCGCTTTGAGATACTCGCCGCCGCTTTCAATGCGCTACTGCTATTTGGCGTCGCCCTGTACATTCTGTATGAGGCCTATCAACGGCTAAAGTCGCCGCCCGAAATCGAGTCGACCGGAATGCTCGTGATTGCTGTGGTGGGTCTTCTGGTAAACCTCGCCAGCATGCGTATACTTTCGGGTGGAAAGGATCAGAGCCTGAACATCAAGGGCGCGTACCTCGAAGTCTGGAGCGATCTACTTGGTTCGCTAGGGGTCATCATCGGCGCAGTCATCATCCGCTTGACCGGCGCAACATGGGTCGACTCCATGGTTGCAGTGCTGATCGGGCTATGGGTGCTTCCTCGCACCTGGATTCTCCTGAAATCGAGCCTCAATATTCTTCTTGAAGGTGTCCCGGAAGAGATCGAGATTGACAAGGTGGAATCGGCTCTGCTTTCGATCAAAGGGGTCAAGAGCATCCACGATCTGCATGTGTGGGCTCTCACTAGTGGCAAGGTGAGCTTGACCGTACATCTCGTCAACGATGCCCTGATCAATGCCGAGCGTGAGATTCTGCCCGCCATTCGTGATCTGCTGGCGGATCAATTTGGCATCACCCACATCACGGTGCAATGTGAGCTGACGCCTTGCCGCCAGGCCGATCCATCGGCGCACTTCGAATCCGCGGCGCAGTTCCTGGAGCGACATAAAGAAGAACATGACAAGACTGTAGATCACGGTCCGATTTAGCGAGGTGTCAAAATTGAGAAGCGGATTCCGCTTGGACGGCCTAGGCTTCCGCAAGCGCGCCGCGGACACTGCGCTGGCCCGGCATCAAGATGGGTACGCCCAGAGCAACTTCGCTTTCCCGGACGCCGCGACGATCGGTAAGCTGGTCCAAACACCCACACTATCCAGACGTCCACCACCGTCACTCGCACTAACTCGTCGCGAAAGGCGACGCCTGCTCGTCGGCTATGTCGGATTATAAAGCTATTGCGATAAGTATTCTTATCGTAATAGCACGTCCAGTGAGCTAAACTGGCTGGTATGAAAGCGCGCCAGACTGCCACCCTTCCGTCCCCACCGGCCGATCCGGCGGGTTTTCCCGATGCGGCTGCGTTGGCCGCGCTACGGGCCTGGTACGAAGGGCTGCCGGCCCGCGATGCGGTGGTGCGCTACCTGAACGAGCGCAAGGCCAGCGGCCAGTCGGCGCGCGGCATCCTCGGCCACATCCGGCGACAGTTGTCCGATTTCGCGCGCCGTCGGCAGCGAGACGACCTGGCCGCCTTGTTCGAACACGGCGCCTCCGAGCGAGTCGGGCGGGCGAAGGCAATCAGCCAAGCGGTCGACTTGCTGCGCCGCTTGCCGCCGCCGCAGCCGGAGGTCGTCGACGACATCGGGCAGTGGCTGCCGCCTCGTGCCGTGCAGGCGCTGCGCGCGCACGGCATCGCGACGCTGGCGGACCTGACCGTGCGCATTCCGCGCCGGCGTCGCTGGTGGACGGCGGTGCCCGGCCTGGGTCCGGCGAGCGCCCGGCGGATCGAGGCCTTCTTCGCCGAGCACCCGCAACTCACCGACCGCGCCCGCGCGCTGATCGCCGTAGCCGACCGCGGGGTGATCGTGCCCTGGGAGCAGCTGTGCCTGCCCCACGAGGTTGATGGCTCGTCGGGGACCTTTCGCGCCCCGCGGCAAACCTGCACCCTCAATGCGGACAACGACTATGCGGCCGTCCAGGCTTGGCTCGCGCTGCACGAGTCGCCGGGCACCCAACGAGCGTATCGCAAGGAAGCCGAACGGCTGATCCTGTGGGCGATCGTCGAGCGGGAGCGGCCGCTGTCGTCGCTCACCACCGAGGACGCGATTGCCTACCGCAGTTTCCTGCGCCGGCCGACCCCACACAAGCGCTGGGTGGGACCGTCGCGGCCACGCACCTCGCCCGAATGGCGGCCGTTTGCGCAGGGCCTGTCACCCCGTTCAACGGCCTATGCCTTGTCGGTGCTCGGGGCCATGTACCGGTGGCTGATCCAACAACGCTATGTGCTGGCCAATCCGTTCGCGGGTATCAAGGTGCGCGGCAGCGGGCGGGCTGCGCCGTTGGATACATCGCACGCGTTCACCGAGGGCGAATGGATGCTGCTGCGTACGCTCGCCAACGGACTGGAGTGGTCCTACGGCTGGGACGCCGTGGCGGCGCAGCGGCTGCGCTTCGTGCTGGATTTTGGCTACGCGACGGGGCTGCGGGCGAGTGAGCTCGTTGGAGCCACGCTTGGCGGCATCGAGATCGATCCCCATGGCGACCACTGGCTCAACCTGATCGGCAAGGGCGCCAAGGCGGGCAAGGTGGCGCTGCCACCGTTGGCACGCATAGCGCTCGATCGCTATCTGGGGGAGCGCGGCCTGCCGGTCACGCCGGCGCGCTGGGACCCGCATACCCCCTTGATCGGCGGCCTCGGCCAGGAGCCGGCCAATGGCATCACTGGCACGCGGCTGTGGGGCGTGTTGCGGCGGTTCTTCACGCAAGCGGCGGACCTGATCCAGGCCGACCACCCGGCTGCCGCCGAAAAGCTGCGGCAGGCCAGTCCCCACTGGATGCGGCACACGCATGCAACCCATGCGCTGGCCCGCGGCGCGGAATTGACAACGGTGCGGGACAACTTGCGGCACGCGTCAATTTCGACCACCTCGATCTACCTGCACGGCGACGAGGTGAAACGAGCACGCCAAATTGGGGTGGCATTCTCCGCTCCGTAGCGATTTTGTGCGCTCGCCAATTGGGAGGTCCTGGCAAATCCCGGCTTATATCACTACGAGGGGATTCCATCCGTTCTATATAACCTCAAGGCTTATGATAGCCAATTGGCCGTATCTTGGTCAGACCCCTACCACATCGATTTACGTTCTGCAGAAGGCTCACGCCGCGATGCAGACCGTTGCGATGGCCCGTGGCAGGCTCGTGGGCGTCAAGTTCTGGATGTCGAAGCAAGAGGTAGAGATCAGCCGCATTGACGACACTGGCAAGGCCGTGCGTCAGATGCAGTGGCTGATCACGCTCGATGCGGAGATCGACATTGCGGCATTGCTGGACGGATCCGACCGTCCCGTGCCCGCTCTGGCACTCGCAACCGAAGCCGCTTCTGTATTGGAAGGAGCGGCTGGTGGTGAAACAGACGACGTCACGGAGATCTCAGCGCAGGAAGGGCAGGGCTCCGATGCAAATCCGCCCCATGAGGACGACGACCTCGAGAGCCAGTACCGCGACCTCGTTTCCCGCTTGAAACTGGACAACGATGAAGGGGCATTGCAACTCAAGGCGTTTGCCACTGCGACCTTTGGTCGCGGCTGGACTAAGCGCCCGCAGGACGTGCGGCAGTTCGTGCAAGAGCTGCGTACGGCGCTGGCCAATCCGCTCGCGTTCCGTGAACAGGTGGCGGCCATCGCCGCCGACGTC
>Ga0099826_10000079_pt1 | contig 50419 bp, 47 predicted proteins | sample Mtrugardesep15_FD_76830 | JGI IMG/M metagenome (GOLD analysis project Ga0099826, IMG submission 76830) | Root nodule microbial communities of legume samples collected from California, USA - M. trunc garden sep15 | ecosystem: Host-associated > Plants > Roots > Nodule | place: USA: California... | reverse complement strand
TCCACGGCTTCCACTTCCATGGTCGCCTTGTCGGTCTCGATCTCGGCAATCACGTCGCCGGAGGTGACCTTGTCGCCTTCCTTTTTAAGCCATTTGGAAAGCGTGCCTTCCTCCATGGTCGGGGAAAGGGCGGGCATAAGAATTTCTACTGGCATGGGTTTCCCTTTCCCGATCAGAGCAGAATGTCGGTGTAGAGCTCGGATACATCCGGCTCGGGGTCGTTCTGGGCGAAGTCGGCGCTGTCGGCGACGATATCACGGACATCCTTGTCGATGGCCTTCAATTCGTCTTCGCTTGCCCAACCATGGTCCAGAAGCCGTGCCTTGACCTGTTCGATCGGGTCATGTTCGGAGCGCATCTTCTGCACTTCATCCTTGGAGCGGTATTTCGCCGGGTCCGACATGGAGTGGCCACGGTAACGGTAGGTCAGCATTTCCAGAATGATCGGGCCCTTGCCGGAACGGCAATGCTCCAGCGCCTGGTCAGCGGCAGCCTTCACGGCGCGCACATCCATGCCATCCACCTGAACGCCGGGGATGCCGAAGGACTGGCCGCGCAGCGAGTAGTTCGACTGGGCGGTGGCGCGGGCGGTCGAAGTGCCCATGGCGTAACGGTTATTCTCGACGATATAGATGATCGGCAACTTCCAGAGAGCAGCCATGTTGAAGCTCTCGTAGACCTGGCCCTGGTTGGCGGCGCCGTCACCAAAATATGTCACGGAGACATTGTCATTGCCGCGATAGCGGTTGGCGAAGGCGAGACCGGTTCCAAGCGAAACCTGCGCACCAACGATGCCGTGGCCGCCGTAAAAATGCTTCTCCTTGGAGAACATGTGCATGGAGCCGCCCTTGCCTTTCGACAGGCCGCCCTTGCGACCGGTCAACTCGGCCATGACGCCACGCGCGCTCATGCCCAAAGCAAGCATGTGGCCATGGTCACGGTAAGCGGTGATGACCTGATCGCCTTCCTTCTGTGACATCTGCATGCCGACAACAACGGCTTCCTGGCCGATGTAGAGGTGACAGAAACCACCTATAAAGCCCATACCGTAAAGCTGGCCTGCCTTTTCCTCGAAACGGCGGATCAAAAGCATTTCACGATAGGCGTGAAGCTCTTCGTCCTTCGAAAAGTCCGGGCTGTTCTTACCGGTGAATTCGGTTGCAGCCTTTGCCGTTGTCTTGCGGCCGGATACGGTCGCTGGTTTTCGCGGCGCCATTCATCCCTCCCTGAGTTGCCGTTTGAATGGATAGATTGGCGCGTACCATATGCAAGAAAATGCCATGCAGCAATGCTTTAAACGCATGGCACATATTCACGCTAAGATGCTGTGAATAAATAAAAAATGTTAAATTAACTTGATTTAGGTTAATTAGAAATATGTGTTCATGATGACGATTTCGTCGGTGCGGGACATATTCAGCTGGTAACGGGAAATCTCGTCGATCATGTCGCGTTCAAGCGAACCGTCGCTCAGCAATTCCACCTGCCGCTCCAGCGCCACGCGCGCCTGCGTCAGCTTTGCAAGCTCAGCCGTTCTGGTCAAACGCTGCCGCTCCAACCGCTCCGTCGCCTGCAGGCCGAAGTCGCCATGGATGGAATGATACCCGAAATAGGAAAGAAAAGCGATCGTGATGGCCGGAACGATCAAACGGCCGAATCGTCTTTTTTTATGATGTCTGGTCCACATGCCGGAGAAAAGCCCTAAAACGCACAACGTGATTCTGAGACTAAGCCGGATTGTTTAACTATCCGTTGACCTTAAATTCCAATCGGCAGATCGGCATGAAAAAGCCCGCCGGAGGGCGGGCTTAGGGTGGCGATGGTACCGTCAAACTCTCCTTCGTCATGCTAGAGCCTGTCTCGAGCATCTGCAACGTATCGAAATTGAGGAGACGTTGGCAGATCCTCGGCACAAGGCCGAGGATGACGTCGAATGTGTTGCTGGGCCTGATACCAATCCCGTCACGGGCAGTAACGACCTCCCACAAAATCCTGGCGAATTACCCGCGCAGGATCGAACGGCCGGCGTAGGCAGCCTGCGGACCCAGCATTTCCTCAATGCGGATCAGCTGGTTGTACTTTGCGAGCCGGTCAGAACGGGCAAGCGAACCGGTCTTGATCTGACCGCAGTTCGTCGCGACAGCGAGATCGGCGATGGTAGAATCTTCCGTTTCGCCCGAACGGTGCGACATGACGGCGGTGTAGCCGGCCTTGTGTGCCGTTTCGACTGCATCCAGCGTCTCGGAAAGCGAACCGATCTGGTTGACCTTGACGAGGATGGAGTTTGCAACGCCCATCTTGATGCCGTCGCGAAGACGCGCGGAGTTGGTGACGAAGAGATCGTCGCCGACAAGCTGGCATTTGTTGCCGACGAGATCGGTCAGCGTCTTCCAGCCTTCCCAGTCATCTTCGGCCATGCCGTCTTCAACCGATATGATCGGGTATTTATTGACAAGCTCGGCAAGATATTCAGCCATGGCGCCGGGCTCCAGCGTGCGGCCTTCACCTTCCAGAACGTACTTGCCGTCCTTAAAGAACTCGGTCGATGCGCAGTCGAGGCCGACATACATGTCTTCGCCCGGACGGTAGCCAGCCTTTTCGATCGACTTCATGATGAAATCGAGGGCTGCCGGCGCGCTTTCGAGACCCGGTGCGAAACCGCCCTCATCACCGACATTGGTGTTGTGGCCCTGTGCGGACAGTTCTTTTTTCAGCGTGTGGAACACTTCCGAACCCATACGCACGGCTTCGCGGATGTTTTCCGCGCCAACCGGCAGGATCATGAATTCCTGGAAGTCGATGGGGTTATCGGCATGCGCGCCGCCGTTGATGATGTTCATCATCGGAACCGGAAGCAGATGGGCGTTCGGACCGCCAACATAACGGTAAAGCGGCAGGCCGGAGGCTTCAGCCGCAGCCTTGGCGATGGCAAGCGAGACGCCGAGGATGGCGTTAGCGCCGAGGCGCGACTTGTTCGGCGTGCCGTCGAGCGCGATCATCATCTGGTCGATCTGGATCTGGTTTTCAGCGTCGAAACCGCCGATGGCGTCGAAGATTTCGGTATTGACGGCTTCGACCGCCTTTTCCACGCCCTTGCCGAGATAACGCTTGCCGCCATCGCGCAGCTCAACCGCCTCATGCGCGCCAGTGGAGGCGCCGGACGGAACGGCCGCACGGCCCATGGAGCCGTCTTCGAGGTAAACATCGACTTCAACGGTCGGGTTGCCGCGGCTGTCGAGGATTTCGCGCGCGATGATATCGGTAATGGCAGTCATGGTCTCTCCCTTGGGAATGGAACAGATATTTTCCGTCGCCTGTCTTAGACGATGACGAAGAAATTACAATGACGGCGGGCGGCAGAAACGGAGCGCCCGCCATTAAAATCGATTGGCACAAACCGAACGCACCGCGTCAGGCTTTGGTGATGGCGTCGAAGGCCAGAAGCTTTTCCAGCAGTTTCGGCATGTCTTTCAGGTGGACCATGTTGGGGCCATCGGAAGGCGCATTGTCCGGGTCCTCGTGGGTCTCGATGAAGAGACCGGCTACGCCGACAGCCACCGCCGCCCGCGCCAAAGTCTCAACGAATTCGCGCTGGCCGCCGGTGGAACCGCCCTGCCCGCCCGGTTGCTGCACCGAATGGGTGGCGTCGAAAACGACGGGTGCACCGAGTGAAGCCATGATCGGCAGCGAGCGCATGTCGGAGACGAGCGTATTGTAACCGAAGGACGCGCCGCGTTCGCACAGCAGCACATTCGGGTTGCCGCTTTCATTCAGCTTGGCCAGCACGTTCTTCATGTCCCAGGGCGCCAGGAACTGCCCTTTTTTGACATTGATGACGCGGCCGGTTTTGGCGGCGGCAACGAGAAGGTCGGTCTGGCGGCTGAGGAAGGCCGGGATCTGCAGCACATCCACCACTTCGGACACGATGGCGCATTGTTCCTCGGTGTGAATATCGCTCAGAACCGGAAAGCCGAATTCCTTCTTGAGATCGGCGAAAATCTCCATGGCGCTGTCAAGACCGATGCCGCGCTTGCCGGAAAGCGAGGTGCGGTTGGCCTTGTCGAAGGAGGATTTGTAAACGAGGCCGATGCCCAGACTGTCGCACAGTTCCTTGAGCACGCCGGCAATCATGAAGGCATGGTCGCGGCTTTCCATCTGGCAGGGGCCGGCAATCAGCGAAAAACGCTCGGTATTGCAGAAGGAGACCTTGCTGGCACCATCGCCGGCGGTGACTTTGAGATTGTTCGTAACGCTCATCATATTTCCTCGAAGGCGAAGGCGACGCCCTGACCGGGTGCTGCGGGCACCACCAGCCGGCCGCCCGCTTCCATGCTGGAGACGCCATTAGCAGCAAGTACTGCCGCTGTCACGGCAAGATCGGTGACGGAGAAGACGATGCCTGCGCCGCGCAGCCCACCATCACCCCGATTTGAAGTATTCAGGTCAAGGTCGGCGACGGCCGGCTTTTCGGTCAATCTGATCCTGGCATTGCCGGTTGCGAAAACCATATCTCCGCCCGGGGACATCGCGGATTTACAGCCAAAGACCGTTTCGATCAGGCGAGCCGCCTTCGCATCTCCGCCGGAAAACAGGACGATTTCGAAGAGCCCTGTGACAGCGTTGGCATGCCGCTCCAGCTCAGTGCGGTCTCCCGGCAAGGCCTTCAGCCGCTGGCAGCCGAACAGGAAAAAATCCGCCGCCGCCCCGCTTGCCGCAAAAGCCAGCCGGAATGCCGCTTCGCTGCGGGAACCATCCGGCATCTGCACCGGCCGCGAAAACTCAAAAAGATCACCGGCGGACAGGCCCGCCGCGACGAACCGTTCGTGATCAACGAAAGCATCCCCACTCCTGGCAACGAGAGCCGAGAAACCTTCCGGACCACAGCTTTCGCGAAAGGCTCGGTCCCTGCCGGTGAATACGTCACCTCTGTTAGCGGACTCACCATATTTAGCCGGGTCATTAACTGCGAGAGGCTCCAGATAGGTGCCATCGGCAAGGAACACACAGGCATTCGCCGTGCCGAAGGGATGAACCGCCAAAGGCGCAACGGTGAAGCCGAGATTTGCAAGCCGCGCGGTGGCGATGTCGATCTGTGCAACCGGCAATACGAGATGATCTACGTGGTGAGGACTCAATGGAAAGGCCCTTCGTCAGGAGGAGGCATTGTCTGGCACCAGAAAAGCACGCGGAAAACTGCGAGGCAAACCGTTGGCCGGAGGAGACGTGTTATTTCGTGGCCGGGTATCGACTGCATAATTCTGTCTGATGGTATAATTGTTGACTTGTAAACAATCTATTTGTAGATTTTCTGAACAGATTGTCGGGTTTGATGGCGCCTCATGCGAACGATATGATGACGCCGGTCGCGCTCTTTTTGAGACATGCGGCAAATTTGGCGAAGCATGAAACGGAAACATCATGGACCACCTCCCCCGCAAGACGATGGACGTCAATATCGACCGGCTGGAGACAGCGCTTGGATTTCTCATCCGCCTGGCGCAGCTCAAGACCTACGATGATTTCTTCACCGCACTTGGTGAATCCGGCATGCGGCCGGGCGAATTCTCAGTGCTTTTCGTCATCATGCACAATCCCGGCATTCGCCAGACGGCGCTCGGCCAGCGGCTGATGATCAAGCGCGCCCATATGACCAAGCTGATCCGCGCCTTCGAAGACAGGAACCTCGTGACCCGCCGCGTTCCGGATGATGACCGCCGGGCCATCGAGCTGACATTGACGGCTGAAGGCGTGGCGCATGTGCGCAAGGAAAGCGAATGGTTCTTTTCGCATGAGGCAACGCTCGGCGCAGGCCTGACCAATGCCGAGCACGATCAGTTCATTGTCCTGCTGCATAAATTTCTAGGTATGAATTTGGGAGGAACAGGCCGTGAATATTGATGAACTTATTGCCATCGATGTGCATACCCATGCGGAGGAGCCCTGCTGCGGACCACGCGACGATGGTTACGATGAATTTCAGGCGGGCATGGCGAAATATTTCAAGAACCCCGCCGGCCACAAGGGCATGTTGCCGACCGTGCAGGAAACCGCCGCCTATTATCGTGAGCGCAAGATCGGCTGTGTGATCTTTCCGGTCGACGCGGAGCGGGAGACCGGTTTTCGACGTTACGAAAATGAAGAGGTGGCGAAGATCGCCGCCGAGAACAGCGATATCATGATCCCTTTCGCATCGATCGATCCCGCCAAGGGCAAGGCCGGCGCGCGCGAGGCACGACGGCTTGTGCGCGAATTCGGGGTAAAGGGTTTCAAATTCCATCCGACGATGCAGGGTTTTTACCCGAATGACCGGATGGCCTATCCGCTTTACGAAGCCATTGCCGAGGAAGGCGCGATTACGCTTTTTCACACCGGGCAGACCGGCGTTGGCGCTGGTCTTCGCGGCGGCATGGCAATGCGGCTCAAATTTTCGAACCCGATCCACCTCGATGATGTGGCGGTGGATTTTCCCGACATGCCGATCATCCTCGCACATCCTTCCTTCCCCTGGCAGGAAGAGGCGCTGTCAGTCGCCACCCACAAGCCGAATGTCTATATCGATATGTCCGGCTGGTCGCCTAAATATTTCCCGCCGATCCTGGTGCAATATGCCAATTCGCTCCTGAAACACAAAATGCTGTTCGGCTCGGATTGGCCGGCAATGACGCCGGAGCGCTGGCTCAACGACTTCGCCAATATTCCGATAAAGGACGAAGTTCGGCCGCTCATCCTCAAGGAAAATGCACGCAGGCTGCTAAAACTGTAGCCTCAGTCTGCAAAGCAGAGATTAAAGCCTCGGCGTCGAGCCGGGGCTTTTTTGAAAGAAACGCATCCTTGAGATTTGAGAGCGACGCGGCGCTCCTGCTTTTCACAATAGCAAAGGCCCACCGGTTCCGGCGGGCCTTGTTGTTTTTGATCGCTTCATATGGCGCCGCACGAACGGGCGCGGGCAGACGGAGCCTTCTCAGGACGCCTTTTTGGTGCGCCAGCTGTCGGCGTAATTGTCGCGTGCTTCCGCGGCGTAAGGCGTTTCTGAAACGCGGACGCGGATTTCCTTCTGCTTGTGGCGCTCCGTGGAGGTCTTGGCGGAGCCGCCGTCTGGCTCGCCCCAGACAAGCGTGAGAACGTCGCCGATCTGAACGTCATTGTCGACGATGCCGAGCGACAATATGCAGCGCTCATTATAGGAATAGCCGGTGAACATCGACATCCCCACATGTTTGCCGCCCTTCAGGATAAGGTCTGCGCCCGTCGAAGCGTAATTGGCCTGCGGGAAATCGATCCACTTGTAATGGTCTTCGCCAGGACGGAAGGCTGAGGCGATGACGTCAACGACATCCTCCGCATTCCATTCGAAGGTCACCTTCTTGCGATGCGTTTTGCCCTTCATGGCCTCGAGCGCCGACTTGCCAATGAAATCGTCCTTCTTCCAGCCAATATAGAAGTCATAACCGAGTTCGAACGGATTGACGTAATAGTCCTCGATATTCTCGGAAACGAAGCTTCCGCCGATCGCGCCCGTGGCCTCGTAGCTATCCGCGCCCAGCCAGTCGCGATAATCCTTCAGCATGCCGTCGCCGGTGTAAATGCCCGGCAGAGGCGACGGGATCCAGCCCGATTCGAGCGTGTTGGTGGAATAGGCCCGGCTGCCGCAGCGCACGAGATTGACGCCGGCCTGTTTGGCTGCCTCGAGGATGCAGGACAGGATGTAGCTCTTGTCCTCATACGGTCCCCATACTTCCAGACCGGGCGCGCCGGACATGCCGTGACGCAGCGCCTGTACTTTCTTCGAGCCGATATTGATCCAGTCGACATGGAAGAACTTGATATCCGGGATCGGCCCACCATTCATCTTCTCGAAGATCTTCGGGGCATCCGGTCCCTGGATCTGGTAGCGGTAGTGGGTGCGAAGCACACGCTCGCCTTCCGGCCGCGACGGAGACCGAGGATCATGCTTGATGCGCACATTCCACTTGCCATAGGCAGCGCAGAACATCAGCCAGCTCGAGGTCGGAGCGCGGCCGACGAGGATGAACTTGTCCTGACGCTCGCGGAAAATGATGTGGTCACCAATGACGTGACCATCAGGCGTTACCGGAACGAAATGCTTGGCGCGGTTGAGATCGAAATTCGAAAAGGAGTTGATGCCGTGATAGGCAAGGAATTTCTCCGCATCGGGCCCTTCAACGATCAATTCGTCCATGTGGTGGGACTGGTCAAACAACACGGCACCCTCGCGCCATGCGGCCTGCTCGGAACGCCAGTTGCTGAACTCACCGGCGACAACCGGGTATACATACATTCCGATTTTTGAGTTGCGGAGCATTTCAACGGGGTTCGGATATTGCTTCAAAACCTCGGTCAGACTGGAATTTGCCATTGTCATCTCCTCCCTGGCAATCGCATCTATGTATACATGAAACGCTGTGCTTTGATAAATTGCAAGCGCAAAATTACCGCGTCAGGGAGGGTGTCGACAAAAATAAAGGCGGCGCCAAAAGGCGCCACCCCTGGATTTGCAGCGATTTCCGCCGCTTAGTCGCTGATGAGTGCGAGACCCGGAACCTGCGCAATCAGTTCAGGCGCTTCGCGGATCATGTATTCAAGATTGGTGCGTGCTGTGCGGGAATGCTCCCGCGCCACAGCCTCCGCGCGCGCGCCTTCCCGCGCCACGATTGCCGCGACTATCGCCTTGTGCTGCTCCTGTGCGCCTCGCAGCGAGCGGCGAAAGGCGCCAATATTCGCCTTGTCGGGCAGAAAGGCCGAAGGGGACGCAAAAGGCAGGGAGCTTGCGCGCTCGACCTCGCGGCGAATCATCTCACTGCCGCAGAGCGCCGCCAGTTGATGATGAAAAATCCGATTGAGCGCTGCGTAACCATCGAAATCGACGTCATCGACACGATCACCGAAGCACAGGTCCAATTGCTGGACGGTGACACCGATCTCCTCCAGCGCCACTTTCGAGACACCGCGCTCAGCAGCAAGCCGCGCCGCCGTCCCCTCCATGACGCCACGTACTTCAATGGCATCCACGACATCCGCAAAACCAAAGCGGCGCACAACAAATCCGCCGCCCGGCAGACGATTAAGCAAACCTTCTTCCGTGAGGCGCGACAGCGCTTCGCGCACCGGAGTTCGGGAAATATCCAGAAGCTCGGCGGTCGACACTTCGAAGAGCCGCATGCCGCCAGGCAATTCGCCACTCAGGATTTTTTCCCTGAGTTCGATCACCGCCCGGCCGCCATGTGTCGCAGCATCCACCTGCCTCATATCTCACCCCTTCCATCCACCGGAGCGCCACCATCAACGACATCGAGCACGCTTATTCAAGCGACATGCCATGTATACATTAGCAACTCAAGCAACAGGACACAGAACTTCACCACCGACAGGACATGCCGCCTCCCTTTGAAATCGCACAGAAATCATAGGCAAAACCGACACCATCGCATCAACATGTATTCATTCAATCTAATTAAGATTAAATAATTCGTCAATATTCTTGGTTTTTCGCAAAATTTTGATTGAAGTAGCCGTTTCATGTATACATAATCAGGTCTCGCTAAGGGAGAAAGCGATGGGTTGGTCGAGTTTTTGGGATAATTCCGGTGCCGACGGAGATATTGTCAGATCTGGCAACATCCTGGCTGGCTGGTCGATCGAGGTCATGCCGCGCACTGCGGCAAAGATCGATGATTTCAGAAATATTCTGCCTGATGGCACCCGGGTTTACATCGCCCACATAGACGGAACGCCGATAGCCGACATGGTATCCACCGCAAAGCGCTTGCATGATGAAGGCTTTCCCGTGATGCCGCATCTGCCGGCGCGTGGCATCAGCGGCAAAAACGAGCTGGAGGACTGGCTGAAGCGTTACCAGGGCGAGGCCGGCGTGACGCAGGCGCTGCTGCTGGGTGGCGGCCAGAAACAGCCCGCTGGCAGTTTTTTGAGCTCGATCGACATGATTGAGACGGGCCTCTTCGACAAGATGGGGTTTACCCGCCTTCATCTGGCCGGCCATCCCGAGGGTAATCGCGACATAGACAGCGACGGCTCGTCAAGAGGTGTCGATCAGGCCTTGTTGTGGAAGCAGGATTTCGCCAGCCGCACCGACGCCCGGCTTGCCCTGACGACCCAATTCGCCTTCGAAGCGAAGGCGGTTATCGAATGGGCAAAACGCATCGGGAATATGGGTGTGACAATTCCTATTCACGTCGGTATTGCTGGTCCGACAAAACTGCAGACATTGATCAAATTCGCAATCGCCTGCGGCGTTGGGCCGTCTCTGAAGGTGCTGCAGAAGCGCGCGCTTGATCTTTCGAGGCTCTTCGTTCCTTACGAGCCGACCGATTTCATCGCCGAACTTATCGACCACAAGGCGGCAAATCCCGATAGTCTCATCGAGCATGTCCATATTTTTCCGCTCGGTGGCATCAAGCCCTCTGCCGAGTGGATGAAGAAACATGCCTCCACCGGGACCCTCGCCAATGTCGCCTGAGAAAGCTTATTCTCAGGCGATATTGCGAGATGGCGTGAGGACAGTGCCGTCAGGCCGTCGTGTCCGGCGCTTTCAGCCGCGTAGCGCGTTTTTCAAGAAAGGCGCGCAGGCGTTCTTCGGCTTCGGGGCTGGCCGCCGTGAAGGAGGAAATAAAGGACTCGACGAACAGCCCGTCCTCCTTGGCCATATCCTGAATGCGGGGAAGCGCGTTGATAACGGCATAGTTGGACAAAGGTGCATTGGACGCTGCAATGGTGGCGAGCTCCTGCGCCTTCGCAAGCGCTTCGCCGCGCGGCACAGCATATTGCACAAGGTTCCAGCGTTCGGCTTCGGCGGACGAAGCGACCCGTCCAGTCAGCATCATGTCGCTCATGCGGGCGACCCCCAGCAGCCGCGCGATGCGGACGGATCCGCCTCCCCCAACGAAAATGCCGCGCTGGCCCTCGGGCAACGCAAAGAAGGCGCTTTCGTCGGCAACCCGCAGATGGGTCGAGGCGGCCAGCTCCAACCCACCGCCGACGACCGCGCCATGCAGGGCGGAAACCCACGGTATGGTGCCATGCTCGATCTGCGAGAACACGGCGTGCCAGCGGCGGGAGCCGCGCACGCCTTCGATCGGCGTCTTGTGGATATGTTCGCCAAGATCGAGACCGGCGCAGAAATGATCGCCATGACCGAAAATGACGGCGGCACGGGCTTCGTTTTCCGCCCGCGCGGCGGCGGCGGCAATAGCCTCAACGAAACGGTCACTGATGGCGTTGCGCTTTTGTGGCCTGTTGAGGCCAACAAGGGCGATGTCACCCCGCAATTCGTAAGAGACAAATTCTTCTGTCATTTTTTCGCTCATGGCGAGGTCTCCGATAATTTCGTCTCATATACAATCTATCTTCCGCATTTTGTTTACAAGGATATTATTTTCTTGTAATCATTTTTTTGACAAAAGATTATTCGTACGGTTCGCGTAAATGACGTCTGGGAGGAGGTCGTGACGATGAGTGTGAAACTTTGGTCGCCAGATGTCGCATGGGAGAAGCGGCCGAACGGCGAGATCATGATCTGGCGGAACGATCCGCTTGGCCCCTATCCGCAGAAATTGAATGAGCGTCTCCTTCACTGGTGTCGTTCGGCACCGGAGCGCACATGGATGGCCGACCGTCAGGGTCGCGAGCCATGGCGCCGGGTCAGCTACGCCGAGGCTCTCGACAAGATACGGCGTATCGGCCAGTTCCTTCTCGATCATGACCTTTCGGTCGAGAGGCCGCTGCTGGTGCTTTCTGAAAATTCCATCGAGCATGCGTTGATGGTGCTTGCGGCCCAGCATGTCGGTATCGCCTCGGCTGCCATCACGCCGGCCTATGCCACGTCGGCCGATCTCACCAAACTCGCCGACATCCGCGGGCAGATCACCCCGGGGATGGTTTTTGCCGAGGATGCGACGCCCTTTCGCCGGGCGCTCAGCGAGGTTTTCGACGACGGTACACCGCTGGTCGGCCTCCGCAACCTGCCGGAAGATCGCTCCAATACGTTTCACTTCGAAACCCTGCTTGAAACGGAGCCGACCGAAGCGGTTGATCGTGCTTTCGATGCGGTCGGGCCGGATACCGTCGCTAAATTCCTGTTCACGTCAGGTACGACTGGTTCGCCCAAAGCGGTCATCCAGACGCAACGCATGTTGTGCTCCAATCAGGAAATGATTGCCGATTGTTATGGCTACTTTCGCGAGGAGCCGCCGGTCGTCGTTGATTGGGCGCCATGGAACCACACGGCCGCGGGGAACAAGGTGTTCAACCTCGTCCTCTATAATGGCGGTACCTATTATATCGATCGCGGCAAGCCCAGCCCGGCGCAGATCGGCCAGACACTGGACAATCTCCGGGACATATCGCCCACCTGGTATTTCAACGTTCCCGCCGGCCACGAGATGCTGGTCCAGGCCATGCGCAAGGACGAGGCGCTGTGCCGCAGCTTTTTTCGCGACCTGAAGATGCTGATGTATGCCGGTGCCGGCATGGCGCAGCACACATGGGATGCGCTGACGGAGCTTTCCATGGCAACGGTCGGCCATGCGGTTCTCATGGGTGCCGGCCTCGGCTCGACGGAGACGGCGCCCTTCTCGCTGTTCTGCACCGAACCGCAGGACAAGCCCGGCAATATCGGTATCCCGGCCCAGGGCGTGACGATGAAACTCGTGCCCTTCGATGGCCGGTACGAATTACGGCTGAAAGGCCCGAACATCACGCCCGGTTACTGGCGTAATGGAGAACTGACGGCGGCAGCCTTCGACGAGGAAGGGTTCTATCGAATCGGCGATACCGTAAAATTTGCCGTCGCGGACGATCCACGCCGCGGCTTTTATTTCGATGGCCGCATGGCGGAAAACTTCAAGTTGCAGACCGGCACCTGGGTGGCCGTGGGGCCTTTGCGCGCGCAATTCGTCAACATGTTCGCCGGGCTGATCCGTGATGCCGTCATAACCGGCGAAAACCGGGCCGAACTGGGTGCCCTTGTCGTGCCATTCATGCCGGCGCTCCGTGAGCTTGTTCCCGGTTCGCAACATCTCTCCGATGCGGAGATCATCCGGCACCCGAGTGTCAGGGCGCAGATTGTCGCGAAGCTTTCGGCGCATCAAAAACAGGCGAGCGGTTCCGCAAGCCGCGTCATGCGCATTCTCGTGATGGAAGACGCGCTGCGCTTCGAGAAAGGCGAGGTTACGGACAAGGGATCGATCAACCAGCGCGCCGTGCTTCTGCATCGCAAGGAGCTCGTCGAGTCACTTTACGGCGACACGCCGCAGGTCATCACCGTTGGCAGAGAGGTAGCAGCATGAATATCGAAGGCGCAGGCGCACTCGTCACGGGTGCGGCATCCGGCCTCGGCGCGGCCGTGGCGCGAATGCTCGCGGCTCGCGGCGCGGCGGTCACCATTTTCGACCGCAACGGCGAAGCCGGTGAAAAGCTGGCGGCGGAGATCGGCGGTAAGGCCGTTCAAGGCGATGTGACAAGCGACGCCGATGCGCAGGCGGCAATAAAGGTGGCCGCTTCCGCCAGAGGCGGCCTTCGCATTCTGGTCAATTGCGCCGGCGTCGGGACCGCGGGTCGAATTCTCGGACGCGAAGGGCCGCAACCGCTTGGCGATTTCGAACAGGTCATCCGCGTCAACCTGATCGGCACCTTCAACATGATGCGGCTTGCGGCCGCTCACATGGCTGAGAGAGAACAGGATGAAGGCCAAGACAATCGCCAAGACAATGGCGTGATCGTCAACACGGCGTCGGTTGCCGCTTTCGAGGGCCAGATCGGGCAAGCGGCCTATGCCGCGTCGAAGGGCGGCATCGTTTCACTCGCCCTACCCGCAGCGCGCGAACTTGCCCGCTTCCGCATTCGGGTGAACACCGTGGCGCCCGGCATTTTCCTGACACCCCTGCTTCAGGGATTGCCGCAGGAGGTTCAGGAGAGCCTTGCGGGCCAGATACCCCACCCTTCCCGGCTCGGCGATCCAGCCGAATTCGCCGATACGGTGCGCTTTCTCATCGAGAACGATTACATGAACGGTGAAGTCATCCGGCTGGATGGCGCGATCCGCATGCAGCCGCGGTGATGTGATGAGTTTTTCAACCCAGGCGGCCCGCACGATGGAGCTTCTGAAGGCAACGCCCGGCTGGCGTCGCATCCAGTCTCTCCGTGGCGATTGCGATGATGCCCTGGTAGTGGCCATCCTCAACGAAGCGGCGCGTTTTGCCGAAACCGTGCTTGAACCGCTCAATACACCCGCCGATCGTGAAGGCTGCACCGTGGTCGATGGCCGCGTTCGCGTTCCCACCGGTTTTGCCGATGCTTTTCGGCGGCATGCGGGCGATGGCTGGCTGGCCATGGATGTGCCGGAACGCTTCGGCGGTCAGGCTCTGCCGCTGGTGTTACAGGCCGCCTGCGCTCCACTTTTCGAACGGGGCTGCGTGGCGCTGATGATGGCGTCAGGCTCGACCCGCGCCGCCTGTCACCTTCTTGCCGAGACCGCGGAAGGAGCCGTTGCGGACGAATGGGTGCCGCGCCTTGCGGCGGGGGAATGGGCTGCCACCATCTGCATTTCCGAGCCTGATGCCGGTTCCGACCTCGCCCGTCTGCGCAGTCGCGCCGTCTTCAGGGAAGGCGCATGGCGCATCGAGGGTCGGAAAATCTGGATATCCTTCGGCGACCATGACATGGCGATGCGTATCGGCCATTGTCTTCTCGCCCGCACCGGCGAAGAAACCGGGACGCGCGGCCTCAGCCTTTTCCTTGTGCCGGATGAGATCGATGGCGAACGCAACGGCGTCACCGTCGAGCGTATCGAGGAAAAAATGGGGCTGCACGGCTCGCCTACCTGCGCGCTGCGTTTCGACGGTGCCCGCGGCCTCTTGCTGGGTGAGGAAGGGCGCGGGCTGGCGCGGCTTTTCGCCATGATCGAATTGATGCGGTTGCAGACCGGCTGTCAGGGGCTGGGACTAGCCTCGGCCGCCATCGATATTGCCGAAACCTATGCTCAGGAGCGCCAGCAAGGCGGCGATCCGGCAAAACCCGCCATCGCCATCGCACACCACCCCGATATTCGCCGCCAGCTTCAGGAAGCCCGTCTGCGCACGGAAAAATTGCGGGCAGCAACACTGGAACTCGCAACAGTCATGGATCTTGCCCGCATGGAGCCGAAGGAAGAGCTGCGCGGCGATCTGCAGGCGCTCTCGCGCTGGCTGCTGCCGCTTGTCAAGAATTTCGGTGCGGATGCCGGCTTTACCGTCTCCAATCAGGCCATCCAGATACTTGGCGGCGCGGGTTACACCCGGGAATGGCCGCTTGAGCAATATCTGCGCGATGCCCGGGTGATGACGATCTATGAAGGCACCACCGGTATGCAGGCGATCGACCTTCTGACAAGACGACTGTGGCAGGAAGGCGGAAAAGGTCTCGACGTTTTTCTGAAACGCGCCCGCAGCGAACTCGCTGATTACCGGTCCGACAAAACCAAAGCGGCAGCATCCGTGCTGGATGCTTTCGAGGCCGAGAGCCGACGCATGGCGGCGCTGGAAAACGAGCCGGAAACCGGCCTCTGGCAGGCCAACAACTATCTGAACGCCGCCTGGGAGGCATTCGCCGCATGGATGACCGTGCGGGTCGAAAGCGTCGCGGATGCGCAGGCACGGCGGACGGGAGAAGCGGCCTGACGTCACGAAAAGAATGAGACGCATTTTTCAGGGCTGTCACCGACGCCCGATCATTGGGAGGGAAGACAATGAATAAACGCATCAACACATGGATGGCAACTGCCGTCGCCTTGACGATCACAGCAGGCTCCGCCTTTGCCGATGTGACCATCGGCGTGACCATACCGACCACCGGGCCGGGTGCTGCGCTCGGCATTCCGCTCAAGCAATCGATCGAATTCTGGCCGGCCGATATTGATGGCGAAAAGCTGAAGGTCATCCTGCTCGACGATGCCGGCGATCCGTCCGTCGCAACCACCAATGCCCGGCGTTTTGCCAGTGACGACAAGGTGGATGTTATCGTCGGTTCGGCGCTGACGCCGGCAGCCATTGCCGTCGCCGGCGTTGCCAATGAGACGGAAGTTCCGCATTTCGCTCTGTCGCCGATCCCGCCAACGGCAACGAAGAAATGGAACTTCGTCATGCCGCAATTTTCCACGGTTCTGGTGAAGAGCATGTTTGCGCGCATGCAGAAGGACGGCATCAAACGTGTCGCCTTTATCGGTTTTGCCGATTCCTACGGCCAGCAATGGGTCGATGCGCTGAAGGCCACCGGCAAGGACTACGGCCTCGAACTGGTCGCGGAGGAGCGTTATGCGCGCGCCGACACGTCCGTTTCGGGTCAGGTGCTGAAGTCGCTTGCCGCACGTCCGGACGCCATCTTCATCGGCGCTTCCGGCACGGGCGCCGCCCTGCCCCAGATCGGCGTGCGCGAACGCGGTTTCAAGGGCAAGGTCTATGTCGTTTCCGGCGCCGTAACATTCGATTTCCTGCGCATTGCCGGCAAGGCCGTCGACAATACCGTGTTTGCGTCCGGTCCGGTCATGGTCGCGGAAGATCAGCCGGACAGCGCGCCGACCAAACAGGAAGGCCTCGCTTATCTCAAGGCTTTCGAAGGCAAGTTCGGCCCCAACACCCGCACCCAGTTCGGCTCGCATGTCTGGGACGTCATGGTGATCCTCAAGAAGGCCGTTCCGGTCGCGTTGAAAAAGGCAAAGCCCGGCACTGCCGAATTCCGCGCCGCCCTTCGCGACGCCATTGAGACCAGCGGTCCGTATAACGCCACCCACGGCGTCTACGAATTCACCGCCGACAATCATTACGGGCTCGACCAGCGCGGGGTCGTGTTGCTGACAGCGGCCGACGGCAAATTCGTGTTGCTGCCGGACAATAAATAAAGCTCCCCATTCAAGACGGGCCGGGAGCCTGCTCCCGGCTCGAACGCGCAGCCGCAGACCCGGCGAGCCCGATGGCAGTTCGCCGGTCATCGAAAATGCCCATCGCGCATCACGCAAGGCCAAACCAAAGGGTGTATTTTGGACGCGACAATTGCCACTTTCCTGATCCAGGACGGCGTCACCAACGGCGCGATTTATGCGCTGCTGGGCCTTGCCATCGTTCTGGTTTTCTCGGTCACGCGGGTGATCTTCATTCCGCAGGGTGAGTTCGTCGCCCATGGCGCTTTGACCCTGGCGCTGCTGGATGCCGGCCGTGTGCCGGGCACGCTGAACCTGCTGCTGTGCATGGGCGTCGTCGCTCTTGTGCTGGATCTGTGGGCAATGCGGCGGGACATGCGCCTTCCGCGACTGTTGCAGGCGCTTGCCGTCAATCTCGCCCTGCCCGGCGCGATTTACGGGCTCGTCGCAATCCTTGCGCCCATGCAGCTCCCCTCGTTCCTGCGTGCCATGATTACCATCACGATCATCGCGCCCATGGGATATTATGTCTATCGCATCGCCTACCGGCCGCTTTCCGATGCTTCCGTTCTCGTTCTGCTGATTGCTTCCGTCGGTGTGCATCTGGCGCTGATGGGCCTAGGGCTCGCTTTCTTCGGTCCGGAAGGCCTGCGCGCAGCGGCGCTCAGTGATGGTGGTTTCACGCTGGGGCCGATGCTCGTCACTGCCCAGAGCATTTTCATCTATCTCGCGACCATCCTCGTCATGGTCGGTCTTTACCTGTTTTTCGAAAAGACATTGCTCGGCAAGGCGCTTAAAGCAACGGCGATCAACCGGCTCGGCGCCCGTCTCGTCGGCGTTCGGACGGAACTCACCGGCGTCACTGCCTTTGTGCTGGCCGCAGCCATAGCCGCGATTTCGGGTGTATTGATCGGGCCAATCACGACCATCTTCTACGATACGGGCTTCCTCATTGGTCTCAAGGGTTTTGTCGCTGCCATTCTCGGCGGCATGGCGAGCTTTCCCGTCACGGCGGTTGCGGCGGTGGGCGTTGGACTCATCGAGGCTTTCGCCTCCTTTTTTGCTAGCGACTTCAAGGAGATCATCGTGTTCGGCCTCATCGTGCCCGTTTTGATCTGGCTTTCCTTCGGCGCAAGCCATCATGAGGAAGAGTGACATGACCTTAGGTAAACATCTTTATCCTGCGGTAGCTGCGCTTTTTCTCGTCGCCATCTTTCCGCTTCTGCCTGTTCCACCCTTCTGGGTGACGCTCGCCAACAATATCGGCCTTGCTTCGCTTGTCGCCATCGGGCTCGTGCTGTTGACCGGCGTCGGCGGCATGACCTCTTTCGGTCAGGCAGCTTTCTGTGGTTTCGGCGCCTATACGACGGCGGTTCTGACCTCTGCCTACGGCTTCTCGCCCTGGCTGACCTTGCCGCTGTCCCTCCTCGTCGGCGCGGTTGTCGCCCTGCCGCTGGGCTTGATGACAGTCCGGCTCTCTGGGCACTACCTGCCGCTTGGCACCATCGCCTGGGGTCTTGCGATTTATTACCTGTTCGGCCGCATCGAACTTCTCGGCCGTTATGACGGAATTTCAGGCATACCGCCGCTATCGCTTGGCGGCGAAGCGCTGATGAGCAGCAGTTCGATCTATTACATCATCTGGATCTTCGTCATCGCGGTGGCGATCGGCGCACAGAACCTGCTCGACAGTCGCGTCGGGCGCGGCATTCGCGCCCTGCGCGGCGGTTCGCAGGCGGCGGAGGCCTTCGGTGTCAATATCGAGCGCGCCAAGCTTACCGTCTTCGTGTTTGCGGCCGTGGTGGCGGCGCTTTCCGGCTGGCTTTACGCCCATATGCAGCGATCGATCAACCCGACGCCCTTCGGCCTCGACATGGGCATCACCTATATGCTGATGGCCGTGGTGGGCGGCTCCGGCCGTGTCGTTGGCGCGATCTTCGGCGCAAGTGTCGTGCTGGTGTTGAAGGAGGTGCTGCAACGGGTACTGCCCGGCCTCCTCGGCACATCGGTCAATTTCGAAATGATTGTATTCGGGGTGCTGCTTGTCCTTATCCTGCAGCTTTCGCGCGACGGTCTCTGGCCGCTTCTGGAAAGATACCTGCCCGCACGGCCGCCCCGCACCATCAGGCGTGATGGCGAAGCGCTGGACAGACGGCCCATGCCGCAGGTGGGCAGCCCGCTGGTGCGGGTCGACAGGGTCCGCAAGGCCTTTGGTGGGCTGACAGCGGTCAATGATGTCAGCTTTGATATCAAGGCCGGGCAGATCATCGGCCTGATCGGCCCGAACGGCGCCGGCAAGAGCACCACCTTCAACCTCATCACCGGCATCCTCAACCTGTCCGGTGGAGAAGTCACCTATCAGGGACAAAGATTGTCGGGCCTCAATCCGCGACTGATCGCACGACGAGGCATTGCCAGAACTTTCCAGCACGCCAAGGTGCTGCCGACCATGTCTGTTCTGGAGAACGTGGCGCTGGGCGCACATCTGCGCGGCAATGCGGGCATGTTCCGCAGCTTCTTCCGGCTCGAACGCGGTCAGGAGCGGGCGCTACTTGCCGAAGCCGCCGACCAGCTTGACCGCGTCGGCCTCGGCGCCCATCGCGACCGTCCGGCCGGCGACCTCGCGCTCGGGCAGATCCGCATCCTTGAAATTGCCCGCGCGCTCTGCCTCAACCCGACCCTGCTGTTGCTCGATGAACCGGCGGCAGGCCTGCGCCACGGCGAAAAACAGGAGCTGGCCGATCTCCTGAAAAAACTGCGGGCCGAAGGTGTGAGCGTGCTGCTCGTCGAGCACGACATGGGCTTCGTCATGGGGCTCGTCGATCATATCGTCGTGCTGGACTTCGGCACGTTGATCGCCGAAGGCAAGCCTGCGGACATAAGGCAACATCCGGCCGTGATCGCGGCCTATCTCGGGGGTGCGGCGTGAGCGGAAATCTACTCGATATCAGGGACATCCATGTCGCTTACGGTCGCGCCGAGGTGGTGCATGGCATATCGCTTTCCATGGCCGCAGGTAGCATCGTCACCGTCATCGGGGCGAATGGGGCCGGCAAGACGACGCTGCTCAATGCCATCATGGGCGTGATCCCCTCGCGCGGGACCATTCTTTACGACGGCGCGCCGGTGCCCGATACCATCGAGGGCCGGGTTGCCGCCGGCCTTTGTCTGGTGCCGGAAAAGCGCGAATTGTTCGGATCGATGACGGTCGAGGACAATATCGAACTCGGCGGTTTCCTGCGCTCACGCCAAGAGCGCAACGAAACCCGTGAAGAGGTCCATGCACTCTTCCCGCGCCTTCGCGAGCGCAGCAAGCAGCTTGCCGGAACGCTTTCCGGCGGCGAAAGGCAGATGCTGGCGCTCGCCCGAGCACTGATGAGCCGGCCGAGACTGCTGCTGCTGGATGAGCCAAGCCTCGGGCTTGCGCCGTTGATCGTCGCCGAAATCCTGCGCATCGTCGCCGAACTGCGCCGTACCGGCGTCTCCATCCTGCTGGTCGAACAGAACGCCCGCGCCGCGCTTGAAATCGCCGACGAGGCCTATCTCGTTGAGCTCGGCGAGGTCCGCCGCTCAGGCCCTGCCGCTGAACTCGCCGTCGATCCGGCGCTGATGGCAAGCTATCTCGGCCCCGGTGAACACGCCGTCTAGAGAGCCCTCCCTCCGGATGAGAACGGGTTCCCGTCGCTGACGGACGGACTGGTCGTGATGCGCTGATGTCTGAAACACAGCGCCGCCGTCACATGCACATTTCAGGCAGCGGTTCGATGGACCAGAAGAGCAAAACCTACGACCGCATGCTCACGGAGTGATGTCGGAGATATCCACCGATACGGGTGTGTGCAGCGGGTAAAGGACGGTGTCTCCACCACGTCCCGTCTGCCACATCGTCATGGCGAATCTGCCGGAGGGCGCAAGCGGCGTCAGCCTGTGATGCATGACACCGTGACGATAGGTGACGATCTGGCTGGGGCTTGCCAGAAAGGCCTTTATGGTGGATTCGTCCGGCATCCCGTCCTCACCTGCTTCGCAAACCACGACCAGAGATGGCGACTGGTCGAGCGGCAGAAAAGTCTGGCTGGAGAATGGATGTATTTCCATTTGCGAAATGACCGGCGAACCCGACATTGTTTTCGCCTGTACGAGTTGAAGCACCGGTGTTTTTGCGTCGCCGGTTCCCTCATAGGCATCCGCAAGCGACACCAGATTTTCAAGTTCGGAGATGTCAGCGACAGAGCCGTAGGGCGCGAAGGCTTCCGCTGTGAGCGGCCTGGCGGTAACGGTCTTCATCAGGCTGCTCCACTGAAGGCAAGCTGCACTTTCATGCTTTTTGCGCGATCACCGGCAAGATCGAAAGCTTCACGGGCCTGATCGAACGGCAATGTGGCGCTGATCAAAGGCCTAACGTCGATCAGGCCACGTCCCATCATGTTCACCGCCTGGGCAAATTCCTCGTGGAAGCGGAACGTTCCACGCAGCTGCAGCTCTTTGGCAACGATGAGGTTCATCGGGATGGTGAAGTCTCCGCCAAGGCCGAGCTGGACGATCACGCCGCCCGGTCGGAGCAGATCCAGCGCCGGGACGAGTGCCGCCTGATTGCCGGAGGCTTCGAACAGGACGTCGAAGACGCCTTTTTCAAATCGGTATTTTTCAAGCATGTCGGCATCGCGCAGGATGTTGACGGCTTCATCCGCGCCGATACGTCGCGCCAGCTCGAGCGGTGCATCGGCGACATCGGTAACGACGATATGCGCCGCGCCGGCAAGACGGGCAACGAGCAGGCTAAGCATGCCGATCGGTCCGGCGCCGGTTATCAGCACCGTCTTGCCCAGAAGCGATCCCGCCTGACGCGCGGCATGGAGGCACACGGCCAAAGGCTCGGCCATGGCTGCCTCACCCATGGAAAGTCCGTCGGCGATCTGTACCGGTTGCGTTGAATGGACGGTCACGACTTCACGGAAACCGCCCTGAACATGGGGGGAGCGCATGGCGCTGCCCATGAAGCGCATGTCCAGGCACTGATTCTGCCTGCCCTGAGCGCAATAGCGGCAGGTGCCGCAAGGCAGGCTCGGATTGACGGCCACGCGCATGCCGGGCACGAGATGCGAGACCGAACTGCCCACCTCAACCACCGTACCGGCAAACTCATGACCGAGCGCCATCGGCTCGCGCACGCGCACCGTGCCGAAGCCGCCATGGTTATAATAATGCAGATCCGAGCCGCAAATTCCGCCGACGGCAACGGCCACCCGCACCTCGTCCGCGGCAAGTGGCTGGCCAGCAACGTCCTCTACCCGCAGGTCTTTTGCTGCATGAATGACGACTCCGCGCATGCGCGTCTCCTCCCGTCGATTTCTGTTGGTATCAAGGATGGCGGCGGTTCTAGAGAACCGACAGCATTCCACCATCGACATAGATTATCTGGCCATTGACGTAGTCGGAGGCCGAAGCAGACAGGAACACGGCGGTTCCGACAAGTTCCTGCGGCTTGCCCCAGCGTTTCGCGGGCGTGCGCGCCTTCACCCAGGCGTCAAATTCCGGATTGTCGATCAGTGCCTGATTCATGTCGGTCAGCATATAGCCGGGGCCGATGGCGTTGGCCTGTATGCCATATTGCGCCCATTCGGCCGCCATGGCGCGGGTCAGCATCTTGATGCCGCCCTTGGCCACGGTGTAGGGCGCCACCGTCGCGCGGGCCAGTTCGCTGGTCAGCGAGCCGATATTGACGATCTTGCCATATCCCCGCGGGATCATCCGTTTTGCCGCCTCACGACCAATCATGAAGGCGCTTGTGAGGTTGGTGTCGATCACCCGCTGCCAGTCCGCCGTCTCCAGCTCGACCATCGGTTTACGGAACTGGATGCCGGCATTGTTGACGAGAATGTCGATGTCTATCCCCTGCTCATCAAGCCTGGCGAAAGCCCCAATGATTTCGCTTTCGGAGGTGACGTCAAAGGCGACCGCCTCGGCGTCATGGCCGGCATTGCGAAACTCCTGAACCGTTTGCGCGACACGCGACGGATCGGTGCCGTTGATGAGGATGCGTGCCCCCGCGACGGCAAGTCCTTCCGCCATTGCGCGGCCGAGGCCGCGTGAAGAACCGGTAACAAGCGCCGTGCGCCCGGAGAGATCGAAGATGGTCTGATTGCTCATGATGCCCTCCTCACAGCGTGCTGACGCGGACCGTCAGGTCCGGCCGCTCGAAGACCTTGGGCAGCAATTCGGTCCCGAGGCCGGGTCCTTCCATCGGCAGCACGAAGCCGTTTTCGATGACGGGCAGATTTGTCACCAGCTCGCTGTACCAGCCGGTATAAAAAGCGCGCACCGACTCCTGGATCATGGTGTTGGTCTGCGAAAAAGAGGAATGGACGGCTGCGGCATAGGCGACAGGCCCGGTGCAATCATGCGGCGCGTAAGGGCGATGATAGGTGTCGGCCAGTGCGGCGATCTTGCGGCCTTCGGTCAGACCGCCTGTCCAGACCAGATCGGTCATGACGATGCCGATCGCGCCGGCTTCCAGCATGTCCTTATAGGGGAAGCGGGAACCGAGGGTTTCCGAGGCACAGATCGGCACGCTGGTGGAGGCGGCGAGTTCCGAAAGGGCGGAAACCGAGTTCATCCGTATCGGATCCTCGTACCAGGTCGGGTCGAAGGCCTCGAGTTCGCGGGCAATCTTCTTGATCGTCGGCAGGTTCCAGAGGCTGTGAAACTCCACCATGATCTGCATGCGGTCACCCACACGTTTGCGTATCTGCTCGAACGGCAAAAGGGCTGCTCGCAGCTGCTCGCTGGTGATATAGCGTCCGTCGTTTTCGATGGCCGCGGGATCGAACGGCCAGATCTTCATGGCCGAAATGCCCTGCTCCAGCAGGTTTTCGGCAAGCGCGCCCGCATCCGTCATGAAAGCCCTGAGATCTTCATAGGGGCCTTCGGCATCGTCGCGAAAATTCCAGGTATCGACCGGCTTGATCTTGTTCGACCGCACATAGCCGTAACCGGCGCAGGTGTTGTAGACGGGAATACGATCGTGGCAGAGGCCGCCCAGCATCTGATGGACCGGCTGGTTGCAGACCTTGCCGAAAATATCCCACAGCGCCAGATCGATCGCCGAAGCCGCACGATATTCGGCACCGGTCGAGGCCTGCGCCATCGGCAGATTCACCAGTTCGCGGGAATGCGCCTCAATCCGCATCGGGTCGCGGCCAAGCAGGCGACCGGCGAGCACATCGTGGATATGAGCCTCGACTGCGCCCGCGCCATAGAAGGTCTCACCCAGCCCGATCACCCCGGCATCGGTGTGGATGCGCACCCAAAGCACATTTGAGAACTCCTCGGTCCGTAAAGTTTCGACAGACGTAATCTTCATTAGCTCCTCCGCGCGCCCAGCTCGGTCGCGTCTCCCTATTGACTGACCAGCCTCCCAGCCAGTCTCGATCAGGACAATAATGTTGCTTGTAAAATTTCACAACATGTTTTATAGCAATTTATGTACTGAGTTTGTTGACCGCGACGGGAGGAGACCGGAGATGGCACGCAAGCAGACAAAGCCGGAATTGGTAAAAGACGGCGAAAAGCCGAAGCGGGCAAACCGCGTCAACTTCTTCGATCTCGCTTACGAGCGCATCGAGGAACTGCTGATCAACTGCGAACTGAAGCCCGGCCGGCAATTGACATTGCAGGAGTTGCAGGATGCAACGGGGCTGGGCCGGACGCCGGTTCATAATGCCGTCAGCCGTCTTGCCGCCGATACGCTGCTGGTGGTGCTGCCCCGCCACGGTCTCAGGGTCGCGCCGATCGATCTGGCGCGTGAGCGCCTACTGCTACAGCTTCGCCGGGACATGGAACGCTTCGTCATGCGGCTGGCGGTGGAGCGGGCAAGCCTCTCCCATCGCAATCAGATGCTGCATATCGAACGCGCTCTGCGTGAACGGCGGGAGCAGATCACGCTCAGCGAATTCAACCTGCTCGACCGTCGGATCGACCAGATATTGCTGGCGGCGGCGAACGAACCGTTCCTCGAACATACGCTGCGGCCGCTGCATACGATCTATCGGCGCATCGGCTTCATTCACCACACGGTGACACATGGAAAATCCGACCTGACGCAGACGGTCGACTGCCATCTTTCGGTCTTGAACGCCGTCGCGAACCGCCATCTGGACACGGCACTTGCCGCAACAGACGCCTTGGTCGGCTTCGTCGATTCCATGTTCGATGAAATGGAGACGGGAATAGACCCTCGCCTGCTGGATTGCAGCATCGAACCGATTTTCAAGATTTGAAACAGCGGCGCCATTGGATGCCCACTATGCAGCCGCCACAAAGAAAAATTTCTGAAATACATATTTTACAATGACTTATGGCGCTCGGGAGGCGCCATTAAAAAGCTCAGGGAGGAGCATGGATGAGCAATATCGTAAAATCCTTGATTGCGGCCACAATGGCGACGGCGCTTGCATCCTGGGCAGCGCCGGCGCTGGCCAAGGACAAGATCACCTTCGCCGCCGCGGTTTTTGCGGAAGCCGGACGTGGTGACCGGGTCAAGGCCTGGATCCAGAAGTTCAACGAAAGTCAGAACAAGGTCGAAGTTGAACCCATCGCAATTCCGTTTTCCAGCCTCGCCAACACTGTCTTCACCCAGATGGGCGGCGGTGGCGGACCGGACCTCGTACGCTTTGACCAGACCGACTTTTTTGCTGCCATTCCATCCGGTCGCCTGCTGCCGCTCGATGATATGATCAGCGACAAGGATCACGAATTCCTGGGGCCGGACCGCTTCATGAAGGTGAAGGACGTCCGTTACGGTCTGCTGTTCGACACGACGGGTTATGCGCTGCTGTACAACAAGGACATCCTGCCGGAACCGCCGAAGGATTTCGAAAGCTTCCTGGCGGCCGCCAAGGAGAAAACCAAGGACGGCGTGTATGGTTATGCCTACCGCGCCACGATGGCGGAGCGCGCCGGTTTCTGGCAGGATCTCTGCAACTACGTCTTCGGATTTGGCGGTCGCTGGAGCGACAAGGACGGCAAGCTCACGCTCAACAGCCCTGACGTCATCAAGGGCGTTACCGCCTACAAGCAGGTTTATGATGCCGCCGTGACGCCACGCGGCGCGGATGCGGCCACCTATCGCCGCATGTTCTGGGAAGGCAAGATCGCCATGAACGTCGATAATGGCGGCGTGGCGGCCATCTTCAACCAGAACGCCCCGCAGCTCAATTTCGCCGCAGCACCCTCGCCTTTCCCGGACAAGGCGCAGGGCCTCATCATGACCGCTCTCGTGGTCAACGCCAACACGAAGCACAAGGATGCCGCTGGCGCCTTCATCAAATGGGCCTATTCCCCCGAAAACCAGAAAGGCCTTCAAGCCGCAATGGGAACGGGTGTCGGCACCAAGATCGACATGTCTGCCGAAGAGCAGGCAAAGCGGCCATGGCTGAAGGTCTATGAAGGCCAGATGCAGAATGCCCTTCCGCAGCTTGTGATGGGACATGAGGGCAAGACGCCCGAAATCCAGCAGATCGTGCTCGAGCAGGTATTGAAGGTGCTTCTCGAAAATGCCGATCCAAAGGACGCCATGGATCGCGCCCAAACGCTGGTGGAGCGACGCGTCCTTCGCTGAGATCGATGCGGAGGCTGACTGATCGGCCTCCGCAACCCCGGCTCTATTTCCATCGAGGTCAGTTATGAAACGTGCCCAGCTCGCAGGAGCAAGGCTCGACGGTCATCCGTTGACTCCTTATCTCTTCGCCGCACCGGTCGGCATTTATCTCCTGCTGTTTCAGTTTTATCCGCTGGTCCAGCAGTTCTTCATGAGCTTCACCGCCACCGACCTGCTGACGCCCAACGTCAACCCGTTCGTCGGTATCGAGAATTATTCCTTCCTGATCGAGGATGGCGAATTGTGGAAGGTCCTGTGGATTACGGCGATCTATACCGTCGCCTGCGTGATCTTTGCGATCGGCACGGGCCTCGGCTCTGCCATGCTGCTCGATTCCCCCTTTTTCGGCAGGGGTATTGCCCGGGCGCTGATCACCGTTCCCTGGGCCGCGCCATCCGTTGCCGTCGCGCTGGTGTTCACCTGGATATTCAATTCGCAATACGGCATTTTCAACCGGGTTCTCACCGGTCTCGGCCTTCCCTTCGGCGGCGAGAACTGGCTCGACGATCCAAACCTCGCCCTACCGGCTATCCTGCTCACCACCGTCTGGCAGATATTTCCCTTCTCTTCCGTGGTCATCCTTGCGGCTTTGCAGGGCGTGCCGCATGAGCTTAAAGAAGCTGCCGTCATCGATGGTGCGGACCGGCTCAACATCTTCAAGACCGCCACATGGCCGACCATCCAGCCGACCGTGCTGATGCTGACGTTGTTCGTCACCATCTGGTCGCTGCGCCGCTTCGACCTCATCTGGCTGATGACGCAGGGCGGTCCGATCGGCGCGACCAACACGCTCGTCATCGAGCTTTATCGCCAGGGTTTCGTCTATCGCGATCTCGGATCGGCGGCCTCCATCGGCATGATCGGCCTGTCGATCGCGCTTCTGGTCACCGTCATCTATTTCAAGGTCACCCGGATGACTGAACAGGCACAGGGGAAGCGTTGATGAATACCACCGGCAACGCCCACTATGTCCGCATCCTCGCTGTCCTCTTCATGCTCGGCTTCGCGGCTTTTCCGATCTACTGGATGTTCGTCACGTCAATGACGCCGTCCTCGGAACTCTTCGCGCCCTTTCCACGGCTCCTGCCTGATTGGTCGCAGCTTGGAATCTATCTCGAGGTTTTCGATACCATTCCGGTGACGACATGGCTGAAGAACAGCTTTCTGGTTGCCACAGGCACCACCGTCCTCAGCATCCTGCTGGCCGTCCTGCCGGCTTATGCCCTTTCCCGCTTCCGGTTTGCAGGACTTGCCATACTCGGCTTTGCATTGTTTGCGACGCAGATGCTGCCGGAAGCCATGCTTGTCGTGCCGCTCTATTCGATATTCGGCGACCTCAACCTGCTCAATACGATCCCTGGTCTCGTGCTGGCAAACACCGCCTTCGTGGTGCCTGTGATCACCTGGATCATCAAGGGCGCGATCGACGGCATTCCGATCGAGATCGAAGAAGCTGCAAGGGTCGATGGCTGCTCGCGTCTCGATATTGTGCTCGGCATCATCATTCCGCTGATTGCGCCGACGCTCGCTGCCGCTGCCGTCATCTCTTTCTTCCACGGCTGGAACGAATATGTCTTCGCGCAGACCCTGATCAGCAGTGAAAACCTTAGGACGGCTTCCGTCGGGCTCGCCAGTTTTGTCGGCGAACTCTCCACCCCCATCCATTCCGTCATGGCAGTGGGGGTGGTCTACACCCTGCCCGCCATCGTCTTTTACCTCTTTGCCCAACGCTACGTGGTCGCCGGAATGACCGCCGGCAGTGTCAAAGGCTGACAGGAAAACCAGATGCCCGCTATTGAACTCAATAATATCTCGAAGAAATTCGGTGCGAAGGAAGTCATTCGTGACATCAATGTCTCGATCGAAGAGGGAGATTTCCTCGTCCTTCTCGGCCCTTCCGGCTGTGGCAAATCCACGCTTTTGCGTATGCTCGCAGGCCTTGAAAGCATTTCCGGCGGTGAAATCCTGATCGGCGGCAGGCGGGTCGATCAATTGCCGCCCGGCGAGCGCGATATCGCCTTCGTGTTTCAGTCCTACGCGCTTTACCCGCATCTTTCCGTGCGCAGGAACATGTCCTTCCCGCTGTTGATGCAGCAGTTTCGCTGGTGGCACCACCTGCCGATCATCGGCGGTCTGGCAAAACGCCGGATCGAGAAATCATCAAGCGTCGTTGAAAAAGTCGCGAGGATTGCAAAAATCCTCGGACTGACGGAGATGCTCGACCGTTTCCCGCGTACGCTTTCCGGCGGACAGCGCCAGCGCGTCGCCCTTGGGCGAGCCATGGTGCGGGAGCCGGAAGTGTTCCTGATGGACGAGCCGCTCTCCAATCTGGACGCCAAGCTTCGAACCTCCATGCGTTCAGAGATTTCACGGCTGCACCAGGAGATCGGTGGAACCTTTGTCTACGTGACGCATGACCAGGTCGAAGCCATGACCATGGGCACAAAAATCGCCCTGATGCGCGACGGCATCATCCAGCAATTCGGAACGGCGCGCGAAATCTATACCGATCCGGCCAATACCTATGTCGCCCGCTTCATCGGCACGCCGCCGATGAACCTGATCGTCACTGACAAAAAGCCTGATGGCCTCTTCATCGGCTCCACCTCCATCAGCGTGGATGTGCCACAGTCGGAGACGGCTTCCACCGTGTTGCTGGGTGTTCGGCCAAACGCCCTCTCCCTGACGACGGAACCGACCGAAGCCTCCCTGCGGGGGGAGGTCGTGATGGTCGAACATATCGGCGCAGATTCGATCATCGCCGTTCGCCTCAAAGACGGCCGCACGGCGCATGACGAGGACGGCGATATGGATGCGGTGATGGTGACCGTTTCCGGATATTGCACGCTTTCACTACGTCAGGAGGTTTCGCTGACGATCGATCCCGGTCAGGCCATCCTGTTTTCGGCCGTGACGGGCGAGCGGATCCGATCGTGACCGTGAACGTGAACGTGACCGGACCTGCATCAGCGCAACCTTTTTTCAATCTCCAGAAATATCCGCAGCGGGGAGAATAGACATGTCAAAACGGATCGTTTTTCACGGCGAAAATGCCGCCTGTTTCAGCGATGACTTCAAAAACCTGGTGGAGGGCGGCGCGGAAATCGCTCTGCTGCCGGATCAACTCGTCACCGAGGAAGACCGCAACGCCTATCGCAAAGCCGATATCATCGTTGGCGTCAAATTTGATGCATCGTTGCCGACGCCTGAAAGACTGACGCTGTTTCATGTGCCCGGCGCCGGTTATGACGCCGTCAATCTCGACCTGCTGCCGAAAAGCGCGGTCGTGTGCAACTGCTTTGGCCATGATCCCGCAATTGCCGAATATGTGTTTTCAGCCATTCTCAACCGTCATGTTCCGTTGCGCGATGCCGACAACAAATTGCGCGCCGGCCAGTGGGCCTACTGGTCCGGTTCGACCGAGCGCCTGCACGACGAAATGTCCGGAAAAACCATCGGTCTTCTCGGCTTCGGCCATATCGGGAAGGCCATTGCGGTCCGCGCGAAGGCGTTCGGAATGCAGGTCAGCGTCGCCAATCGCAGCCGCGTGGAAACGTCGGATCTGGTAGACCGCTCCTTCACACTGGATCAGCTCAACGAATTCTGGCCGACCGCAGATTTCATCGTCGTCTCCGTACCACTAACGGACACGACACGCGGGATCGTCGATGCGGAGGCTTTCGCAGCGATGAAATCCGGTGCCGTCATCATCAATGTCGGGCGCGGCCCGACCATAGACGAGCAGGCGCTTTATGACGCGCTGAAAGGCGGAACCATCGGCGGTGCGGTCATCGATACCTGGTACGCCTATCCGTCACCCGACGCGCCGACGAGACAACCGTCCGCACTGCCATTCAATCAACTCGAGAACATCATCATGACGCCGCACATGTCCGGCTGGACCAGTGGAACGGTGCGGCGGCGGCAGCAGACGATCGCGGAAAACATCAATCGGCGGCTGAAGGGGCAAGACTGCATCAACATCGTCCGCACCGCGTCTGAATAGCAGATCACCGCATGGCCGGGAGGAGCCGGCCATAAACCACAGCTCAATCAACCAGGGAGAGAGTGATGAGCATCTTTCAGTCTTTTAAATCCGTTGCTGCCGCGATCGCGGTTTGTGCCGGTATCTTCACCGGTTTTTCGGCAAATGCACAGAGCGTCGATGACATCGTCAAGCGCGGCTCGGTGAAGATCGGCGTGCTGGTGGGTGCACCGCCCTTCGGCTCGGTGGACGCGCAGGGAAATCCGGTCGGGTATGATGCCGATGTCGCAACGCTGATCGGCAAATATCTCGGCGTACCGGTCACCATGGTCCAACTGACGCCGCCATCGCGCATTCCGGCTCTGGAATCCGGCAAGGTGGACTTCCTTGTCGCGACGCTGGCGCCGACGCCGGAGCGCGCCAAGGCGGTGATGTTCACCAACCCCTACAGCGCCTTCCAGGTGGGGATCTATTCCCACAAGGATACGAAGATTGAAAAATGGGAAGACCTGAAAGGCATGACTGTCGGGGTCAATCGCGGGTCGAGCGTCGAGCGCGAATTCGTCAACCGAGAGAAGGAGCTTGGCCTGACGATCCTGCGCTTTGATGATGATGCGACGACCATGCAGGCTCTTTTCTCGGGTCAGGTGCAGGCCATCGCCGGGCCGGATGCGCAGGCCAACGCGGCCATCAAGCTGCGCGGCGATACGACGACGGAGGTGAAGTTCTTCTTCTCCATACAGCCGAACTCGATGACCGTTCGCAAGGATGCCGTCGACCTGCATCAGTGGCTGAACAATACGATCTATTACATCAAGCAGAATGGAGAGCTGGACGCGATCGCCCGCAAATGGGTCGGCACGCCCCTGCCCGTTCTCCCGACATTCTGATCGGACGGCAAAACTCCGGCGCGCCCTTCCACAGGCGCGCCGGAACAGCGTATTCGGGAGGAGCCAGCATGAATTTTTCACTTCACTTCGAGGCCGTGTTTGCTGAATCGGATCTGATCTGGCGCGGCATCCTGCTGACGATAGGCCTGTCGGCAACCGCGATCGTCTTCGGCACGATGATCGCCGTGGCGCTGGTCGCCATGCGCAGCCTCGGCAACGGCGCCATCCGCTTCGGCGTCGATTCCTATGTCGAACTGCTCAGGAACACGCCGTTTCTCGTCCAGCTCTTCATGGTCTTCTTCGGACTGCCGCTCGTCGGCTTTCGCATGTCCGGGACACAGGCGGCGCTCTTTGCCATGACGCTCAACCTTTCAGCCTATGCGACGGAGATCATTCGCGCCGGCGTGGAGTCCATACACCGCTCACAGGTCGAGGCGGGCCTGTCGCTCTCGCTCAGCCGCCTTCAGGTGTTTCGTTACGTCGTGATGAAACCGGCCTTTGCAAAAATATGGCCGGCGCTGTCCAGCCAGTTCGTGCTGATGCTTCTGGCATCGAGCATCTGCTCCTTCATCTCTGTACCGGAGCTCTCCGGTGCGGCTTCGATCATCGAGCAACGGACGTTTCGAAGCTTCGAGACCTATATCGTCGTCACCGTCATCTACCTCCTTCTCGCGCTGGCGCTGAAAATCATCCTCGCATGGCTCGGTCACTGGCTGTTCCGCCGCCGCGTCAAGGTTTTCTCCCCGATGACCGTCCAGGAAGGAATTGCCTGATGTCCACATTCGGTTGGCCTGAACTTCTTTTCCTGCTTCGTGGGGCCGGCTGGTCCATCGTTCTGACCGCCATTGCCTTCAGCATCGGCTCGCTGACGGGCGGTTTCTTCGCCATCATGCGGCTTTCGCAATACGGATCGGTCCGCAGCGTCGCTGCAGGTTACATCACCATCATTCAGTCGATACCGGTGCTGATGATCCTGTTCATGTCCTATTACGGGTTGACGCTATTCGGGTTCGAAATACCGCCGCTGCTCGCCGCATCGGTGTCCCTGTCGGTCTATGTTTCGGCCTATCTGGCGGAAATCTGGCGCGGCTCCATCCAGGCGGTGCCAAAGCCGCAATGGGAGGCCTCGGCCTCGCTGGCGCTCACGCGTTTCCAGCAATATCGCTATGTCATCCTGCCGCAGGCCCTTCGGCTTTCCCTGCCTCCGACGGTGGGGTTCCTTGTCCAGCTCGTCAAGAACACCTCCATCGTATCCGTGGTCGGCTTCGTGGAACTCTCCCGCGCAGGCCAGCTCGTCAACAATGCGACGTTCAGACCCTTCCAGGTGTTCTTCGTCGTCGCTCTTCTTTATTTCGCGATCTGCTTCCCGCTATCGCGCCTCAGCCGCCATCTCGAAAGGGTTCTCCATGTCGGTCGTAACAATTGATCAGGTGCACAAGCGCTATGGCGCCCTCGAAGTTCTGAAGGGTGTATCGCTGAACGTCGAGGCGGGACAGGTCGTCGCTATCATCGGGCGCAGCGGCTCCGGCAAGAGCACGATGCTGCGTTGCATCAACGGTCTCGAAGAGTTTCAGTCCGGCAATATCACCGCCGCGGGACACAGGGTGGAGCAGGACCCGACCAAGCTCAGACAGTTGCGCAAGGACGTCGGCATCGTCTTCCAGAGCTATAATCTCTTTCCGCATCTGACAGTCGGCGAAAACATCATGCTGTCTCCGAAGATAACGCAGGATGTCGCCAGGGCTGATGCCGATGTGCTGGCGCGCAAAGTGTTGGCGCAGGTGGGGCTGGCGGAAAAATTCGACGCTTATCCCGACATGCTGTCGGGCGGCCAACAGCAACGTGTTGCCATCGCCCGCTCGCTGGCGATGCGGCCGAAAGTCATGCTGTTCGACGAGGTGACATCCGCTCTCGATCCCGAACTGACGTGAGAGGTGCTACTCGTCATGGAACAGCTGGCGCGAGAGGGCATGACGATGTTGCTGGTGACCCATGAAATGAGCTTTGCCCGCAGCGTCGCACATGTGACCGTCTTCATGCATCAGGGTAAGATCTGGGAAATGGGCGCTTCGAAACAGCTTTTCGAGAAACCACAAACGCCCGAGCTGCAGGCATTCCTCTCCAACGGCGTGAAATAGCCGGCGGAAGAGCAGGTCAGGCAAACGCAGTCATCGACCTTGCGCCATGAGGCTGTCGCTTCAAGGCGAATAAAAGAAGCAACGGAGAGGGCCATCACTCTGCGTTGCTTCGGCGCGTTCAGGCCGCTTCGGCTCCGAGGTCGTGATCTGACCTGGAAACTGTTCCCGCGACAATTTCATCGATCGGAATCCCCGACCGGCGTCTATTCCCAACGCTACTTATATCATCGGCCTGATCTCTTCATGTTTCGAAGATTGAATCAGGATTCGATATGCATCCTTCACGAAATTTTAGGGGATTGCGGAACACATATGGAACATATAGTGTTCGTTCTGTATTTGTTTCGCGACTTCAACGACGATTCTCAAGGGTGTTTTCCTCATGCTCACGCGCAAACAGCAGGAACTGCTTCTCTTCATTCATGAAAGAATGAAAGAGTCCGGCGTGCCGCCCTCCTTCGATGAAATGAAGGACGCACTCGATCTTGCTTCCAAATCCGGCATCCACCGGCTGATCACCGCGCTCGAAGAGCGCGGATTTATTCGCCGGCTACCTAACAGGGCGCGAGCGCTGGAGGTTATCAAGCTGCCCGAGGCCTATACGCCGGGCGCAAGGCCGCAACGCGGCTTTTCGCCGAGCGTCATCGAGGGCAGCCTTGGAAAACCGAAGGAGCCGGAACCGGCGCCTGCCGTGAAGGCGCCTGCCAATGATTTCGCCGGAGCTGCCACCATTCCCGTCATGGGTCGTATCGCTGCCGGTGTGCCGATTTCCGCCATCCAGAACAATACCCATGATGTGGCCGTGCCGGTGGACATGCTGGGTTCGGGCGAGCACTACGCGCTTGAGGTCAAAGGCGATTCGATGATCGAGGCCGGGATTTTTGATGGCGATACCGTCATCATCCGCAACGGTAATACCGCCAATCCGGGCGATATCGTCGTGGCGCTGGTGGATGATGAAGAAGCCACGCTGAAGCGCTTCCGCCGCAAGGGTGCGTCCATCGCGTTGGAAGCGGCCAATCCTGCCTACGAGACCCGCATTTTTGGACCGGATCGGGTGAAGATTCAGGGCAAGCTGGTCGGGTTGATACGCCGTTACCATTGATAGCTGGAGGCTGCTGCCGGTATTACTGAAACCGAATAGGTTTTCACGGGTAGATTTGGCTTTCGAAATGAATGGCGCATCGTTCCGTTGAATTGATGCGCCTTTTCTTTGTGAGATTGGCAAACGCACTCGTTGCTGCGAAATTCCGTCGTGTATGACGGCCCCTCCATCAATTGGCCTTATGGGAGCCATGGATTCTTTGCGATATTCCAAGGCTCCTTAGCAGGTGTAGAAATGTGCGTTCTATCGGGGAAAACGCCATGTACGATCTTTATATTGCCAACAAGAACTATTCCTCATGGTCATTGCGGCCCTGGGTTTTGATGCGCACGCTTGGCATCGCCTTTGATGAAAAACTCGTTCCCTTTGGCGAAGGTGTTTCCTTCTCCAGCTTTTCGCCGACCGGCAAGGTTCCCTGCCTCGTCGACGAAGGGGTGACGGTCTGGGAAACGCTGTCGATCGCCGAATATCTGGCCGAGAGACATCAGGGCGTCTGGGCAGGCGACAAGCAGGCACGGGCCTGGTCACGCTCTGCGGCGAGTGAAATGCATGCGGGCTTTTCCTCGCTGCGCAATCTCTACCCCATGTCGGTCGGTATCCGCGTAAAACCCAAAGCCGGCGATGCCGGGCTTGCGGCCGATATAAAGCGCATCGATGCGCTGTGGAGTGAAGGCCTCGCAAAATTCGGCGGACCGTTTCTAGCCGGTCAGAAATTCACGGCGGTCGACGCTTTCTTCTGCCCGGTGGCGTTCCGTTTCCAGACCTATGGCGCCGATCTTTCGCCGGCGGCGAGAACCTATTGCGACCGGCTGCTTGCCCTGCCCGCCATGCGCGAATGGTATGAGGCAGGACTGAAGGAGACATGGCGCGATGCCGCGCATGAAGAGGAAATCGGCGGCATTGGCGAGTTGACGTCGGATTTGCGCGCCACGGCCTGACGAACCATGCTGGCGGCACTCATTGCGATGCCGCCAGCACCTGAGTGACGGCATCAGGCACGTCATGGTCAAAACGGTCGCTCTTCCAGTCGTAGAAGCGATGGTCGCTCCACGGCCTGTCTGTGCCGGCAGTTGCTGCGCGCATCCGCCCTACCACCCCAGCCTGATCGCTGCCGGCAAAATTTATCTCCACCGAGCCGATGCGCCTTAATATGTCGCGGTTGAGCAGCAAGGCTCCCGAGCGGCATTGCGTAAACGACGTTCTGCGGGAGACGATGACGATATCGGCGATGTCACAGGCTTTCCCGGCAAATCGGCCATCTTCCAGCACGATGATAAACTCGCCGCTTTTCGCACGCGCCGCACACCAAATGCCTGTCCTGCAGGTGAAGACGCCAGGCGCCGCATCTCTCAGCGTCGTTATCATCTCCCGCGCCACTGCCTTCATATCCTCCGGCGCCAGTTTCGATTTTGTGCTGAGAGCAACGGTGGTTGCCGGAACCCCCGTCTTGAGAAGGACCGGTGAGAGCGGTTTCTCAGGCAACAGCAGCGCCCTCTGCCATTGCTCATAGATGAAGCCCTGCGGCCGCGTTTTTGTGGTGTAGACCCTGCCCTTGTCCAGAAGCGCCACTAGCTTGCCTTCCTCATGGATAAGCAGATCGGGCAGACTGCGTTGGGCGACAGCGCCGGAGAGGCCGAAGGCGAGGAGCAAAGGTGGAACTCCAAACAGTGCCAGCCGGGTGCGCAGCAATGTCAGCAGCAGGAAACCCACGGAGGCGATGCCGATGAACCAGCCATGCGGCCGCCCGGTCGCAGCGCTGCCGCCCCAGGACGCCACTTCCTGCGCAACCTCGATGACAAGCGCCATGCCGTAACCCATGACCTTCAGAAATGGTGCATCCAGCCCGAAGGGCATCAACAGCATGGCGATGAGGCCGAAGGGCATGACGACCAGCGACATCAGCGGCATGGCTGCCAGATTGGCGAAAAGTCCATAGGTGGTGACACGCTGGAAATGCTCGACCGAATAGATCGCCGTCGAAAGCCCGCCGATCAGCGATGTGGTGACGACACCGCCGATGACGGCGCCTGCCGTTTCCGCCATCGTCATCCACGCCGGTTTGCGGCCTATGAACAGACGCTCCCGGTCGCCGCGCCAGCGGCTCCAGGCGGCATAAGCGGCAACAAGCGCTATTGTCGCGGCAAAGGACATCTGGAAGCTCGGCCCCATGATTTCCGAAGGAGACAGAGCGAGGATGACCAGAGCGGACAACGCAACATTCCTGAGGCTGAGCGAGGGCTGATCGAACAGTACCGCAATCAGCATCACCGACATCATCAGCCAGGCACGCTCGGCAGAGACGGCAAAACCGGAAATCAGGTAATAGGTAAGCGTCATCAGGAGCGCCGCGAAGGCGGACATCTTCTTCACCGGCCAGCGCTGCGCAAAAGCCGGAAACAGGCTGAAGGAGATCCGTAGTCCCACAAAAAATATGCCTGAAGCCAGCGCCATGTTGAGCCCGGATATGGCGACGATATGGGCAAGGCCGGAAAGCCGCAGGGCTTCCATCGTCCCGGCCGATATGGCCTGTCTCTCATCGGTGACGATGGAGGCGGCAAAAGCGCCGGCATCACCACCGATGGTGCTTCGGATGCGCTCGGCAATGGCGGTGCGCAGACCGTAAAGCCGCATATCGGCCCATTCCAGCCAGTCCTCTTTTGCGTCGATATCAGGAGCCGTTACCGTCTGCGGCGGCTTATAAAAAAAGCCGGTCGCGCCGATGCCCCTGAAATAGGAGGCGAAGGCGAAATCATTGAGACCGGGCAAGGCCGGACCGGATGGCGGCGAAAGCCGCGCCTTGCCACGGATGGTCGCACCGAGTGCCGCCGGCTCGCCGCCGCCGCGGGCCAGCAAAGAGACCTTTCGCGGAGGGCGTGACACTGTCGGCGCTTCCGTCGCAGCCAGTTGCACCACATACCGCCAGTCGCCGCGGGCATCGACCTCCCGGCGTATCACCGTTCCTGATATGGTGGTGGTGACGGGCGTATCCAGCACCACTGTCCCTGCCCGCCGCGTTTCGAATTCGGCAAAAAGCATGCCCAGCAACAACAGCGCGACGATGCTGCAGGCCGTGGCTGCCAGGGTCACGCGATATCGGGTGGCGACTGCGAGGCCGGCGGCGAGCAAAAAAAGAATAACGAGAAGCGGCAACGAAGGTGCTGCATCCAGTGAAAACCAGAGGATCGCTCCGCAGCCGATGAACACCGGCACGAAAAGAAAATCATGGCCGAATGCGCGTTCCTCGGCGAGGCAGGCGGTGATTTTCTGGATAACGGCAGCTTGCGGTTTCGGCCTGCTGACAAGGGCCGGTAAATCATATGTCGCGACCTCGCCGGTCCGGCGCAGCGGTGACAGGATATCCGCCGTGCGGGGCAATCCGCCCTGCATCGTTTCGGCATACCCGAAATGCTGTTTTTCCCCTTGACCAAGCAATCTGCGCCGTGCCCCTGCCGCACCGGAAACAGGTTTGCAGGCGACGCGGGGGATTGCAATGCTTTCCTTTAACCCTGTGTTGACCGAGATTGAATTGCCATGATCGATAAAGCGAAAAGCGACGCGATTGCGTTTGCCGCAATGCACAATTTGACCTTTGGATAGCTTGGCATCGGCGCCAGGATCATATAGCTAATCGGTAGACGCTTAACCGCGAGGCGTGTCTCAACGCCTCCACCCGCATGTTCTCGGAGGATCAGTATGACGGAAAAAAGCGCTACAGTGACACTTGGCGAAAAGCAGGTGGAACTCCCGGTCAGGGAAGGCACGATTGGACCAAGCGTCGTCGATATCGCCACGCTCTACAAGCACACGGGCTCCTTCACCTACGACCCGGGTTTCACGTCGACGGCCTCCTGCGAATCCAAGATCACCTATATCGACGGTGACGAGGGCGTTCTCCTGCATCGTGGTTTCCCCATCGAGCAACTGGCTGAACAGGGCGACTTCCTCGAAACCTGCTATCTGCTGCTCTACGGCGAACTGCCGACGGCTGCGCAGAAGAAGGATTTCGACACCCGCGTCACGCGCCACACCATGGTGCATGAGCAGATGAGCCGCTTCTTCACCGGCTATCGTCGCGACGCACACCCGATGGCCGTCATGTGCGGCACGGTCGGCGCTCTCTCGGCCTTCTATCACGACTCGACGGACATCACCGATCCGCACCAGCGCATGGTCGCTTCGCTGCGCATGATCGCGAAGATGCCGACGATCGCCGCCATGGCCTACAAGTACCATATCGGCCAGCCCTTCGTTTACCCGAAGAACGATCTGGATTACGCCTCCAACTTCCTGCACATGTGCTTTGCCGTGCCGTGCGAGGACTACAAGGTTGATCCGGTTCTGGCCCGCGCCATGGATCGCATCTTTATCCTGCATGCAGATCACGAGCAAAACGCCTCCACCTCCACGGTGCGTCTTGCCGGTTCGTCGGGTGCAAACCCGTTCGCCTGTATCGCGGCTGGCATCGCCTGCCTCTGGGGTCCGGCTCACGGCGGCGCCAACGAAGCGGCGCTCAACATGCTGAACGAGATCGGCTCTGTCGACCGCATCCCGGAATATATCGCCCGCGCCAAGGACAAGAACGATCCGTTCCGCCTGATGGGCTTTGGCCACCGCGTCTACAAAAACTACGACCCGCGCGCCAAGATCATGCAGAAGACGATGTACGAAGTGCTGGAAGCCACCGGCAATTCCGACGATCCGATCATGCAGGTCGCGCTCGAACTGGAAAAGATCGCCCTTTCCGACCCATACTTCGTCGAAAAGAAGCTCTACCCGAATGTCGACTTCTATTCGGGCATCACGCTGAAGGCGCTCGGCTTCCCCACCACCATGTTCACCGTTCTCTTCGCTCTCGCCCGCACCGTCGGCTGGATCGCACAGTGGAACGAAATGATCGAAGATCCGCAGCAGCGCATCGGCCGTCCGCGCCAGCTCTATACGGGCGCCGGCAAGCGCGATTACGTTCCGGTTTCCAAGCGTTAAGCCACGAAACCCTGTAAGATCAAAGGCCGGCAGGTTTTCACCCGCCGGCCTTTTTGTTGGGCGTCTCCGCGATATTTCTCAGTGGCGCGCAGCAACGCCGAGAAACTGCTTGAGCTCGGGCGTCGCGGGATTGGAGAACACTTCTTCCGGCGGGCCAATTTCATGCACCCTGCCCTCGTGCATGAAAACGACGCGGGAGCAGACGTCGCGCGCAAATTTCATTTCATGCGTTACCATCAGCAGCGTCATGCCTTCGCCGGCCAGTTCACGCACGACCGCGAGCACCTCCGAGACCAGCTCGGGATCGAGCGCCGAGGTGATCTCGTCGCAGAGGAGTGCGATCGGCTGCATGGCGAGTGCACGGGCAATGGCGACGCGCTGCTGCTGCCCACCGGACAATTCGTCGGGATAGGCATCGAACTTATGCGCCAGCCCGACCCGTTCCAGCATGTTGCGGGCAACGGCTTCCGCTTCCGGTTTCGGTGTCTTTTTCACCACCGTCTGAGACAGCATGACGTTGCCGCCGACCGTCTGGTGCGGAAAGAGGTTGAACTGCTGGAAGATCATGCCGACCTTCAGCCGGAGGGCTTTCAGATGCAGATCATCGTCAAGAAGCTGCGCGCCGGCGACCGATATGGAACCGGCCGAAATCGTCTCCAGCCCGTTGATGCAGCGAAGCAGGGTCGATTTTCCAGAGCCGCTCTTGCCGATGATGGCGATGACCTCACCGGGCTCCACATCAAGGTTGATGCCTTTCAGAACCTCGTTGCTGCCATAACTTTTGCGGACTTCAGTGATTTCGATGAGCGACATTGAGCTTCCTTTCGAGGATCTGGCTGCTCTTCGACAGAGGCCAGCACAGCGCGAAATAGATGAGGGCGACGAGCCCATAAACAGTGAAGGGCTGGAAGGTGGCGTTGGTGACGACCGTGCCAGCCTTGGACAGTTCCACGAAGCCGATGATCGACGTTACAGCCGTTCCCTTGATAACCTGTACGAAAAACCCGACGGTCGGCGGAATGGCCACCCGCATAGCCTGCGGCAGGATGACGTAGCGCATCTGTTGCAGGCGTCCCATAGCAAGGCTTGCCGACGCCTCCCATTGGCCTTTCGCGACAGATTCGACGCAGCCGCGCCAGATTTCGGTGAGAAAGGCGGCCGCCCACAGGATCAGCGTCAGGCCCGCCGCCAGCCAGGCCGGCACATCGATGCCGACGAGGCCGAGGCCGAAAAAGGCGATGAAAAGCTGCATCAAAAGCGGCGTTCCCTGGAAAAGCTCGACATAATAGCGCGCGAAAACCCGCATCGATTTTTTGCGGGAAATGCGCATGAACAGCAGAAGCAGCGCCACGAGACCGCCGCCGGCAAAGGAAACGAGCGACAGCAGAACGGTCCAGCGCGTGGCTAACAACAGATTTCTGAGAATATCCCAGGTGGAGAATTCGATCATCGGACACTCCTGCGCGGAAAAATGAGGTTGCCGCCCATGACCAGCACCTGCCTCAAGAGAATGGCCAGCACGAGATAAATGACGGTGGAGACCATGTAGGCTTCGAAGGCGCGGAAGGTGCGCGACTGGATGAAATTGGCGGCAAAGGTCAGGTCCTCGGCGGCGATCTGCGACACGACCGACGAGCCGAGCATGACGATCACCACCTGCGACGAAAGTGCCGGCCAGATGCGTTGCAGGGACGGCACCAACACCACATGCCGGAAGGTTTCGAAACGGGTCATGGCAAGGCTTGCCCCCGCCTCGAACTGCCCCTTGGGCGTCGCCTGAATGCCGGCGCGGATGATCTCGCAGCTATAGGCTCCGAGATTGACTACCATGGCAATGTTGGCCGCGCTCAATTCCGACAGTTGCAGGCCAAGCGACGGCAGGCCGAAGAAGATAAAAAACAGTTGTATGAGAAATGGCGTATTGCGAATGAGCTCCACATAGGTCGTAACCGGCGGCCGCAGCCATTTGGGCCCGAGCGCGCGCACCCAGGCGCAGAATATGCCGAGCGTGATGCCAAGAACGCCGCCAATGGCGATCAATTCCAGCGTGATGGCAATGCCCTTGGCGATCTGCGGGTAATAATCGAGAAGCCATCCAAAATCGAATGTGTATTTCACCCGATATTTCCTTTCGGGGAGGACAAACCACGCGCCGCGCCGGGATCAGATACGGCCGGCGCATGGATTTGCCAGGTTGGTCAGAGATCCTTCGGAAGATCGGTTTTCAGCCACTTCTGCGCGATCGTGTTCAGCGAACCATCGGTCTTTGCAGTCGCGATGATGGCGTTGACCTTTTCCAGTAGCGCCGGCTGTTCCTTGTTCAGGCCGATATAGCAGGGCGAATTCTTGATCAGGAATTTCAGCTCGGGGCGCTTCGGCGGGTTCTTGGCCAAAATGGCGGCGGCTACGACATTACCCGTGGCCACGGCTTCCACCTGGCCGGCGAGGAAGGCGGAGATGGTGCCGTTATTGTCTTCATAACGCTTGATAGTCGTGTCGGCCGGAGCAACCTTGGTCAGTTCCAAATCCTCGACGGCGCCACGGGTAACGCCGATGGTCTTGCCCGATAGATCTTCCGCCTTGGCCACAGTAACCGAGTCCGGTGCAAAGACGCCGTTGAAGAAGGGCGCGTAGGCGGTGGAGAAGTCGATGACCTTTTCACGGTCCGGGTTCTTGCCGAGGCTCGAGATGACGAGGTCGACCTTGTTGGTCTGCAGATAGGGAACGCGGTTGGCGCTTGTGACCGGCACCAGCTCGACCTTCACGCCAAGCTTCTCGCCGATCAGATTGGCAACGTCGATATCATAACCCTGCGGCGCCATATCCGTGCCGACGCTACCGAAGGGCGGGAAATCCTGCGGGACCGCAACACGGATCGTGCCGCGCGAGGAAATATCGCCAAGCGCATCGGCAAAGGCTGCGGGCGAAAAACCAAGCGTTACGGAAACAGCGGCGATGGCGAGCAATAAACGTCTGGAAAACATGGGAGACTACTCCTTGGGGCTTGAGAAAAGAGGCTGCAATGAAAGGGAGTTGCGGAGCTCATAAAGCGGGTCCGGCCTGCGGGTGAGATCGAGACCGGTTTCGACTTCGTCGAGATGGCGGATGGCGAGCTCGGCGGCGGCATGGAAATCGGCCGCCCTGATCGCCTCGAAGATGCGGCAATGTCCGTCATGCGATTGCTGTGCATGGAAATCGGACTGATAGAGCATGGAGATGAGGATGGTTCTGGCCGTCAGGTCACGCAACGCTTCGACAATGATATCGTTTCCGGCGATTTCAGCGACGCGGATGTGAAAGTCACCCATCAGACAGGTCAGGCGTTGGCGATCACCTTTGGCAATTGCCGCCTTCTCCTCATCAAGATGATCGGCAAGCAGGGCAATGCCTTGCGCGCTCACCGTGGAAAGATTGCGTAAGAGCCCATATTCGATGATGCGGCGCGCCTCATAGACCTTGATGGATTCTTCAGCGGACGGCTCCACCACGAACCAACCGCGACGCGGGCTGACGGTGACGATGCCGCGCGTCTCAAGCCGCATCATCGCCTCGCGGATGCGCGTGCGCGACACGCTGAAAAGGCTGGCGAGCTGGTTCTCGCTGAGGCGGGTTCCCGGACGGATGCGCGCGGAAAGAATGCCTGAGATGATGGCGTCTTCTACCGCGCTCTGGGCGCTTTCGGATGTATGGCTATCTTGCATACAAGATTGAAAGCAAGAGCCGTGCCAGACGAAAATTTAACGGCTCGCGGGCCTCTGATGATCAGCGGCTTGCCGCCCTAGCAATCAAATGCGCTAAAACAGAGCCTTCGACTGCCTTGATCGGGGGCAGGTGGAACTGAGCGTTACCTGCCCACGAACCACAATTCCGGCGCTCAGACCGGAGAAATATGATCAGGCTGAGCGGCTATTTTTGGTCTTCAGGACATCGAGAAGAATGGCTGCACCGGTTTCGCCTGGAGGGACGTCGGTATGCAGACGCTGCTGCACCAGCGCATAACCTTCGAGCATCGCCCGCCGTTCGGTGGTATCGGAAGACAGGCGCTCGGCCCAGCGCAGCATCGAGCCTGATCGCACCACCTCGTTGAAATATTCCGGTATGATGGCGTAATCGGCAATCAGGTTCGGCAAGGCGCCCGTCCATGTCTTCACCCGTTTGCTCAGCATGGTGAAAATCCAGTCGGTCTTGTAGACCGAGATGGTCGGCACGCCGGTCAGCGCCAGTTCGAGAATGACGGTGCCGGAAGCGGCAATGGCCGCATCGGCCTCGGCAAACGCCTTCCACTTGAAGACAGAGTCGATACCGATCTCGGGCCTGATGTCGTCCGGCCACGCCGCGGCCATTTCGCGGATGCGATGTTCCTGCCGTGGTACGGTGGGAAGCAGGAACCGGGTGGGGCCGTTGCGTTCCACGAAAGCTTTCGCCGCGTCCTGAAACGGCTCCATCAACCGCGTCGTCTCAGTGGAACGCGATCCCGGCAGGAGAAGGATGGTCCTCGGCTGGCCCTGTTCCGGAAGAGGCCGGTCGGCCCGCTTCTGCCGTGCCGCCAGCACTTCAGGATCGACGCTGAGCCGGTGCCCGACGAATGTCGTCGGCGGGCCGCCAAGGCGCCGCATAGCCTCCGGTTCGAAGGGTAGCAGGGCCAGAACGTGGTCGACATAGGACAACATCGCCGTGGCGCGATATTCCTTCCACGCCCACACGCTCGGGCAGACATAATTGACGACCGGCAGCTGCGGCAATTGTTTGCGGACTTTTTTCGCGACGCGGTGGGTAAAATCCGGGCTGTCGATGATCAGCAGAATGTCCGGCTTTGCGGCCACGATGGCCGCGGCGGTCTGGTTGATCCGCGCAATGAGTTTCGGCAGCTTCTTGAGAACCTGCGTGAAGCCCATGATGGAGAGTTCGGAATAGTCGAACAGCGAGGTGAGCCCCTGCGCCTCCAGCGCTTCGCCGCCAACGCCCACCAGTTCAACGGAACCCGCATATCGGACTTTGAGCGATCGGATTAGATCCGCGCCCAAGAGATCGCCGGATACTTCGCCGGCGATTACCGCCACTTTTAATGCCGCCGTCATCCGATCATGTCTCCGCCCACCATGTCGCCACCCAGTGAAGTATCGATGCCGCAGACGAATATGCCCGCCTCGTTGGCGGCTTTCAACATCGCCTCACGATCGAGCACCAGCGCCCGCCCGGCTTCGACGGCGATGCCCGCCAGTCCGGCTTTTTTCGCATTTTCCACGGTTTCAATGCCGATGGTCGGCAGATCGGCACGTATATCCTGCTGGGGCTTGCAGAGCTTGACCAGCACGCCTTTACGGCGGGGCGATATGCGCCCTTCGGCACGCAGAGCGGCGACACGCGCCAGCATGGCATCCGTACCCTCTACACCTTCCAGCGCCACGATGCGGCCACCAACGGAGACTGCCCCCTGCCCGACATCGAGCTTGCCGAGCGCAAGTGCCGCCTCAGCTGCCCTGCGAATATCCTTCAGATCCTCTTCGGCAGGCTTCTGCCCACCGAGAGGCCCCGTGGTTGCCAGCAAGCCGGGCGCAATCTCATGCGCGCCGATGACTTTTGCGCCGAGCGTGCTGATGATCTTGATTACCATCTGCAGAACCGCATCATCGCCACCTGACAGCAGCGTTTTGACGATGGAGGGCAGCTTAATCAGGATGCCGGCGGTGGGGCGGATTTCCCGCCATTCCGGCCGCCGCGCAACGGCGCCGGACAATACGACACGGTCTACCTGATTTTCACGCAGGAGACGGCCAAGCCCTGCGACATCGCCGACGCTGATGACGGCATTTTCAAAACCGCTCCAGTCGTAACGGGAATCATCGCGCAAGCGCACGATGAAGGGGTTCTCGCCCATCTCCCGGGCCGCCGCCGCCACATAAAGCGGCAGCTGGCCGCTGCCGGCCACGATGGCGAGACGCCCGCCGCCTGTCACGGCTCACTTGCCCCGGTTGGGCGAAGAAATCGCACGGTCGCTGCCCGCACCGATGAAATCGATGATTTCGAGCGCCTGCGGGCAATCCAGATAGTCGTTACGATCGATAGCCGCCGCGTTGCCGCGGATCGTGCCTTCGGCCTCAAAGATCGCCTTGTAGACGCGCCTGACCTTGTGGATGTCCGCACGCTCGATCCCAGAGCGTGTCATGCCGACGACGTTCAGACCACCGAGAACGCCCGGATTACCATTCAGCATACCATAGGGAATGACGTCGTAATTGACCGCAGACAATCCGCCAATGAAAGCCTGGCGGCCGATGCGGGTAAACTGGTGCACGGCGCAGCCGCCACCCAGAATAGCGCGGTCCTCGATGGTGACATGGCCAGCCAGCATCACATTGTTGGACAGGATGATGTGGCTGCCGAGACGGCAATCATGCGCCACATGCGAATTGGCGAGGAAAAGATTGTCGTCGCCGACGATGGTCTTGCCGCCGCCATCGGAACTCCCGGCATTCATCGTCACGCCTTCGCGCATGATGCAGCGTTCACCGATTTCGAGCGTTGTTTCCGAACCATCATGGCGAACCGCCTGGGGCGTGCCGCCGATGACTGCCATGGGATGCACGACCGATCCGCGACCGATGACCGTGAGGCCCGACACCACGGCGTGGTTGTGCAGGCGGACATCATCATGCAACGTCACCTTCGGCCCGACATAGGCAAGTGCACCGATGACGACATTCTCACCGATGACTGCGCCATCCTCGACAACGGCAGTCGGGTGGATTTTCGCCGAAGCCGCGATCGTGCTCATTACTGGCCCTCGGGGATCATCATCGCGCCGACATCGGCTTCCGCCACGAGCGCGCCTTCGACCTTCGCTTCGCAATGGAACTTAAACACATTGCCGCGCTGGCGCTGCTTGACCACATGGATTTCGAGGCGATCGCCCGGAACCACTGGTCTGCGGAAACGCGCGTTGTCGATGGTCATGAAATAAACGAGATGACCGCCCTCGCCCTGGTTACGGGCGCAGATGGCGCCGGCCGTCTGGGCCATCGCCTCGACGATCAGAACGCCCGGCATGATCGGCCGATCAGGGAAATGGCCGGTGAAATGCGGTTCGTTGACCGTCACGTTCTTGATGCCGATCGCCGAACTGTCGCCATCGATCTCGATGATCTTGTCGATGAGCAAAAACGGGTAACGATGCGGCAGAAGTTTCATGACTTCCAAGATGTCGGCCGTGCCAAGCGTCGCCTTCGTTTCGTCAGCCATTGTTTTTTTCTCCTGTTTTTTTATCACGCTCTTCGGCGCGCGCCAGAATATCGGCCATATCGCGCAGGAAATGTTTCATCGGACGCGCCGGTATGCCGCCGTAACGGGTGCCGGCCGGAACATCGGAAACCACGCCGCTCATCGCGGCAATCTGCACACCATCGCCAATGGTGATATGGCCATTAACGCCCGTTGCGCCGCCAATCATAACACCGTCACCGATGCGGGTGCTGCCGGCAATACCGACCCCGCTGACGATGCCGCAATGGCGACCGATGCGAACGTTGTGACCGATCTGCACCTGATTGTCGATCTTGGTGCCTTCACCAATAACGGTGTCATCCATCGTGCCGCGATCGATCGTCGTGTTGGCGCCGACCTCGACATTGTCCTGAATGATGACCCGGCCGATCTGCACGATCTTCAGCATGCCACGCGGACCCGGCGCATAACCGAAACCATCCTGGCCGATGCGTGCGCCATTATGGATGATGACATTATTGCCGAGCAGCGCCGACAGAATGCTCGCTCCACCGGCAATCGTACAATCGCGACCGACCTGGACATCGGAGCCGATAACGACACCCGGGCCAATGCGCGTACCAGCGCCGATATGAACGCCCGCGCCGATCACGGCCATGGGTTCCACGATGACGCCTGGCTCGAGCTTTGCCGATGGATCGACATAGGCAGCCGGGGAAATTTCCGCTTCCATCCGAGCAACAAGCGAGGGCCGCATGGCGGATGGATGCAGCAAAGCGCCTACCTGCGCAAACAGCGTGTGCGGGGTCTTCGATATCAATGCGGGAATATGGGAAGGAATCAGGCTCTTCAGGGCCGCGTCACAAATGACAGCACCGGCCTCGCAGGTCAGCAGCTCTTCGCCGCTCTTGCGGGAAAGAATGTAACAGAGCTGATCTGGTTTTGCCCGGTAGACCGGTGCAACGGATCGAATGATCCGCTCGCCCGCCGCGTCATCAGACAGTTCCGCCCCAAAACGGTCTGCGATATCTTTCAATCGCAGTCCCTCGTGGGGCGGAAAAAATGCGTTGTATTCCATCAGCCGGAAACTCCAGAACGTTCAAAGTTGCAGTTCTGGACTGCCGATATCAGAAAGTGTTGGACATGCCAAACCGGAAACGCTGTTCCTCGTCGTAGTCTTCCTTGGCAATCGGAATAGCGTAGTCAACGCGGATCGGACCGAAGGGCGACGCCCACATCACACCGATACCGGCGGATGCACGGATGGAGTTGTCATCCTTGACGGTCTGCGATGTAGAGACCTTGTTGCCATACATCGTACCGGCATCGACGAAACCAGCAAGACGCAGGCCGAAGTCTTCAGGAACACCAGGCATCGGAGCGGTGACTTCCGCAGACGCTGCGAAGTATGTCGTGCCGCCGATGGAGTCCGAACCGATGCGCGGGCCGATACCATCGTTCTTGAAGCCGCGAACCTGACGACCGCCGAACTTGAACTGGTCAAAGACGAGCAGATTGTCACCTGTCGGCATGACATGACCCGCCTGGCCGGTGAGCGAACCGATGACATCGTATTCGTCCGACAGCGTGTAGTAGTACCGCGCCTTGGCATAGATTTTGTAGTATTCGGAATCACCGCCGAGGCCTGCAAATTCGTTCGTCAACGCAGCCTGCCAGCCTTCACGCGGCATGTTGCGGTCATCGAGCGTATTGTAGTTCAGCGTGTTCGAAAGGATGGACTGGGTCCAGTCCTCACCGCGGATCAGAGCCTGATACGGTTCTGCGAGATTGGCGTTGTTCTGCCAGTCGCCCTTACCTTCATAATTGATCTGCTTATAGGTATACTTGAACGTCGTCGACAGGTTCTCGGTGATCGGCGCTGTTACGCGCAGTGCGAAGCCCTGTTCGTCGTAGTTGTAGTAGTCTTCGCTCTTGCTCTGGTTCTTGAAGAGATCGAAACCAGCCGCCAGACGGTAGCCGAGGAAATAGGGCTCGGTGAAAGACAGCGAGTAGGTACGCGCATCGTCTTCGCCAGCACCGGCAGCAACACGGATGTACTGCCCGCGACCGAGGAAGTTCTTTTCTTCGACCGATGCCTCGAGCAGCACGCCGTCGTTCTGCGAGTAACCCGCACCGATACCGAACGAGCCGGTCGACTGGTCTTCAACGTCGACCACGATCACGACGCGGTCAGGCGCGCTGCCGCCGGCGGTCGAGATGTTGACCTTGGAGAAATAACCAAGGGCTTCGAGGCGACGCTTTGCAGCGGTGATGATCGTCTGGTTGAACGCATCGCCTTCGGAAATATCGAATTCGCGGCGGATGACGTAATCACGCGTACGGGTGTTGCCGCGGATTTCGATACGCTCGACGTAAGCGCGCTCGCCCTGATCGACGATATAGGTCACGCCAATGGTGTTGCCAGACATATCACGGTCGCCGCGCGGCGTAACGCGGGCGAAGGGATAACCTTCACCGGCAACGCGCTTGGAAATCGCTTCCATGCTCTGCTGAACTTCCTTGGCGCTATAGCTTGCACCCTGGCGGGTCTCCACAAGGCCCTGAAGTTCGGAACCGTCAACACCCGGAACAGTCGATTCGACTGCGACGTTGCCGAAGTCATACTTCTTGCCTTCGTCGACCGTGATGGAGATGGTGTATTCGTTTTTGGACTCGTCCAGCACCGCGTCGGAAGACACGACCCGGAAGTCGGCATAACCGCGATTGTAATAGAACTGGCGCAGCGCCTCTTCGTCGGCGCGCAGCTTGTCCTCGTTATAGACGTCCTTGCGTGTCAGGAACGACAGCATGTTGGACTTCTTGGTATTGATCACAGCGGCCAGACGACCGTCGCTATAGGAATTATTACCGATGAAATCGATGCGGCCGATCTTTGTGCGTTCACCTTCGTTGATGACGAAAGCAATGTTCACACGACCCTGACCGACAGACACGGTCTGCGTGGTGATTTCCACATCGCTGCGGCCGATAGCGGAATAGGCTTCCTTGATGCGGGCGATATCCGCCGTCACGATTGCCTGGTTGAACGGGCCCATCGGCTGGGTCTGCACGATGCCGGCGAGCTTGTCGTCCTTGATCTTGCGGTTACCGTTGAAGACAACCTGGTTGACAAGCTGGTTCTCATTGACCGTCACGACCAGCGTGCTGCCGGAAACGCGCATAGAGACATTCGAGAAGTAACCGGTGGCGTAAAGACGCTTCACCGATTCATCGATGTCGGAATTGGAAAAATTCTTACCCGGCGCAATGGTGATGTTGGAGCGCACGGAGTCCGCACCGGACCGTTCAGCCCCGCGAACGTCAATCTTGCTGATGACGGCTGCATTTGCAACGCCAGCAGAGGCAAGCACGCCAAGGCCCGCAACCGAAGAAACACCGGCAGACAGAGCAACCGCCGACACAGCGTTCAAAAATCTTGAACCAGCCTTCATTTCAATTCTTACCTTTTTACGTTGTCCCTCAGCGGGCGGAACCCGACTCCGGCCATGTGCGTC